>Ga0081539_10005756_pt1 | contig 12370 bp, 12 predicted proteins | sample TabmetS4T2R2_FD_71023 | JGI IMG/M metagenome (GOLD analysis project Ga0081539, IMG submission 71023) | Tabebuia heterophylla rhizosphere microbial communities from the University of Puerto Rico - S4T2R2 | ecosystem: Host-associated > Plants > Roots > Rhizosphere ...
GAGCGCACCAGCGACATCACGTTGCGGCGGACCAGCGGCTCGCCGCCGGTCAGCCGCAGCTTGCGCACGCCCTTGGCGATGAAGGCCGAGCAGAGCCGGTCGAGCTCTTCCAGCGTCAGCAAATCGGCTTTCGGCAGGAAGGTCATGTCCTCGGACATGCAGTAGAAGCAGCGCAGGTCGCAGCGATCGGTCACCGACACGCGCAAGTACCGGATGGTCCGGCCGAAGGGGTCGACCATCGGACGCAACAGATGATTGGGTGACGGAGATCCGCTCATTCAAACTGCCTTGTAGCCACTAAAAGGGGCCGCCTGTGCCCGGAGGTTCGCTAGCATAATCTAGGCAGCTTGTGAGGCCCCTACAATCGGCAACGCAGCGGAGAGGCGCGGTAGCGCCAGCGGTTAGCGCGGTGCGGCAGGGGCCGGAGCTGCGGCGGCCTTCGGCGTCTTCTTCGGCCGCATCGGCTTGCGCGCCTTGGCGGGCGGCGCGACCGGCCTAAGTTCCGCGAACACCGGGCTTGGCTCGATGATGGTGGTGGGCGGCGAGGCAAAATCCCCGGGGTTTCGGATCACCTGGACCGGCACCGTGACCGGCTCGAATTTGGGCATCGCGAAGGTGACGGAGAAGCCGGCGTCGGGCGCAGGCACCTGGACCGAGCAGGGGGTCTTGCAGGCCGGTCCGAGCGAGGTCGTGGCCTCCGCGCCTGGCGGCGCCGATTCAAGCGAAACCGGCACCAGCGGCGGCGCCGACTTGAAGGAATCGAGGGAAAACGAGGAGCATCCGGCGAGACCCATCCCGGCGATGGCAATCGCGATGACACGGCGCATGATCGAGCACTCTGGGTTGCGGCAATCCGCCACAAGGAACCATAGGAGTGCAGCACCAGGGCCGCAACCGACCCGGCTAAAATCGTTAAAGAATGGTTAACGCCACAAAATAGAGTTCCAAATACTTCATGGAAATCAAACGACTAGGAACGGGACGGAACCTTGCTGAGGGCTTCCACCGCCGCCGGCAGGTCGCGCATATGGCCGATCAGCCGGTCCGGCTTCAATTCGGCGATCGGAACGTCGGTATAGCCGAACTCGACCCCGATCACGGGAACTCCGGTCCGCCGCGCCACGCCGACATCCGGACCGGCGTCGCCGACCATGATGGTCGCCGCCAGCGACCCTCCGGCCCGTGCCACGGTCTGTTGCAGGATGATAGGGTCGGGCTTGGCGACGCCGAACGTGTCGGCGCCGCAGATCGCCGAAAAGCGTCCGCTTAGGCCCAATTGGTCGAGCAGCCGTTTTGACAGCCATTCCAGCTTGTTGGTGCACACCGCGAAGCGGCAGCCCAGCGCCTTGAGTTCGTCAAGGGCGGCCTCCAGCCCCTCGAACGGCCGCGAGGCGTCGGCAATGTGGTCGGCGTAATACTCGATGAAATCCTTCGTGAGACGGTTGAGGTCATCGACACTCGTGACCCGGCCCTCGACCTCGAGCCCGCGCTCGATCAGCTTGCGCGCCCCGGCGCCGATCATGTTGCGCGCCGATTCGAACGGCAGCGGCGGCAGCCCTTCACGGCCGAGCACATGATTGAGCGCCGCAATCAGGTCCGGCGCGGTATCGACAAGAGTGCCGTCGAGATCGAAGACAACGGTGCGGGGAAGGGTCATCGGAACTGGCTAGCGGCAGGCGGGGCATCATGCAAGTCCCTCATAGCGCTGTTCCCGGGACCAAAACGACGCTAGACATGCGCCCGCGGATCGGCGGATTCCTTCGGAGCATCGTCAGCACGTGAACATGGACCAATTGAAGCGCCAGGCGGCGGCGCAGGCGCTGGAGCAGGTACAGGACGGCATGAAGCTGGGGCTCGGCACCGGCTCGACCGCCAGGCATTTTGTCGATCTGCTCGGCGAGCGGGTGGCGGGGGGCTTGCGCGTGGTCGGCGTACCGACCTCGGAAGCGACCCGTGCCCAGGCCGAAGCCTGCAAAATTCCCCTGACCACGCTCGATGAAGTCGACCGGCTCGATCTTACCGTCGATGGCGCCGACGAGATGGATCCCGCGCTGAACCTGATCAAGGGCGGCGGCGGCGCGTTGCTGCGGGAGAAGATCGTGGCGTCGGCGTCGGATCGCATGATCGTGATTGCGGACGACACCAAATGGGTCGATGTGCTCGGCCGTTTCCCCCTACCTATCGAGGTGATCCCGTTCGGGCTGGCCGCAACCCAGCGGGCGATCGCCGCGGGATTTGCCCAAAGCGGCGTTTCCGGGCAAATGGGGCTCCGCAAGGGCAGGGACGGCCACGTTTTTGTCACCGATGGCGGCCACTGGATTGTCGATGCCCATCTTGGGCGCATCGTGGATGCGCCGCGTCTGGCGGGCCTGTTGAGCCTGATCCCGGGTGTCGTCGAGCACGGGCTGTTCATTGGCCTCGCCAGCACCGCCGTCCTGGCAGGTGCGCAGGGAATTCGCGTAGTTGAGCGGCGATAACGCCGGAAATCGAGGAGAATCGGAATGAAGAGCCTTTCACGGATTTTGTCGGCGGCAGGCCTTGCGGTGGGACTGGCGCTGACCGCCGTTCCGGCCGGCGCGCAGCAGAAGAACGCCCCTGCGGCGACGGCGCAACTCAAGCCGGGTTCACCGGGAGCGATTGCCGCCGCCAAGGAAATCCTGGCGATGAAGAACGCGAGCGCGATGTACGCCAACGCCGTTCCCAATCTCGTCGAGCAGACCAAGAACGTGCTGATGCAGAGCAATCTGAACTATCAGAAGGACCTCAACGAGGTTGCGGTGATCGTCGCCAAGAATCTGGCGGGCCGCGAAAAGGAAATCGGCGACGGCATGGCGCAGGTCTATGCCAACGAATTCACCGAGCAGGAGTTGAAGGACCTCGTTACCTTCTACAAGTCGCCGCTTGGCCAGAAGCTCCTGGCGAGCGAGCCCCGTGCCATCCAGTTCAGCATGTCCTACATGAACCAGTGGGCGCAGCAATTTGCCGAAACGATCAACGGCCAGTTCCGCGCCGAGATGAAGAAGCGCGGCAAGGAAATCTGATCCATTCCGGGCGCAGCGACTTCGAGCGAGGGTGAGATGGCTGAGTTCGACGTCGATCTGTTCGTCATCGGCGGTGGTTCGGGCGGCGTACGCGCCGCCCGCATCGCCGCCGGCTACGGCGCCAAGGTCATGGTCGCCGAAGAATACCGGATGGGCGGCACCTGCGTAATCCGCGGCTGCGTGCCGAAAAAGCTGTTCGTGCTCGGCTCCCACGTCCGCCACGAGATCGCCGATGCCGCCGGCTTCGGCTGGACCATATCGGATGTCTCGTTTGATTGGCCGACGCTGGTCGCCAACAAGGACAAGGAGATCGCCCGTCTCGAAGGCATCTACGCCGCCAATGTCGAGAAATCAGGCGCGCGCATCGCGAAGACTCGCGCGGTGCTGGAAGACGCGCACACGCTGCGCCTGATGACCGGCGAAAAGGTCACCGCGAAATACGTCCTGATCGCGACCGGCGGCGCGCCGAACCATGGCCGCGAGATCCCCGGCATCGAGCATGTGATTTCCTCCAACGAGGCGTTTCACCTCACCGAACTGCCGAAGCGCATCGTGATCCAGGGCGGCGGCTATATCGCGCTGGAATTCGCCGGCATCTTTGCCGGCTTCGGCTCCGACGTCACCGTGATCTATCGCGGCGACAACATCCTGCGCGGTTTCGACGAGGACGTCCGCAAGCACGTGCGCGCCGAGATGGAGAAGCAGGGCATCACCATCATCACCGGCTGCACCATCGAGAAGGTGGACCGGCACGGCAACGAGTTCACCACGCATCTGTCGAGCGGCTCGAGCATCGCCTCGGAGAAGGTGATGTTCGCGATCGGCCGGCACCCGAACGTCGCCAATCTCGGGCTGGAGAAGGCCGGCGTCGCCATCAACCCGGCAAATGGCGGGATTGCCGTCGACGAATGGTCGAAGACCTCGGTCGACAACATCTATGCGATCGGCGACGTCACCCACCGCCTCAACCTGACGCCGGTCGCGATCCGCGAGGGCCACGCCTTCGCCGACACCGTGTTCGGCAAGCGCCCGGTGCAGGTCGACCACAGCATCATTCCGACCGCCGTGTTCTCGCAGCCCGAAGTCGGCACCGTCGGGTTCACCGAAGCCCAGGCACGTGCGCGGTTCGACCATGTCGATATCTACAAGGCCGATTTCCGCCCCATCAAGGCGACGATGTCCGGCCGCGACACCCGCGTGCTGATGAAGCTCGTCGTCGATGGCACGACCGACCGCGTGCTCGGCTGTCACATCGTCGGCGATACCGCCGCCGAGATCGTGCAAGCGGTGGCCATCGCGGTGAAGATGAGGGCCACGAAGGCCGATTTCGACGCCACCATCGCGCTGCATCCGACGGCCGCGGAAGAGCTGGTGACGATGCGGACGCCAATAGCGCGGTATGTGAAGCAGGCTGCGGAGTAAGCAGGACCGTAGGATGGGTAGAGCGAAGCGAAACCCATCAATTCCCGTCGCGGAGCAATGATGGGTATCGCTTCGCTCCACCCATCCTACGGCTGATGTGACCCATTACTTAAGAACAGAGGCAGACAAACAATGATTGAGCAGATCGGCATTATCGGCGCGGGCACAATGGGCAACGGCATTGCGCAGGTGTGTGCCGCTGCCGGGCTTCCGGTCGTCATGACGGATATCGCCGACGCTGCGCTGGCGCGGGGCATGTCGGTCGTGTCCAGCAGCCTGGAGCGCCTCGTCAACAAGCAGAAGATGACCGACGCCGACCGCCAGGCGGCGATTGCGCGCATCACCACGACGACCGACACCGCAAAGCTCGCCACCTGCGATCTCGTCATCGAGGCCGCGACCGAGAACGAGGAGCTGAAGGTCAAGATCCTGAAGGACCTCTGTACAAAACTGCGGCCGCAGGCGCTGCTCGCGACCAACACCTCTTCGATCTCGATTACAAAACTCGCCGCGGCGACCGACCGTCCGGACCGCTTCATCGGCATGCACTTCTTCAATCCGGTGCCGCTGATGGCGCTGCTCGAACTGATCCGCGGCCTGCAGACCTCGGACGACACCCACGCCAAGGCGGAAGCCTTTGCCAAGCGGGTCGGCAAGGTCGCGATCACGGCGAAGAACAGCCCGGGCTTTGCGGTCAACCGCATCCTGTGCCCGATGATCAACGAGGCGATCTTCGCGCTGCAGGAAGGCATTGCGACCGCGGAAGATCTCGACGCCGGCATGAAGCTCGGCTGCAACCATCCGATCGGCCCGCTCGCGCTCGCCGACATGATCGGCCTCGATACGATGTTGTCGGTGATGGAAGTCTTCTACGAAGGCTTCAACGATCCGAAGTATCGCCCGGCGCCGCTGCTCAAGGAAATGGTCGCCGCCGGCCATCTCGGCCGCAAGACCGGGCAGGGTTTTTATAGCTACGGGAAGTGAGCGTAGCAGAGGCTATGTGTAGGATGGGTAGAGCGTAGCGAAACCCATCAATTCCTGCGCGGATGGGTGATGGGTTTCGCTTCGCTCTACCCATCCTACGAATTTACTTCGGATCAGGCTCGATAAGCCCCGCCGCTGGATTTTCCAGCTTCCCTTCGCGCGCAAGCTTCACCGCGTTGCCGAGCGCGCGGGCGGCGTTGCGCACCTCCTCCTGGAATTGGCGGTCTTCGTCCAGCGCCTCGTGCGAGGTGGCGTAGGGCTCCATGTAGCCGATATAGCCCTCGGCTTCCGCGGTGCGGCCGGCGGAGATCAGCGCCATGTCGGTCAACCAGTCCGACAAGGAGCGGCGCAGCATCTCGGCGCCGGCGCTGTCGCCATGCACGACAAGGCCGAAATGGCGTCCGGCCAGATGCCGCGGATAGGGCCATCCCTTCAGCTCAAGCGCCTTGGCCTGGTCGGCGTGTTTGCCGTGGGTTGAGGTCGGATCCGGATTGCCGCCGTCGGCGCAGACCAGGCGGTCCATCATCGCCTTCAGCGGCGTCGGAGCGTGGTACCAGTTGACCGGCGCCACGATCAGGATGCCATGGGCCGCGACCCATAGCGGATAGATCTCGTTCATCCAGTCGTCGGTCTGATTGAGCGAATAGTTCGGATAACAGCTGCAGGGCCAGTGGCAGAGCGGCATCGCGGTAGCGACGCAGGACTTGCAGGGATGAATCTGCCGGCCGAACTCCGATGTGAGCCGCGACAGGTCGAGAATGTCGACGGCAAACCCCATCCCGGCAAATATCGGCTCGGCGAGCTTGACCAGCCGCCACGTCTTCGAGGACTCGCCGGGGCAGGTGTGCTCGCTGCGCGCCGAGCCGTTGATCACGAGAATGCGCGGCACTGCTGCCCTATCGTCGTGGCGCCGCTGGGCCTCGAGAATGGCCTGGCGCGCGGCGAGCCAGTCGACCGAGATTTCATATTCGGGATCGGCAAAGCCTGGCCCCGCCTTGCGCGTATGCGGGGCTTTGCGCGAATGGCTGTAGGCGTCCCATGCGGCCGCGACGATGGCATCGAGCTCGCGTTGCAACGGCTCGAAAGCCGGATCGACAAAGCGACTGCGATAGCGCTTTTCGAATTCCCCGCGCGGCAATTTGACGGGCGGCATTTCCTTGCGAATATCCGGCGCCGCCATGGATCGATCCTCGCGTGATGTGGGTGCTGGAGGGCAACTCCGGAGCGGGAGCGGCGGTTCCAGCAGGCGCCTAATCCGGATGCCAGAGTTCGAACAGTTCTGCGGCGCTGATCAGGTCGATCTGCGCGTTGAACCGCGTCCGGTACATCGTCATCAGCGCATCGTGGCCGGTATCGGAAGAGCTGCACAGCGCGTCCTGAACGATGACGACGCGGAAGCCGAGATCGACGGCGCTCAGCGCGGTCGACAGGACGCACACGTCGGTTTCCGCGCCCGATACGATCACCGTTCCGACATGCCGCTCGACCAGGAGATGGCCAAGCCTCGAGCCGAAGAAGGCCGAATAGGCCGGCTTGTCGACCACCAGCGCCGGCGGCGCGTAGCGCGCAAGCTCCGGCACCAGGTCGAGCGCATCCGGCGGAAGCCTGCCGCGCGTCGCACGCTGCCATTTGGTGAAATAGACTTGCCACTGGCCGCGCCGGTCCTCGGGTTTTTCCGGCGTGACGAAGCGCGTGAACACCGTCCGTTCGCGATAGCGCGCGCAGATCTCCGAGATCACCGGCAGCACGCGCTCCATCCATGGCGTTTCCCACACGCCGCCCTTGGCGAAGATGTTTTGCATGTCGATGCACAGATGCGCCGCGTCGCTGATGGCTTGCATCGAAGGCCTCTGATGGTTTGTTGGCTAATTCGGCAAACAGAAACTGGTTTCAGCAAGGGCTTGAAACGTTTCGCGGCGACGCCTGCGACCTGAACGCGCGCGATGTGACCAATGCCGGCAAACCACGCCAAAGATTGATTCGAACCGAGGGTGTTCAATGGGACGAAATGGCAGCCATGCGGGAACAATCGGTCGGGAACGCTGTTGGGGGCGGGGTTTGTACCTGCCATCCCCCCAGCCATCTGTGGAGTATTCATGCTGAAACCCCTCGCTGTCGCGTCGACGGTTCTGCTCGTGTTTTCTGTTCAGGCCCAAGCCCGTCCCCATCACCGGCATCACGGCCATCGGGCGCACGCCTGGTGCGGAAGCTACTTAAGCAAATATCTCGGCAAACCAGATCGGCGTCTCGCGCTTGCGCGGTCGTGGGCGAGCGAAGGCATGAATGCGGGCGGCCCCGGTATCGGCGTCGTGGTGGTCTGGCAGCACCATGTCGGGATCATCACCGGACAGACGCCCGATGGCCAGTGGATCGTTCACAGCGGCAACGATGGCGGCGCGGTCCGCACGCGGCTGTGTTCGCTCGCGCGCGCGATTGCGTTCAGGCGGGTGTAGCGAACAGAACTCATCGCCATTGCGAATGTGGTGAAGCAATCCATCTATCCCGATGTGGAGAAATGGATTGCTTCGCTGCGCTCGCAATGACGGGGCGACGGTTGATGTCGCCATGCAAGCAACAGCGAACTATCCTTCCCCCTCAAGCCACTCCGCCGCGCCGCGCCACAACGTGTCGCGATGCTCAGGCCTGAAAAATCCCATATGTCCGATCCTCGCGGCACCGGCCTCTGCCGGCGTCACCGTGATGATCTCCGGCGTGATCGATGTGAAACCCGCGCACAGGAGTTCGACCGCAGGCCGCGTCGCCCAGGGGTCGTCGGCCATGCAGAGCGCGCGCAACGCGCCCCGGTACTTCGGAAAATTCTGCAAGGTATCGAGCGCGGCGTCGTCGAACAGATAGCGCGGGCTCATCACCCAGCCGGCCCATTGCAGGAACGCATCCTTCGGCAGGTCCATGCCGAGGCCGGCCTTTCCCGGCATGTAGCCCAGTATGCGGGTTAACGGGACACCGACGAAGTTCAAGAGGGCATAGACGCGGTAGCGCTCGGGCGCCGTCATCAGTTTCCAGTAGCCGGCCTGCGCTGCGATCAGAAGCGCGCGCTCGATTTTCGAGTTGTTCGGCAACAGGCCGAGCGCCTGGCCGCCGAAAGAATGCCCGACATAGGCGAATGGCAGCGTCTTGTAGCGCTCGCGCATCCAGGTGACCGCCGCGGTGATATCCTGTTCCGCCCAGTCCGACATCGAGGCCTTGAAGCCGACCAGTGATTTCGGCTGGTTGCGGCCGGTCAGCGACTGCTGCCGGCTGTCGCCGGTGCCGCGGTAGTGGTAGGTCAGCACCGCGCAGCCGCGCTTGGCGAGGTAGCCGGCAAAGCCGCGGTACAACCTGCGGGGGACGGCGGTCGCCGAATTGATCAGGACGGCGTGGCGCTTGGCCCCGCGGGGCAAAAACAGCGTCGCGGCCAGGGGGTATCCGTCCGTCGCGGGCAACGTGATATCGTCGCTAAAAACGTCGTCCAGCCCCGGCCCGGTCACTGCTTGTCCTCCTCAGCTTCCGCGAGCGCCCACAAGCAAATGCGAATTCGGCTTTGACCGCAAGGGTTTGTCAGGATTACCTGAAATCCAACTGGCGGTTGGCCGAAGGCCTGTGTATAACGCGACCCTTCCGATAAGTTACGGTTTTTGCTCAGGAGTTAACGTCATGTCCGAGCGGTGGACGCCCGACAGCTGGCGCACCAAGCCGGTGCTGCAAGTCCCTGATTATCCCGATGCCAAGGCATTGGCCGACGTCGAGGCGCAGCTCGCCACGTTCCCGCCGCTGGTGTTCGCCGGCGAGGCCCGCAACCTGAAAAAGGCGCTGGCGCGCGTCGCCAAGGGCGAGGCGTTCCTGCTGCAGGGCGGCGATTGCGCCGAGAGCTTTGCCGAGCATGGCGCCAACAACATCCGCGACTTCTTCCGCGTGCTGCTGCAGATGGCCGTGGTCCTGACCTATGCCGGCGCGCTGCCGGTGGTGAAGGTCGGCCGCATCGCCGGGCAATTCGCAAAACCGCGCTCGTCGAACACCGAGAAGGTCAATGGCGTCGAGCTGCCGAGCTATCGCGGCGACATCATCAACGACATCGCCTTCACGCCGGAAGCGCGCATCCCCGATCCGCAGCGCCAGATGATGGCGTATCGGCAATCGGCCGCGACGCTCAACCTGCTCCGCGCGTTCGCGACCGGCGGCTTTGCCAATCTCGGCAGCGTGCATCAATGGATGCTCGGCTTTCTGAAGGATTCCCCGCAGTCGCGGCGCTACAAGGAGCTGGCGGACCGTATTTCGGATGCGCTGAATTTCATGCGCGCCTGCGGCCTCGACCTCGAAAGCCATCCCGAGCTGCGCGCGACCGATTTCTACACCAGCCATGAGGCGCTGCTGCTCGGCTACGAGCAGGCTCTGACCCGTGTCGATTCCACCACCGGCGACTGGTACGCGACCTCCGGCCACTTCATCTGGATCGGCGATCGCACCCGCCAGCTCGATCACGGCCATGTCGAATATTTCCGCGGCATCAAGAATCCGATCGGCCTGAAATGCGGTCCCTCGCTGAAGCCGGACGAGCTGTTGAAGCTGATCGACGTCCTCAATCCCGACAACGAGCCGGGACGGCTGACGCTGATTTGCCGCTTCGGCTCCGACAAGATCGCCGATCATCTCGCGCCGCTGATCCGCGCTGTGCAGCGGGAAGGGCGCATCGTTGTCTGGTCCTGCGATCCCATGCACGGCAACACCATCACCTCGACATCAGGCTACAAGACCCGGCCGTTCGACCGCGTGCTGGCCGAGGTCAAGTCGTTCTTCGCGATCCATGCCGCGGAGGGGACGCATGCCGGCGGTGTGCACCTGGAGATGACCGGGCAGGACGTTACCGAATGCATCGGTGGCGCCCGCGCTATCACCGACGAGGATCTCAACGACCGCTATCACACGGTCTGCGATCCCCGCCTCAATGCCGAACAATCGATCGATATGGCCTTCCTGATCGCCGAACTGCTCAAGCAGGAACGGGCGGGCAAGGAAAAGCCGATGCCGGCCGTAGCGGGACTCTGATTTGCTGCGACTTTGGCGGGCCACCATCAATACGCGTAACGGTCTCGCCTTTGCGATCCGTTCGGAGCAGGCCGTCCGCGAGGAATTGTTCGCGCTTATCCTGTCGGTGCCGCTGGCCTGGCTGGTCGGCGCGACTATGATGCGCCGCGTGGAACTAGTCGCGGCCGTCGCCTTTGTCCTGGTGGTCGAGCTGCTCAACACCGCGATCGAGAAGCTCGCCGACCGCCTGACCATGGACCACGATCCGAAGATCGGCCAGGTCAAGGACATGGGATCGGCGGCGGTTGGAGTGGCACTGTTGATGGCCGGCACATTCTGGCTGTTCGCCCTCGGCGAACGCATAGGCGTGTTCTAAAGCGAGCATTTGAAGTTTGCTTCTCTGCAAGGCACCATTGGTCCCATGACCGAAACAACCTTCAAGATCACGCTGGCGCAGTTGAACCCGACGGTCGGCGACGTCACGGGAAATGCCGCCAAGGCGCGCGCCGCGCGCGACAAGGCTGCGGCCGATGGCGCCGATCTGCTGCTGCTGCCGGAATTGTTCATCTGCGGCTACCCGCCGGAGGATCTGGTGCTCAAGCCCGCCTTCCAGGCCGCTTGCCGCGCGGCGGTCGAGGAACTCGCGCGCGAGACGGCCGGCGGCGGGCCGGCGGTGCTGATCGGCACACCCTGGGTCGAGGACGGCAAGCTCTATAACGCCTGCGCGCTGCTCGATCAGGGCCGCATCGCCGCGCTTCGGTTCAAGGCCAATCTGCCGAACTACGGCGTGTTCGACGAGAAGCGGCTGTTTGCCCGCGGCCCCGCCGCCGGGCCGGTGACGGTCAAGGGCATCCGGATCGGCGTCCCCATCTGCGAGGACATCTGGCTCGAAGAATCAGAGGAGTACGAGAACGTCGTCGAGTGCCTCGCCGAGACCGGCGCGGAAATCCTCGTCGTGCCGAACGGCTCGCCTTACGCCCGCGACAAGAACGATCTGCGGCTGTCGATTGCGGTCGCCCGTGTCACCGAAAGCGGCCTGCCGCTGGTCTATCTCAACCAGATCGGCGGCCAGGACGAACTGGTGTTCGACGGCGCCTCGTTCGCGCTCAACGCCGACTTCTCGGTCGCAGCGCAACTGCCCGCCTTCGAGGAACACATCGTCACGCTGAACTGGACCAGGAGTGCCGAAGGCTGGCGCTGTTCAGGGCCGGTCGTGCCGCTGGTCGAGGGCGACAAGGCGGACTACGCGGCCTGCGTGCTCGGCCTGCGCGACTACGTTCGCAAGAACGGATTCCCGGGCGTCCTGCTCGGTGTCTCCGGCGGCATCGACTCCGCGCTGTGTGCGGCGATCGCGGTGGATGCGCTCGGCGCCGACCATGTGCGCGGCGTGATGCTGCCGTTCCGCTTCACCGCGCAGGTCTCGCTCGACGACGCCGCAAAACTCGCGAAGGCGCTCGGATTTCCCTATGAGGTGCTGCCGATTGCCGACGCGGTGAACGGTTTCGAAAAGATCCTGTCCGGTCCGTTCGCCGGCCTGCCGCGCGACATCACCGAGGAGAATTTGCAGGCGCGCACCCGCGGCACGCTGCTGATGGCGATCTCCAACAAAACAGGCGCGATGGTCGTGACGACCGGCAACAAGTCGGAAATGTCGGTCGGCTACGCCACGATCTATGGCGACATGAACGGCGGCTTCAATCCGATCAAGGACATCTACAAGACCGAGGTGTTCCGCCTCTCCAGCCTGCGCAACGAGTGGAAGCCGGACGGCGCACTCGGCCCGTCGGGCGAGGTGATCCCGGTCAACATCATCACGCGGCCGCCGACCGCGGAGCTGCGCGAAAACCAGACCGACCAGGATTCGCTGCCACCCTACGAGATGCTCGACGGCATTCTGGAAC
>Ga0081539_10005757_pt1 | contig 12368 bp, 9 predicted proteins | sample TabmetS4T2R2_FD_71023 | JGI IMG/M metagenome (GOLD analysis project Ga0081539, IMG submission 71023) | Tabebuia heterophylla rhizosphere microbial communities from the University of Puerto Rico - S4T2R2 | ecosystem: Host-associated > Plants > Roots > Rhizosphere ...
CGATGAGATTGAAAAGGCTCATCCCGAAGTCTGGAACGCATTACTACAAATCTTGGATGATGGGCGCATGACGGATGGTCAGGGCAATATTGTGGATTTCCGCAACACGGTTCTGATCATGACCTCGAACCTGGGCACCGAGTATGTAAGAAAGGGAGGCACTTTAGGCTTCCTCCAGCCAAAGGCATCCAACGAGGAGCGGGAGGCGCACGATAAGGTCGAGAAAGCCCTGAGAGGTGCATTCCGACCGGAATTCCTTAATCGTATTGACGAGATCATTATGTTCTCGCCGCTCACCCTCGAACAAATGGAAGAGATTGTCATCCTGCAGATGAAGGAAGTACAGGATCGCCTGAACGAGTACAACATCACTGTTGAATTATCTGACGAGGCACGCCAATGGCTGGCAAAGGAAGGCCATGATCCTGCATTCGGTGCACGACCATTGCGACGGGCAATCCAGAAATATGTCGAGAGCCCACTCTCTGTAGAATTGCTGGGTGGCAAGTTCAAAGATGGCGCAACGGTGATCGTGGATGTGGATCAAGAGAAAAATAAGATCGTCTTCCATACATCCGAGCCAATCAAGAAAAAGAGCAAACAACACGCAGATGTGTAAATGAAGTGATGTGGGAGCAGTTGAACTGCTCCCACTTTTTGTTTCTTTTTCTAAACCTTGCGAGGTTCTAAAGCGTCCCGAAGGTTTTCGTGAAGAGTACTTTGTCGGCTGCCCAAACCTTTGGGACGCTATGGAGGAAACCTTCGCAAGGTTGTTCTCACAAGAGAATTTCCTAATCAAAGGTTTATCAATTCAGTGTAAGATGAGTGAAATGTTTTAGGAGGCACCTTTCAATGGAAACGAGCAGTAATCAATCTTCATCCACGCCGAAGATTATTGGAGCAATTGTAGGAATTCTTGTCTGTTGTTCATGTATTGCTATCGCGGCAGCCGGAGTATTTGCGTACCGAGCTTATCAGAATGTCGATATTCCCACGCTCCTTACCCCCTTTGCCCCACCTTTGGAGAATACCGTCACGCCAATACCCACCGTTCAGATTGATCGTCCGCCCGTGGAGGATGTTTCGCGGGAAACTCTCGAAACACTCGAGCAAGCTCAAGTTCCGGAAAATGATCCATATGAAATCGCCTGTCGTTTACAGGCAATCTGTAATGTTCCACAAACTGTACAAGCAAAACCTTATAGTATAGGAGACAAAGAAAAATTTTGGATCGTTAACTCAGATACCAACGAGCATTCTCAAATCGATGCGACTTTACGCTACATGACACCCCACTCTTTCTTTTGGGTGGAGGATGGAACGCCTGTTGATGAAGCTGACATGAAAGCGCTGATGGATACGTTCGAGGAAAAAATTTATCCAACAGATCGAGAATTCTTCGGCAGCGAAGCGAACCCAGGTGTGGATGGCGATCCACATATCTATGTCATTTACGCTAACAGCATCGGACACAACATCGCCGGGTATTTCAGTGCATCAGATTCATACAATCCTCTGGTGAAAAAATATTCGAACGCTCATGAAACATATGTAATGAGTACCAATCAAGATCTGGCAGATCCATACTCGTATGGGGTGTTGGCACACGAATTTGTGCATATGATCCAGGATGCCTCCGACCGCAATGACGTCTCGTGGCTGAATGAAGGCTTTGCAGAAGTTGGCTCTTTTTTGAATGGTTACTATTCAGGTGGCGCAGATTGGCTGTATGTCCAAAACCCTGATATGCAGTTGAACACTTGGGTGGATAATTCGTCTCCAGATTTTTCGGCGCATTATGGACAGAGCTTTCTCTACATCGCTTATTTCCTCGACCGCTTCGGTGAGGAGGCCTCGAAGGCACTCACGGACAACCCCGAAAATGATTTGACCAGCGTAGAGGACACGCTTGCAGAACTAAACATTACAGACCCGGAAACAGGCAATGTCATCACCGCCGATGACGTATTCATGGATTGGGCAGTGACGCTCTATCTCATGGATAAATCTGTTGGTGATGGACGCTACTATTACAATAACTATCCTAATGCCCCGCGGGTTGAGGCAACTGAACCTATTTCAAACTGCCCACAAGCGGTGAATAGTACAGTCAACCAGTATGGAGTGGATTATTACACCATCGACTGCGAGGGTGATCATACTCTCCATTTCAGCGGTTCCACAGTGGTCGGGCTTCTTCCTACCGATCCAGCTTCAGGCAACTATACGTTCTGGTCGAATCGCGGCGACGAATCGGATATGACCCTCACAAGCGAATTCGATTTCAGCGGTGTCAGCGCTCCGATCAGCATGTCATTCGCCGCATGGTATGACCTTGAAACCGATTACGATTATGCCTATCTGGAAGCATCCACGAATGGCGAAACGTGGGAAATCCTGACAACACCTTCAGGTACGGGCGAGGATCCTACTGGTCAGAACTATGGCTGGGGATACAATGGTCAAACCAACGGCTGGATTACGGAAGAAGTTGATCTCTCACAGTTTGCAGGCCAAAAAGTGCAACTCCGTTTTGAGTACATCACCGACGCGGCGCTGAACGGCGAAGGCTTTTTGCTGGATGACGTTCGGATCGACGCCATCAACTATCATGAAGATTTTGAAGCAGGGGAAGGAGGCTGGGAAGGCGCGGGCTTTGTGCGCGTCGAGAACGTTCTCCCGCAGACATATCGCTTGGCGCTCATTACCAGAGGCGATACCACGACTGTGACCCACATCGAACTAAGCCCTGATCAAACAGTAGATATCCCGCTCTCGCTGAATGCAGGGGAAGAGGCAGTGCTCGTCGTCGCAGGAACCACACGCTTCACAAGGTTGCCGGCTGCGTATCAGATCGACATTCAATAAATGTCATTGCGAGCGAACCGCTTTGTGGTGAGCGAAGCAATCTCCAATTTTGGTGGAGATTGCTTCCTTACAGGATGCTTCGCAATCGTTGGGATCTCGATACTACGCATCTCGACCCTCCTCGCAATGACAAAACACTAATCTGCGGGAAGGTTCAGGTTAGTCGCTACAGTGGCTGGTTTCCTTCTTATCCAAAAAAGTGACATCAAAAATGGAATCAAGGCTACGGTGCCAGCCACGATAGCGATGACTGTGTAATTCGAGGCAGCGAATACGAAACCGCTCCCTAAACTTCCTATCGCTGAGGCAAGACCGACCAACAGATCATTGGTGCCTTGCGTTCGTGAACGTTCTACGGGGGAGAGTTGATCGGCTAGCAATGCGGACCCGCCCACAAAGCAAAAATTCCAGCCCAAACCGAGTAAAAAGAGCGCAACCGCTAGCGGAAGCACATTTGGCGATAATGGCGCGGTGATACAAGCTAGTAACAGCGTCGATGCTCCGATAAGAATGACTGGACCTCGTCCCCACCGATCGGCGAGGCGCCCGGAAAGAACGGAAAACGCAAACATGCCAAAAGTATGGGATGCAATCACAGCGGAAATATCGCCGAGATTGTGACGATGGTTGTTCATATGTAATGACGTGATCACCATAATAGCAACCATCACGACCTGTCCTAATGCCATGGCGCTGACGGCCACCAGTACGGCAGGCTGGCGAAAGATCTCCAACATAGGTCGCGCTTCGCCAGTTAAAGTAGCGAGTGTGGGGTCAGGATATTGCGCCGCAACTTGCTTGCCAAGGTCACGCGGGTCAGGTCGCAGCCCAGCGAAGACAACGATCGCGGAGAGGGCAAACAAAAAAAGCGTCGCAATATATGCACCCGCAACTTCTTCCATCCCCCAGGCTTTTGCAAAGTTACTCATTGGCCCTACCAGCAAAGGACCCACGATCGCGCCAAATGTGCCTCCTAAGACTACGTTTGAGATGGCCGCGCCACGCCTCTCTGGTGGATTCACTTCCGCTGCGGCAAAACGCCCCAGCACGACTGCCGCGTTGGTGATTCCCATCAACACCATGCCAGCGAGAAACAAGAAAAAAGAAGATGTGCCAATTGCAAATAACACGAGCGTATTGCCTATCACACCGATGATCAATCCGGCGACGATTCCGTTCCTCCTGCCAATCCGATCCATAATGTAGCCCCAGGCGGAAGCGGCAAGGGCAGAGCCCACGAGATACACTGCCGAAGGCACACCCGCGAAGGAAGCACTACCACCAAGTTCTGCTCCGATGATGGAGTTAATCGTCGCTGAGGCAATAAAGCCCGCCGAAGACAGACTTTGATTCGTAAAAAGTACCCACGTAATTTTGCGCGCAAGTCTAGAAAGATCCGTCATAATTGTCCTTTCAACTTGTCAATTCTCAGTAGCACACAAAGATCGAGAGATTCCCCGAAAACAAGGGTGCGGGCGTATGCCGCACCCTTGTTTTCGGGATTATCTTAGTGTTTTGTGATTTACTGATTATACGATGGATGCGAGTAGAATATGACAGGAACTAATCCAAAAGAGACCTCATGAACTTTGATACTACACTCGCTTCAAACTACTCTTTGCCCGATCTGGTTGAATTCTTAAATCGCGGCTTTGAGGAGTACTTCGTCCCCATCCAATTCAATACGGTCACGTTTTTGAATATGCTGCGCAAAGATGGCATCGACTTGACTGCCAGCCGCGTATTGATTGTCGATAACCAACCTTGTGGTATTGCCCTGATTGCACGTCGCGGTTGGACCAGCAGACTTGCCGCAATGGGTATTGCCAAAGAGGCGCGTGGCAAAGGTGCTGGCTCGTGGTTCATGGATGAGCTAATCAACGAAGCTTATGAGCGCAGTGATCACGAAATGGTGCTTGAAGTGATTGAACAAAACGAGCCAGCAGTACGGTTATATCGAAAGTCTGGCTTTCAAACCGTTAGGAGGTTGATTGGCTTTACCCACAGGGGCAAAGATGTAGAGGAAAGCAAGAGAAACGATTTGCAGAAAATTGATCTGCGGAAGATGGGTAAATTGATCTCGCAACATGGATTGCCAGACTTACCCTGGCAGTTATCCGCCGAAAGCATCGCCCAAATGAACCCACCTGCTTGTGCATATCGTAAAGAGCAGGCTTATGTCGCCGTTTCAAATCCTGATATTGAACATCTCGTGATCTGGTCCTTGCTCGTTGAAGACCAAGCGCGCGGCAATGGGCTGGGCACAGACATGCTGAACAGTGTCATCGCCCATCACGCGGGCAGGACATGGCATGTCCCTGCGATATTTCCTGAAGAGTTCGAAAAGGTTTTTGAAAGAGCAGGCTTTGAAAAAGAAAAGTTATCACAGTGGCAGATGCAGGTGAGTCTTTAGGCCTATCGCGTATGATCGCCTCTCATAGCGCAATAAGCAACTTGCCATCAGCGATATGCGATCCGCACAATTTTGTCACCCTTTTGTTTTATTCCTTCTGAGGAAATCGAGGATATAATCTTCAATCCGAGAGGACGCACAGGATGCCGTCTCCCACCGAGCCATCTTCCGAACGTAAAACCATCGCCGTGTTTGCATCGCAAGTCGGCCGCGCTTGGGGCGCAGAATTTATCGCGGGGGTCAATACTGCTGCCGAAGCCCATGATATCAACCTCGTGCACTTCATTGGGGGAAAGCTCACCCCGATCACTACCTCAGATCAGAACAAACCTTCCTATGGATTATATGATCTTGCCAAGCCTGATCAATTCGATGGTTTGTTATTGACGGCTGATGTTGCCTATGGGACAAGCCCGGAAGAACTGAAAACATTCTCCGATTTCTATAAAGGAATGCCAATCGTCACACAGTCTGTGGAAATGAACGGCGCTTCGATGTTCATTCCGAACAACGTCGAGGGGATGCGCGCTGCGGTACGGCATCTCATCGAAGAGCATGGCTATAAACGGATTGCTTTTATTCGTGGCATCAAAGGACAGATTGATGCTGAACAGCGTTTCCAGGCCTATAAGGATGAACTCAAGGCGCATAATCTGCGTTTTGAGGAAGATTTCGTTGTCGAGGGGGATTACACCTCCGAAAGCGGAAGTGCAGCCGTCCGTATCTTGCTGGAGGAGCGCAGTCTCCGTTTTCAGGCGGTGGTCGCGGCGAATGACAGCATGGCATTCGGCGCATTGGAGGCACTTCAACAGCGAGGCGTGCGCGTGCCTGACGATGTGGCGGTGACCGGCTTTGACGATTTACGCGAAGCCCAGGTGACTGGCGTGCCACTGACCACCGTACGACAATCATTTTATACCGCGGGCAAACACGCATTGGAAGCTTTACTGAAGCAAATCGTCCAGGGTCAAGCGCCGCAAGTGACTATCACCCCCACGCAACTGCTCATCCGCTGGTCGTGTGGATGTTTGCCGGAGAATATCCGTCAGGCGGCTGTTTCACCGCTGGATGTGTCAAAGACAAGCAGGCTGGAGAATAAACGCGAGGCAGCATTACGCGCCTTATTAAATTCAGCAGGGATCACAGACCAAGACCCAGCTCTTCCCCAATTCAGAGATGCATTTGGTCGCGCCTGGGATGGCTTCTTATTAACATTGAATAGCAAAGCTTCCAGCGATGAATTCCTGAAGACGATCAATGCGATGATTGAGTTGATGCAAAAGCATGGACTCATTCCCACCGTCTGGCACAATGTGATCTCCATGATGCGGCGCTACGCATTGGGTGGGATTGCGGGCCAAAGTGCTCTGTTGCAGGCAGAGAATTTATTCCAGCAGGCACGGTTGCTGGCGGGTGAGCTCTCGCAGCGCTCCCAAGCTTACCGCAGGCTTGTGCTTGAACAGCAGGAACATTTGTTGCATGGATTTAGTTTCTCGATGGCCCCGACGATGAGCATGGACGAGATTGGCGCTGCCATTTCAGAACACTTCCCTACAATGGGGATCAAGCGTTGGTATGTGATGTTCTATAGTGATGTGACCGCGCCTCAGTCTATCTCTACCCCACCGCCGGAAAGCTATAACCTGTTATTTCAGTACGAAGGTTCACGATTCGAAATTCCACAAAAACGCACTCCGATCGGCACCGGACAACTCATTCCGCGCGGCAAAACACCTCAAGATCACCGTTATACGGCTGTTGTGATGCCTCTATCGCTGGCACGCAATCGCTTTGGATTCATGTGGGTGGAGATGGGACCGCGCGATTGGGAAATCTATGTCCGTATACGCAATCTGGTGAGCAGTGCGCTTTTGCGCGTGATGCTTGTGCAACAAAGAGAACAAGCACAAATAGAAGTGGAGCGTTTGCTCGGGGAAGCACGTGAGCGCGCCACCGAGCTAGCAATTGCAAAAGAATTCGCAGAAAGAACCGCCGTAGAAAATGCAAAGCTCTACTCCAGTGAACAGGCTCGGCGGCAGGCCTCAGATGCGTTGACCAAGTCTGTACGACAACTTTCCTCGCTGGGGACCGTTGCAGAAGTTCCGCAACAGATCGTAAGGCAGTTAGCACAGGTAGTTCCCAATAACCGTTGTGCACTATTCCTGGAAGATGTAAACGGCCTCCCCCGTTTGTCTGCATATGCCGGATTTCCACAAGATGCCCCGATTGAAAGCCTGACATATTCTATTCGAGATACCAATGTGTATCATGTAATCGCTCGTCAATCGGAACCGATGGTGATTGGTGATGTAAAAAACATGCAAGGTTGGAAACAACCAGACTGGCTCCCGGAAGATTGCGCCTGGTTGGGGATTCCCCTCTATTCCAAAAATAAAGTCATTGGCATGCTTGCGCTCAGCCGACGCGCGCCGGCATCCTTTAATCAAGATGATGTGCTGCTGGCAAATACGTTTGCGATCCAAGCCTCGATCGCGCTGGAAAACGCGCGCCTTTATGATGATCTGAATCGCTTCAATCAGATGATGGAACGCATGGTGGAACAGCGCGTCGAAGAACTCAACAGTGCCTATCAAACATTGGCAAAATTGGATAAGAACAAGAGCGATTTTATCCAAGTCGCCGCGCATGAGCTGCGCACACCGCTTACCGTGATCAAAGGCTATATGGGGATGATTAAATCTATGCCTGCCATACAGAATGATTCATCTCTGGTCCAGGCGATGGAAGGAGTGATCCAAGGCACAAATCGCTTGCATCAGATTGTCAACAGCATGTTGGATGTCGCTCGGCTCGAAAATCAGGTTGTCACTCCCCATCTCGAGACGGTGTCTCTCGGTCCGATTCTGCGCCTGATCCGCAAAGATTATGCAGAAGAACTGCAAGAACGTCAGCTCAACCTTGAACTCGAGCCCGACATCAATTCCGCGCCTCCCGTGCTAGCAGATTCTGAACTACTGAAAAAGGCCCTCGAGAATGTGATTCTCAATGCCATCAAATTCACGCCCGATGGCGGTTCTATCTTTGTCAGCGCACATCCCGTCCAAATGGATGGACGCGGGGAGTTTTGCGAAATTCACATCCGCGATACCGGGATAGGGATCGATCCTGCCAATCATACGATTATCTTTGAAAAACTGTATCAACTCGGCAAAGTGGAATTACACTCCTCCGGCCGCACCAAATTCAAGGGCGGGGGGCCCGGGCTTGGCTTGGCGATCGCAGCAGGGATTGTCAAGTCTCATAAGGGCAAAATCTGGGTCGAGAGCCCAGGCTACGACGAAGAGAAATTGCCGGGCAGTACTTTTATTATTCAGATACCCGTAGCGAAATAAAATAATAACAGCGTAGGGAACAGCTGCAGCTGTTCCCTACGCTGTTATTCCTCTGTCCGAATCACCTTGCTATTTCGATCAAAGTAATTGGTGAGTCGGGTTCGTAAAGGGGTGAGCAAGCCCATATGCGCCAGCATCAGATACCCAAAACCTCCCATCACTAGAAAAAATAATAGATCTTCCCATAAATAAGTGGGCTTTGCCGTTGCCGTAAAAACGTAACGGAAGACAATCAGACCTAACTGGATCATACAGATGATCAGCAAGGGGATGGAAAGCGGTCTTAAGTCGTGACCTTCAAGGATCAAGTGAAGTCCAACCATCGCACCGAGCCCGGCTGCCATGATGATCAGGTAGGCCCAATACTTAGTCAAGCTATATTCTTGCATGTATAACCTTTGTAAAATCAACACATACAAGGCACATACACCGATCAAACAACCCCATATAAAAAAGTTAATAATAAACGGCAGCACCAAATTTCCATAGACGCGGATAGCAATCATCGCGGTCGTCCATCCAACTGCGTATGCCAGGCTAACGACGACTACCTTTGTGGGCAGGCCACTGAGAGAATTTATGAGACCAACGCTGAAAATATCCAGGACTAACCTCGCGCCGCCAAGTAACGCGAACGTGAGCGCGCCAATACTTGCCAGAAGCATGAGGAGGCTGAACATACCCCGCTGAGAAAGCCTATTCCCATAGCGGGATTGCCAAGACGAAGGCCCCCTTGGTGTGGTGTTTGGAGAACCATTCATAAATCCTCCTGCCCGATTGTGATAAAGCACACTTTCGGGATCAGTTTGTAATACTGCAATGTTTTTAATATTATACCCATAAGACTCGTTTTAGCCTCTCGGAGTTCCCCCTACCGTGTTGAATGGATTAAGACCCACCTGCAACAGGTATAGGTCGGATTGACAACATCTGCACTCCCTGGTGGCACCTGAGCGCAGGTGCAAGTGTCCAACCTACTAACCTTTGCAAGGCTTAGCCTGATCACCGTGCCAGCCGCAAATAGACCGCTCCCCGAGCATCTAAATGAATCGCCTCAGTTGTTTGGACAATTCGCAAAACTACATTTTCGCAAGCTGAGCAGCGCAGTATGATTCCTGGTCCCTGTGTAAACGCCAGCAGTTCCCCGATTTCTCCCTCATTCCCACAGTTGGCACATTCGGTGGGAGAAGCAGTCATTTCCACGCCAAAGATTTCATACAGTAACCCCGCCGTTGCATTGGCGTCCAGCATAAGCTCACGATTAATGTCTGTCCTCGCTTCCATTCTCATCCTCCTGTCGGACCGAACCGCTCGGTGCGAATCTGGTTTGAGTTAATGCCAACTTTGACCAAGCTATTCGCAACCGACTCAACCAAAAGCGTTGGCCCACAGATAAATACCTGAACTGATTTGCCTAATGGCTGGGCAACTTCTTTCAACATGTCTTGGTCAATACGTCGCGCATAACCTTTCCAATCTGATGGCTGGGAGCGCGTCAATGTATGAAAGACCTGCACTCCATGATTTGCCGACCCCAATTTTTCCAATTCGTCATAATAAATGATGTCTTCAAAATTGCGCGAGCTATAAAGCAGACTGATTGGATTCTTCGCCCCAGCCGCGGCGCGATGACGGATCATAGACATCAAAGGCACAACACCCGATCCGCCCGCGATCAACAGCAACGGCTCATGGATGCTCGCTTCCCAAACAAAGTATCCGCCGATAGGTCCGCGCGCTTCGATGCGGTCGCCAGGGACAAGGACCTCATGCATATAAGTCGAGACTTCGCCATCCTCAATGCGCTCAACAGTGATGTCCACTTCCCCTTCGCGTTCCGGTTCGGAGGCAATGGAATAACTTCGTTGCGCCTGATAACCATCTTCTGCCGTGAGCCGAATATCGTAATGCTGGCCCGCGCGGTGGCGCATCCATTCGGGCAGTGTCAGTGTGAACGACTTCACTTTGGCCGTTTCAGGCTTGATCGCCTTGACAGAAGCAATTTGCCAGTTGAGGGTGGGTTTCATAGAAAACCTTTTCCATCATTGCGAGGAGCCGCTGGTCGAGTAGCCCTGAGCGTTTGCTGCGATGGGCGTATCGAGACCACGACGAAGCGGCACCGTGGCGACACAATCTCCGTCTTTGTGATGAGATTGCTTCGGGCAGCGAACGCCCTCGCAATGACGAGAAACTTAATCATTCCAATATCTCTGTTCTTTCCACGGATCGCCGCGGTTGTGGTAGCCAAGCGCTTCCCAGAAACCAGCCTTGTCCTTTTCCATCAGGCGAATGCCGCGGACCCATTTAGCGCTCTTCCAAAAGTACAGGTGAGGTACAACCATGCGCGCGGGTCCACCATGCTCAGGTGCGAGTGGCTTATCATCATATTTCAGAGCAATAAAAGATTGACCGTTGATAATGTCGGTGAGCGGCATGTTCGTGGTGTATCCGCCATCACTATAAGCGGTGACGAACATCGCTTTACGATCTAGTTCCACATGCTCAAGCAAAGTGTCTAGACTAACGCCTTCCCACTTCATATCGAGGTGTGTCCATTTCGTGACGCAGGAAATATCCACCACATAGGTCTGCATGGGAAGTTGAAGGAATTCTTGCCATGTCCAGGAAGCTTTTTCTTTGACGAGGCCTTCAATCGTGAATGTCCATTGATCGAGGGGCGTACGCGGAGTTGGACCCGCAGAGAGGACAGGGAAATCATTTGTGAGATATTGACCCGGCGGAATACGATCTTTTTTCTCCCCTCCCCGCCGCTTACCTACGAAGCCGCGCGAAACAAATCGTTCCTCTGACATAAGGCCTCCATTTTGCTGAAATTCGCACTTCAATCGTATCACACAAACCGTTGAATATAGATACTACGCAATTTTAGTTTTACATGGCTATAAAATAGACTCGGTTCGGCCCCAGACGTTACAAAAACCAAGAACTTTGTTCGAGCTTCACACCTGTGTGTAGTATTGTAAATCAATCAGTGCAAATCTATATCTTCTGCGGCATATAAGATTTCTCCGAAAACTCCTACTTTTGCCTCCAAAAGGATAGATAGAGGACCTCATTTCACCGTGAAACATCCAAGCAATGAACTATGCTCGTTAGATCGATCTATTGATATTCGTTGGATAGATTTCCCAAAATCATTTGGCAGTCATCTCCGTATGCCACAATGCCAACAAGAATAATTTTGATTACCTGCCATCTCAAAACAATTTACCGTCATTGCGAGCCATCCTGAGCGGAGTGGCGCCTTAGCGCCACGTAGACGAAGGAGGGCGAAGCAATCTCTCTTATCATACCTACCTGTACAAAGTGTGTGAGGGATTGCTTCTTGGGAAGAACACCTTCCTCGCCATAACAGATATTACAGGTGGTCTCGAATGCGAGTTCTTTTAGTTGAAGACAACCAACGCTTAAATGCAGCACTAAGAGCCCGATTAGAAAAAGACGGATATGCGGTGAAGACTTCCGAAGTCCAACGAACTTTGGGAGTCTTGATGCTATGAGGAGCTTGGGTAACTAAATCGTCAACTCTCCTTTGAGCACAGTGACTGCTGCGCCGCCAACCTTGACTGTTTGAATATCGTCACGTGGCCCCACTACTTCCACAAAACCTTCTCCCGGCCGATTCATCCAATGTCCCTGCTCAGCGATGAATGTCGGACTCTCGATGAATCCATAATGCCAAAGATAAGCTGCCATACCTCCTGTCGCTGACC
>Ga0081539_10005758_pt1 | contig 12368 bp, 15 predicted proteins | sample TabmetS4T2R2_FD_71023 | JGI IMG/M metagenome (GOLD analysis project Ga0081539, IMG submission 71023) | Tabebuia heterophylla rhizosphere microbial communities from the University of Puerto Rico - S4T2R2 | ecosystem: Host-associated > Plants > Roots > Rhizosphere ...
CGCTGCTGCTTCGTCCACAGCAGCGCGCCCGGCGACCAAGTCAACCGGCCATTTCGCTAACGCACAGGGTTGAGTCAATTTGCCGCAAAACGAGTCATTCAGTCCTATTCGCGGAGCGCGAGTCTCCACGCGCGCCGAAATGGGTAGTCCTGACTTGCGCCCGCCTCACCGTCGTCATCGCCCATAGCCCGTCGAAGACGGGCGTAAACGCCCTTATGAAGGCGGGCGACCCAGTAACCGCCGACGCGTCGGTGATTAAGCGGTGCCCCGCTTTCGCGGGGCATGACGAGTCGAGAGGCGGAGATCGGCGAAGGACCGCTCAGTCGAACAGGCTCGACACCGACTCTTCGCTCGCGGTGCGGCCGATGGCTTCGCCGATCAGCGAGGCGATCGAGAGCACGCGGATATTGCGCGAGACGCGCACCGCCTCGGTCGGCTGGATCGAGTCGGTGATGACGAGCTCCTTCAGCCGCGAGGCGGTGATGCGCGCGACCGCGCCGCCGGACAGCACGCCATGGGTGATGTAGGCGTAGACCTCGATGGCGCCCTGCTCGAGCAGTGCGTCGGCGGCGTTCACCAGGGTGCCGCCGGAATCGACGATGTCGTCGATCAGGATGCAGGTGGTGCCGGCGACCTCGCCGATCACGTTCATCACCTCGGACTCGCCGGCGCGCTCGCGCCGTTTGTCGATGATCGCGAGCGGCGCATTGATGCGCTTGGCGAGCCCGCGCGCGCGCACCACGCCGCCGACGTCGGGCGATACGACGGTGACCGAGGTGCCTTTGAACTTATCCTTGATGTCGCGCACCATCACGGGCGAGGCGAACAGGTTGTCGGTCGGGATGTCGAAGAAGCCCTGGATCTGCCCGGCGTGGAGGTCCACGGTCAGCACGCGGTCCGCGCCGGAGTTGGTGATCAGGTTGGCGACCAGCTTGGCCGAGATCGGCGTACGGCCCGAGGCGCGCCGGTCCTGCCGCGCATAGCCGAAATAGGGGATCACCGCCGTGATGCGCCGCGCCGAGGAGCGCCGCAGCGCGTCCATGATGATCAGCAGTTCCATCAGGTGGTCGTTCGCCGGGAACGAGGTCGATTGCAGCACGAACACGTCCGCGCCGCGCACGTTCTCCTTGATCTCGACGAAGATCTCCATGTCGGCGAAGCGCCGGACGTCCGCCTTGGTCAACGGCGTCTGCAGGTAGGCGCCGATCGCCTCCGAGAGCGCGCGATTCGAATTGCCGGCGACGAGCTTGATCGACCCGTTATTCGCCGCCATTTGTGCCGTTCTCCGCTGCCGCGCGGCAGGGTGATAACAAGCCGCCCGCAGGGCGGCAATACGCCCCGAAAAGGTTGTCCCGAAGCTTTTTCAGCCGGTTAACGCGATGTTCCAAAGCGATTTTAACGGCCTGTGGACAGGGCAAGCTTCTCGGCCGCGCTGGGTCCCTCGGCGGAGCGCGGCCGGCGGGGCGATGGACGGGTGGGCGCCGGCTCGTTGACGTCTGCGATCGCCGCCTCGGGTTCCGCCGGGCTTTCGGGATTGCGCAGGAAGGCCGCCAGGCGGTCCATGCTGGTGCGGGCGATCTTGCGCAGCATCGCGTCGTCCGCGGCGGTCCAGGGGTCGCCGCTGCCGCGCGGGCCGGCCTCCTCGCCGCGGATGCGCAGCGCGCGCACCTTTGCGTCATCGTAGACGTCCCACACCCACGAAATATGCGTGCGGCCGCGCACGACCTGTGCCGCCAGGTAGCCGCGCACGCGATAATTCGCGCCGCCTTCGCGCGACGCAATCGCGATGGCGCGCTGCTGCGCTTCGCCGGAGATGTTGTCGACCAGACGGTTGAACACCGAGACCGGCGGACCATCGATCGAGTCGAAAGCGATCGTCGGTCCGGACGCACTGGTCGTGCCGGTCGTGAGCGCCACGTTGGACGATGTGGTTTCGCTGCAGGCGGCGGCGCACAGCGCGAACAGCGCGGCAGCCACGCCACGACAAGCAAAGCGCGCACGCGTGCGCGTTTGAGATCCCCTGACCACCGTCAATACCACCCCGTCCGGCGCGGGCGGTCATGCCGCCGAGCTTTGCTTCACGTCGTCGCCGTCACAATGGTGGTTAACGCCAAATTAAGGAGAGGTCCAGTTGCGTTATTGCACGGACGCCCGGCGTCGAATTTTCGCCTTCGGAATCACAACATGAGCGCAATTGCGTTGACGTGGCGTCCATAATCCGGTTCGCCGCGATGCGTGGTACGGCGATAGCTGTAAAAGCGCGCCGGATCGGCGTAAGTGCAGAGCCCGAGGTCCTCGATGCCAGCGATTTCAGCGCGTTCGAGGCGCGACTTGATATAGCCGGGCAGGTCGAACATGGCATGATTTGGGCGCGCTGCCGGCTGGAAGAATTGATCGCTCGCGGCGTCCGCGGCCTTGAAGCGATCGATGAATTCGGCGCCGACCTCGTAGTTCGGCTGGCGGATCAGCGGACCGATCGCCGCCTTGATGCGCGCGCGCCTCGCGCCGAGCTTTTCCATCGTGGCGACCGTCGCTTCCAGCACGCCGGTGAGGGCGCCTTTCCAGCCCGCATGCGCGGCGCCGATCACGCCGGCCTCACCGTCGGCGAACAGCACGGGCCCGCAGTCCGCGGTGCCGACGCCGATTGCCAGTCCCCGCGCGCGCGTGACGATCGCGTCCGCGCGTGGCGAATTCTCCCGCGTCCACGGCTCTTCGGCGACGATCACATTCGGTGAGTGGATCTGATAGCAACTCACGAGCTGCGAGGGCGCGACGCCGAGCGCGGCCGCCATGCGGGCGCGGTTTTCCCGCACATTCTCGGGCGCGTCGTTGGAGCCGATCCCGCCATTGAGGCTCGCATAGATGCCCTCCGACACGCCGCCCTCGCGGGTGAAGAAAGCATGGCGGATGTTCGAAAAGGCGGAGAGGGAAGGGGACTGGATCATCGTCATTCCGGGGCGGCGCCGATCTCGGGTTTACCCGAGATCGGCATTAGCAATGCGCAAACCGGCGGCAGGCGATTTGCGTTGGCGCCGAGCCCGGAATCCATAACCACGAAAATCGCAAGAGTCGCATCCGTCGTGGTTATGGATTCCAGCTCTCGCTTCGCTCGGCCGGAATGACCGCAAATCAAGCTAGCTGTCAAACCCCGGCAGCGGGCCGAGGTGCGGGTGTGCAATTGCCAGCACCTTGAACAGCTCCCCCATCTGGTCTGGCGCGGTGAGGCGCGCCAGCGCGGCGTCGATGTCGGCGGCTTGCTGCGGCGTGGCGGTCTGTTTCAGCCGAGCAGCGCGCTGTTCGATCCCGAGGTGGCGCAAAAATTCACCCTGTGTGATCGGACCGTGCACCGCTGCGCCCTCGCGCTGCGCCGTGCGCGCGAGCGCGGCGAAATCGACCTGCGTGGTGAGATCGGCGGTGCCCGGATCGGTCAGCGGATCGGCGAATTCGTGACGGCGGACCGCTTGCAGCGTGTCGCCGAATCCGCTCGCGATGTGCCCATAGTCGATGACGAGCGCGGCGCCACCGTGCCGCGCCACGCGCCGCGCCAGCAGGGCGACCGCGCCGTCCTGGCGTCGTTCAGCGATCGTGCCGGTCGGTGCATCGATGCTGTCCGTGCCGGGGACCGGGTCCGGGGCGACCATGAATGCAAGCTGCTGGTCCGCGACAGTCACCACGCGCAGGTGCCAGCCTCGATCCTTGACGAATTGATCGACCGGGAGCGCATCGACGAATTCATTGGCGATCGCGATCGTCGGTCCATCGGGGACTTCTTCGATGCGGCTGTGCCACGTGATCGGCGTGCGCGCGTCTGCAAGGCGGCTCTCTTGTTGCGCGCGCAAAACCGGACTCGTCTCGATCAGATGCAGCGCGAGCGTCTCGAGGAATCCCGGCATGGCTTTCGCGGCGCGGAGCGCGTCGGCCATCAGTGTGCCACGGCCAGGGCCCAGCTCGACGAGGTGCGCGCGCTCCGGCGAACCCATCAGCTGCCATACGGTAGCGGTCCAGGCGCCAACCAACTCGCCGAACATCTGACTGACTTCCGGCGCGGTGATGAAATCGCCCGCTGCGCCGAAGGGATCGCGGGTGGCATAGTAGCCGTGGATCGGATGCGCGAGGCAAAGCTCCATGTAGCGCGCGACCGAAATCGGTCCATCGACTTCGATGATGCGCCGGATCTCCGCTTCCAGCGGGGTCATACGGCTTGCGCCGCCGCCGCACGCGGTGGCCGGCGCAGGGCCGCGATGATCAGCGCAAGGCCGAACAGCAGCAGGGGGATCGACAGCACCATGCCCATGGTCAGTCCGCCCCACAGGAAGCCGAGCTGCGGGTCCGGCTCGCGAAACAATTCGCAGAACGAGCGCGCGACCGCATAGCCCACCGCGAAGATGCCAGTAGCAAGCCCGGGTCGTCGCAACACGCCGAACCGGATGCACACGGCGAGCAGCAGAACCAGGCCGAGGCCTTCGAGCGTCGCCTCATAGAGCTGGCTTGGATGGCGCGGCAACGGTCCGCCGGTCGGAAAGATCATGCCCCAGGACACGTCCGTCGGCCGGCCCCACAACTCGCCGTTCACGAAATTGGCGACGCGGCCGAGAAACAATCCGATCGGCGCGACCGCGCAAGTGACGTCGCCGAGCGAGAGAAACGGGATCCCGCGCTTCTTGGCAAATCCCACCACCGCCACGATGCAGCCGACGAAGCCGCCGTGGAACGACATGCCGCCCTTCCACAGCTCGAACGCCTCGAGCGGGTGCGCGGCGAAATATTGCGGATTGTAGAACAGCACATAGCCGAGCCGGCCGCCGAGGATAATGCCGACCGTCACCCACACGATGAAATCATCGAAGTCGACCGCGGTCATCGGCGCCGGGCCGCCCCAGGCATCGCGCCAGCGGATGATTGCGCGCGCATAGATCCAGCCGACCAGGATGCCGACGATATAGGCGAGCGCGTACCAGCGGATCGCGAACGGCCCGAGATGGATCAGAACCGGATCGAAGTCGGGAAACTGAAGATAGAGCGCTGGCATGTCCGCGTCCTGCGAGATGGTGGGTCATGCCGTTGCGATCTCGGCGAAGTCAAGGCGCTGTCCGCAGGTCGCACGATAGCGCGGGTATCGGCCAGCCGGCGGAGGGCGAACCCCATGGCGAATAGTGGCTTCCTGCTCACGATCTGCGCGCAGCTCCAGTCGGTGATCCCTTGCCGGCCGCGCGGCGAATCCCCATTGTGGGGGGATCATCCCCGGAGCTTCGCCATGACCCAGACCAGCAACCGCTTCTTCGACGAGGTCGCGAAGCTGATGAACGATGCCGCCGGGGTCGCCTCGGGCGTCCGGCGCGAGTTCGACACCATGATGCGCGCCCAGGCCGAGCGCATTCTGCGCGACCTCGACGTCGTGCAGCGCGAGGAGTTCGAGGCCGTCAAGGAGATGGCGCGCCTCGCCCGCGAGGAGAATGAGGCACTCAAGGCACGTATCGCGGTACTGGAGGCGAAGCTGAAGGAGCCCGCGCCCGGCAGCGGCGACATCGCAGTGAGCTAAAGCGCGTTTACGCGCGCATCTGAAAACATCACGCGGTTTTCCCTGATTTCCTTGTCTTTCCGCAGCTTAGCGGCTATAAGCCCGCTCGCCGGCGGCCCCGACACCCCTGGAGGCACGCCGCCAGGCAATTCACTCACATTTACAAGGATTTAGCTATGGCGACCGTCAATGAACTGAGCGCGACGGCGCGTCCGAAGGCCGGCAAGGGGGCCGCCCGGGCGGTGCGTCGCGAGGGCCGCGTGCCCGGCGTGATCTACGGCGACAGCAAGGCGCCGATCTCCATCTCGCTCGACTTCAACGAGCTGCGGCAGAAGATCTATGCCGGCCACTTCCTCACCACCGTGTTCCAGGTCGAGGTCGACGGCACGAAGCATCGCGTGATCCCGCGCGACTTCCAGCTCGACCCGGTCAAGGATCAACCGATCCACGTCGATTTCCTGCGCCTCGGCGAAGGCGCGACGGTGCGCGTGCGCGTGCCGATCCACGTCAAGAACGCCGATCTGGCACCCGGCATCAAGCGCGGCGGCACGGTCAATATCGTGACCCACACCATCAGCATTCAGTGCCCGGCCGACGATATTCCGCAGGCGTTCGATGTCGACCTCACCGGCCTCGAGATCAACTACTCGCGCCACCTGAGCGACATCCAGCTGCCGAAGAACATCAAGGTGCTGGAGCATGGCGACATCACGCTGGTGACCATCGTGCCGCCGTCCGGCTACGCGGAAGAAATGAAGCAGGCGGCCGAAGCGGCCGCGCAAGCCGCTGCGGCGGCAGAGACCGCGGCGGCGGCTCCTGCGGCTGCGACCGGTGCGCCCGGCGCGGCGCCGGCGGCACCGGCCGGGGCTCCGGAGAAGAAGTAAGCCGCGTTCCGACCTTACGATCCCAGCCGTGTTCACGGCTGGGATTTCCCGCCGCGGTGCTGATCCATGCTGCTGTTCGTCGGCCTCGGCAATCCGGGCGCCAAACACGCCGCCAATCGCCACAATATCGGCTTCATGGCGGTCGAGGCGATCGCCAAGCGGCACAGCTTCGCGCCGTGGCGGCGGCGTTTCCAGGGCGTCGCCACGGAAGGCCATATCGGCCGCGAGAAGGCTTTGCTGCTCTTGCCCGGCACTTACATGAACGAGTCCGGTCGTGCGGTCGGCGAGGCGATGCATTTCTACAAGATGCCGCTCGCGGACATTGCGGTGTTTCACGATGAGATCGAGCTGCCGCCCGCCAAGATGCGCGTGAAAATCGGCGGCGGGATCGCGGGTCATAACGGGCTGCGCTCGATCAGCGCGCATGTCGGCAATGACTACAAGCGCGTGCGCCTCGGCATTGGTCATCCGGGCGTGAAAGAACTGGTGCACGGGCACGTGCTTGGCGATTTCGCCAAGAGCGACTGGCCGTGGGTGGAAACCCTGTGCGACGTGATGGCGGACAATGCCGAGCTGCTCGCGCAAGCCAAGGACTCGAGTTTCCAGAACAAGGTGCACCTCGCCATGGTGGCGAAAGGCTTCGGCGATACGAAGACGGTCGAGGACAAATAGATGGGTTTCAAGTGCGGCATCGTCGGCCTGCCGAATGTCGGCAAGTCGACGCTCTTCAATGCGCTGACCGAGACGGCGGCGGCGCAGGCCGCGAACTATCCGTTTTGCACCATCGAGCCGAATGTCGGCGAGGTCGCGGTGCCGGACCCGCGGCTGAACGAGTTGGCGAAGCTCGGCAAATCGGCCGAGATCATCCCGACGCGGCTGACCTTCGTGGATATCGCCGGGCTGGTGAAGGGCGCCTCGAAAGGCGAGGGGCTTGGCAACCAATTCCTCGGCAATATCCGCGAGGTCGACGCGATCGCGCATGTCGTGCGCTGCTTCGAGGACCCTGACGTTACGCATGTGGCGAACAAGATCGATCCGATCGCCGACATCGAGACGATCGAGACCGAGCTGATGCTGGCTGATCTCGAAAGCCTCGAGCGCCGCGTCGACGCGCTGGAAAAGAAGGTGCGCGGCCAGGACAAGGAGGCGAAGGAGACGCTCGATCTGGTCAACCGCGCGCTCAAGCTGCTGCGCGACGGCAAGCCGGCCCGCTTCGTCGAGCGCAAGGCGGAGGAAGAGAAGCTGTTCCATTCGCTCGGCCTCTTGACCTCGCTGCCCGTGCTCTACGTGTGCAACGTCGAAGAGGGCGCGGCCGCGACCGGCAATGATTATTCGCGCATGGTCGAAAAGCGCGCCGCCGAAGAAGGCGCGGCGAGCGTCACGATCTCGGCAAAGATCGAATCCGAGATCGCGGTTCTGCCGCGCGAGGAGCGCGAGATGTTTCTCGGTGAAATCGGCCTGAAGGAGCCAGGTCTCGACCGGTTGATCCGCGCCGGCTACGGGCTGTTGCATCTCGTGACGTTCTTCACCGTCGGGCCGAAGGAGACGCGCGCCTGGACCGTGACCGCCGGCTCACGCGCGCCGCAGGCGGCCGGCGTGATCCACTCGGATTTCGAGCGCGGCTTCATCCGCGCCGAGACGATTGCGTATGGCGACTACCTCAAGGGCGGCGGCGAAGCCGGCGCGCGCGATCTCGGCAAGCTGCGCCTCGAAGGCAAGGACTATGTCGTCGCCGATGGCGACGTGATGCATTTCCGGTTTGCGACCTGACGCGAGAGCGCGATCCCGAAAAGGCTCCCCTCGCATCTGATGTGAGGTGGGGACCGGCTTTGGGGAAAGATAATAGTCGTTACATCCCGCCGCGATTGCGGATCGCCGAGAGGTGCTCGCTGATCCGAAACACCATCAGGATGAATTCGGCCGCGATGCGCGCCGCCAGAATGCCGACCAGCATGCCGACGAAGCTTGCAATCGCCGTGAAGATGCCGGCAATCGGGTTGAACGTGAAGGTGCCGAGCGCCGTCACCAGTCCGGACAGGCCGAGAAAAATCATGATGATCACGACCAGCCAGTAGAACAGCTTGATGATCGACGGCGTGATGAACCGCTCCCACTGGAACAGGTCGCCGATATAGAACATGACCTTCCCCTCACGAGTCGCGGGCCCCGGGTGATGCCCTGAACCTGCACGCGGCCCGGGGGATGTCAATGTGGTGCGGCGCGCGGGATCGGCTCTCGTCGGCACACAAAGCTCTTCTGTTGACGCCCCTCAGCACCACCGTCTACGGATCGGGGCACGGAAACATTCGGAAAAGGGCCGTCGGTGCCGAAGTTTTATTTCGAAGATTTCGCCCCCGGCTGGACTGCCGCATACGGGCCGCGCCGCGTCACGCGTGAGGAAATGATCGGGTTCGCCGCGCAATACGACCCGCAGCCGATGCATCTCGACGAGGAAGCCGCGCGTCATACCATGCTTGGCGGCTTGGGCGCGTCCGGCTGGCATACCTGCGCCATCATGATGAAAATGATCGCCGACAATCTTCTGCTCGACGCCGCCTCGATGGGAGCGCCCGGCATTGAAGAGGTGAGATGGCTGAAGCCGGTGCGGCCGGGCGACAGCCTCACGGTGCGCGGCAGCGTGGTCGGCACGCGCGCCTCGCAGAGCAAGCCGGACCGCGGCTTCGTGACCTTCCGGTGGGAGGTCTTCAACGATCGTGACGAGAAGGTGATGACGTTGATCTGTCCGCAGATGCTGCTGCGCCGTCATGCGGGCGCCGCATGAGATACTTCGAGGACCTCAATGTCGGCGACCACATGGCGCTCGGCACCCACACCTTCAGCGCCGAGGACATCAAGTCGTTCGCGGCGCTGTACGATCCGCAGCCCTTCCACATGGACGAAGCCGCCGCAGCGCAGTCGCATTTCGGCGCGCTCTGCGCGTCAGGCTGGCACACCATCGCAGCCTGGATGCGGCTGCGCGTGCTTTACGGCCAGCGCGAGGACGCCGAGCGGCGTGCGCGCGGCGAGGTGCTGGCGAAGCTTGGCCCTTCGCCGGGCTTTCGCGAACTGAAGTGGCTGAAGCCGGTCTATGCCGGTGACACGATCACCTATGCGTCCGAAATCGCCGAGAAGCGCATTTCGAACAGCCGGCCCGGCTGGGGGCTCGTGTTCGCACGCAACACCGGCACCAATCAGAAGGGCGAGCTGGTGATGTCCTTCATCGGCTCGGGCTTCGTGGAGCGGCGGCCCGGTGCCAGCTAACCGCCCGATTATGGTCGCCAAAAGCTAAATGCGTGACGCCGAATTGTCCGGTGTTCTGCTGAAATTTCGTCAACGCCTCGGTAGTAACCCTGATGACGCGCGGCACCTGACGCGCGGGAATCGACGAGAGCGTGTGATGGAAGAACGGCGGCGTGCACAACGGCAGAAGACCCTGAAGGCGGGTCGGATTCTGATCGATCCGAACACCTCGGCGCTCGACTGCATTGTGCGCAATCTTTCGTCGAGCGGCGCCTTGCTCGTAGTGTCGTCGCTGGCGGTGCCGGATCGATTTGAGCTGTTGTTTGCGGCGAACCGTGCGCGCCACCAATGCCGCGTGGTGTGGCGCGCGATGGACCGGGTCGGCGTCGAGTTCAAGCAGGCGACCTAAGCGCATATCCCGGAAAATGCCTGCCCGGACTTGATCCGGGGTGGATAGCGGTTTTCCGAAAAGGATATGCGCAAGTTCTCTCGAGTCGCCCTGCAGGTGCATCAGCGCCGATATTGCGGCCGCCGCTGACCCGAGCCGATGATCGGGGGGCTCGCGCTCTTGTGGCGGAAGCTGATGCGACCGCGCTGCAGATCGTAGGGCGACATCTCCACGACCACGCGATCGCCCACCCCGGTGCGGATGCGGAACTTGCGCATCTTTCCGGCCGTGTAGGCGAGGATCTCGTGGTCGTTGTCGAGCTTCACGCGGAAATTTCCGTCCGGCAGCACTTCGGTGACCGTGCCGTCGAATTCGAGCATTTCCTCTTTAGCCATGCCGTCAGTCCTCCGAGTCGCTTTCTAGCGCGCGTTGCGGTTGCTGTCGCCGGTATTTTGCCGGCGCTGGGGCGGCCGCATGAACGCCACCGTCGCGATATTGTCGGGCGAGCTTTGCGGCGCCGGCGCGCGCTGAGGCGCCTGTGCGCGCTGTTGGCCGTGATGGCCGCCGTTGCGGCGCTTGCCCTGACCATGACCCTGGCCTTGACGATGTTGTCCTCGGCCGTGCGGCGCGCCACGCCCGGCATGCTGTTGCGGCCGGTGATGCTCCGCGGCCACGCGCGGCGCACTGCGTCGGTCGGTCACCGCGAGCTTCATGCCGATCAGCTTCTCGATGTCGCGCAGATAGGCCATCTCTTCGTGATCGCAGAACGAAATTGCGACGCCCTCCGCGCCGGCGCGCGCGGTGCGGCCGATACGGTGCACATAGCTCTCCGGAATGTTGGGCAAATCGTAATTGATGACCAGGCTGATCCCGGTCACATCGATGCCGCGCGCCGCGATATCGGTTGCGACCAGCGTGCGGAGCTTGCCGGAGCGGAATGCACCGAGCACACGCTCACGCTGGTTCTGTGATTTGTTGCCGTGGATCGCCTCGGCCGGATGTCCAGCGCCGGTGAGGTTGCGCGCCACCTTGTCGGCGCCATGCTTGGTGCGGGTGAACACGATGGTCTGCCCGTTGGCCTCGCCGCGCAGAACCTCGGCGAGCAGCGCCGGCTTGTGCGCCCGATCGGCGAGGACCACGCGCTGCGAAATGCGCTCCGCCGTCGAGGCGACTGGCGTGACGGCGACGCGGGCCGGATCGCGCAGCATCTGCGCGGTGAGATCCGCGATCTCGCGCGGCATGGTGGCCGAGAACAGCAGCGTCTGCCGTTCCTTCGGCAGCTTCGCGACGATCGCGCGAATATCGTGGATGAAACCCATGTCGAGCATGCGGTCGGCCTCATCGAGCACCAGCACCTCAACGCGATTGAGCCGCACGCCGTTCGACTTCAACAGGTCGAGCAGGCGCCCCGGGGTCGCGACCAGGACGTCGAGGCCGTTCATCAGGGCGCGCACCTGGCGGCCCATCGGCACGCCGCCGATGACCAGCGCGGCTTCGACCCGCAAGTGGCGGCCATAGCTGCGGAACGAATCGAGGATCTGACCCGAGAGCTCGCGGGTCGGCGAGAGAACCAGCACGCGCGGGCTCTTCTTTTCGAGCGCTTTCGGACTGGCGGCGAGTCGATTCAGGATCGGCAGCGCAAAGGCCGCGGTCTTGCCGGTGCCGGTTTGCGCAATGCCGACAAGGTCGCGGCCGGCAAGCACCAGCGGGATGGCGTCGGATTGGATCGGGGTGGGAGTTTCGTATTGCTCTTCGTGAAGAGCGCGGCAGATCGGCGCTGCGAGGCCGAAGTCATTGAAAGACGTCAAAATTCAAAAGTCCTGTTGTGGCGAAACACGCCAAGCCGAAAGGCGCGGCGCGTGTCGCGGGGCTTTGTGGACACCCCGCCTGGTCTGGGCTGTCAATGTGATGGAAGTAATGAGCGGGCCGAAACCTTGAAGGTATCGTACAGGCGGGCCGCGCAAGCCCGATCGAACGGGCCAACGCGGCGCATATGGCAGGTTTGTGGAGTTATTTCAAGGCCGGGGAAGAACTTAGGCTAATAAAGTGACATTGGGGCGTGATCGACCTGGCTACGCCCGCCGAAGCACGGGCCTGCATAATGAGGCCGTGCCCGGGGCTTCGCGCAGGCGGGAAAGCGGTACCACCCCGGATCAAGTCCGGGGCCGGCTTTTTCGGATCACGCGCTAACAGCGTACAACCGTGATGGTGCGCTCGCCCTCGCTCGCCGGCACCGTGACCCGTTCGGTGCGGCAGGCGTCGCGGGTTTCCTCGGTCGCATTGCTGACCCGTGCGGTCGCCGGCACGGCGGGCCGCGCCGGGGGGGGGGGGGCCGCCC
>Ga0081539_10005759_pt1 | contig 12366 bp, 13 predicted proteins | sample TabmetS4T2R2_FD_71023 | JGI IMG/M metagenome (GOLD analysis project Ga0081539, IMG submission 71023) | Tabebuia heterophylla rhizosphere microbial communities from the University of Puerto Rico - S4T2R2 | ecosystem: Host-associated > Plants > Roots > Rhizosphere ...
GCCAGCCTCGATCTCGTCCACGAAACGAGCACGGAAAAATTCGCCAGGTCGCGACTCGAGGAGCGGATCGGCGGGATGGCGGTGACCTACGGCGATCTCGCGCTCAAGTTTCTCTACTGGCCGCGCGCCGAAGTCCTCGGCGAAGAGACCGTGCGCACCCGGCCGTGCTGGAGATTGCGCCTCCAGCCGCCTTCGCGCGACGCGCAATACTCCAACATTTACCTCTGGGTAGACAAAGAGAGCGGCGCCTTGATGCGCATCCAGGCCTACGACTGGCAGGGGCGCCTGACGAAGCGGTTCGAAGTCGTCTCCGCGCAGAAAATCGACGGCCGCTGGTTTTTGAAACAGATGCGGATCGAAGAACTGCAACCCGGCACGAGCAAGGTGCTCTCGCGCACCTATCTCGAGATGAAGAAGCCCGGGTAGGGCAGGCAATCTTGCCCGCTGGTTGGTGCGTCTGACAGCCCGGCGTTGCTTCGCATCCGTTACCGGGCCGCGACCAACTTGCCATCTGCCGCCAGCGGGTTGAGCCACGCACAAAACGAAGTAGTAGTGGCCGATGTTTTCCGTATCCCGTTTTCTTCCGATCCTTTTCGCCGCGCTTTTCCCCTTGCCAGTCCTGGCCCAGAACGTCCCGCCAGAAACAACTGACACCATCCCGGACGCGACTCTTCTGGAAAACGCCGCCGCCATGGTCCTGCCGTTGCCGGACTATTTTGAAGATCCCGACACGAGCGGCGTTCGCCTGACGACGGTTCTCGGGAACATCGATCTCGCCCTTTACGACCAACGCACCCCGATCACAGTCGCGAATTTTAAGAACTACATCGATTCGGGGCGCTACTTCAAAATCGACCCGACCACAGGCGAGCTGGCCTCAAGCTTTGTTCATCGCTCGGTCCCTGAGTTCGTCATCCAGGGCGGCGGTTTTCTTTCGACCGTCAATCCTTCGGACCCAATGCACGCGCTTCCAACGCAGGTGACGCCATTTGATCCGATCATGAACGAGCCCGGCATCTCCAACACCCGCGGCACGATCGCGATGGCGAAACTGGCGGGCGACGCGAATAGCGCGACCAGCCAGTGGTATATCAACCTCGCCGACAACCTCAGCCTCGATACCGACAACGGCGGCTTCACCGTCTTCGGACATGTGATCGGCGAGAGCATGACGGCAGTCGACGCCATCGCAGCGCTGCCGATCTACAATTTCGGCTCGCCTTTTGAGGCTCTGCCGCTGCGCGATTATACCTCGGGCCTCCCGACCCCGGAGAATCTCATCACCATTCCCGCGATCAGTTACATCTCGCCGCTCCTTTTCAGCGCGAGCAGCGATCACCCCGATATCGCAAGCGCCACCGTGAGCGGGGCGAACCTCCTCGTGACCGGCAAAGCGCTCGGCACCGCCACTATCACGGTAACGGCGACTGATGTTGATGGCGCGCAGGTTTCGCAATCGTTCGAGGTCGAGGTCGTCGCCAACCCGGTCCATCTCGCCAATATCTCGACCCGGGCTGTGGTCGGCGCCGGCGATGACGCGCTCATTGGAGGTTTCATTGTTCTCGGTGAGAGCCCAAAGCGGGTCGCGGTTCGCGCCCTCGGTCCTTCGCTGGCCAATGCGGGGATCACGGACTTCCTCGCCGATCCCACCCTTGAAATCCACGACAGCAGCGGCGCGACGATCGCTTCAAACGATAACTGGCAGGAGGCGGCCAATAGCCAGGAAGTAACCGACGCCGGCATCGCACCGACTGAGCCTAACGAGTCTACGATCATTACGACGCTGCCCGCAACCAGCAGTGGAGTCGGCTACACTGCGGTGGTCTATGGCGCGGATAGCAGCGCGGGAGTCGGCCTGGTAGAGATTTACGATCTCGATTCCGGGCCCGGCTCCAGTGTGCTTAACATTTCCACCCGGAGCGACGTGCAAACGGGAGACAACGTCCTCATCGGCGGATTCATCGTATTTGGCGAAGGGTCACAAGAGGTGTTGGTGCGAGCAATCGGACCGTCACTTGCCGGGAGCGTGACCGATCCGCTGGGTGATCCGACCCTGACCCTCTACGACGCGGAGGGGACGCAGATCGATTTCAACGACAACTGGGAAGAGAGTCCCGAGGCTGAGGCGATCATCGCCACGACGATTCCGCCTAACGACCCGAAAGAGGCGGCCGTGCTGCAAACGCTCGCCTCCGGCGCTTACACTGCCATTGTCCGTGGGACCGGCTCGGCGCCGACTGGAACTGGATTGGTGGAAGTTTACGCTCTGCAGTCGCCCTGACTCGGTCCTCTTGCGGTTATTCCGCCGGCACACCTGCCTGCACGATTTGGGCGAAACCGCGTGGGTCGAGGCTTGCGCCGCCAACCAGCGCTCCGTCAATATCCGGCTGCGAAAGCAGCTCGCGGGCGTTGTCCGGTTTGACGCTGCCGCCATACTGAATCCGAACTTTTTGCGCAGTCGTTTTGTCTGAGACCTCGCCGAGCGTTTGCCGGACGAAAGCGTGCGCTTCCTGCGCCTGATCGGCGGTGGCAGTCTTTCCGGTGCCAATCGCCCAAACCGGTTCGTAGGCAATCACCGTTTCAAGCAACTTCTCCGCATCGACCCCGGCAAGACTCCCGTGCAGCTGGCTCGAGAGCACTTTCTCGACTTCGCCCCGCTCGCGTTGTTCGAGCGTTTCTCCAATGCAGAGGATCGGACGCAATTTTTCCTCGTGCGCCGAGCGGACTTTGCGGTTCACGATTTCGTCCGTCTCACCAAAAAGCGAGCGCCGTTCGCTGTGACCAAGCACCACGTAGCGAACGAAAAGCTCGCGCAACATCGCCGGGCTGATCTCGCCGGTGAAGGCGCCGCTCCGTTCCCAGTGCATGTTCTGCGCGCCGACCTTTACGTTCTGCGTCTGCGCGAGCAGTTCCGAAACTTTCGCTATCGCGGTAAAAGGCGGGAGAATCACGATCTCGATCTCGTCGAGGTCTCCAATCTCGCGGCGGAAGGTGGCGACGAAAGCCTCCGCCTCGGCCTCGGTCATGTTCATTTTCCAGTTCGCGGCGATGATTTTTTTGCGCATCAACATTCGTTAGGGAAACCGCTCCTATTTATCGGTTAAAGCTGCAACGCCCGGCAGCTCCTTCCCTTCGAGCAACTCGAGCGAAGCGCCGCCGCCGGTGGAAATGAAAGTCATCTTCTCCGCGAGCCCCGACTGGTTTATGGCCGTCACCGAATCGCCGCCGCCGATGATCGTGACGGCATCGGCTTCGGCCAGCGCCTCCGCAATCGCTTCGGTTCCCATGGAAAATTCCTGAATCTCGAAAATCCCGGGCGGGCCGTTCCAAAGAATGGTTTTGGCGCGGGCAATCTCGCTCCTGAACAGAGCGATGGTAAGCGGGCCGATGTCGACCGCCAGCCATCCGTCCGGCATGTTGTATTCAGGCGTGAGTCGACCGCTGTGCCGGGTGGCGGCGCCGGCTTTGATTTCCTCCGCCCCGAGAATGTCGATCGGGAGGAGGAAACGAACGTTCTTTTCCCGCGCCAGCTGGACCAGCTCATGGGCGAGATGAAATTTGTCGCGCTCGACTTTGCTGCTGCCCATGCGCACGCCTTCCGCTTCAAGGAAGGTGTTGGCCATTGCGCCGCAGATCAGGATCGTGTCCGCCTTCTCCATCAGCGCCTTGATCACACCGATCTTGTCGGAAACTTTCGCGCCGCCCAGGATAACGAGGAACGGTCGTGCCGGCTCGGCGAGTTGTTCCTTCAGGTATTTGAGTTCCTTCTCCATGAGGAAACCCATCGCCGCCTGTTTGACGAATTTGGTTACTCCGGCGGTCGAAGCGTGGGCGCGATGGGCCGCGCCGAAGGCGTCGTTGACGTAAAGACCGTCGCCGAGTTTGGCGAGCGACTCGGCAAACTGCGGATCATTCGCTTCTTCGCCCGCGTAAAAGCGCACGTTCTCAAGCAGGGTTACGTCGCCGTCCTTCATCTCGCGCGCGATCTTTTCCGCATCGGCTCCGATGCAGTCGTGACTGAAAGCGACCGGGTGGGCGATCAGGTCGTGCAGGGCAAGACCGACTGGCCGAAGAGAATATTTCTCCACCGGGTTGCCTTTGGGCCGGCCGAAATGCGCCATGAGGATGGTCCGGGCCCCTTGCTCACGGAGGTAATTGATCGTCGGCAAGCTTTCCCGCATGCGCGTGTCGTCCGTGATGACGATCTGGCCGTCGCGTTCTTCGGTCGGGACATTGAAATCCACGCGCACCAGAACGCGTTTCCCGCGCACCTCGATATCTCGAAGCGTAAGTTTCGCCATTTCCTACTTTTCCTCCTGCTCCAGCTCGTAATCCTGCTCCTGGCAATAAACTCCCCCGTCTTCGCGCAGACTCTCCCCACGCTCTGAAAAACGCCGAAGCAACCCAATGAGCATGCGAACGATGTGGAACAGCTGCTCTTTTCCACTCCTAATCCGCTCTGCGTCCGTCAGACCGCGCACCACTAAAACATCCAGGCATGCTGCGCATTCCAGCGCGGAGCCGCGCGCGATTTCAAAGAACCTTGCGCGATCACGTCGGGAAAATTTTCCATTTCCTTCGGCGATGTTGAGAGGAATGCTGGTAGAGGCGCGGTCGAGTTGATCCTTGGCTGCCGCTTTGACCCGTATTTCTGAAATCACCCCTCCTGCCCAGCGGCAAAAGAGCAGCGAGTCTTGGTAAACTTCGAGTTTCTCGTGATCGAATAATGGAGTCATGGGAGCAAGAGCAGGATTAGGAGCAGGAGCAGGAAATTTAAAGCTCGATTACGAGCACGATCACGATCAGGAGCACGAGTAGTTAGGAAATCATCTTGAGCAGTTCGACACAGCGGTTGCTGTAGCCCCATTCATTGTCGTACCATCCGACGACCTTGACCAACTTGCCGTTCACCATCGTCAAAGCGCTGTCGAAAATGCAGGAGTGCGGGTTGCCCACGATGTCGGCCGAAACCAGCGGCTCATCGCTGTATTCCAGAACGCCTTTGTAGCTCTGGTCGCCAACCGCTTCTTTGAAGGCGGCGTTGATCGCTTCCACGCTCACTTCCTTTTCCACCACGGCGGTGAAATCGGTTACCGAACCGTCGGGGGTCGGCACTCGGTAAGCGCCGCCGTTCAATTTCCCTTTCAAATCAGGCAACACTTCGCCAATGGCTTTCGCCGCGCCCGTGCTCGACGGGATGATGCTGACCGCCGCTGCGCGTGCTCGCCGCAGGTCCTTGTGCGGCAGATCGAGAATGTTCTGGTCGTTCGTGTAGCTGTGGATCGTGCTCATGAACCCGCTGAGGATGGTAAAATTCTCGTGCAACACTCTCGCCAGCGGCGCGAGACAGTTCGTTGTGCAACTCGCGTTCGAGATGACATTGTGTTTTGCCGCGTCGTAAATCTGGTCGTTGATTCCGACGCAGATCGTCGCGTCCGGATTCTTCGCCGGGGCACTGATCAGGACTTTCTGCGCGCCGCCGGCGAAATGGAGTTCCGCTTTCGCGCGGTCGGTGAAAAGGCCGGTCGATTCCAGAACCACCTCGACCCCGAGATCTTTCCAGGGCAGCTTCGCCGGGTCGCGCTCTTTCAGGACCTTAATTTTGTGACCGCCAACGATGATGTTTTCGTCGTCGTACGCTATCTCGCCCTCGAATTTGCCATGAACCGAATCCCACTTCAGAAGATGCGCCAAAGTGTGAGTGTCGGTCAGGTCGTTGATGGCCTGCACCTGCGCGACCTGCTCTCTGTTCATGGCGCGCAAGACGTTGCGCCCGATGCGGCCAAAGCCGTTGATGCCGAAGCTTGCCATAGAAAAAGTTGAGTTTTTTTAGTTGAGAATTGAGTGCCGCCCGAAGGGGCGGCGATTACATTTAGAACGCGGCGAAAGCCGAGGCAAGCGAATGCAACACCCACCTCGCCCTCGGGAAGAGAGTCCGTCAGCGCGTTTTAACTAAACCCGATCGGGAGAAAGGATCATGCATTGCACCCCCGGGGCCCGATTCATCGCGTCCTCCGGCGCCTCCGAGATTCACTCAGCATGACGAGCCCAGCCGCCGCAATTTTATTGAACTCGGCTCATGAACAAAATCGCCTTCCCGCCAGTCGAAGAACCTCTCATGCACTCCCTCGCTCCACTCTTTCTTCTTGGCTTGACCGCGAGCAGCGCCCTGGTCAAACCCGCGGCGGCGCAGACCGCCTCGAATCGGGCCAAATTCCAAAACGTCCTCGTTCTTGGTGACAGCATCTCGGCCGGCTACGGGCTGAAACGCGCGGAGGCGTATCCAGCGTTGCTTGTGGCAAAAGCCGCCGCCGCCGGCGAGCCGATCCATCTCAGCAACGCCGGACTGAGCGGGGAGACGAGCGCCGGTGGGTTGCGCCGGCTTCCACATCTGCTTCGCCAACCAGTCGATGTTTTGCTCATCCAGCTCGGAATCAACGACGCCTTTCGCGGTGTTCCAGTTCCGCAGATCGAGGCGAACCTGCAAAAGATTATCGATCTAACGCGGGCACATAGTCCGGGAGTGCGGATCGTGCTCGCGGGGATGCAACTGCCGAATCACTCAGAGAGCGATTACCTGAGAGAGTTTGGCGAAATGTATGTCGAGCTGGCCCGACGTAATCGGGCCGAACTGATCCCGTTCCTCCTCGAAGGCGTGCTTGGGAATCCGAACTTGAACCAGCCAGACCTCATTCACCCGAATGCGAGCGGGCAGAAAATCATCGCGGCCAACGTCTGGCCGGTACTCGAGCGGGTGCTGAGAGGCAACGGTTTGTGAAGCCGGCCGCTTTACCTAACGACCGAAACGGCCCATCAGCTCGCCCCGCCCAACGACGTGGCCGGCGATTGCCTGATCGAGCGCGCTCCGCTTCGCCCCGGCATTGAGATCGAGCTTTCGATCGAGTGCAAGCAGGTGGAAAACATAGCGATGCACACCGGAAGGCGGGCAGGGGCCGCCATAACCGGTCTTGCCAAAGTCGTTCTCGCCTTCTCTGGCTCCGGCAGGAACCGTGTTGGCCGCGATTTTATTACTCGTCGGCGCGATGTTCCAGAGGAGCCAGTGATTGAACGTTCCGCCCGGCGCGTCGGGATCGTCCACGATCAGGACGAGGCTTTTCGCACTTGCCGGAATGCCTTGGAATTGAAGCGGCGGATTCTGGTTCGCGCCTTTGCAGGTAAACTGTTCCGGAATCATTCTCCCAGCTTGAAAAACCGAACTGCTCACCGTGACTGGTGAATCAGCCGCGGGCGCAGCAAAAACCGCGAGAAATGCTGCAACCACCGCGATCCGCCAAATTCTCATGGTCATAGATCGCATTCTTCTTTCGCCGCTCAACCCGGCGTGGCACGGTCATTTCGCACACGGCGGCGAAAAACCCCTCAACCTAGCCCGAATGGCGGTGAGTCTGGAGAAGACCGGCAGCATGATCCCGCCGACACTTTGGAAGCTTGACCGCCAGGACGCTGGTCAGGAGATGAAATGTGGAGCGCAGAAGGGCGAGGAAACCTTGAATATGGGCGCTCATCGGGCTTCTGGTTTGCCGCGCAGCGATGGCGCAGGAATCGGTGTTTCAACCGGCTCCTAGCGTGTCTCGAAACCGAAGCGCAAAGCCTGGCGTAATCGCGGAGGCAGGGTGGGAAGGTGGCGGCGTTCGATCAGGAAAGTGATGATCCCGGCCAGCTCGCGAAAAATGTAATTGCGATTCACCGCCCCCTGCAGGTATTGCTCGCCGCTGCTCCCGCCCGTCCCGACCCGGCTGCCGATCATGCGCCGGACCATCTGGAGATGGCGGTAGCGGAAGTTGCCAAGTTGTTCGTCGATCTCAATGAGCGAGTTGAGGAGCGCGAAGGGGAGACGGAACATCGGCTCATCGCGGTAGAGCATGATAAAAAGCGCCGCGCGCAACGCCGTAGGCCGGAAAGGTCCCCAGCCGGCGTGGAAAAAGATATCGTCGAATTTGCCTAACAAATCCTGCTTCTCGTCGCGCTCGGAGAGGCTCCGCTCGTAAATCTGGCGGTAACGGATCCAGAAGGGAGAATATCCGTCGCTCTCCGATTCGTCTGGCATCTCCTCCCAGTCGCGCCAGAATTCGCGGTCGAAAAACGGCATCCGCTCGAGCCAGTTTTCCACCATCTGGAGCAGCGTGCTTTGTTTTTCAAATTGATTGATCTCGTCGAAGTCTTTCTCATTAAACCCGCCAAACTCGGTGTGCTTGTAGTAATCGGGGCGGAAGCGATTCTCCATTTTCAAGCCTAACGACGCTTCGATTTTGCGGAATTGTTTGCTCTGGAACCCGGAGGCGCCGTGAAGCAACTCGCGGAACTCGAGAAAATCGAGCGGCGTCATCGTTTCCAAGACGTCGACCTGGTGATTGAGCAGCTTCCAGATTTCGACCACCCGCTTGAGTCGATGGACGACCAGGTTCATGTCCGGGCCGTTGTCATCTGCGGTCGATTGACTCATCACCTGCTGGCAGGCGGCGATCTCGTGGAGAATCTGCTTGAACCAGAGCTCGTAGGCCTGGTGGATGATGATGAAGAGCATCTCATCGTGCGCGATCAGCTTTCCATCACGGAGGCTGAGGGGCTTCTGCAATTCGAGCAGACCCTCGATCCCGAGGTAATCGCCATAGTACTGCGTCGTCCGCTCGTGATTCATCGGGCATTCCTCCATCGTGCGCAGTCTCGTGCATCGCGCGGGCGGGCGTCAATCCAGCGGGGGTCGCGCGATCGCTCGGGCTGGCTCCCCCCGGCTTCAACGCCTAACGACGTCGCCGGCCGAAGGAATAACCGCGGTGGGTCCGCCCGCCGCCAATGCCGCGCTTTCCGCCTAACGACATTTCCGGCTCGAAAAGCACGGTGTAGAGATAGGGGAAATTCTCCAGCTTCAGTCGCGGGATCTTTTGCCCGATGAAACGCTCGATCGCCTGCAAGGCCGGCAGCTCTTCCCCGTTCATCAGGGTAAAGGCGTCACCCACATTTTGCGCCCGGCCGGTGCGACCGATTCGATGGACATAATCCTCGGGATGTTCCGGCACATCATAGTTGATCACGTGGCTCACCCCCGCGATGTCGAGTCCGCGCGCCGCGATGTCGGTTGCGACCATGACTTCGTACTTGCCGCTCTTAAAGCCTTCGAGCGCTTCGATCCGTTCCCGCTGGGTGCGGTTCGAGTGCAGCACCGCGACGGAATGTTTCCCCACCTTCAGTTGATGCGCGATCCGGTCCGCCCCGTGTTTGGTTCGGCAAAAAATGAGCGCGCTGTCGTAGTTGGTGCGCTCGAGCAGCGCCATCAGCAGATCGAACTTCTGCTCCGCCGCCACCGGATAGACCGCGTGCGTCACCGTCTCAGCCGGTGAACGCCGCGCGCCGATCTCGATCGATTCGGGCTCACGAAGCACGCTCGCCGCGAGGCGCTCGATCTCAGGCGGAAGGGTGGCGGAAAAGAGCAGGGTTTGCCGGTCGGTCGAGAGATGCCTGACGATCCGCCGCACATCGGGCAAAAATCCCATGTCCAACATGCGATCGACTTCGTCGAGGACGAGAATATTGACGTCGCGAAAATCGATTGTGCCCTGTTGAGCGTGATCGAGCAGCCGCCCCGGCGTCGCGACCACCACGTCGACCCCCTGTTTTAAATCTTCCCGTTGCCGCCCGTAGCCGACCCCGCCATGCACCACCGTTACCTTGATGTCGGTGAAGCGCCCATAATCGCGAAAGGCGGTTTCCACCTGGGCCGCCAGCTCGCGCGTCGGCTCGAGCACCAGGCAACGAAACTGGCCGTGCTCCGCAAGGAGGGTCAGGATCGGCAGGGCAAAGGCCGCGGTCTTGCCCGTGCCGGTCTGGGCGGTGCCGACGAGATCTTTGCCGGCGAGGATAATCGGGAAGGCGCGCAGTTGGATCGGCGTCGGCTCGGAAAAGCCCATCGCCTGAGTTCCCCGAACGACTTCCGGCGAGAGACCGAATTTTTGAAAAGACACGGAAGCAACGTTAGGGCGATGCGCTCGAGAAGCAACGTCACTTCTGGAGGTTGTTCTCCCGCAGGTGCGGGCTCAGGATGACGAAGCAGGTATGAACCGGAAAACGCTGCGCATCTTCGTTCTCGCCGATACACACGATCGGTTGCCGCCAAATCTCGAGGCCCTGGCCGAAGGCGCCGACGAAGTCTGGCACCTGGGCGACGTTTGCGCGCCGAGTCTGGTCGTTAGGCTGGAGAATCTCGGGTCGCCGCTAACCCTCGTTCGCGGAAACTGCGACACCAACTTCGAGTGGCCGCTGGTCGTCGACCTGCAACGCAACGGCCTCCGCTTCCGCCTCGTCCACATCCCGCCGAGCCATCCGCCTGAAAACATCGACGTCCTCCTCCACGCCCACACCCACGTCCCGCGCCACGAACTCCGCAACGGCGTTCTCTTTCTCAACCCCGGCTGCGTCACCCGGCCCAATCGCGGCGCGCCGCCCAGCGTCGCCACCCTCGAGATCGCCGCCAGCGGCCACCTCGATTGGCGCCTCACCCTGCTGCGATGACCGTAGCCTTCCTACGTTATCGGGGAACGGTTTCGCAGCCCGGCTTTCGCCATCACCGTCGATCGCTTTCGTGTCAGACCCGCTCCCAGACGGGAGTTTGGGAACCAATCAATCGTTAGGTTGTCTCTGAATCGAGCGGGCTGCGCACCCCGATCCCGGGCTTGTTCAGCACATGGGTGTAGATCATCGTTGTGCTCACATCTTTGTGCCCGAGTAACTCTTGGACCGTGCGAATATCGTAGCCATTCTCCAGCAAGTGGGTCGCGAAGGAATGGCGCAGCGTGTGACAGGTCGCCGGCTTGGCGATGCGCGACTTGCCCACAGCCATCTTCACCGCGTTTTGCAGATTCTTTTCGGCGACATGATGGCGCCGCCACACCGGTTGGCCCTCGATCGCTACGCCGCGAGGATCGAGTGAGCGCTTCTCAGCGGGAAACACCCACTGCCAGGCCCATTCCCGAGCCGCCCCGGGATTTTTCCGCCCATAAGCCTCTGGCAGCCATACTGTCCCAAACCCCTCAGCCAATTCTTGCTCGTGCAACCTCTGCACCACCTCCAGGTGCTCCCTCAGAGTCGGCGCCACCGTCGCTGGCAACATCGTCACGCGGTCTTTGCCACCCTTGCCTTGGCGCAAGCGGATTTGCAGATATTGAAAATCCACATCCTTGACCCGCAGCCGCAGGCACTCGAGTAGCCGCAGACCGCTCCCGTAGAGGAGATCGGCCATCAGCCGGTATTGTCCGCGCATCTGCTGCAGGACGGCCTGCACCTCCCCTTTGGAAAGCACTACCGGCAACTTCGGCGGACGCCGTACTCGCTGCAGCCCCTCGATCATTCCGAGCTTACGTCCCAGCACCGACTCATAGAGAAAGAGCAAGGCGTTCAAAGCCTGGTTCTGCGTGGCAGCGGCGACGGTGCGCTCGTTTGCGAGGTGATTCAAGAATGCGGCCACCTCAGTTGGGCCCATCTCCTGGGGATGGCGCTTGCCGTGGAAGAGAATGTAGCGGCGGATCCAACCCACATAGGCTTCCTCGGTGCGCAGACTGTAGTGACGGGTGCGCAGAATCGCGCGCACCTGATCGAGAAATTTGGGCTTGGCAGGGCCAGAGGACTCCCCCATAATCTCGAGCATGCTTTCCTTTTACCCCGCGTTCTACCCCGTAAGCAACCGAAATAGGCGAAATTCACTTTCGTATAATCTCTGTTAGGTCTATGAGCGCGCCGGAAGATGACCTTCGTAAGAGCGCTGACGATCTGATTGTCGATATGCAAGAATTGATCGTGCGCGGAGGTTCGCCCACGAATCCTGGATTCAACACGCGGACCGCCTTGGAGGCGCTGAGGAAGTTTGCTTGCGTGCTCAGAGTTTTGAGTCGCGAAGCCGATACTCAGACTCGCCGCATTGTTGGTCTCACATGGGGACTGTTTTGGCTCACCCTCATACTCGCGTTTGTTGCGGCTGGACAGATTGTGATAATGCTCGTAGAGCACTTTTCCAAAGCACCATAAGGCGCAGCAGGCTGCGATGAACTCAGCTATTGCAAACAAAAGGCCTAACCGGGCGATGGAGCTGACCGCGAGCGGCGTGAATAACTGCGTTATCATAGTTCGTTTCCTTTCTCTGTTATCGAGCCTTTGTCTCGCTCGCGGCAGCTCATCTTATTCTCGTTAGACGAAATGTCGCCGCTCCGTGCTTGTTCGATTCTGTTAGCGCTCACCTCTTTGGCGCACGCGGGCGGGGCGAAAGCCACGCTGACGACACTATCCACAAAGACGTGTTCCGTCGTGATCGTTTCTGTGGACGGTCGCGCGCTCAAATCACCTCAGCGCAAGATCACG
>Ga0081539_10005760_pt1 | contig 12365 bp, 4 predicted proteins | sample TabmetS4T2R2_FD_71023 | JGI IMG/M metagenome (GOLD analysis project Ga0081539, IMG submission 71023) | Tabebuia heterophylla rhizosphere microbial communities from the University of Puerto Rico - S4T2R2 | ecosystem: Host-associated > Plants > Roots > Rhizosphere ...
TCATGAGCATCAGATCACTGCCGCGCTGTACAATGACTGGAAACAGCAGGAACCGCTCGTCCGGAGAAAGTGTTAATCCGGAATAGCCCAAAGGAAGCGGATGTTGAATGATAGATACAGGAAGCTCTTGTCGAGTGGAAAAATTGAAGAAGCAAATAGTTGTGCGTACGTATGATTCGCCGCACGCAAAGTAAAGGCCGTCGTTTCGCAACGCCCATATTCTGCTGTAACCATGCGGACGGTAGTCGAAAACCGGAATTTCTTCGCCACCGGCGGCGGGGATCCGCCAGATCGAGGCTACTCCCCGCTCGCGCGTGTAGTACAACCAGCGTCCATCGGCTGATTCCGCGCATTCAAATCCGCCATTAATGTAATGAAAAGCACGAGGTATGGAGGCAGAGATGAGCATTTTCCTCAACCATATAGAAAGTAAGGGCGCAGCTACCGGCTGGCGGGTTGTCTCGATCGCCTTACTACTGGCGGTTAGCCAGACGGTTTGGGCGCAGGGGCTGACCGGGTCTTTGGGTGGAACGATAAAAGACGTGGGCGGCGGCGCCGTTCCCAACGCGAGGGTGAAGATCAGCGATGCGGCGACGGGCGTCGTGACATTTACCGGCGTGACCGATGTCGAAGGTAATTACCTGGCGCCTGCGCTGCCGAATGGCCGCTACAATTTCGAGGTTGAGGCGGTGGGATTCAAACGCTACGAGCGGCGCGGCGTCGTGCTGGAACTAGGCCAGCGCGGGCGTGTGGACGTGCAGTTGGAGCCGGGCGCGGTGACGGAATCTGTGCAGGTCACAGACAATGGCGCGATTGCGCTGGAGACTGAAACATCGAGTTTCGAATACAGCATCAAGCCTGAAGACATCTCGAATCTGCCGCTGCCGTCGCGCGATGTGTTGGGATTGCTCGGCATTGTGTCGGGAGTTTCGACGGATGGCGATCCGACCAATCCGAATACGGAATCCATTTCGATCAATGGCAGTCGCACGCTGCAAACCGAGATCACTGTGGATGGTGTGTCGGGAGTGACGGGCGGCACAGGACGCATCTTGCGTTCACCCTCGGCGGAGACCTTGCAGGAAGTGCGCGTGCTGACTTCGGCGTATTCGGCGGAATTCGGGCGCACGTCGGGCGGGTTCATCAACGGCGTCTTCAAATCAGGCGGCAAGCAGTATCACGGCGCGGTCTATGAATACTTTCGCAATGACAAACTCAACGCGAACAACTTCTTTCGCAATCTGCGCGGCGAAGAGCGGCCGGCGGAACGCTACAATCAATTCGGCCTGAGTTTCGGCGGCCCATTGTGGATGCCAAAGACGGTCAATGACTGGCGGCGCAGTCAGAGCAGCTTTTTCTTTTTCAACTTTGAGGGGGTGCGCCGCGTCTCGCCGGGGACGGCGATTCTGAATTTGCCGAGCGCCGCGTTTCGCAGCGGTGATTTTTCCGCCTCGCCCGTCCTCATCAAAGACCCTGCGTTGCGGTTGCCGTGTACCAACGCCGACCGGCGCGGCTGTTTCCCCGGCAACATCATTCCCGAAGCGCGGCTTGATCCGGCGGCACGGAAAATTATGAATTTGCTGCCGCTGCCCAACGCCGCGGGCGTGCCGGATTCTGCGACAGGACGCTCAACGTCTAATTTCATCAATCCGAATGCCAGCCGCTTTGAGAACGAAGATTACAACCTGCGGCTGGATCACACGGCATTCAATGGCCACACTCGCCTGGCAGCGCGGGTGACACATTTTCAGAATGTCCTGAATGGCAATCGTAATTTGCCCAGCATTTTGGTCAGCAGCTCTTATCCGACAGGCACGACGGAAGGCAGGCGCGGCTGGCAAACGTCGCTGAGCTGGACGCAACAATGGTCGGCGAAATTTCTGACCGAGAGTTTCTTCGGCTTCGGGCGCGTTCGTGTCAACGTCACGCCGCCTTTTTACGGCGAGGTGGATGTGGCGCGTGATCTGGGCATCGTGCGTTCGACACTGCCTGTCACGCCGCGCCTGAACATCACGGGGTGGGCGAGTCTCGGGCCAGGGGACAACGCCTTGCGACGCCAGGCCGACAATATTTTTCAACCTTCGATCACGGCGACCTGGGTGCGTCCGAAGGGCACGATCAAATTCGGTGCGCAGTTTCGCCGCAATCAATTCAACCTCCTTTATGCCGCCGGCCGCGCTTACGGCATCTATAATTTCACCGGCGAGATCACTTCGACCAACAGCGCCGGCGGCAATGCGATCAATGCGCTGGCCGATTTCCTGCTCGGTCAGATCAAAACCTCCGAATATGAAATCTCTTCGCCGCTGGTCGGGCGGCGCAATTACAACCTGGGCCTGTTCGTGCAACATGACTGGAAGCTGTTGCCGCGCTTGACGCTCAACCTCGGCATGCGCTACGAATACGAATCGCCGATGAAAGAAGTGAACAACACTTATTCGCGCATCGACACGCGCACCGGCAAATTGCTGGTTGCGGGTCGCAATGCAAGCGAGACGCTCGACCTCGAAGCCGCCAAGGCGAACTTCGGTCCGCGTGTCGGATTCGCATGGAGTCTCAATCCGCGCACCGTCGTGCGTTCGGCTTTCGGCGTGTTTTATGCACAGACTTTCAGCTTGCTCGATAACACGCTGCAGTTTCCGGGTTTTTTCAGCGTCTCGACCTTCGCCGGCCGCGGCGCGGGCCTCGCGCAGGAGTTCACGCTCAGTCAGGGCATGCCGCTCAACATCGTGCGCAATCTGGAGGACCCGTTCGCCGTTGAACGCGCCGCGACGACCGCCAATCCGCTCTCATTCAACGAGCAATACAGCGAACTCACGCCGCTTGCCAAGACGCTGCAATGGAACTTCGGCATTCAGCGCGAACTGCCGAAGAAGGTGTTTCTCGATGTGAGCTACGTCGCGTCGCGTGGGATCCATCTGCCGTTGCGCCTACCATTCAATGATGTTCCGTTTGAGCGCGCCGATGAATTGGCGCGTCTCAATCTCGGAACGGCGACGCAAGCCGCGCGGCCTTTCCCGACCGTCTCGCGTTTTCTCGCCGTGGCCTTTGCGGGCTCGTCGAGCTATCACTCGCTGCAGGTGCGTGCGCGGCGGCAGGTCAAAGATTTCTCTATTTTTTCGGCTTACACTTGGTCGAAGGCGATCGACGACGGTTCGGGGGCGCTCGACTTCGGCCAGCCGCACGGAGCGGACCGGGGGCAATACCTCCAGCTGACGCGCTACCTCGATCGCGCCGTCAGTAATTTTGACCGGCGTCATACGGCTTCAATGACCTGGCAGTATCGTCCGAACTTCTGGAAATGGACGCGTGGGTTTTTGGTCACAGGCATTTTCGTCGCGCGCACCGGTTTGCCCGATACGATCGCACAAAACAACTTTAACCCCGTTGTGCAACAGCAGCGCCCCGACGCCATTGGACCGTACAACGCGATTTACGCCACTGACCGCACGACCGTCGGCAACGGCATTCGCTATCTGGTGGCGGCCGACAGCGCGAACTTTCCACTGTCGCCGACCGGTCCGTTATACACAGGCACGGGCGCGAATCGGCGGCGCGTGCTTCCGGTCTCCATCGGCACGCTCGGGCGCAACACTGTGCGCACGCCCGGCGAATGGAGTCAGGATCTCTCGATCATCCGCGAGTTTCGTTTGAAAGAGAAGCTGCGGGTTCAATTGCGCGGCGAAGCCTTCAATGTTCTAAACCATGCAAATTTCAATGGGCCGGATGTCGGGCTGAATGTCATTGCCACGACGGTGAACGGGCAGGACGCGGCGGTCTTCAATTCGCCGAATTTCGGTCTGATTACATCGGCAAAGGCGTCGCGTTTTTTGCAGCTGGTGGCGCGCATCGAATTCTGAGTCTAAGAAAATAGATCAAGCGGAAGGGCATAAACAATCAAAGAGGAACCTATGAATATGTCTAAACGCGCTAGTTTTTTCGCCGTTACGTTTTTGCTGTTGGCTCGTTTTGTCTGCGCGCAAACGCCTGCGCCGTTGCGTCCGCCTGCGACGCCGCTGATTACGCACGATCCTTATTTCAGCATCTGGTCTACGGGCGACACGCTGACGGCGGAACCGACGAAGCATTGGACGGGCGCGGAAAATCCGTTGACGGGATTGATTCGCATTGACGATGTGACGCTGCGGTTTATGGGCGCGAACCTGCGGGCGGAATCGCCGCTGCCAGCCATGAAGCAGATCGGCTTCAAACTGACGCCGACGCGCACGATTTATAACTTTGAAGCCAACGGCATTCACCTCGATCTGACCTTTCTGACGCCCGCGCTGCCGCAGGACTTGAATGTGCTGTCGCGTCCGCTGACATACGTGATTTGGGACGTGCACGCCATTGACGGGCGTGAACACCGCGTGCGTTTGTATCTGGATGCGACTTCGCATCTGGTTGTCAACCGCGTCGATGAACGGGCGATGTGGTCGCGGCATGAACTCGGCGAGATGAGAGTTGCCCGCCTCGGCAGTACGGAGCAAAACATCTTGTCGAGAGCGGGCGATGATATGCGCATTGAATGGGGTTATCTCTACTTTGCCGTACCCGCGCAGGGCAGCCGCGTGACGACGCTCGGCACAACGACGGCGCAACGGCGGCTGTATGCCAATTCGCTCAACTTGCCTGAATCGCACGATCTGGAAAATTTGCAATTCTCGACTTCGCGCCAGATTCCGTTGATTGCGATTGCGCTGGATTTGGATCAAGTCGGCGCGGCCAATACTTCGCGTTACGCAATGGTCGCCTATGACGATGTCTATTCCATCGAATACTTCAATCGTCGTTTGCGCCCGTATTGGCGGCGCGACAACAAAACCGGAGCGGAAGAATTGCTCAAGATGGGCGCTCGCGATTTCGCTTCATTGAAAGAACGCTGCGAGAAATTCGATGCGGAACTCAGCGCCGACCTGATCAAGGCGGGCGGTGAGAAATATGCGGCATTGGCGATTGCGGCGTATCGGCAAACGCTGGCGGCGCACAAACTCGTCGCCGATTTTGACGGCACGCTCCTCTATTTCTCGAAAGAAAATTTCTCGAACGGCTGCATCGCGACCGTCGACGTAACCTATCCGAGCGCGCCGTTTTATCTGCTGTTCAGCCCCACGTTGCTCAAAGGAATGTTGCAGCCGATCATGGATTACGCCAAATCGCCGCGCTGGCGCTTTCCTTTCGCGCCGCATGATCTCGGCACGTACCCGCTGGCGAATGGACAGGTTTACGGCGGCGGTGAAACCACCGAAGAGAATCAGATGCCTGTCGAAGAAAGCGGCAATCTGTTGATCTTGCTGGCCGCGCTCGCCGAAGCCGAAGGCAATGCCAATTTTAGCCGGCCCTACTGGCCATTGCTGCAAAAGTGGGCGGCATATCTGAAAGACAAAGGACTCGACCCCGACAACCAACTTTGCACCGATGATTTCGCCGGGCACCTGGCGCACAATACCAATCTTTCCATCAAGGCGATTGTCGCGCTGGACGCTTATGCGCGCCTGGCAGAGGCGCTGGGGCAAAAAGCCGAAGCCTCCGATTATCACGCGCTGGCAAAACAGATGGCGGCGCAATGGGCACAGATGGCGGACGACGGTGACCATTATCGGCTGGCGTTCGACAAGCCCGGCACCTGGAGTCAGAAATACAATCTGGTATGGGATAAGTTGCTGGGCCTGAAATTATTCGCGCCTGAGATCACGCGCAAAGAGATCGCCTACTACAAAACGAAGCAGAACGCATTCGGGTTGCCGCTGGACAACCGTTCGACATACACCAAGCTGGATTGGATTTTGTGGACGGCGACGCTGGCCGACAACACGAATGATTTTGCGGCGCTGGCTGAGCCGGCTTTCAAATTCGCCAATGAATCGCCGACACGCGTGCCATTGTCCGATTGGTATTGGACGCAGGACGGCAAGCAGCGCGGCTTTCAGGCGCGATCAGTCGTGGGAGGAATCTTTATCAAACTGTTGGCTGATCCGGCGACCTGGCGGAAATGGAGCGCGCGCTGACTTTGAACATCAAGCCTGGTCGAAGCCTCTGCGAAGGAAGATGATGAGGGCAGATGAAATCAACACATATTTTTCGACAACTATGCCTGATCCTACTCGTCTGTAGTCTGAGCAGTAGCGCGCGGCGGCCTGATATCGTTCAGGCGCAACGCGAAAAGCGCCCCAACATCATCGTGATCCTCGCGGATGATCTTGGTTATTCCGATCTGAGCTGTTACGGCAGCGAAATCCAGACGCCGAATCTTGATGGACTGGCGAAGAACGGCTTGCGCTTCACACAGTTTTATAATTCTGCGCGTTGCTGCCCGACGCGGGCGGCGTTGCTGACAGGGTTATATCCGCACGAAACCGGTGTAGGCATGATGACCGCTGATGCGGGCGAAAAATACCCTGGTTATCGCGGCGCGCTTCAGCCATTTACCGTCACGCTGGCCGAGGTCCTGAAATCAGCGGGTTACCACACGGCGATGAGCGGCAAATGGCACGTTGGCGATCAGATTTCCCCGGTTGAACGCGGATTCGATGATTTTTATGGCTTCACGCGCGGCTATGCGGTGGATTCGTTTGATGAGCGAATGATGATTCGTTTGCCGGAAAGGAAGCCGAAGCGAAGTTACAAGCCGGGCGAATACTTCGCGACCGATGCGATTACGGATCACGCGCTGGATTTCGTCACTGAGGCGCGTAAAACCAAGCAGCCATATTTTCTTTATCTCGCTTATCAATCGCCGCATTTCCCGGTGCAGTCGCGCGCCGAAGACGCCTTGCCTTACGCCCACACATATGACAAAGGATGGGACAAGCTACGCGCGGAACGATTGGCGCGAATGAAAAAGCTCGGTTCAGTGGCGGAAAATACGCCGCTCACGCCGCGCAGCGCGATTCATCGGCCCGATGTCGCAAAGCGCCTCGGTTCAATGACAGCGGACGGCGCCAATCCTGACTGGGAAACGTTGGCGGCGGATCGGCGTGCGGATTTGGCTGGGCGCATGAAGGCTTATGCGGGAATGGTTGCCGGAATGGATCGGAACATTGGGCGGTTGCTGGCGGATTTGAAACGCAACGGCGAACTCGACAATACGCTGATCTTGTTTTTAAGCGATAACGGCGCGTGCGCGGAGTGGGAACCTTTCGGTTTTGATCTGACAAAACCGATAAATGTAAGGGCCGGCGCCGGCATCAATATGGGCACCCCCAATATGCCGAACATTTTGCACCAAGGGGCTGCACTCGGTGCGATGGGCGGCGCTGACACATTGTTCAGCTATGGCAGCGCCTGGGCCAATCTCTGCAACACGCCCTGGCGCATGTACAAACACTATAGCCACGAAGGCGGCATTTCATCACCGCTGATTGCGCATTGGCCGGCGCAGGTCAAAACAGGCGGCCAGTGGCGTGCCCAATACGGTCACGTCATAGATATTATGGCAACGCTGGTAGATGTGGCAGGCGCGCAATATCCTGGCGAGCGAAACGGCGTCGCGGTCTTGCCGATGGAAGGCGTCAGCTTACGGCCGGCCTTTGCCAATCAACCGCTCGCGCGAAAGTCGCCACTGTTTTTCGAACATGATGGTTCGCGTGCGGTGCGCGATGGTCAATGGAAGCTGGTGTCCAAACGAGGCGGCGACTGGGAGCTTTATGACATCGAGGCTGATCGCACGGAACTCAATAATCTGGCGGCGAAACATCCCGATCGAGTCAAAGAGATGGCGGCGCGCTGGAATGAATGGGCGAACCGTACGCATGTGCTGCCGCGGCCGGGTGGTTGAGCCGGCGCTGCGTTACCAACGCCGGGAGAAACGCTGATGACTGCCTTCAAACGAAAAAACGGAACGCTGCGAGGAGGCTTGATCAAAGCAGCTGTCCTGCTCATCGCCGCGTTGTCTTTCGGATGCCGGAAAGAATCCACGGACAATGAGGCGCGCGCACGTTCCGGACGTCACGGCGGTCATTCGGCATCCGCGACCGCTGCGCAGGCAAAGGCTGGCGGGACAGACGCTCCACACATCAACAACGGGCCGCCGCCAAGCGCGGCACTGGAAGATATGGTCTGGGTTCCGGGCGGAACGTTCTGGATGGGCTGCGACGATTGCGAGATGCCGGACGCGGAGCCGATTCATTTGGTAACGGTGGATGGCTTCTGGATGGACGCGACGCCGGTCACCAATGCGCAGTTCGCCAAATTCGTCGAGGCGGCTAAGTACAAGACTATGGCGGAGCGACAGCTTGACCCGCAAGATTTTCCCGGCCTGCCTGCCGAAAAACTCGTTCCCGGTTCGGCGGTCTTCACTCCGCCGCTCGCCCAGGTCTCGCTCAACAATTTCCTGAATTGGTGGAAATACGTGCCGGGCGCAAACTGGCGGCGCCCCGAAGGGCCGCAGAGCGATGTAAAGGGCCGTGAAGATCACCCTGCGGTACAGATCGCATGGGAAGATGCGGCGGCTTATGCGAAGTGGGCAGGCAAGCGTTTGCCGACCGAAGCCGAGTTTGAATTCGCGGCGCGCGGCGGAATGGATCGCAAGCATTATGCGTGGGGCGACGAGTTGAAGCCGAATGGCAAGTGGGCGGCGAACATCTGGCAAGGCCGGTTTCCCTGGAAAAACCGCGTCGAAGACGGCTACGAGCGCACTTCGCCAGTCAAGGCATTCCCGCCGAACGGCTTCGGCCTTTACGATATGGGCGGCAATGTCTGGCAGTGGTGCGCCGATTGGTATCGTCCGGACTATTTCGCAGAGTTGGCTCCGAGCGGCGCCGCGCATAACCCACAAGGCCCCTCTGAGAGCTATGATCCGCAAGAGCCGGGCAGCTCAAAGCGCGTGCAGAAGGGCGGCTCGTTTTTATGCAGCGATCAGTACTGCTCGCGTTATCTGGTCGGAAGCCGCGGCCGGGGAGCGCCCGACAGCGGCGGCTCGAATACGGGGTTTCGTTGCGTTCGGTGATCAACGAAAGATTTGTAGAGACGCACGAGCAGGAGAAACAGCTGACTCCGCCATTCCGTGCTTGTGCGCCTCCAGTAGCTCCTCTTCCTAAGGATTGCCTCGATCGGTGAGGGCCAGCTATCTCACCCAGACATCATCCACCCGGAAGGTTGTGAGAGAAACACTATCAGTGACGACTCTAAATTGTATCCGGATTTGTTGCCCGGCAAATTCTGAAAGACTGTAATCGCCGCGCAGGATGTAATTGCCCGGCGTCGTGGCCTCCAGGTTGCTGAATGTGGCGAGTCTGCTCAGCAATCGTCCCCGCCTGTCGCGGATTTCGACGAAGAGCCGGTCCTTTGGCTCGGTCGTCGTCGTTTCATTCGATTCCACATTGAGCCAGAAGCTGAGTTTAGTGCGTGGGCTTCTTGGCAGGGAAATATCCTGAGAGGCGGTCCCTCTGGAACTATTGGCCGCGCCAAGAAGAAGATGGCCTTTTCCGTTCTTGAAATAGAACCCTGAAGAGCGCATCGCCACGCCGGAAACGGTCCAGGGGGCGATCGTTTGTTCGAAGCCGCTGTTGACTGTGGCGCTCACGACCAGGGTCACCGGGATTTGACTCGGCGGCAGGGCGGCATTGGCCGACCGGACTGTAATTTTTCCGGTGTATTTGCCGATCGTGAGTCCGCTGATGTTGACCGCAGCCGTCAGCGTGGCAGGCACCCTGCCATTTCCCGGAGTGATCGTCAACCAGGGCGCATCGCTCCAGGCCAGCGTCACCCGCAGCGGACGGTCCGTCGCAGCAACCGACCCGGAGATGAAGTGAGTCTCTCCGGTCGAATGGAAGGTCTTGGTCTGATCGGTCAGTAGACGCGGCGTTCCGTCAAAGGCTCGGCCCAGATCCATGAGACCCATTCCCTGGGACTTGGAGGGCAGAGTATCGTTCGCGCCCGTCCCGGTTAGATAGGACGCGGAGTTCATGAGCACGGCCTTGACCATCGCCGGAGAAGGCGCCGCCAGCCCCTGGTTGAGGAAGTTCTGGTAAACGAGCGCGGCCCCACCGGCGACCGCAGGTGTTGAGTGCGATGTCCCGCTCGACCAGGTATAGAGCGTCTGGCCCGCCGGAAAATACTGGTCGCAGGTGGTGACAGTAGAACTGGAATAATTGGATTGCGGGGCGCCGGCCTGAATATGGGTGCCGGGCGCGACGATGTCGGGTTTGATTCGGCCATCGCCACCGGTCAGATTCACCGGCCCCCGGCTAGAGAAATTGGCGATGTCGTTGGCGCTATCAGCGCCTGTCGCCGTGATTTCGCAGCCGTCGGTGGCGGTCGGCCGCACGTTCTCGCTGGCTCCCACGGTAATGACATTCTTGGCTAAGCCGGGCGAAACGACAGTGCCGTCTCCTGATCTTCCATTGTTGCCTGCGGCAAAGACGACAATCATCTCCTGATTCCCCGCAGTCCCGCGCTGCGCGTCGCGGACGATGCTCGCCGGCGGATAGAAGCCCATCGGCTGCGCGTTCATGAGCGCGCACAGGAACTCGGCCGGGTAGTGGTGCCGGAGCCACGCCGACTGGTACGCGAGCAGCCCGAAGGCGGCCGCGTGCGACTTCGGAAAGCCGAAGCCGGAGAAGCCGACGAGCTTGTCGTAGACGCGGTTCGCCGTCTCCTCGTCGACGCCGTTCGCGAGCGCACCCTCGACGAACTGCTCGCGGTACCCCTCGAGCGCCGCGTGGCTTCGCTTCCGGCTCATCGCCCGCCGCAGCCCTTCCGCCTCCCCGACGCTGAACCCGGCGAGCGCGATCGCGACGTCGAGCACCTGGTCCTGGAAGACGACGACGCCGAGCGTCTCGCGCAGCGGCTCGGCGAGCGACGGGTGGTCGACCGGTGGCACGAACGTCGGGTCGTCGCGCAGACGGCGCCGGTGCTCGATGTACGGATGGACGGCCTTCCCCTGGATCGGCCCGGGCCGGACGAGCGCGACCTGCACGGTCAGGTCGTCGAGGTTCTCGGGCCTCGTCTGGAGCAGGCTCTGCATCTGAGCGCGGCTCTCGATCTGAAAGTCGCCGACGGTGTCTGCCGCCTGGATCTCCGCGTAGACCTCCGCGTCGTCGAGTGGGATCCGCGACAGGTCGATCGGCTCGCCGCGGAGCCGCGCGAGCTGGTCGACGCAGTCCTCGACCGCCGACAGCATCCCGAGGCCGAGCAGGTCGATCTTGAGGAATCCGGCATCGGAGCACGAGTCCTTGTCCCACTGGCAGATCTGGCGGCCGGCCATCGCCGCCGGCTGGACGGGGACGAGCTCGACGAGCGGGCGCGTCGAGATGACCATTCCGCCCGGGTGCTGCGAGATGTGGCGCGGGAGGCCGGCGATCTCGCGCGTCAGCTCGGCGAAGGCGCGCCAGCGCGGAGAGAGCAGCTTCCGGCGCGCGTCCGGGAGCGAGCCCAGCTCGTCCGCGACCTTGGCGGCGTTCCAGCCGTCGGTCGTCCGCGACAGCCGCTCGAGCTCGATCTGCGGCAGCCCGAGCGCCTTCCCGACGTCGCGGATCGCGCCGCGCGAGCGGTACGTGGCGAAGCTGGCGACGAGCGCTGCGTGCTCGTGGCCGTACGTCTCGGTGACGCGGACGATCAGCTTCTCGCGGATGTCGCGCGGAAAGTCGAGGTCGATGTCCGGCACGCCGCGCATCTCGTCGTTGATGAAGCGGCCGAGCGAGAGGTTGGACTCGACCGGGTCGACGTGCGAGAGGCCGGTCAGGTAGCAGACGATCGAGCCGACCGAGCTGCCGCGGCCGCGGCCGGGAGGAAGCGCGTGTCGGGGCGAGCCGGGGCCGCGCACCTCGAGCGCGCAGTCGCGGGCGAGCTCGAGCACCTCCCAGTGGAGCAGGAAGAACCCGGCGAGGCCCAGGCGCGCGATCAGGTCGAGCTCGTCGTCGAGCCGCGCGCGGGCGCGGCGCCTGAGGCCGTTCGCTCCCCTGTAGCGGGAGGCGAACTCGCGGTCGCAGATCGCGCGCAGCTGCGCATCTGCCGGCGTCGGGCCGTCGGAGAAGTCGGGATACCGGTAGCCGAGCTCCGCGTTCAGGTCGAACTGGAGCCGGTCGGCGAGCTCGACCGTGCGCGCGACGGCGTCGCGGTCGTCCGGGAACCGCTCGACCACGTCTTCGGGAGCGAGGAGCACGGACTCGTGGTTGCCGCGCCGCTCGCGCTCGCAGCCGTCGAGCGAGGTGCGGCAACGGATCGCGACGAGCACGTCCTGCAGCGGCATGCGGAGCGGGTGGTGCGCGTGCGCGTCGCCGGTCGCGATCGTGGGCACGCCGATCGTCTCCGCGAGCTCGCGGAGGAGCGCGTTGCGGCGGGGGGCGCCCAGCCCCGACCCGGGCGGGGGGTCGGCGTTGAACGCGGTCGGGGACGGGCGGGGGGGGCCGGGGGGGGGGGTCGGG
>Ga0081539_10005761_pt1 | contig 12359 bp, 12 predicted proteins | sample TabmetS4T2R2_FD_71023 | JGI IMG/M metagenome (GOLD analysis project Ga0081539, IMG submission 71023) | Tabebuia heterophylla rhizosphere microbial communities from the University of Puerto Rico - S4T2R2 | ecosystem: Host-associated > Plants > Roots > Rhizosphere ...
TGACTCCCGGCCCGACGCCGGTGCCGCCGCAGGTGCTGGCGGCCATGGCCGAGCCGGTCGTGCACCACCGAGGCCCCGACTTCAAGATCGTCTACGAGCGCTGCCTCGGCCGCCTCCGCGAGGTCTGCCGCACGACCTCCGACGTACTCCTCCTGACCGCTTCGGGCACGGCCGCGATGGAGTCGTGCGTCTCGAACCTCTGCTCGCCCGGCGACCGCGTCGTCGTCGTCTCAGCGGGCCACTTCGGCGAGCGCTGGAGCGCGATCGCGCGCGCCTACGGCTGCGACGTCCAGGAGCTCCGCTACGCCTGGGGCGAGGTCCCGAGCGCCGACGACCTCGCAGCGCGGCTCGACCACCTAGGAGGCGCCCACGCCGTCTACCTCACGCAGTCCGAGACCTCGACCGGCGTCGTCGCCGACGTGCAGGCGCTCGCCGCCGCGGCCAAGGACGCGGGCGCGCTCGTCGCCGTCGACGCGGTCTCCAGCCTCGGCGCGCTGCCGCTCGAGACCGACGCGTGGCGGCTCGACGCCGTCGCGTCCGGCTCGCAGAAGGCGCTGATGACCCCGCCGGGCCTGGCGCTCGTCGCCGTGTCCAAAGCGGCCTACGACGCCGCCGCCAGAGCGACCTCGCCGCGGTTCTACGTCGACTGGGAGCGCACGCGGAAGGCCCAGGAGCGACTCGACGCCGCGTTCACGCCCGCCGTCCCGCTCGTCGCCGCGCTCGACGTGGCACTGGGCCTGCTCCTAGACAAGGGACTCGAGAACGCCTTCGAGCACCATCGCCGCCTCGGCCGCGCGTGCCGCGAGGGCGCGAAGGCGATGGGCCTCCAGCTCTTCTCGCCCGACGACGACTCGTCCGCCGTCGTCACCGCGATCCGCGCGCCCGAGGGGATCGACTCGGGCGAGCTCGTCCTCAGCCTCCGCAACCGCTTCGGGATCACGATCGCGAACGGCCAGGGCGAGCTGAAGGGCAAGATCTTCCGGATCGGCCACATCGGCTACTTCGACGTCTTCGACGTGACCACCGCCCTCGCTGCGATCGAGCTCGTGCTCGCGGAGGCCGGCGCGGACGTCGAGCGCGGTGCCGCCGCGACGCGCGCCCTCGAGGCGTACGCAGAGCCCGCGGCCCGGGTGTGAAGGTCCTCGTCCGCGAGCCGATCGCGCAGGCCGGGATCGACCTCCTCGCGGAGCGCTTCGAGGTCGACGTCGACGGCGAGGGCGACCTGGCCGCGACGATCGGCTCCTACGACGCGATCGTGATCCGCTCCGCGACGAAGCTCGACCGGGAGCTGATCGAGCGCGGCACGCGGCTCAAGGTGATCGGACGCGCGGGCGTCGGCGTCGACAACGTCGACGTAGAGGCGGCGACGCGTCAGGGGATCGTCGTCGCAAACGCGCCCGAGTCGACCGTCGTCTCGGCCGCCGAGCACACGATCGGCCTGCTCGTCGCGCTCTCGCGGAACATCCCGCAGGCGCACGCCGCGCTGAAGCAGGGCCGGTGGGAGCGCTCGCAGCACGCGGGAGTCGAGCTCGCCGGCAAGACCCTCGGCGTGCTCGGGTTCGGCCGGATCGGCCAGCAGGTGGCGCGTCGTGCGACCGGGCTCGGGATGCGCGTCGTCGCCTACGACCCGTTCGTGGGCCGCGAGCGGTTTCGAGAGCTCGGCGCCGAGCGGGCCGAGACCGCCGCCGACGTCTACGCCGAGGCCGACTTCCTGACCCTGCACCTGCCGCTGACCGCCGAGACGCGCGGCTCGATCGGCCGCGAGGCGCTCGCCTCGATGCGCGACGGCGTCCGGATCGTCAACGCGGCGCGCGGGGAGCTGGTCGACGAGGAGGCGCTCGTGGACGCGCTGCGGGATGGGAAGGTCGCCGGCGCCGCGCTCGACGTCTTCGCGAGCGAGCCCTACGACGGCCCGCTGCTCGAGCTTCCGAACGTCGTCGTGACGCCGCACCTCGCCGCCTCCACCGAGGAGGCGCAGGACCGCGCCGGCGTGATCGTCGCCGAGCAGGTCGCCGCGGCGCTCGAGGGTCGTCTCGTCTCGAACGCCGTCAACATCCCTGCGATCGGCGCGGAAGATCTGGAGCTGCTCGGCCCGTTCGTGCCGCTTGCCGCGAAGCTCGGCCGGCTCGCGATGGCGCTCGCCGACGGCCGCGCCGACCGGATCGAGCTGAGCTACGACGGCGGCCTCTCGAGCTACGACACGCGCCTGCTGACGGCGGCCGCGCTGAACGGCGCGCTCCAGGGCCGGGTCGAGGGCGCCGTGAACTACGTGAACGCGCCGCTCCTCGCGGCGGAGCGGGGGATCGACGTCCGCGAGGAGCGGCGGCCGTCGAGCCGCGACTTCACCAGCCTCGTCCGGATCGCGGTCGTCGCGGGCGACGCGGAGATCACCGTCGCCGGCACGACGATCGGGCGCGACAACCGGCTCTGGCTCGTCAGCGCGCTCGGCTTCGAGCTCGAGCTGGAGCTAGCGCCGCTGCTCGTCGTCTTCCGCTACGACGACGTGCCCGGCGTGATCGGCCGCGTCGGGACGATGTTCGGCGACGCCGGCGTGAACATCGCCAACATGGCCGTCTCGCGCACCCGCCGCGGCGGCAAGGCGCTGATGGCGCTCTCGATCGACAACCCGCCGCCGGCCGAGCTGATCGAGCGCTTCCGGGCCGGCGGGTTCGACGACGCGCGCTTCATCTCGCTCGAGTGAGGTTCGTCGCGGCGCAGACGGCGCTGCTCGCGGCCGTGCTCGCTGCGGGACGAGGACGACCGCTCGCGCCGAGGCTTGGAACCGTCCTCCTGGCCTTTGGCGGCGCGCTCGCCGTCGGCGGTCTCGCAGCTCTCGGACGCTCGCTGACGCCCTTCCCCGAGCCGCGCGACGACGCCGAGCTCGTCGAGCACGGCGCGTACCGCCTGGTCCGGCACCCGATCTACGGCGGCCTGCTGCTCGCCGCGACGGGCTGGTCGCTTCGCCGGTCGCCGCGCGGCTTCGCGCCGACGGCGCTTCTCGCGGTGCTCTGGACGGCCAAGGCCCGTCGCGAGGAAGAGCTGCTCGCGAAGCGCTTCCCGCGCTACCGCCAGTACGTGGCCCAGACGCCGCGCCGCTTCATCCCCGGCGCGATCTAGCCCGAGGATCCAGCCGCCGCACGCGAGCAGCGACCGCGCGGTGGAACTTCTCGACCACCTCGTAGCGTCGCCGCCGCTCGACCACGCGCTCGATGCGCTCGTCCTCGTGGCCGGGCGCGAGCAGGAAGCGCGTCGGATCCTCGCGGACCTGCTCGTAATGCTCGATCGGCGCTTGGACGTGCTCGGTGCAGGTCGAGTCCGAGCACTCGCAGACGAACTGTGCATGCCCTTCGCCGTCGAACCGCTGCACGCTCTCCGCGATCCGCTCGTTCACGTCGCGGAAGAGCGACTCGGTGACGGCGGCGGCCTCGGCGTTCATCGAGAAGAGAACGGCGGAGGCGCGCGAACGGTTGCGTAGGGTGCGCGCGTGACCTGGCCGGAGCCCGTCGAGCGCGTGGCCGCGTACCTACGCGAGGCCGGTGCCGAGGCGCGCCTGGAGGAGTTCGCGGCCGGGACGCCGACCGCGACGGCCGCGGCGCGCGCGGTCGGCGCCGCGACCGCGCAGATCGTCAAGTCGCTCGTCTTCGACTGCGGCGGCAAGTACGTGCTCGCGCTCGTGCCCGGCGACCGCCGAGCCGACTCGGCCAAGGTCGCAGCGGCGGCCGGCAGCGCGGCGGCGCGGATCGCGAGCCCGGCGCAGGTGCTCGATGCGACCGGCTATCCGGCCGGCGGTGTCGCTCCGTTTCCGCTGCGGTCGGTCGCGCTCGTCCTCATCGACCAGACGCTGCTCGCGCACGAGCGCGTCTGGATCGGCGCCGGCTCGGAGCGCCACCTCGCCGAGATCGCCCCGGGCGAGCTCGCCCGGCTGACGCGCGCACGGACGATCGACCTGGTCGAGCGGGAGCCCGAGACGCGATGAGCGCCGTGCACCCGAGTAACATCAGAGAGACCAGGGCACAAGGAGGCCGCTGATGCGCGAGACCGAGAAGATCTGGATGAACGGCGAGCTCGTCGACTGGGCCGACGCGAAGATCCACGTCGCGTCGCACGGGCTGCACTACGGCTCCGGCGTCTTCGAGGGCATCCGGGCGTACGAGACCCCGCGCGGCACCGCCGTCTTCCGGCTCCGCGACCACATGCAGCGCTTCCACGACTCGGCGCGCCTCCTCTACATGGACCTCCCGTTCACGAAGGAAGAGCTCCGGACGGCCTGCCTCGAGCTGATCGGCGCCAACGCCCTGCCCGAGTGCTACCTGCGGCCGATCGCCTTCTACGGCTACGGCGAGCTCGGCGTCTCGGCGCGCGGCAATCCGATCGAGGTCGCGATCATCTCCTGGCCCTGGGGCGCGTATCTCGGAGAACAGGCCGTCAAGGCTGGGATCCGGGTCAAGATCTCGACCTGGCAGCGGGTCGGCCCGAACGTCATCCCGCATGTCTCCAAGGCGACCGGGATCTACCTCAACTCGATGCTCGCCGTCATGGAGGCCAACCGCGGCGGCTACGACGAGGCGATCCTCCTCACGAGCGACGGGTTCGTCGCCGACGGCTCCGGCGAGAACGTCTTCGTCGTCAAGGAAGGCACGATCTTCACGCCCGACCTCTCGACCTCGATCCTTCCGGGGATCACGCGCGACACGATGATCCAGATCGCGCAGGACCTCGGCTACACGGTGATCGAAAAGAACCTGATCCGCACGGACCTGTTCCTCGCCGACGAGGTGTTCATGACGGGCACGGCCGCGGAGATCACGCCGATCAACTCGATCGACGACGTCGAGATCGGCGTCGGGCCGGTCACGCTCGAGCTGCAGGAGGCCTATATGGACACCGTGCGCGGCCGCAGCGAGCGCTGGTCGCACTGGCTCGAGTACGCGGCCCCCGCGCCTGCCGAGGCGTGAGGACCGCCACCCGGCCGATCCCGCTCTCCGCGCCGTACCTCGACGAGCGCGAGGAGCAGGCCGTCGTCGAGGTGCTGCAGTCGGGGCGGCTCTCGCTCGGCCCGCGGATCGACGAGTTCGAGGAGCGGTTCGCGGAGCGCGTGGGCGCACCGTATGCCGCCGCCGTCTCGAGCGGCACCGCCGGCCTGCACCTGCTCTCGCGAATCGCCGGCTTGGAGCCCGGGGACGAGGCGATCACGACGCCCTACTCGTTCGCTGCATCTGCGAACTGCGTTATCTACGAAGGCGCTGTCCCGGTCTTCGCCGACGTCGACCCGGACACGCTGAACCTCGACCCGGCGGCGGTCGAGGCCGCGATCACGCCTTCGACGCGCGCCGTCGTCGCCGTCGACATCTTCGGCTACCCGTGCGAGCTCGAGCCGCTTCGCGAGCTGTGCTCGCGCCACGGGCTGGCCCTCATCCAGGACGCCTGCGAGGCTCTCGGCGCCGAATATCTCGGCGCGCCGGTCGGCTCACATGGGCCGCCGGCGGTCTTCGCCTTCTACCCGAACAAGCAGATCACGACCGGCGAGGGCGGCATCGTGACGACGCACGACGAGGAGGAGTGGCGGCTGCTCAAGAGCCTACGCAACCAGGGCCGCGCCGACGACGGCGGCTGGCTCGACCACGCGCGGCTCGGCTACAACTACCGCCTCTCCGACATCGGTGCCGCGATCGGGATCGTCCAGCTCGAGAAGCTCGACCGGATCCTCGAGCTGCGCGGGGAGGTCGCGGCACGGTACGCGGCGCTGCTGCGCGAGGTCGAGGGCGTTGAGGCGCCGCTCGCCGACGACTCTGCACATCGGCGCTCGTGGTTCGTCTACGTCGTGAAGCTCGACCGCGGCATCGACCGCGAGCGCGTGATCGGCGAGCTCGAGCGCGAGGGCATCGGCACCGCGCGCTACCTGCCGTGCATCCACCTCCAGCAGTACATGCGCGAGCGGTACGGGTTCGCGGAGGGCCTCTGCCCGGTGGCGGAGGACGCGAGCCGGCGGACGCTCGCGCTGCCGTTCCACACCGCGCTCGCGGCGGAGGACCAGGAGCGCGTGGTCGAGGTGCTCGCGACCGCGGTTGAGCGCGCCCTCACGTAGCTCAACGCCGAAGCCTCCTGACGCTGCCGGCCGCGGCGAGGAGCGCTGCGCCGAACGCACCTGCCGCGACGAGCCACATGTCATGGCGGCCGCCAGATCCCCCTTTTGCAGGCACGACACGGACACGAAGGACGGCTCCTGAAGCAGCCTCGTAGCGCGGGCCGAAGTTGTCGACGCGGATCGTCCACACCCCGACCCGCGGAAACTCGACCGAACCGGACCAGGCGTACGGATCGGAGGTTCGCTGCACCGCGATCCGGAGCCGTGACCCCCGGAACGTCGCGCTGACGCGGAACGGATACTGCCTCACCGCCTCCGGCTCGAGCCGGAAGCCACCGCCCGCCTTAGGGTACGGCGTGAAGGTTCGGAGCGTCAGCCGCGCCGCGGTCTCGGCCGGTGCCGGATCGGGTGTGACGGAGAGCCGTACGGTTAGTGCCGCGTTCGCCGGGCGAGCCCACCCGGCCCTGCTGCCGCCGCTGCGAGAAGCGCGACCGCCGCGCGAGCGAGTACCGGATGCGACCCTCGGCCGGCCTGGATGGTGACAGGAAGCACGGGCTGACCGCGATAATGCTCCACATGGCCGACCCTCCGCGCATGGTCTTCCTCGGCTTCGGCAAGTACGCGCGCGCCGACCGCATCTACGCGCTCGACCCGATCCTCGGCGACGAGCGCGGCCACGGGCGCCGCACGCGCGTCTGGGTCGAGGGCGTCGCCGACCCCATCGTCGCCTCACGCACCGAGCGCACGATCCTGCACGACATGGGCCAGGACGCGCAGCTCGGGACGCCGGTGCTCGACGAGGCGCTCGCGCTCGCCGAGCGCATCGCCGAGCAGGCGGAGACCGGCCGCGTCGACCTCGCCGACCTCGGCCGGCGGGCGCGGCACGTGCTCGCCTCGACGGCCCGACCGCCCGAGACGCAGCAGCTCTTTTGACGGGCGGCGCGCCGCCGCCGCTCCTCGACGAGACGCCGCCCGGATTGGAGAGCCCGGGCGTCCGCGAGCGCTTCGCGCGGCTCAGGATCGACACGAGCCCGCTCCGCATCTCGCGGTCGTTTCGGTGGTTCTGGCTCGGCCAGGCCGTGAAGGACGTCGGGAGCGGCGTCGTCCAGGTCGCGGTCCCGTACCAGGTCTACCTCCTGACCGGCTCGACGCTCGCGGTCGCCGCGATCTCGTTCGTCGAGCTCCTCCCGCTCCTGACGCTCACCCTCGTCGGCGGAGCGCTCGCCGACGCGCTCGACCGCCGCCGCCTCATGCTCGTCACGCAGGCCGGGATGGCGGCGACGGGCGTCGGCCTCGTCGTCAACGCCGCGCTCCCGCATCCGCAAGTCTGGCCGCTCTTCGTGCTCGGCTTCCTCGCCGCGTCGTTCTTCTGCCTCGGCGTGAGCCCGATGCGGTCGGTCACGCCACGGCTCGTCCCGGAGGACAAGATCGCGGCGGCCATGGTGCTCGAGGGCGTGTCCAGCGGCTTCGGAGCCGTGGCCGGACCGGCCCTGGCCGGTGTGCTGATCGGCTTCGTCGGGTTGACGACCACCTACGCGTTCGACCTCGCGACCTTCGCAGCCGGGCTCGCGAGCATCTGGGCGCTCCCGGCGATCGCGCCGATCGCCGACGCCGACCGGCCGAGCCTACGCTCGATCCTCGACGGCTTCCGCTACGTGCGCACGCAGCCCGTCGTCCTCGGCTTCATGCTCGTCGACGTGAACGCGATGGTCTTCGGGATGCCGATGGCGCTCTTCCCGGCGATCGCAACCCACCGCTACGGGAACCCCGGCGCCGTGGGCTACCTGTACGCGGCGCCGTACGCCGGCGCGCTGGTCGCCTCGCTCGCGTCGGGTTGGATCCCGCACGTTCGCCGGCAGGGCCTCGCGGTCGCGATCGCCGCCTCGGCCTGGGGAGTCGCGATCGCGGGCTTCGGCCTCGTCGACACGCTCCCCCTCGGGCTCCTGATGCTGGCCCTCGCGGGCGCGGCCGACGACGTCAGCGCGGTGTTCCGCTCGACCATCCTGCTCAGTGCGACTCCCGACGAGATGCGCGGGCGCCTGGTCGGGATCGAGTTCATGCAGGTCGCGAGCGCGCCGACGCTCGGAAACGTCGAGGCCGGCGCCGTCGCCTCGCTCACGAGCCTGCGCTTCTCGATCGTCTCGGGCGGCCTCGCGTGCGTCGCCGGGACGATCCTCGTCGCGCTCGCCTTCCCGGTGCTGCTCCGCTACGACGCGAAGCGCGACTCGCTGGTGACGTGACCCGTTCGCTCGGCCGGGACTTCTTCGCGCGGAGCGTTCACGAGGTCGCGCCGGAGCTCCTCGGCGTGACGCTCCTCGTCGACGGCGCCGGCGGGCCGATCGTCGAGGTCGAGGCCTACGACCACGAGGATCCGGCCTCGCACTCCTTCGGCGGCCGGACCGAGCGCAACGCGACGATGTTCGGCTCGCCCGGACATGCCTACGTCTACCGCTCGTACGGCATCCACTGGTGCCTCAACTTCGTTTGCGAGCCCCGCTCGGCAGTGCTGATCCGCGCCCTCGAGCCGCGCGTGGGCCTAGACGCGATGCGCGATCGCCGCGGCGTCGACGACCCGCGCCTCCTGTGCTCCGGCCCGGGCCGGCTCTGCCAGGCGCTCGGGATCGCGCGGCAACACGACGGCTTCCCGCTCGACGAGGCGCCGTTCGAGCTCCTCCCGCGCGAGACCGAGCCGGAGATCGTCCGCGGCCCGCGCGTCGGCATCACCCAGGCGACCGAGCACCCGTGGCGCTACGCGGTCGCTGGCTCGCGCTTCCTCAGCCGTCCGGTCAGGCCTGCGCGCCGGTGAGCGGCTTGTTGTGCGGCTGGTCGACGCCCGGCGCCCGCTCCTGCGTCACGAGCACCTGCGAGCCGCTCGGAACCGGCAGACTCAGGAGCGTGGTCGTCTGGCCGCTGTGGAAGATCCCCGCTCGCTTCGGCCTCCCGTTCTGCACCACCCAAGCCTCGTAGACCTTCCCGTTCGGCAGACGCTCGAGGCGCGAGACGATCAGCACCGCGCGCCCGCTCGACCCCACGACGACGGAGCCGTGCCCGCTGGAGAGCGCGAGCCGCCGCGACGAAGGATCGGCGAGGATCGCCGAGACCGAGGCCTGCCGTGCGCGCTCCCGGTCGAGCGACCGCGAGAGCGATGCGGCCCAGAGCCCGAGGCCGAGCGCGGCGCAGGCAGCGGCCGCCGCGGCGGCGCTCGCGACCCACATCGTGCGGCGGCGGAGCGGGACGACGTTCGGACGCTCGCTTCGAGCCTGCTCGAGGATCCGACCCCGAAGGGCGGGCGGGGGCGGAGGAGCCTCCGGCGCGTACGCGAGCGCAGCAGCGGCTTCGCCGAGCGAGGCGAGGTCTTCGCGGCAGCGGGGGCAGCGCGCGAGGTGGTCCTCGTACTCGCGCTCGTCCGCCTCGTCCAGCGCGTCGAGCGCGTACGCGGCTGTCAGCTCGTGGATGGTGTCGGTTTCCATGTCCTCTCGTCGAGCTCGGGCTCCGCCAGCAGGTCGCGGAGCCGGCTCAGGCCGGTGAACATCCTGCTTTTGATCGTACCCACGGGTTGTCCGAGCCGGTCGGCCAGCTCCGACTGCGTGAACCCGCCGTAGTAGGCCAGCTCGATCGCCTCCCGCTGCTGGTCGGGAAGCTTTCGCAGCGCGCCCTGCACGCGCTCGCGCTCGTACCGAAGCCAGACGGCCTCGTCGGTCGCACCGGCGATCTCCTCCCGCTCGTCGCCGAGCGACTCGGCCCGCCGCCGCTCCTCGCGCCGGACGAGGTCGACCGCCCGGCGGTGCACGAGCGTGAGGAGCCACGTCGACGCCTTCGCCCGCTCGGGGACGAAGCGCGGCGCCGACCGCCACGCCGCGAGGAACGCCTCCTGCACCGCGTCCTCTGCGAGCGCGTCGTCGCGGAGGATCCTCCGGGCGAGGCCGTAAGCGACACGGCCGAAACGGTCGTAGAGTTCCGCGAGGGCCGTCTCGTCCGAACGCGCGACGAGGGCCACGAGCGCTTCGTCCGAGAGATGCGCGAGGTCTCGGGGCATGGGCCATTGCCGCCTCCGGCGGCCCCGGGACGCTAACACGCTTCCGCGCCGAGCCATGTCGCGCATTCGCCCGCCGGGGCCGCTCGGTTCGATTCGAACCGCTCTCCGAGGGTCGGCGAACAAGCCGCGACCCCGACAAGGAGCGTGAAGGGATGAAGAAGGTTCTCCTCTTGCTGCTCGCGGCAGGCGCGGTCGCCGCCGTCGCCCTCCTCCGAGGGCCGGCGCCGCAGGCGGGCTCGGCGTCGAGTCACCGGGAGGCCCCGCTGATCTCGGACGACCCGACCGCAGACAACACCGACCTCTACGCCTTCCGGAGCCCGGACAAGCCGGACACGGTCACGATCATCGCCAACTGGATTCCGGGCGAGGATCCGGCGGCCGGCCCGAACTACTACACGTTCTCGCCGACCGCCCGGTACTACGTCTACATCGACAAGGACGGCGACGCGAAGCCGGACGTCACGTACCGCTTCGAGTTCAAGCGCGCCGCCGGCCAGTTCTTCCTCGGAAACACGCAGCAGGACTTCACCGTGACGAGGATCGCGGGCGGCCAGGAGCAGGTCGTCGCCACCGGCACGACCCCGCCCGACAACATCGGCCCGAAGGCGACCCCGAACTACCGCACGCTCGCAGCGAAGGGCGTCTACCCGCTCCAGGGCGGAGGCTCGGTGTTCGCCGGGCAGCGCGACGACGCGTTCTTCGGCGACGTCGGCGCAATCTTCGACCTGCTGAACCTGCGCAAGTTCCCGCCCAACCAGGGCGGCGGGAAGGACTTCCTCGCGGGTTATGCCGTCCACGCGATCGCGCTGCAGCTGCCGATCGCGGACCTCGACAACAACACGAACCACACGATCGGCGTCTGGGCCGCGACCGAGCGGCCGCAGGTGACGGTCAAGACCGTGGCGAAGAAGGTCAAGATCACGGTCGTCGTCAAGGGCAAGCGCGTGACGCGGACGAAGACGATCAAGCAGTCGGTCGTCACCCGCCCGTGGGTGCAGATCTCGCGGCTCGGCGACCCGCTCGTCAACGAGGTGCTGATCCCGACGACGTTGAAGGACCAGTGGAACACCACGAAGCCCGCCGACGACAAGCAGTACGAGCAGTACTACACGTCGCCGATCCTGGCGGCGGTGATGAACACGCTCTACCCGGGCGTCATCAACGCACCCGAGAAGGACCGCGACGACCTGGTCGCCGTCCTCCTGACCGGCGTCCCGAGCCTGAACTTCACCGGCACGACCGAGGCAGACATGCTCCGGCTGAACATGTCGATCCCGGTCACGGCGAACCCGAATCGGCTCGGCGTGTTCGGCGGTGACAACCAGGGCTATCCGAACGGCCGGCGACTCGAAGACGACGTGATCGACATCTCCGAGCAGGCGGTTGCTGGGAAGCTGAAGAAGAACGCAGTGGCGGACCTCCTCTCGGACGGGGTCAACGCGAACGACGTGCAGAACCTGGCGTTCTTCCCGTACGAGGCCGATCCGTTCAGCGGCTTCGACAACACGAAGGGCGAGCAGAAGCCGTAGTCGGCTTCGGCTAGGTGCGAAGGGGCCTGCCTCTAGCGGGCGGGCCCCTTCGGCGCGATCCCTCGGCCGAACCGGAAGGCGCACGCGTGCGAATCAGCGTCGAGATGGCCTCTCCGAAAGGGACGGCGCGCGGGCGGCTCGCTCTCGCGGCCGCAGCGATCGCCGCTCTTGCGGCGGCCCTTCTGCTCGGGGGCGCGTTCCGCGATTCGTCCCACGCCGCCGCGCCCGGGGTGGTCGCCGAGGCGAACGCATTGCAGGACCAGTTCGCCGCGACCGACACCGCCACGCTCGTCGCCGACCTGCAGGCGTCGCTCCGCGCCAGGCCGGACGACGCCCACGCCGCGACGCTGCTCGGCCTCGCTTACCAGCAGCGCGCGCGAGAGACGGGCGACCCGGGCTACTACACGCGTTCCCACGGCATCCTCCGCCGCGCGCTCGCGCTCGCTCCGAGCGACTTCCTCGCGACGAGCGCCCTCGGCTCGCTCGCGCTCTCGCGGCATCGCTTCCGCGACGCGCTCGTCCTCGGCCGGCGAGCGCGCGCTCTCTCGCCGCCGACCGCCCGGAACTACGGCGTGATCGGCGACGCGCTCGTCGAGCTCGGCCGCTACCGCCAGGCCCTTGCCGCGTTCGACCACATGGCGGGACTCCGGCCCGGCCTCCCCGCCTACGCACGGGTCTCGTACGCGCGCGAGCCCCTCGGCCACAGGCG
>Ga0081539_10005762_pt1 | contig 12357 bp, 10 predicted proteins | sample TabmetS4T2R2_FD_71023 | JGI IMG/M metagenome (GOLD analysis project Ga0081539, IMG submission 71023) | Tabebuia heterophylla rhizosphere microbial communities from the University of Puerto Rico - S4T2R2 | ecosystem: Host-associated > Plants > Roots > Rhizosphere ...
GGCGCCGCCAGAGCCGACGGCACCAGCTTGACGACAGCCTCTTCCACCACCGTACCCGTGAAGAAATCCGGGTTCAGGGAGGTGTGCAGCCGGGCCGCATTGATGAACACAAACTCCCGGAAATTGTCCGTGCTAATCAGTTCGTGCTCTACCAGTTCATAGGCTTCCTCCAACACCTCATTCATGTCCACGACGTCGAAGTGGCCGACGTCAGAGCTGAAGATGGGTCTGAGCTGGTGATGCCCGTGCCGGTCAAAAGCCCAGGCGGTGATCACGTCATCTGCCTCGCAGCCAAAGTAAAAATGCTCGGTGAATTGTTGCCGCAGGTCATCTACACAGGTAATGCCAGCAGCCACGAAATCGTCCAGGGTGTCTCGGGACTCGCGCTCGCTCAATTCTTTCAGACTATTAAATGGTGTAACCAGACTGAGGCAGCCTATGAGCTCAGCCATTTTGTCCGTATAGGCCTTGCCGCCGTAGCGTGCGAAGAGGTCGGCAAGCATCTGCGTATCCAGATTCGTAGGTCGCACGTGCGCCTCCATGGCACGCGCATTGCGCTTTTCCCAGTGCCCGATGAGATCAGTGAGCAGGTTGCAGGCCCAGCCCACGCCCCCTTCCAGCATGGCGAATCGGAGCGTGGGGAAGCGCCGGGTCACACCGCCCAGGATGAGCCCCTTGGCAAAGGCATGGCTGGCATTCGCAAAATGGCCGATATGGTTGTAGGTAAAATTGTGCACCGACTCGCGGCCATTCCAGCCCATACTGCCAGAATGGGCCGTCACGGCAACTTTGAGCTTGACGCATGTAGCCCAGAAGGGATCGTAGTTATAGGCGCTATCGAGGGCCAGCGAGTCGATATACATACGGGCCTGGGCCTTATCGGTGACGTGCTGCGCTGCCACCGGCACGGGACGCCGCACATGATTAGCGATCATGATCACCTTCATGCCCAGTTCCCGCACCGCGTAGGTAGCCTCCTCGATGGCCTCTTGTGGCGTGTGCACGGGCACAATGGCAGCAGGGGTCATGCGATGCGCATACGGACGAAACATCTCGGCGTTCATCAGATTGAGCGCACGGGCAGTGGCCCGGCGCAGTTCTTCATCGGGATTGCTAATGTAAAACAGCCCCAGGGTGGTATAGACAAGGGCAAAATCCACCCCAAAATCGTCGAGTCGCTCATAAAATAACTGCGGGATCATGGCCGTGGCACGGTCTAGCGTGTTCGTCGGCTCCCCCCACCAGGTGGGGCGATGGATACGGCGCTCCAGCCGCTCTTGCGGACTCATCTCGTACCAACCGGCCTCGCGGGCCTTATGGACGAAGCGCTCGACCACCGATGGCCCCCCGACCTGCCGTAGATAGTCGAGAAAGATTGGCACTGGCTCGAGCCAGTGGCCATCTCCATCAATCACCGGATGGTCTAGCTGCGCCCGTACTGCAGCGGATTTAGAGTCTTTTATATAGGCCATGAGGGCTCCCCCTATAGAAGACGCACACGCGCCGGAGATCACATCCTTAAGATGGGCATATGCGGTTCTTATACTGCTCCGTCACCGATAAGTCAAACGGATGTCCTTATGCCTGGAGTATGAGAAATCAGCCCCACACTACCTTAGAGAACCTCGCGAGGGCCGTCGAGTTCTGGTAAGCTCCTCTCCAGTGTGTACTGGCCTTGTTCACAACGTGTCACAGGCGGGAAAGCAGAGGCTCACATGAGAGGCAAGCTTGCGGTGCTAGGAATCCTGATCAGTGTACTGGCTGGCATGATTTCTTCCTCTCCGGCACAGGACAGGAAAGAACATGAAACCTTGGCGACCATTCTGGCGAAGCAAATCCAGACGGTATTAAACGCCAACAGCGTGCTGGGGAAACCCCAGGACTTTGAAGGGACAAAAGTCATTCCTATTGTCAGGATGGGGTTTAAATTCGGTGCTGGCAGTGACACGGCACAGAACGCCGAAGATGATGAAGACGAGAAAGACGTCGGCACGGGATGGAGTATTGGCGGTTCCATAGCGCCGCAAGGATTGCTCATCATTACGAGAGACGGCGAGGTGAAAGTCATCGGACTACGTAAAGGTGTGGTCAGTGAGGAGGCCACGAGAACCAAACAGTACAGCATAGAGAAGCCAGAAGTACCACAGGGCCCTGCCCCTAAACCCTAGCGGCCGCCGGGCCCTCGTTAGACTGAGGCTTGGAAGGCATTTTTGCTCCCTCCAAGACGCAAGTACAGCACTAATAACAGCACAATGATAGCTACCAGCACAAGCGCATAGGCCGCCCCGAGAGGCCAGTGGCGCAGCCCGGTAAATTTGAGGGCGATGAATTTGCCGAGCAGCATCGTCTTGGCCCCTCCAAGGAGTTCTGGAATCAAAAACTCCCCGACAGACGGGACGAAGACCAACACCGAACCACTCAGCATACCGCCTTTCGTCAACGGCAACGTCACCTTCGCGAAACACTCTGCAGGAGTGGCTCCAAGATCCGCCGCCGCTTCTAGCACAACACGATCCAGGCGTTCGAGGGAAGCATACAACGGCAGCACCATAAAGGGCAGATAAGTATACACGAGGCCAAGCAATACCGCGCCTTCGTTGTACAGCAGAGGTAACGGGTGTTGCAACACACCCAACGTCATCAGGAAATTATTGATGATGCCGTGATCGGCGAGGAGCGTGATCCAGGCATACAGGCGCACCAGATCACTGGTCCAGAAAGGCAAAATGACCAGAAAACTATAGAGCTGCTTGCGGTGTCCCCCGTAGAAGGCTATCCAGTACGCCAGCGCATAGCCACTCAGGAGACACAGGGCAGTGGTCAGCAGAGCCAGGCGCAACGACCGACCCAGGATGCGCAGAAACACAGGATCGGCAACCTGCCGATAGTTGTCCAGCGTCAGCGTGTGGATAATCGTCCCCCAGGGACCACGGCTCAAGACACTGTAATAGGCCATGATCCCCATAGGCAGGAGCGTCAAGATCAGCAACCACAGGACCGCTGGACCGAGCAACAGAGTGATGGTGCAACCTGGGTGGCGACGCAGGAAGAGCAGCAGAGGCTGACGTATGGACTGCATGGAATGTAGTACGCTCTCCTCACGCGCCTAAAACACGCGTCCAAATCTCTTCGTAGAGAGGCAACAGGTCATCTGGGATGGGCTCCAAAAAAGTGACGCGGGCCAAGGCCTCCGTAGGAGGATACACTGCTGGGTTGCTGGCAACCTGCGGGTCAATGTACTTCTCCACAGCAACCTGGTTCGCCGTGGCATAGCCGATGGTGCTGGTATTATCCGCCGCCACTTCAGGACGTAGCATGTAATTTATAAACACCTCGGCCGTGAACTTATGTGGCGCGACCTTGGGAATGGCCATAGTGTCGAACCAACCCGTGCCCCCCTCTTGCGGCACGCTCCACAGCACGGCTGGATTTTTTGCTCGCGCCTTGACCGCTTCCCCGTTCCAGCTCTGCGCCACCACCACGTCCTCAGTAATAAGGGCTTTTTTCATCTCGGCCCCCGGATAAAAGGCTTTGACATGTGGTTTCAGGCGGAGCAAAAGCTCACCGGCCTGGCGCAGGGTGTCCTTGGTACGGGTATTGGCGTGATGCCCCAGATACTGTAAGGCCGCAGCCATCACCTCCTCACGCTCGTCCGTGAACCCCAGCTTGCCACGATAGCGCTGTGGACCGCTCTCGAAGACTAGGGCCCAGCTACCGATGCGTGGATCGTCTTGTGTATGTGTGGTGTTGTGGGCTAACCCGGTCATGCCCCAGCCATAGGGCACCGTGTAGGTGTTGCCTGGATCGAACGGGGTATCGCGAAACTTGGCAAAAACATTTTGCAAATGCGGCAAGTTCGCATGGTCGAGTGGTGCGAGAAGGCCCTGAGCGATATAAATAGGCAGGAAATAATGCGTGGGAAAAATCACGTCATATTTCGCGCCGCCGGCCTGAAGTTTGGCGAGGAGCTGCTCGTTGCTTGGGAAGGTATCGTAGGTGACTTTCACCCCAAATTCCTTTTCGAATTTGGGGATGGTGTTGGGGTGGACGTAGTCTTCCCAATTATAGACGAACAGCTTCTTACCCTCTTTTTTAATCCGCTCCAGCACCTGCGGCGTCGGGCCAGTCTCGGCAGCCACGTCGCGCGTATACAGCCCCACGATCCCCGCCAGCAGTGACGGTGCCACGCCCAAGGCGAGGCCACGTCGGACAAAATCGCGTCGCGTCAAGCGCTCCTGCCACAATGCCTCGGCCCAGATGTCGAGTTGTCGACGAGTATGCCTCTCCATACGTCATGCTCCCTCGCGGTCATCGCCGTGCTGCAGGCGTCTGGTGGGATCATAGTTGGGGTTATGCCAGACGAGAAACACGGCTTTGCCGTCACAGGCCGGGTCGTGCACATAGTTGTGGATAATGCCGTGCACGGTGAAGCCACACCGCAGTTGCACGCTCACCGTCGGGTCAACGAGCTCCCCGGTATGGATTTTAGCCACATACGCTTCCACGGACATGATGCCTTTATAGGCACTAAAACCCTTGAGGAGCCCGCCGGCTACATGCCCACGCAGGTTGAGACGGCGAATCAGGCTCCGGCGTGCCTCGTACAGACGTCTGGCCAGACCGCGCCGGCGGTAGGCGGGTAAGACACCGATGTCCGCACCGTAGAGCCACTCGCCTTGCGGGTCGTGCCGACTCAACCAATTATGGGCTACTGCGTCAATATACCGATGCTCAAAAGCGTGAAAATCCACCGCACTGGTACGGAAATCCGTGGAACACGCCACCACCTGGCCAGCGGCGTTCAGGGCTGCAAACTGGCCTTCCGGAAAGCGCGCGATATGTGCCGCGTAATGTGCTGCCGTGATGATTTCGTCCTCGGCGAGCGTGGGAAACGCCGCACGTTGCACGGCTTCGAGTGCCCCGACCATCGAGAGTTGGCTGTTGACAATGGTAAACGTCTCGGTCACCAGTCCTCCGGCAGTGGCCCTGGTGGCGGGTGCCAGGCTTGCGCTGTTATCGTAGCCCATCCGGGTGACGGCGCAGTACTTGACCCGGCAGCGCTCCCGTGTGCTCGCCCGCATCAATCACGACGGTCCCGTTGACGATCACCGTCGAGATCCCTGCAGCGTACTGATGCGGGTCGTCAAACGTGGCCCGGTCCGCGACCTGCTCTGGGTCAAAGATGGCGATATCAGCGCGGTAGCCCTCACGCAAGAGACCACGGTCTACCAGACCTAGAGCCGCGGCAGATCCCCCTGTCATTTTGTAAATCGCCTGTGGCAATGACAGGAGCCCCACGTCACGCACGTAATGCCCTAGCAGGCGCGGGAAGGTGCCGTAAAAACGTGGATGTGGCTTGCCCTGCCCAGTGATGCCGTAGGGCGCCAGCGAGGTGCCATCAGAGCCAACCAGCACCGAAGGCATACGGATAATGGTCTGGACGTCGGCCTCATCCATGCAGGTGATGAGGATACGGGTGTGGCCATGATCAGCAATGAGGTAATCGCATACCGCATCCAGGGGATCACAAGCGCGCTCACGCGCCATGTCACCCATGGTACGTCCAGCGTACTGCGGCTGGTGCGGCGAGATGGCGATACGGACGGCGTCCCATGACGGAATCCGGCCAAAATTGTTCAGCCCGCGCGCCTCGATATCGTGCCGCAAGCGGGCCCGCACCGCCGGGTCTGCCAGGCGCTCGAGCATGGCGGCCATGCCATCCTCCTGCACCCAGGTCGGCAACAGGTTACGGAGGGGATTCGTCGCTGTCGTGTAGGGGTATTGATCGCAATCAAGGCGCACACCCCGCTGGCGTGCCGCCTCGATTGCCGCCAAGAGCTGAGTGGCTCCACCCCAATTATCGCTCCCGGAAAGTTTGAGATGGGCGATCTGCACGTGGATGTCGCAGGTCTCGCCCATGGTAATGGCTTCCTGCACAGCGGCAAAGACGCTGTTCGCTTCATCCCGGATATGGGAGGAATAGTTCCCGCCATAGCGATGCAGCACTTGCCCTAAGGCGTGCATCTCGGCCGGGGCAGCGTAGCACCCCGGCGCGGTGAAGAGCCCTGAGGACAGCCCCAGCACTCCTGCCTCCAGCGCCTCTGCCAGCAGGTCCTGCATGAGGGCCAACTCAGCAGCGCTGGGGGGCCGATTTTCCATACCCATCGCCATCAGCCGCAACGTATTATGCCCCACTTGCATGACCGTATTCACCGCGGTGGCCGGAAAGCTATCCATATAGGCCGCAAAGGTGGTCTCATGGAACGCCAGCCAGGGAGCACTAGCAGCCAAGTAGTCACGCAGCATCCCAGCGCAACCCGGCAGCGCTGGCGCCACCGAAAAGCCACAGTTCCCCACCACCTCGGTGGTTACCCCCTGACGGATTTTGCTTTCGGCCTTCGGGTTGAGCGGTAAGGTAAAATCGGAGTGCGTGTGGATGTCAATGAACCCAGGAGCAACGACGTGCCCTGTGGCATCAATGACCCGCTGTGCTGGGCCAGTCAAGTGCCTGGCGAGAGTTCTGATCCGCCCGTCGCATATGGCGACATCGACAGCACGGCCTGGGGCCCCACTGCCGTCGATGACCTGGGCACCACGAATAACGAGGTCGTCCATCGTTTCTCTCCCCTTGCTTCTCAGGCTGTCCTCTGCTGGAGGCGTGCTGACGTCGCCGCTACGTCGTGCGGGGTGCCTATCGCCACAGCCACTGTGACTATTATGGTAATGCGCAGGGAGGGGAGACGCAACACGCCACGGTATGCCGCCTTTGCGCCCTTTTTTTCACCTTCTCCTTACCAATATGTGACGGTATCCATCTGGTGCGTGCGGAAACACATCATGTCAGTCTTTCACAAGGATACGCAACGGTGAAGAGAGTTATCCACAACTACCATCCCAGGTAAAACTGTGTTTGCTAGCATTATGATGCTGTCTTCATCTCAATATAACGTTGTAGAATGTAAGTTGATCCTTATATTTTTCTCGGCAAATGTAGTTTTCCACATGTTCATACACAAATCCACAGGGCATTGAAAACATGAAATACAAAAGAAATGTGAAATTTTCATTGACAATGCGCTAGCAGATCGTTATATATGCTTACATTGAGTATGCTGGGACCCAGCAGATGAGATGCTGAGGATTAGCCAGAGTGGTGGCGACGGTGAGCGAGGGGAAAGGTGTGGGGCTGCAGCAGAATTGGACGCTCCAGGAACGGCCCAGTAGTGTCGAGCACATTTGGCAGGAAGTCCTCCAGGTAGTACGTGAGCGTGTTGAAGCGACGAAGTACGCCACGTGGTTTGCACCGCTGAAGCCCTTATCGGGCGCGGTAGGCATGTTGCGCATTGCGGTACCGAACAAATTTGTGCGTGACTGGCTGGTAGAACATTATCATGAGCTCATCACCGAAACCTTACAAGAATGCACGGGCGTACCCTACCAAATATTCTTCGTCATCCAAGAGCCTGCAGAAACGGTCGTAGGCTCAGAGCCGCCCGAGTCAGCGCCGGTCAACGGGGCCGCACGGCCAGCACCCAGCACAGGGCAGGCATTCAACCCGCGGTTTACCTTCGAAACCTTTGTGGTGGGATCAAGTAATCAGTTTGCACATGCGGCCTGCCTGGCGGTGGCACGCCATCCGGCACGCACCTATAATCCCCTCTTTATCTATGGTGATGTGGGGCTGGGCAAGACGCATTTGCTGCATGCCATTGGCCACTACGTGCAGCAGACGCATCGCAGCATGGTGACGTGCTATGTCTCCTCCGAAAAATTCCTCAATGACCTGGTGAGTGCCCTGAGTCACGACAAAATGGACGACTTTCGCAACCGCTATCGCAAGAATGATGTCATCCTGGTCGACGACGTGCAGTTTCTCATTGGCAAGGAGCGCACGCAGGAGGAATTTTTCCACACCTTCAATGTCCTCTTCAACGACAACAAACAGATTGTGCTCACCAGTGACAAGCTCCCCAAGGACATGGACGGCCTGGATAAGCGGCTGCGCTCGCGTTTTGAATGGGGCCTGGTCGCCGACTTGCAAGCGCCCGATCTGGAAACCAAAATCGCTATTCTGACCAAGAAAGCGGAGTTCATGCAGATGACGTTACCCGACGAGGTGGCCTGGTTTCTGGCCCGCCGCCTGCGGGGGGACGTGCGCAAGCTGGAAGGCGCCTTGAATGTGATCGAGGCGTTTACGTCCATGACCGGCCAGCAGATTACCGTAAACCTGGTGCAGAACCTCATTGCTGAACTGGCGGATGTGCAAGAAGAGCGGACGATTTCGATTGCCGATATCGAACGGGCCGTCGCCGATCGCTATAAGCTCAAAGCGGTGTTGCTGCGGTCCAAAAAACGCAACAAGGAAATTGCCCATGCGCGCCACGTAGCGATGTACCTGGCGCGCACGCTGACCAGTGCGTCATTACCGCAAATTGGCAAGGATTTTGGTGATCGTGACCATACCTCAGTCTTGCATGCCTACCACAAAATCAAAGGCATGGTCGAGGACGATTGGCGCTTCAAGGAGGAAGTCGAGCAGCTCATCCGGTCGCTGCAGGGATAGCGTCGGCTCCAGAGGTGGTGTATGACAAAACAGCGCGTCAAACTCTCGGGGACGGACTATGGCCTCTTGCTGCGGCTGGAGTGGGATAGCCCGCTTCCACAACTGCTCGTCGAACTCGAAGAATATCTCCAGCAATCGCCGAAATTCTTTGCTGGGGCACAGGTGCTGCTCGAGCTGGGTAGTCGGCCTGTCCTGCAGCAGGACATGGAGCAGCTGGCGGTGGTGCTGTCGCGTTACGGTGTCTCACTCCAGGGGGTCGTGCCCATTATGGACGGTTTGGAGCGGCGTCCCCCACCCGCATCGCGCCCAACGTTCGTACCCTCACCTCCAGATGTACAGACCCTCGTCCATGTCGAACAGCGTACGGTGCGTTCTGGAGAAAAGGTCGCCGCCGAAGGTCATTTGATCGTCGTAGGCGATGTCAATCCTGGGGCGGAAGTCATTGCCGGCTACAACATTTTCGTCTGGGGTGCTCTCAGGGGTTCAGCATACGCTGGTGTGCCTGACCATGAGGAGGCGATCATCACCGCCCTGCATTTTGCCCCCATCCAACTGCGGATTGCCGGGTATATTGCCCGGCCACCCGAGGCGCGACCCAATGCACTGGGGACGCCAGAGTTGGCGCGTATCGACCAGAACGCCATTGTGGTCGAGGCGTGGGAGCGGGGGCGAGGGGGATTTTACAAAAGGGGATAGACCGTGGCGGGACGAGTCATTACGGTAACCTCGGGCAAAGGTGGAGTCGGTAAAACGACGTTTAGCGCGAACGTCAGTGCCGCCCTGGCTGAACTGGGCAAGAAGGCGGTGGCGGTCGATACGGATGTGGGTCTGCGCAATCTCGATATTGTCATGGGCCTGGAGAACCGCATCGTTTTTGATCTGATCGATGTGGTCGAGGGACGCTGCCGTTTGCAAAAGGCCATCATTCGCGACAAACGGATTGCCACCTTACACATGTTGCCGGCCGCACAAACGCGCGACAAGAGCGCTGTCAGCCCTGATGCCATGGCAAAGATCTGTGCGGAACTCCGGTCCCAGTTCGATTTCACCATCATTGACTCGCCCGCGGGTATCGAAGGTGGCTTCCAGAATGCCATCGCCGGGGCAGATGAAGTCGTCATCGTCACTACGCCACACGTCTCGGCAATCCGCGACGCCGACCGCGTTATTGGCCTCTTGGAAGCAGCGGAGAAACAACAGATTTATCTGGTGATCAACCGTCTCCAAGCCGAAATGGTGCGGCGTGGGGATATGCTCGATATTCCTGACATCATGGATATTCTGGCCGTTGAGCTGCTTGGGACCATCCCGGAAGACGAGTCCATTGTGGTGACGAGTAACCGCGGCGAGCTCGCGTCGCTGCACGCCGCCTCGCCGGCTGGGCAGGAGTATAAGAATATTGCGCGGCGTCTCCTGGGGGAGGAGGTTCCAATGCTCCCCCTGGAGGAAGATAGAGGTCTCTTTAAATGGCTGGCGCGCCTGTTCAAAGGCCAGTAAACCTGAGGCGCTAACGGCGGAGAGGAGAGTCCCGTGGGGTTGCTAGACAAGCTCGTCAAACGTCTCGCGCCGGGGGGATATGGGCAGCAAAGCAAAACTGCTGCGAAGGAGCGTCTGAAACTGGCTTTGACGTACGACCGCGGCGGCCTGGCTCAAGGCACCATCGAGCAACTGCGCGATGAGATCATCCAGGTCATTGCAAAATACCTGACCATCAATCAAGACGAGATCGACATCAACTTTGATCGTACTACCGAGGAAGATCGGCTGATCGCCAGTATTCCGCTGCGTATGGCTCCTCGTGCACGCATGAAGAGGGAGCAAATGACAAGCAGATAGAAGCTCCGTAGCATCCGTCCCAACCTTGCCTGCCTCGTGTAACCTACCAAGGCTTTCTGTGGGCGTGTCCTGGGCCTCAGGGGCACCTTCCTGGGTCCAGGATACAGCCCCAGGCATATCTCAGAGTAAGAGCATACCTCTCATTTTGATTGGAAAAGGCATCGGTCAGCAGCTCGACTGTGAGCTCTAGCGTTCTCTCCAGTGTATCTGGTTACGAAGGCTTGGCTTGTCTCGTGCAATACCTGCAGTCCAGGCAGGAAATTGGTACAAAAATTGCCCTGCATATAAGCAGCTAGCACATAGCTCAAGACCCATGCAATAACCAGTCGCTTAGGAGAACAAGCCATGACACTCACATCACAGCAACAGCAGACTGTACCATTACAAGTCCATCAGGCCGATGATCGTCTCGTCCTGGCCGCGCCGATGCCGGGGCTGGAACCCCAGGATATTTCCGTGATCATCAGCGGCAACAGGGTGACCCTGCGCGGTGAATACCGCGGCTCGCGTCAGAATCAGCCAGAAATCCTGATCTCGGAGTGGACGATTGGTCCCTATTACCGTGAAGCCGTCCTGCCGCAGCCGGTGGACGGCGCCCTGACCAATGCGACCTACGGTAATGGTGTTCTGGTGCTGTCCATGCCCATGCTGCACCCGGGGGAGCAGGGGGGCTATACGGAGTTCCGGCTCGAGGCCGACAAAGGGGCACGGGGACAGCGCGTTGGCCATACAGGTTCAGACATACAGCCAACCACCCGCAGGAAGCATCACCAGCGGGTGGATCAGACTACCCAGTAAGCGATCGGCGAACTCATTGCTCTCTTGACTCCGCAGCCCCCTGCTCAGAGTAGTGACGTGCGTACGTCAACCTGCATGATCACGGTAGGATGCATTTTCTGCTTGACACCTGCCTAAATGTGCAGTATTACTCATATGAGCAGGTACAAACCACCTTAAGGGCCAGGGGGCACAGGGAGCATTCTTACGGCCATGACAACAGCAGGACAGAGACCACAACTTACAGAAAGACAGCGAGAAATTCTCAATTATATCGAACGGGAGGTGCGCACTACAGGTGTCCCACCAAGCATCCGCCAAATTGGTGAAGCGCTGGGTATTAGCTCGACCAACGGCGTCCGTGCGCACCTACAAGCCCTTGAAAAGAAGGGCTATATCCATCGGAGTTCGCGTACCTCACGGGGTATCGCCTCACTCGACCGTCTGCGGCGCCGCGCCTCCAGAGCGCTGCGCGATATGGTGGAAGTCCCCATTCTTGGCCGTGTCACCGCTGGCCAACCGATTCTCGCGGTCGAAAACCGTGAAGGGACGCTGCAACTCGACCCCGCCCTGGTGAAAAGCGCTGATACATTTGCCCTACGCATCGAAGGCGACAGCATGATTGGCGCTGGCATCCTCGATGGCGACTACGTGTTGGTACGCCCGCAACAGAGCGCCAACAACGGCGACATTGTCGTAGCTCTCTTGGAAGAGGATGTGACCGTCAAGCGTTTCTATCGCGAAGCCGACAGCTTTCGCTTGCAGCCAGAAAATCCGCGCTTAACGCCCATTTACGTGCCTGATGTGCAGATCTGCGGCAAGGTTGTGGCGCTCATTCGGCCAACTGTGCACTAACAAGGATCCCAACGCATGAGCAAGGCCAAGAGCGTCTTTGCCTGTCAGACATGCGGTCATCACACGACGAAATGGCTCGGACGCTGTCCAGAGTGTGGTGGCTGGAATACCTTTGCAGAAGAGCTGCAGGTATCATCACGTCCAGCGCGTCAGCAGGGAGTCGCATCAGCCCAACTCCCATTGCCGTTGACGGAGATTGCACGCAGCGGTGAAGAGCGTTTGCTGACGGGTATCGGTGAACTCGACCGGGTACTAGGGGGTGGCTTAGTACGCGGTTCTCTGGTACTTATCGGGGGTGACCCTGGCATCGGCAAATCCACGCTGCT
>Ga0081539_10005763_pt1 | contig 12356 bp, 10 predicted proteins | sample TabmetS4T2R2_FD_71023 | JGI IMG/M metagenome (GOLD analysis project Ga0081539, IMG submission 71023) | Tabebuia heterophylla rhizosphere microbial communities from the University of Puerto Rico - S4T2R2 | ecosystem: Host-associated > Plants > Roots > Rhizosphere ...
AGAAGTCCACCTGGGGCGAGCTGTTCGTCGGCAGCCGCGGCGTCTTCGAGGCGGCCGGGTTCGCCGAGGTGAGCCGGCCGACGCCGCGGCGCGCGGTGATGCGGATCGACTTCTAGCCGCCGCCCGCGGCCGAGCCCCCGGCCGCGGCTCAGTGCGCGACCGGGACGCGCTCGCCCTTCGGCTGGCCGATCTCGGCCAGCAGGTCCGAGAACCAGGCCGCCTCGGTGTCGAACGGCTTGCCGCCCTTGATCCGCGGGAACTCGATGGCGCGGAGCACGCCGCCGCGCTCCTCGTCGTGGCCGACGACGCCGCTCTCCCCGCGCAGCGCCGCCTCGACCGCGAGATCCGTGCAGCTCTTGATCAGTCGCAGGTCGTCGGCGTTCGCCGGCGCCGACCGGGCGAAGTACCCGCTCTTCTGCACCATCGTCTTCTCGGCGCCGACGAGCCCGGCGAACTGCTTCGCGAACCAGGCGCCCGGGTTGATCGTGTCGAGCTTGACGTGGCCGAACGCGTCGCGCTGCGGCTCCTCGCCCCGGGCGATCATCTCGTCGACGATCGTCTCGACGCCGGCGCCCTCGGACAGGAAGATCGTGACCGCGCCGAGGTCGTCCATGACGCCCCGCAGGCGCGCCGCCTCGGCCTCGATGTCGAAGCCGAGCTCCGGCACGTAGACGGCGTGCACGTCCCAGGCGCGCGGGTCGTTGCCGAACTCCGGCAGGAACGAGCCGGCGAACGTCTCGGCGGCCAGCCAGCGGCGGTAGGCGGCCGCCGTCGCCGCCGTCAGCCAGCCGCAGTTGCGGCCCATGACCTCGTGCACGAGCAGCATCCGGGGGTTCGAGGTGTGCTCGGCGACGATGTTGCGCGCGAACAGCGCGCCCTGCTCGGCCGCCGTCCACGCGCCGAGGCTCTGCTTGATCGGGACGACGTCGTTGTCCACGGTCTTCGGCAGGCCGACGACGGTGAGCTCGTAGCCGTTGCCGTGCAGGTACGCCGCGAGGTCGGCGGCGGTGGTGTTCGTGTCGTCGCCGCCGATCGTGTGCAGGACGTCGACGCCGTCCCGGGTGAGCTGCTCGGCCGCGACGTGCAGCGGGTCCTGCCCCTCACGCACCAGGCCGCGCCGCACGCAGTCCGCGACGTTCGTGAGCTTCACCCGGCTGTTGCCGATCGGGCTGCCGCCGAAGCGGTGCAGCGAGGCGGCGCCCGAGCGCGCCGCCGGGCCCACCTTGATCGACCGGCCGCCGAGCAGCCCGGCGTAGCCGTCCAGGTAGCCGATGATCTCGACGTCGGGTGCCAGCTCGGTGTAGCGCTCGATCAGCCCGCCGACGGCGGACGACAGGCACGGGGCGAGCCCCCCGGCGGTGAGCAGGGCGACGCGGCGGACGGGCATGGTCACGGCTCCGGAGGTCGGACGGTGGCTGTGGATGCCAGCCTAGTACGACAGCCCAGTTCGTGATCTTGGGTGTCGACGTACGAGCGAACCCCGCGCCTCCGGATGGAGGCGGCGGGGTTCGTCATGAGGCATTCAGGCCCGGATCAGTGGCCGCAGCCTCCATGGGGCGGCGGGGGTGGCTGGTGCCCGGGGCAGCCCGCGTTGCTGCCCGGACCACCACCGGCGTCTGCCAAAGCCGGGGCTGCACCGACCGCGCCGAACAGCGCCACGGCCGCGAGAACAGCCGCAATCTTTCGCTTCATGGGATTTCCCCCTTCGAACGTGTGGGAGGACGGCGACGATTAACATAACATTCTTTTAACCTGGCATACCAGACCGTAAAGGTGTAATTAAGGTGAACGCCAACCGGGCAAAGCCAGGCTCTTCGCAGCTGAGCCGGGAGTTGGTCGGGGTAGGGAGCGACACGCCGGGCCGGCTCGAGTGTTCGCCGCCTGGCGCCGAGCCGCCAGGAAGGGTGGATGCCGGCTCGACCATCCAATTCCGGCGACGCCGTATTACTCTTGAACTCTCCGTGGCAGTCCGCGATACGCATTGAGGCAGTCACCCGGGAGGTTACGTTGGGCGAACTCCTGCGATTCCAGCTGCCGGACGGCCAGAGGGTCGTTTGTCGAGACGTCTTCGGGTTCTTCCACCGGCCCGGCGGCCAGGGCGGGCCGTATCCGAGACGTCGCCCGCGACCTGGTCGAGGAGATTCGCGGCGTCTCGTCGGCGATCGCTGCGACACTTTCGGAAATACAATCCGACTCCCGGCCGGACGAACTGAGGCTTACGCTCGGGCTCGCGTTCACCGCCGAGGCGGGCCTCGTCGTGGCCAAGACGTCGACGGAGGGGATCGTCGTCGAGATGACCTGGGACTCGCCGCGCGGCCGGGCCGATGTCCGAGCTGCCCAAGTACGAGGGCGAGGAGCCCGTGGCCTCCTTGATCGGCGGTTCCCCGAAGGTGGCCGAGCACACGTCGTAAGGACGACGCGCCACCGTCGAGGCGCGACGCGCGGTCGCGTGCTTAGGTGTGCGGCATGTACACGTTCACCAGGTACCTCGCCGCGCCGGGTCGGTACGACGGCATGCGTTACCGCCGCACCGGGCGCAGCGGCCTGAAGCTGCCCGAGGTCTCGCTCGGGCTGTGGCACAACTTCGGTGACGACAAGCCGGTCGCGACCCAGCGGGAGATCCTGCGCCGGGCGTTCGACCTCGGGGTCACGCACTTCGACCTCGCGAACAACTACGGCCCGCCGTACGGCGCCGCCGAGATCAACTTCGGCCGCGTCTTCCGCGAGGACTTCGCCGCATACCGGCACGAGCTGGTGATCTCGACGAAGGCCGGCTACGACATGTGGCCCGGGCCCTACGGCGAGTGGGGCTCGCGCAAGTACCTGCTGGACAGCCTCGACCAGAGCCTCTCCCGGATGGGCCTGGACCACGTCGACGTCTTCTACAGCCACCGGGTCGACCCCGAGACGCCGCTGGAGGAGACGATGGGCGCGCTCGACACCGCGGTGCGGTCGGGCCGCGCGCGCTACGCCGGGATCTCGTCGTACTCGCCGGAGCGCACCCGCGAGGCCGCCGCGATCCTCCAGCAGCTCGGGACGCCGCTGCTCATCCACCAGCCGAGCTACTCGATGCTGAACCGCTGGGTGGAGGACGGCCTGCTGGACGTGCTCGGCGAGGAGGGCATCGGCTGCATCGCGTTCTCGCCGCTGGCCCAGGGCATGCTCACCGACCGCTACCTCGGCGGGATCCCCGAGGGCTCGCGCGCGGCACAGGGCAAGTCGCTGGACCCGTCGCTGATCAGCGACGCCGCCCTCGGGCACATCCGGGCCCTCGACGCCATCGCCAAGTCCCGCGGCCAGACGCTCGCGCAGCTCGCGCTGTCCTGGGTGCTGCGCGACGAGCGGGTGACGTCGGTCCTGATCGGCGCAAGCAGCGCGGCGCAGCTCGAGGACAACGTGGCGGCGCTGGACGGTCCGCCGCTCACCGACGAGGAGCTGAACGAGATCGACCAGCACGCCGTGGACTCCGGGATCAACCTCTGGCAGCGCTCGAGCGACGCCTGACCCCGCACGGCGGCGAGGGCCACGGACACGAGCGACGGGCGCGGCGCCTGACGGCCGCCCGCGGAGCGGACCGAGCCGACGAGACGGGAGGTGGCCGTGCGCGCGGTCGTGATGGACGAGTTCGGCGAGCTGCCCGCCGTCCGCGAGGTGCCGGACCCGGTCGCCGGCGACGGCTGCGTCGTCGTCCGCGTGGCGGCGACCGGGCTGTGCCGCAGCGACTGGCACGGGTGGGCCGGCCACGACCCGGACGTCGTGCTGCCGCACGTGCCGGGCCACGAGTTCGCCGGCACGGTGCACGCCGTCGGTCCCGGCGTCCACGGTGTCGGGCCGGGCGACCGCGTGACGGCACCGTTCGTGCTGGCCTGCGGCGTCTGCGGGCCGTGCCGGCGCGGCGACCAGCAGGTGTGCGCCGACCAGCGGCAGCCGGGCTTCACCGGCTGGGGCTCGTTCGCGGAGTACGTCGTCGTCGAGCGCGCGGCGGTCAACCTCGTCCGGCTGCCGGACGCCGTCCCGACCGCCGCCGCGGCCGTCCTCGGCTGCCGGTTCGCGACCGCCTTCCGCGCGCTCACGCACGTGGCCCGGCTCGCCGCCGGCGAGTGGGTCGCCGTCCACGGGTGCGGCGGCGTCGGGCTGTCCGCCGTGCTGGTCGCGGTGGCGGCCGGCGCGCGGGTGGTCGCCGTCGACGTCGCGCCCGCCGCGCTGCGGCTCGCCGCCGGGCTCGGGGCCGCCGCCGTCGTCGACGCGGCCGGGCTGTCGTGGGAGGCGGTGGCCGCCGCGGTCCGGGACGAGACCGGCGGCGGCGCGCACGTCGCCCTGGACGCGCTCGGCGCGGAGGCCACCTGCGCCGCGTCGATCGCCTCGCTGCGGCCCCGCGGCCGGCACGTCCAGGTCGGCCTGCTGCCGCCGGCGCTGGGACTGCCCGCGGTGCCGATGCACCTCGTGATCGCCGGCGAGCTGGCGGTCCTCGGCAGCCACGGGATGGCGGCGCACGCCTACCCGGAGCTGCTCGGCCTCGTCGCGTCCGGGCGGCTCGACCCGACCCGGCTGGTCACCGGCACCGTGGGGCTGGACGGCGCGCCAGCGGCGCTGGCCACGATGGGCTCCGGGGCGCCGGCCGGCGTCCTGCTCGTGAAACCCTGAGGCCCATGCGGATCGCAGTCGTGGGAGCCGGCGTCACCGGCCTCGCCGTCGCCGACGAGCTCGCCCGCCGGGGGCACGACGTCACGTGCCTCGAGGCCGCGACCCCGATGGCCGCCCGCTCCACGGGCGGCACCCGGATCTTCCGGCTGGCGCACCGGCGCGCGGAGCTCGTCGACTGGGCCGTCCAGGCCCGTCGGCTGTGGGACCACTGGAGCTCCGAGGCCGGCGAGCAGCTCGTCGGGACGGAGGGCACGGTGGTGAGCGGCGACGTCGTCCCCTGGGCCGGCGCGATGTCGGCGGCGGGCGCGCCGCACGCGATCACCGACGACGCGCCCGGGCTGCCGGCGGCCGAGCCGGCCGGCCCGTTCCTGCTCGACCCGGCCGGCGGCGCGATCCGGGCGGCGGCGGCCGGGCGGTTCCTGCTCGGCCGGTTGGGGTCGCGGGTCGTGGCCGGGACGCCGGTGACGGCCGTCGACGTGGACGGCGCGGCGGCGCGGGTGACGACGGCGGGCGGCGACGCCGGGCGGTTCGACTCGCTGGTGGTCACCGCCGGCGCCGGGACCGCGGCGCTCGTCGCCGGCCTCGGCGTCGACGTGCCGACGACGCTGGTCCACCACGCGCGGTTCACGTTCCCGCTGCGGGACGCCGCCGCCGCCCCGCCCTGCTGGCTGGACGGGTCGGAGGCGTGGCGGCCGGGCTTCTCGTCGTACCAGCACCTCGCCGCGCCCGGGCTGTGGGCCGTCGGCGGCGACCCGCCGCCGGCGGACGTGCGCTGGGAGGTGGGTGCGGACGTCGCCACCGCCCGCTCCCGGGAACTGGTCTCGCGCTACGTCGCCGAGCACGTCACGGGCGTCGAGCCGCGCGTCGTCGAGACCGTGTACTGCGACTACCAGGCCGGCCTCGGCGACGGCCTGACGTCGGCGCGGGTCGGGCCGGTGATCGCGCTGTGGGGCGACAACCTGTTCAAGCTGGCGCCGGTGATCGGGCGCGTCGTCGCGGACGCCGCCGTCGAGCTCTCGCTGCCCGACGAGCTGGCCGCCGTCCGGAACTGACGGCGGCCGCCGCCGTCGGTTCCGGACGGGCGGCGGCGCCCGTCAGCCCGCCGTGGACGACGCGTCGTCGGACAGCACCTTCTTCAGCGCCGGCACCGCGGGCCCGCTGAGCGCCACCAGCTCCTTGATCCGCCGGCGGTTGTCGCGCCGGACGCTGCCCCGGCACACGGTGTCGACCTCGCCCAGCGCCGCGATGGCCGCGAGCGCGACGTCCCGCGGGTCGAGGTACGGCGTCGGCGTCCCGCCGCCGATGGCCTGTGCGGCGGTGCGCTGCAGCGCCTTCACCGCGCGCGTGTCGCGCACGGTCACCCGGTCGGACGGGACGACGCCGAGGATCCGGCGCGGCTGCACGCGGATGACGCGCTGGGCCTCGAGCTGGTCGCGCAGCGCCTTGCGGGTCCTGGTGCCGTGCCTGCGGACCCAGTGCTTCCAGTTGTGGCGCCCCTGCGACTCGCGGACCAGCTCGAGGACGCCGTCGAGCACCGGGTCGCCCGTTCGTTCCCGGCCGGGCGCGACGACCTTGCCGTCCTCGTCGCGCAGGAACCCGGCGAGCGTCAGCTCCTCGAGGGCGGCCGTGCGCACCAGGTGGTTCAGCCGGCTCGTCCGGGTCAGCTTCTGGCGCTGCACGTCGTACGCGGCGAGGTAGACGCGGGCGGGCAGGGTGCGTGGGACGTCCATGTCGGTCCTCCAGGTGGTGCCGTGGCTCGCGTCGTCGTGCGGGGGACGGCGTCAGTCGCCGTCGGGGGGCGCCGCGTCGTCCGCCCGGCGTGGCCGGCCCGGCCGCCGCATCGCGGTCACGCCGCCCGGCAGCCGCCCGGCGTCGCCGAGCGCACGGCGCAGCAGGAACTCGATCTGCGCGTTGGTGCTGCGCAGCTCGTCCGCCGCCCAGCGGGCCAGCGCGTCGTGGACGGCGGGGTCGAGCCGCAGCAGGAGCTTCTTGCGCTCGGTCATGAGGGCCCGGGGACGCTCACTGGTGCCGTCACTGATACAGGGAGCCGGTGTTGACGACCGGCTGGGCGTCGCGGTCGCCGCACAGGACGACGAGGAGGTTGCTGACCATCGCCGCCTTGCGCTCCTCGTCGAGGTCGACGACGTCCTCCTCGGCCAGCCGCTCCAACGCCATCCGCACCATGCCGACGGCGCCCTCGACGATCCGCGTCCGGGCCGCGACGATCGCCGACGCCTGCTGGCGGCGCAGCATCGCCTGCGCGATCTCCGGCGCGTAGGCCAGCCGGGTGAGCCGCGACTCGACGATGCGGACGCCGGCCGCCGCCACGCGTGCACCGATCTCCGTGGAGAGCTTCGCGGTGATCTCCTCGGCGTTGTCGCGCAGCGAGAGCTGGCCCTCGACGTGCGAGTCGTAGGGGTAGTTGTTGGCGATGTGCCGGACGGCGGTCTCGGTCTGGATCGCGACGAACTCGACGAAGTCGTCGACCTCGAACACCGCCTTCGCCGTGTCCTCCACCTGCCAGACGACGACGGCGGCGATCTCGATCGGGCTGCCGTCGGAGTCGTTGACCTTCGCGGTCCCGGTCTCGTGGTTGCGGATCCGGGTGGAGACCTTCCGCCGCGCGGTGATCGGGTTGACCCAGCGCAGGCCGTCGGTGCGGATCGTGCCCTGGTAGCGCCCGAGGAGCTGGACGACGCGCGCCTCGCCGGGCGCGACCGGCGTGAGGCCGGCGACGAGGAAGACCCCGAGGAGGAACGCCAGCGCCGCGATCACGGCCACCGGCCAGCTCCCGGCGGCGATCCCGACGAAGAAGAGCACGAGGCCGCCGAGCTGGAGCAGCGTCGACAGGCCGGCGACCGGCCACCCCGAGACGCTGCGCGCGGCGCGTTCGGTCACCTGCGGCGGCGGCATGTGGACCTGTGGGTCGCCGGGCTCGGCCGGCGCGGTGCTCCCGGCGGGGGCGCTGGGGCCGTCGGCCCCGGTCGTGTGGCTCATGGAAGCTCCTCCTCCAAGCTAATAGCCCGAAGGTATCATCGTGATATCACTTTTCACCAGGGTCGCCGGGCCTCGCGCCTTTTCTTGTGAGCACGGTGTGGCACCGGTCTCGATAGGTGAGACCGGTGCCACACCGTGCTCACAAGCGCGCGAGGTACCGACGAGCCGCCCGGGCCGCCGGCTCCGGTGCCGCGCTCTCCGGGCGGCGTGTCTAGGGCAGGATGTCGCCTGTGTCCGACCACCAGCCAGACGAGCGGCCAGTCCACCAGCCGGGCGAGCGGCCGGGCGAGCGGCCGGGCGAGCGGCCGGGTGAGCGGCCGGGCGAGCGGTCGGGGCAGGGCGCGGCACCCGCCGGCGACGGGCCGGCGACGCCGCGGCGGATCGCCGACGCCTACGTGGACGGCGTCGTCCGGCTGAACCCGATCACGGCCACGGCGCTCGGCGTCCCAGAGGGCCAGGACCGGCTGCCCGACCTGTCGCCGGCCGGGTCCGAGGAGATGGCGGACCTGCAGCGCGCCACGCTCGCCGAGCTCGCGGCCGGCGTGGCCGCCGCCGGCGGCCTGGAGGCGCTCGACGTCGCCGAGCGCCGCTGCGCGCGCCTGCTGCGCGAGCGGCTCGAGGCGAGCCTCGCCATCCACGACGCCGGCGAGAACCTGCGCAGCCTCGGCACGCTGTTCTCGCCGGTGCAGAGCGTCCGCCAGGTGTTCCAGCTGATGCCGCAGGCGACGGACGGCGACTGGGACGTCATCGCGGCCCGCCTCCACGAGGTGCCGAAGGCGCTGGCGTCGTACACCGAGAGCCTCGCGACTGGCGCGTCGCGCGGGCTGTTCGTGGGCCCGACGCAGGTCGGCGCCGTCGTCGAGCAGCTCGGCGAGTGGCTGGGCGAGGGCCTCATGGACAGCAAGGCCGCCGAGGCGGGCGACGACGTTGCCGGACACGACCGCCGCGAGCGCGGCGGCTGGTTCGAGGGCTTCGTCGCGGAGCGGCTGGCAGAGGGCCCGGCCGGCGGCCGGGACGCGCTCGAGGACGGCGCGCGGCAGGCGACCGGCGCCGTCCGCGCCCTGCGCGACTGGCTCCGCGACGACTACGGCCCGCAGGCCACCGAGCACGGCCGGGACCCGGTCGGCGCGGAGCGCTACGCGCGCTTCGCGCGGTACTGGACCGGCGCGGACCTCGACCTGCAGGACGCGTACGACTGGGCCTGGACCGAGTTCGCCGCCATCGACGAGCAGCTCCGCCGCGAGGCGGCCCGCGTGCTGCCCGGCGCGACGCCGCTGCAGGCGATGCGCCACCTGGACGAGCGAGGCGAGGCGATCGAGGGCGTCGAGGAGGTCCGCCGCCGGCTCCAGCGCATGATGGACGACGCGATCGAGGCCCTCGACGGCACGCACTTCGACCTCGCGGAGCCGGTCCGCCGCGTGGAGGCCATGCTCGCGCCGGCCGGCAGCGCCGCAGCGCCGTACTACACGCGACCGTCGCTGGACTTCAGCCGCCCGGGCCGCACCTGGCTGCCCACGCTCGGCGAGGAGCGGTTCCCGCTGTGGAACCTCGTGAGCACCTGGTACCACGAGGGCGTCCCGGGCCACCACCTGCAGCTCGCGCAGTGGGTGTACGTCGCGCCGCAGCTCTCGAAGTACCAGAGCAGCCTCGGCTCGGTCGGCGCGAACGTCGAGGGCTGGGCGCTCTACGCCGAGCGGCTCATGGACGAGCTCGGCTACCTCGAGGACCCGGGCGCGCGCATCGGCTTCCTCGACGCGCAGCAGATGCGCGCCGTCCGCGTCGTCATCGACATCGGGATGCACCTGGAGCTGGAGATCCCGCGCGACCAGGGCGTGCCGCAGCCGTTCGCGCCGGGTGAGCGGTGGACGCCGGCGCTCGCACGCGAGTTCTTCGGGCTCAACTGCGGGCGCCCGGAGGCGTTCCTCGACAGCGAGCTCGTGCGCTACCTCGGCGGGCCCGGGCAGGCGATCAGCTACAAGCTGGGGGAGCGGGCGTGGCTGCGCGGCCGCGACGCGGCGCGCCGGGCACACGAGGCGCGGGGCGCGGAGCTCGACCTCAAGGCGTGGCACATGGCCGCGCTCTCGACCGGCTCGCTCGGCCTGGACGACCTGGTAACCGAGCTCGCGGCCCTGTGAGCGAGTACGAGGGCGCGGCCGTGTCTGGACTGAGGAGGCGTGACGCCGGGGTCCGCGACGAAGGAGCGCGCCCTGGCGTCACGGCGACGAGGGAAGACACGGCCTCGAGCGCCCTCGCGCGAGCGAGCCAGATGGCTCAGTGATCACGGCCCGGAACCTCGACAAGTCCTTCGGCCGCACGCACGCGGTCCGGGACCTCACGTTCGAGGTCCGCCCGGGCGTGGTCACCGGGTTCCTCGGGCCGAACGGCGCCGGCAAGTCGACGACGCTGCGGCTGATGCTCGACCTCGACAGGGGGCGCGGCGAGACGCGGTTCGACGGCGTCCGGTACGCCGAGCTGGAGCGCCCGCTGCGGGAGGTCGGCTGCGTACTCGACGCCCGCTCGTTCCACCCGACCCGGACGGCGCGCGACCACTTGCGGATGCTCGCGGCCGCGGCGTCGATCCCCACCGTGCGCGTCGACGAGGTGCTGGACCTGGTCGGGCTCGGCGACGTCGCCGGCCACCGGCCGCGGGGGTTCTCGCTGGGGATGGCGCAGCGGCTCGGTCTCGCCGCCGCCCTGCTCGGCGACCCGCACACGCTGGTCCTCGACGAGCCCGCGAACGGCCTCGACCCGCACGGCATCCAGTGGCTGCGCGAGTTCCTGCGCGCGTACGCGGACGCCGGGCGCACGGTGTTCGTCTCCAGCCACCAGCTCGCGGAGATGGCGCTGCTGGCGGAGGAGCTCGTCGTCATCGGCCGCGGCCGGCTGATCGCGGCGGGGCCGGTGGGCGACTTCGTCGGCCGCTTCACGCACCAGTGCGTCGTCGTCCGCAGCCCGCAGGTGCAGCGGCTGTCGACCCTGCTGCGGATGACGTTCGTCGGCGTCGCCGTGGCGGCCGAGGACGAGGCCACGATCCTCGTCGAGGGGCTGCGCACCGAGCAGGTCGGCGACCTGGCCGCCGCGAACGCGATCACGCTGCACGAGCTGAGCGTGCGGACGGCGTCCCTCGAGCAGGCGTTCCTGGAGGCGACCGGCGGCGACGTCGAGTACGGCCCGGCCGCGGGCTCGCGCCGCACCGGCTCGCGCGAGCGGGTGACGACCTGATGCACGGGTTCGACGCGGCGCTGCGGATGGAGTGGGTGCGGTTGACGACGCTGCGCTCGACCTGGCTCGTCGTCCTGCTGGCGCTCGGGCTCGGGGCGGCGGTGGCCCTGGTGCTCGGGACCGCGGTCCGCGACGAGCCGCTGGACGCGGAGCTCGGCGCCGTGGTGCTGACCAGCGGCGGGGCGCTGGTGCCGCTGCCGCTGGCGGCGGTGCTGATGGCGGTCCTCGGCGTGCTCGCCGTCGGCCACGACTACCGCCACGGTCTCGTGCGGCCGGTCCTCGCCGCCGTCCCGCAGCGGTCGGCGCTCGTGCTGGCGCGGCTGTACGTCGTCACCGGGGTCGCGGCGCTGGTGACGGTCCTGAGCATGGTGGCGAACGCCGGCATCGGCTTCCTCGTGACCGGGCAACGGCCGCCGCTCGAGGCCGGCGTGCTGCGCGCGACCGGCGGCTACGTCCTGCTGGTCGTCCTGTGGACGTGGCTCGGCGCCGCGGCGACGTGGCTCCTGCGGAGCACGGCCGCGGTGCTGACCACGCTGTTCCTGGTGCCGCTGCTCGTGGAGCCGCTGGTCAAGGGGCTCGTCGCGCTCGACACGCTGTCCTGGCTGGAGCCGGCGGTGCGGTGGCTGCCGTTCGCCGCGGGCCGGACGATGGTGCTCACGCCGGGCGCCGCGGACGCCGCCGGCGCCGACCTGACGGCCCTGCAGGGCGGCCTGGTGTTCGGCGCGCTGGTGGCGGTAACGCTGGCCGCCGGCTGGGTCCGCTTCGCCGCCACGGACGCGTAGCGCGCGCCACCACCCCGTTGGCCGTGATCATGCACCTCGCGGAGGCGCTCACCTCGTAGAAGGCGGTGATCATGCACGATAGGAACGCCGACCCGGGCGCGGAGGTTCGCCTTGCGCCAAGGGGGCGTTCCCATCGTGCATGATCACCGCCCGAGAGGAGGTCGTGCGCCCCCGTGGCGCACGTCCGCCGTCGTCCGGTGAGGAGCGCGCCCTCGGCGGATCTGATACACGCGTGTCCCGAATTCTCCTGAGGCCGCGCCGATCTCCCGCGGACGCCCGCGCACCTGCGGTATCAGTGGACCGGCCCGCGGCTCCTGTCTGTCGTAAGGGCGCTCGCGGCATGATCGACTTCTGACCCCACCGTGGAGGCGGGACCCCCGATGACGGACAGCCGGAAGGACCCCTGGGACGACAAGGGCTGGGGGCCGCCGACCGGCGGCGACGGCCCGTACCGGACCGGCGGCCGGGGAGGCCCGCCGCCCGTCCCGCCCCTGGTGCTCGGCGACGTCGACCCGCCGCTGCCGCCGCCGGAGATCCTGCAGCGCTACGCCGCGCGCTCCCTCGACCCGGTCGAGGCGCTCCGGCTCGCCGGCGACGACCTGCGGCCGACGTCGTACGTCGGCGGGTCGATGCTGATGCCGCTGTCGTGGCTCTCGGACGACGAGCTCCGCCGCACCGCGGGCGAGGAGGCCGACCGGCTCGGCTACCCGC
>Ga0081539_10005764_pt1 | contig 12353 bp, 10 predicted proteins | sample TabmetS4T2R2_FD_71023 | JGI IMG/M metagenome (GOLD analysis project Ga0081539, IMG submission 71023) | Tabebuia heterophylla rhizosphere microbial communities from the University of Puerto Rico - S4T2R2 | ecosystem: Host-associated > Plants > Roots > Rhizosphere ...
GGCTCGGCCCGGCTCGGCGCCGGCCCCTCGCGCTTCTGCGCGATCGTCGCCGCCTCGACCCGAGCCCGCGCTCGACGCCCGGGCTTCGTCGCCGGCGCGGCCGACCTCGCCGCCGAGCCCGTCGCGCTGCTGCGCCATCGCCCCGAGCTCGCCGCCCTGCCCGTCGAGCTCGAGCGCCTGGGGATCCTCACCCTCGGCGCACTGGCCGAGCTGCCCCGCGCCGCCATCGCCGACCGCTTCGGCCGCCTCGGCCTGCTCGCCCACGACCTCGCTTCCGGCCAGGACACCCCGCTGCAGCCGCGTCGTCCAGGCGAGGTGCTCGAGGAGGTGCTCGAGCTCGAGGAGTCCTCCTCGGGCGCGCAGCTCGAGCGGGCGCTCGCCCTCCTCGTCGACCGCCTGCTCGCCCGCCGCGAGCGCGATGGGCGCACGCTGCGCGCCGTCGTGCTGGGGGCGACGCTCGTCGAGGGCGGGACGTGGCGCGAGCGCGTCGTCTTCCGCGAGCCGACCGCCGACGCGGCGCGGATGCGCATGGTCCTCGGCCAGCGCCTGGGGCTGCTGCCCGCGCCGGCCGAGACCCTGCGCCTGTCGGTCGATCGCTTCGGTCCTCCGAACCCCGCCGGCGCCGCCCTCTTCGACGACGGCAGCGCCCGCCGCCGGGCGCGCCTGCGCGAGGCGATCCGCCAGGCGCGCGCGGCCGCCGGCCCCGAGGCCGCGCTGCGCATCCTCGCCGTCGACCCCGACTCGCGCGTCCCCGAGCGCCGCGCGGTGCTGACGCCGTTCGAGGTGTGAGCCCAACCTCGCCGCCGATGCGGGCCGCGCCCCGTTCGCCCATCGCTCGCTCATGAGCCCCGGCACCCGCCGCCTCGGCGTCCCGCGCCCCACCACCGTCCTCGCCGGCCCCGGAGGGCGGCCGCTCGCCGTCGACGACAACGAGGTCGTCGCCGTGCGCGAGTCATGGCTCATCGAGGATCGGTGGTGGACCGAGCGGCCGGTGCGCAGGCGCTATTGGGAGGTGGTCACCGTCGACGGCCGCGACCTCGTCGTCTTCCGAGAGCTGACCGAAGGCCGCTGGTACCGGCACCGCTGACACAGCTTCTGCGCACTTTTGTCACAGATCCCCCGTTGTCCCGTGACGCCGCACCCGCGACCTTCTCAGCGTGCCCCCACAACGCTCCCCAGGACCGCCCGATCGCGGGCAGGCAGGCGTCGACTACGTCGCCGTCCTCCTGCTCGTGGTCGTGGTCCTGGGGGCCGCGGGCATGGCCGCCGACGGCTCGGGGATCCCGCAGTCCGTCGACCACCAGCTCGTGCGCGCGCTGTGCGTCGTGCGCGGCGGCGAGTGCGAGATGGACCGCGCGCCGTGCTCGGTGAGCACCGATCGCCGCGAGACAGCGGCGTCGGCGAGGGTTCTCGTCTTCAAGGTCGGCGGCGACAAGACGGTCATCCGCGACGAGCGCTCTGACGGCACGATCGCGGTCACCGTCGCGTACGGCAAGCAGGCCGGGCTCGAGCTCGCCGAGGGAGTGCACCTGGCTGTCTCACTCGGTCACGGAGGGATCGGCTTGGGCGGCGAGCTCACCGCCTCGGCCGTCGCGACGAGCGAGCACGGCTACACGTGGATCCTGCGCGACCCGAACGCAGCCGACGCGCTCATCGGCCGCTTGGGCGTCTCGCGGGGTGCGCTCGAACGCGAGGTGGCGGCAGGACGCCTCCAGGCACCGACCCAGCGCTACGACCAGGGCGGCTTCTCGGTCAACGGCGCGGTGGTGCGAGGCAGGGGCGCGCTGTCGCTGTCGTCTGACGACGTCGCCGGCTCGCGCACCGACGCGTCCACCGGCCGACGGACGCTCTACGTCCAGCGCACCGTCGACGGTTCGCTGTCGCTCACGGGCGGCGCCCTGGGAGCAACCGGGTCACACCGCGCCCGCGAGCGCTACGCGGTCACGTACGACCGCGACGGCCACCCGGTCGACCTCATGGTCATGACCGCCGGGCGCTACCGCGTCTCGATGGACCTGCCGGCCCGTCTTCAGCCCGCCGTCGGCTTGCTCTCGGTCCCGACCGGCCACTCGCGCACCTACGTCGAGGAGACGCACCTCGACCTCACCGATCCCGAGAACCTCAAGGCAGCGATCGCCTTCATGGACCAGATCCGCCATCCCCGCGCGATCGACTCGGCATCGGTGGCGATCGCCGACGCCTTGCGCCGTCGCCTGGACGCCGTCGGCGTCGTGCACGCGCGCACCTACGAGGCCGACGAGCGCCGTTACGGCATCGACGGCTCCATGGGCATCAAGGGCATCCGCATCGGCGGCCAGGTCTCCCGCACGCTCGAGGACACCCACCTGGTCGCCGCCACCACCCGCGGCCTGGACGGCGTCTGGCGCAAGCGGGCGGACTGCCTCGCGCGCACCTAGAATGAGCCCGTGGCAGTCGAGCCTCCCAGTCCAGTCCATCGATTCTCGCTCGACGAGTACCACCGGCTCATCGAGGCGGGAGGGTTCGACGAGGACGCGCGCATGGAGCTCATCGACGGACTGCTCGTCGACATGAGCCCGAAGTCGCCGGCGCATGAGAACGCGATCGCGTGGCTGCTACGCCTGTTGGTGCGTTCTGTCGACCTCGATCGCTTCGAGGTCCGCGTGAGCGCTGCACTGACCACCGGGACCTCGGAACCGGAGCCCGACATCATGGTCATCGGGCTCGATGCGCCGCGTCCCTATCACCCGGGCACGGCCGCGCTGATCATCGAGGTCGCGGTCTCCTCGCAGACGCGGGACCTCCGCCACAAGCCGCCCATCTACGCCGGTGCAGGAGTGCCCGATTACTGGGTGGTCGACCTCGACGGAGGCCGCGTCGTCGTCCACGGTTCGCCCCGTGACGGCGCATACGAACACACCGAGATCGTCGGCCCGGGCGGCGAGCTCGTGGCCTCGCGCCTGGACCTGCCGCCCATCTCCGTCGCCGAGCTGCTCGCTTCCGCCGGCTGAGCCTCCGCGTCTTCGCCGCAGGCCTCGGGCGGCGCTCCGTCCTGCGCGCATGCGAACATGTGTTCGCGTGCCTTACGTCGAGCTTCACTGCCACTCCGCCTTCTCCTTCCTGGACGGCGCCTCGCTGCCCGACGAGCTGGCCGCCGCGGCGGTCGAGCGCGGTCACACCACGCTGGCGCTGACCGACCACGACTCCGTCTCGGGCTCGATGGAGTTCGCGCAGGCCGCCGAGGGCGCGGGGCTGCGGGCGATCCACGGAGCCGAGGTGACCGTGACCGACGACATCGGCGAGGCAGCGGGGGCCGACCCGCGCCACCTCACCCTGCTCGTCCGCGACGCCCGCGGCTGGTCGAACCTCTGCAACCTGCTCACCAAGGCCCACGCGCACACGCGCGTGTACTCTGCCGAGCCACCGCCCACCGCGGCGGCCATCGGGCCGCGCCATCGCCGCGCCCCGATGACGCGCATGTCGCGCGTGGTCGGCAAGCCGAGCGTCACCCTCGAGGACGTCGAGGCCCACGCCGAGGGGCTGGTCTGCCTCAGCGGCTGCGCCCGCCAGGGCGTCCGCGACGAGCCGACGATGCGCCGCCTCATGCGCGCCTTCGGGCGCGATGCCTTCCGCGTCGAGCTCCAGCGCCCCTTCCACCGCCACGACCGCGCGCTCAACCGCGGCCTGGCCGCGCTCGCCGACCGCCTCGGGGTCCCGTGCGTGGCCACGGGCAACGTCCACGCCCACACGCCCGCTCGCGCGCGACTGCAGGACGCCTTCGTGGCCATCCGCGAGCACACGACGCTCGACGCCTCCGAGCCCCTGCGCCGCGGCAATCACAGCCACGTCCTCACCACGCCGGAGGCGATGGCCGCCCGCTTCGCCGACCATCCCGAAGCGGTGGCCGAGTCCCAGCGCCTGGCCGACACCCTGCGCTTCGACCTCACCAGCGACCTCGGCTACCGCTATCCCGGCGCCGAGGACGGCGAAGCCGATCGCAAGCTGGCCGAGGTCTGCCACGCCTGCTTCGAGACGCGCTACCCGCCCGGCTCATCCCTGCGCGCCGAGGCCGCCGGGCGCCTGGAGGACGAGCTGCGTCTCATCGCGCAACTCGGGTTGTCGGGCTTCTTCCTGCTGCACCGCGACATGCTCGAGCTCGCCCGCGAGGTCGCGATCGAGGTCCGTGGCCCCGACACGGTCAGGGCGCTCCTGCCGCCGGGCCGCGGGCGCGGCTCCTCGGTGTCGTCGATCGTCTGCTACCTCACCGGCCTCTCGCACGTCGATCCGATCGCCAACAAGCTCCTGCTCGGGCGCTTCCTCAACGAGGAGATCCGGACACTGCCGGACATCGACCTCGACTTCCCGCGCGACGTCCGCGAGATCCTCATCCCGCGCGTGCACGACACGTTCGGACGCGACCGCGCCGCGCTGGTCGCCGCCTTCCCGACCTACCGCGCACGCGGCGCCATCCGCGAGATCGGCAAGGCGCTCGGCCTGCCGCCGGGGGAGATCGAGCGCGTGGCCCGCGGCTCGGAGGGGTGGACGGCCCAGGTCGTCGGCAACGACATCTCCAGCGCGCTGGGGGAGGGCCGCGAGCTCGAGGGACGCTGGCGCTGGCTGGCCGCCCTTTCGCACGAGGCGGCCGGTCTCCCGCGCCACCTCTCCCAGCACTCCGGCGGCATGATCGTCGCCACCCGTCCGCTGGTGGACTGCTGCCCGGTCGTTCCGGCGGCCATGGAGGGCCGGCAGATGGTCATGTGGGACAAGGACTCCTGCTCGGACGCCGGCTTCCTGAAGATCGACCTGCTCGGCCTGGGGATGCTCTCGGCGGTCGAGCGCTGCGTCGAGCTCATCGCCAAGCGCCGCGGCGAGCGCATCGACCTCTCGCGCATCCCCTACGACGACCCCGCCACCTTCGAGGCCATCCAGGAGGCCGAGACCACCGGCGTCTTCCAGATCGAGAGCCGCGCCCAGATGGGCTCGCTGCGGCGTACCCGCCCCGAGAACCTCGAGGACCTCACGATCCAGGTCGCGATCGTCCGGCCCGGGCCGATCCAGGGCGGCGCCGTCAACCCGTACATCGAGCGCCGCCAGCGCCTGCGTGTGGAGCCAGACTACGAGGTCCCCTTCGACCACCACTCCCTGAGGCCCGTGCTGGAGGAGACGCTCGGAACGATCATCTTCCAGGACCAGGTCATCGAGGTGGCGATGGCCTTCTCGGGCTTCTCGCCGGGGCAGGCGGAGGGGCTGCGGCGGGCGATGAGCCGCAAGCGTTCGGCCGCGGCCATCGAGGAGCACCATCGCGACTTCGTCGAGGGCGCCATGGCCAGGTGGCCCGACGTCGACGAGGCGCTCGCCGAGCGCGTGTGGTCGATGGTCGTCGGCTTCTCGGGCTTCGGCTTCCCCAAGGCGCACGGAGCGGCTTTCGGCCTGCTCGCCTACCAGTCGACCTGGCTGCGCGTCCACTACGGGCCGGAGTTCCTGTGCTCGCTGCTCGATGAGCAGCCGATGGGCTTCTACCCACCCGACGCCCTCGTCCACGAGGCACAGCGCCGAGGCATCGAGGTCCTCCCGCCCGACATCAACGCCAGCGACATCGGCTGCACCGTCGTCGACGCCCCAGCCGAGGTCCTGCCCTTCCGCCCACGACCCAGCCGCTCCAACCCCCTCGCCAAGAAGCGCCCGACTCCGCCAACCCCGCTGCATTCGAGAGCGGCGGCGACCCCGCCCGCCGCGGCTGCGCCCGCCGCGGCTGCGCCAGCGGCCGCTCTGCCCGCCGCGGCCACCCCCGCATTCGCCGCGGCTCTGCCCGCCGCGGCCGCACCCGCACCCGCACCCGCACCCGCCGCGGCCCCGCCCGCCGCCGCCACCCCCCCCTCCGCCGCCGCGCCGCCCCCCCCGGCCGCCCCCCCCCCCCGCCGCGGCTGCCCCAGCGCCCCCTCTCCCCGCCGCGCCCACCCCCGCATTCGCCGCGGCTCTGCCCGCCGCGGCCGCCCCCGCACCCGCACCCGCCGCGGCTCTGCCCGCCGCGGCCACCCCCGCATCCGCGGCCGCGCTGTCCGCCGCGGCCGCCGCACCCGCACCCGCACCCGCCGCTGCCACCCCCGCCCGCTCCGCCGTCCGCCTCGGCCTCGGCTACGTCCTCGGCGTCCGCGCCGACGAGGTCGCCGCGCTCGTTGCCGCCCGTGAGGCGGGTGGGCCCTTCCGATCGCTCGACGACCTCGCCTCGCGGGCCGGGGCCGGCCGGCCCGCGCTGACCCAGCTCGCCTGGTCGGGCGCGTGCGACGCCCTCTCCGGTGGGCGCCGAACGGCGCTGTGGCGCCTGGGCGCCGCGGCTCCCGCCTACGGCACGGGAGGCGGCGCCACGCAGCTCTCGCTGGCCCTCGAGCTCCCCACCGCCCCCGAGCTGTCAGCACTCAGCGACTGGGACGCGATGATCGCCGACTACGCGACGACCGGCCTCACCGTCGACCGCCATCCGCTGCGCCTCCTGCGCAAGGGCCTGGCAGAGCGGGGGATCGCCTCGAGCGCCGACCTCGACGAGCTGCCCCACGACGCCCAGGTCCGGGTCGCCGGCCTCGTCGTCGCCCGTCAGCGCCCGGGCACCGCCAAGGGGGTCGTCTTCCTGCTGCTCGAGGACGAGACCGGAACCGTGAACGTCATCATCCCGCCGAAGGTCTACGAGCGCGATCGCCTCACAGTGCGCACCGAGCCGCTTGTGATGGTCGAAGGGACCCTCGAGCGTTTCGCCTCGGCGGGCGGCGCGATCAACCTCCTCGTCCGCCGCATCACGCCGCTCGAAGCGCCCGAGCTCCTCGATCGCCGCCCGCGCGCCGAGGTCAAGGACTTCTCGATGCTCGACGCCCGCGAGCTCGCCCGCATCCAGGCCGAGGTCCAGGAGCTCGAGCAGCCCAAGGTCGCCGTCGCGGTTGCCGGCGGAGCCACCGCCGACCACGTCCGGCCGGCAGCATCCGCGTCGGGCCCACCCACCGACGGCGCCGAGGACTTCCGCGCGGTCGCCCCACCGATCATGAGCTTCGCCCAGGGCCGGCGCCGCTGAATCGGACCGGCCGCGCCGAACCCGCGCCGCGGAGCGGCCGTGCCGGCCACGCCGCCCGCGGACCACGCATCGACCCGCCCGCGGGAGCGGCCGCGCCGACGACGCCGCTCGCCGGCCACGCCGACCCGCGCCCGCATGACCTCGCCGACCCCGCCGCCTCGCCCAACCCCGCCGCGTGCCGGGAACGGTGCCTGTATGTTCCCGCCCGATGATCGCCGCGCTCGTCTTCGTGCTCGCCTTCATTGCCGTCGGGCTCACCGTCGTCCTCCTGGCGTTCAGCGGTGGGCCGCGCGGCGCCAGGCGCGCTCGGGGCGCCCCGACCCGCGCCGCGCGCCGCCTGATCGCCGTCGGGGTGGCGGTCGTGGTCGTCGGGCTCGGCGTCGCCGTGCCGATCGCGATCGGCCTGGTCAACGGCGACGACCACGCCAAGAACGCGCCCGGCGGCGTCGACCTCACCGCGGCGGAGGCCTCCGGGCGGACGACGTTCGCGAAGTACTGCTCGACCTGCCACACGCTGAAGGCGTCCAACGCCGTCGGCAAGGTCGGTCCGAACCTCGACGCGCTGATCGGCGGGATCAACGGCACCAAGCAGCAGCGAGCCCTGATCCTCGACGCGATCAAGAACGGCCGCGCCAACGGCCGCGGCCAGATGCCGGCCGGCGTCGTCGACGGTCAGGACGCCCAGGATGTGGCGTCCTACGTGGCCGCCGTGGCCGGCCACAGCCAATAGCGCCGCTCTGACCGCAGAAACCTGCCCTGACGGGTAGGGGAGTCGCTGCTAGAGTGCCGGCCGTCAGAACCGCTGAGTTCCTCACCTCCACCCGGAGAGCAGTCCGGGAGAGGCGGGGAAGCGGGGGACCCAAAGTTGGGGCGAATCGTGTCGTCCGACACGTAGCGCAAGCTCTTTCAGCGCGAGCCCGTCAGCTAACCCCGTAAGCACACGAAAGAGGACGACGACACCGGCATGCCCCAGCCCGAGACCTCCGCATGGTGGTCCGACGTGCAGCACGTACGCGACTCGATCGAGCGCAAGCGCGAGCGCGAAGCTCGTCGCAGCCTGCGGCTCGACGCGCGCGCCGCTGCCCGTGCCGTGGCGGAGCGCGACGAGGTCACGCGGCCGGGTGAGATCCCGGCCTTCGTGGCCGAGCCGGACACCGACGCCGTCGTCTCGGGCGAGTACATGCAAGGCGACGACTTCGAGTGGACGACGCGGCCGCGCCGGCGCTTCGAGCGTGCCACGCCGGAGCGCCGCGGGCGCTTCGCCCGCGAGGCCCCGGCCGAGCCCACGCCGCTGTCGCCCCCGTCGCGCCGGCGCACCGTGGAGATCACCGGCCACCCGGTCGGCGGCCCGACGCTGCCCCGGCTCGTCGAGATCGACCGGCGCCGCCCCGCTCGGCGCCCCGTCGAGCGCATCGGCCCCCGGCCGGATCGCGTAGCGCTCTGGGCGGTCGTTCTCGGTTTCTTCTTGATCCTCGTCGCGGTGACCAGCACGTCGCACGCGGCCACGCGCGCCACCAGCGCGCGGCCGTCCGCTGGGCACACCGCGCACTCGCAGGTCGTTCGCACTTATACGGCGACGCTGCGCGCTAACCCCCCGGCGCGCTGAGAATCGGCCGGAGCGGAACCATGATGGGTTCGCTCCGGCCGCGTCGCCGTATGCCCGCGGCCAGCTGACGCGGCCGCGTCGCTCCCTTCTGCCCGCACGATCGGGCACTTTCGCGTGCCGCACCCCGTTGTAACGGCCCGTACGCGGACGTACACTTACGAGTTGTAAGCAGGTTGCTTTACGCAGGTCACGGCACGGACGCCGGCCTTCTCCGCCCCCTCCTCCTGAAGGCATCGCCATGAAGACACCCATGAGCCGCTTCCAGATCCACGATGAGCTGACCGCTCCCGAAGGCTCTGTTCCCGTTCTGCGCGGGGCGCTGGCCACCGGTGGGCAGCTCCCCAACTTCCTCGGTGTGCTCGCCGGCTCGCCGGCGGCGCTGCGCGGCTACGCGCGCTTCCGCTCGGAGCTGCGCCACGGCACGCTCTCCCACCAGACGCTCGAGCGCATCGCGATCGGGGTCGCCGAGCACTACGACTCGGCACCGGGCATCGCGCTGCACGCCCGCACCGGCCGGCAGGCCGGCCTGGGCCTCGACGAGCTCACCCTCGCGCGCGAGTTCGATTCGCGCGACGAGCGCGAGGCCACCCTCCTGCGCTACCTCAAGGTCCTCGTCGAGGGCAAGGGCAGGCCGCCGATGCACCTCCACGAGGAGGCTCGCGAGGCGGGCTGGACCGACGAGCAGATCCTCGAGGCGGTCGCGGTCGTCGCGCTGGAGACCTTCACCGCGATGGTCAACGTCGCCGGCGAGGTGCCGGTCGACGGGTCGACCGAGGACACCCGAACGTTGAGGGCGGCCTGATCCGATCTGCCGACCGCGCTAGGCTGAGGGCATGAGCCCGGATGGAGGAGCGACCGGCTCGACGATGCATGCGGGCGCGACCGCGCCCGTATGCTGCCCCTTCTACCACGAGGCGGTGGAGCTGATCGGCCGTCGCTGGACCGGCGCGATCGTCGCCGTCCTGCTCGACCACGGCCCGCTGCGCTTCTCGGAGATCGCCCAGGCGGTCCCCGAGCTCAGCGACCGCCTGCTCTCGGAGCGCATGAAGGAGCTCGAGGCGCGAGGGCTCGTCGCCCGCCACGTCGAACCCGGCCCGCCGGTCCGCGTCACCTACGAGCTGACCGCGATGGGCCACGAGCTGCAGCCCGCGCTCGACGAGCTGCGCTCGTGGGCGCGGCAGTGGCTGACCGCCGACGAGGAGCGCCGCCGGCGCGCGCGGCGTCCCGTCCGGACGATCTAGGTGACCATCCGAGGCCCGCTGGTCTTGCTGTACGCGGTCGGCGCGCCGATCTAGCGGCGCGAGTAGAACTCGACGATCAGCTGCTCGTCGACCGGAGCGGCGATCTCGTTGCGCTCGGGTCGGCGCACGACCGTGCCCTCGAGGCGATCGAAGTCCGCCTGCAGCCACCCGGGCATCGCGCTCGTCAGCTCGGTCGCGGCCTGCGCGACCTCACGGACCGGGCTCCCAGCAGCGATCGCGACGGTCTGGCCCGGCCGCAGCCCGTAGGACGGGATCGTGACCCGCCGGCCGTCGACGAGCACGTGCCCGTGCGAGACGAACTGGCGCGCCTGCGCGCGCGTCGCCGCGAAGCCGAGGCGGTAGACGACGTTGTCCAGCCGCGTCTCCAACAGCGTCAGGAGCTCCTCGCCCATCCGACCCTCGCGCCGGCGCGACGCCGTGTCGACGTAGCGGCGGAACTGGCGCTCGCGCACGCCGTAGTAGCGCTTGGCGCGCTGCTTCTCGCGCAGCTGCAGGCCGTAGATCGACGGGCGCCGCCCGCGCCGCGCGCCGTGCTGACCGGGCGGCGCCGGCCCGCGCCGCTCCAGCGCGGACTTGCCGTTGATCGCGCGTTCGCCCTTCAGGAAGAGCTCGACCCCCTCGCGCCGCGAGAGCCGCTCGACGGGTCCGGTGTAGCGGCCCATGTTCTCCTACTTGCGTGGTCGGAATTGCATGGAGTCAGGGTAGCGGGCGCTGCCGTGGCGCGACGACGCCACCGTGGCCGCTTGGGCGCCGCCGCCGCGGCCGCTCTCCGCCCGCGCTCCCCGCGGGTGCGCGGCCAGGGCAATGAGGGGAACGAGCCCGGTTCGCGACGCCACCGCGGTCTCTCTCCGCCGGCGCGCGGGTGCTTCTGCACGATCCGCGCGTGTCTTGCAACGCTTGGCGGACCGGGCGGAATCACCGTCCTGCTTAAGACCGCTGTGGGCGGCAAAAGTCAGGAACGTGCCCATCATCCTGCCTAGACCACCCAGGAGGTGGTTTAGGCAGGACGGTGACCCACACCCGTCCACCAACCGCGGCGGGGGACGCCCGGTTCGCAACGAATCTGGACACACTCCCTCCCCTCATTGCCCTGCTCGCAGTAAGCGGCAAGCGCGGGCGGAGAGCCGGAGCGGGGGCGGCGCGTGCCGGCGCGGCGGTGCGGTGCGGGAAGCGCGGGCGGAGAGCGGGAGCGGGAGCGCCGCGTCCCGGCGCGAAGGGGCGCGGCGGTGCAGTGCGGCAAGCGCGGGCGGAGAGCGGGGGCGTCGCGGGGGGCGGCCGCCGCGCGCGCCGCGAGCGCAAAGCCCCCTAAGCGCTGCGCATCGCCGCCGCCCCCAACCCCAACCGCTCGATCGACGCCTCGCGCATCTTGAACTTCTGGACCTTGCCGGTGACCGTCATCGGGAACTCGTCGGTGAAGATCACGTAGCGGGGGACCTTGAAGTGCGCGAGGCGGCCGCGGCAGAACTCCCTCACCGCGTCCTCGTCCAACGAAGCGCCCGCGCGGGCGATCACCCAGGCGCACAGCTCCTCGCCATACCGCTCGTCGGGTACGCCGACCACCTGCACGTCGGCGATGTCCGCGTGCGTGTACAGGAACTCCTCGATCTCGCGCGGGTAGACGTTCTCCCCGCCGCGGATGACCATGTCCTTGCTGCGCCCGACGATGTTGACGTAGCCCTCGTCGTCCATCGTGGCGAGATCGCCGGTGTGCATCCAGCCGGCGCGTTCGACCGCCTCGGCGGTGCGCTCCGGCTCATCCCAGTAGCCGAGCATCACGCTGTAGCCGCGCGTGCACAGCTCGCCGGCGACCCCGCGCGAGACGACCAGTCCGGTCTCGGGGTCGATCACCTTGACCTCGACGTGCGGCCCGACCCGCCCCACGGTCCCGACGCGCCGCTCCAGCGGATCGTCGACCCGCGTCTGCGTCGACACCGGAGACGTCTCGGTCATGCCGTAGCAGATGGCCACCTCGCTCATGTGCATCCGCTCGACGACCTTGCGCATCACCTCGATCGGGCACGGCGAGCCGGCCATGATCCCCGTCCGCAGCGAACCGAGCTCGAACGACGCGAAGTCCTCGTGCTCGAGCATCGCGATGAACATCGTCGGCACGCCGTAGAGCGACGTCACGCCCTCGGCCTCGACCGCCTCGAGCGTGGCGCGCGGTTCGAAGGACGGCGCCGGGATCACCACGCAGCCGCCATGGGCCAGCGTGCCGAGGTTGCCCATCACCATGCCGAAGCAGTGGTAGAAGGGGACAGGCAGGCAGGTCACGTCGGCCTCGGTCAGCCCCAGCAGCTCGGTCACGAAGAAGCCGTTGTTGAGGATGTTGTGGTGCGAGAGCGTCGCGCCCTTGGGGAAGCCCGTGGTGCCGCTCGTGTACTGGATGTTGATCGGGTCGTCGAAGGACAGGCCCGCCATGCGCGAAGCGATCGCGTCGCGGTCG
>Ga0081539_10005765_pt1 | contig 12352 bp, 10 predicted proteins | sample TabmetS4T2R2_FD_71023 | JGI IMG/M metagenome (GOLD analysis project Ga0081539, IMG submission 71023) | Tabebuia heterophylla rhizosphere microbial communities from the University of Puerto Rico - S4T2R2 | ecosystem: Host-associated > Plants > Roots > Rhizosphere ...
CTCGCCTCCGAGGCGTCGCGTATAGGAGAGCGCGATCGCGAGCCCGAGCCCGGCCCCGGGCTTCCCGGTCGCCTCCTCGGCGCGGGAGAAAGGGTCGAAGAGTCGAGAGATGAACGCATCATGGATTCCCGGGCCGTGGTCCGCGACGGTGATCCTCATGGTCCCGTTGCTGCCCGAGGCGCCGATCTGAATCGGCGGCGCCCCGTGCACGAGCGCGTTCCCGACGAGGTTGCCGATCACCCGTTCCAGCGCCTCGCGGTCCGAGCTCACCACGAGCGAGTCCGGAATCTCGATCTCGATATCTTCGATGCCGCCGGTCGAAAGCCCTCGCACCGCCTGCGACACGACGGCGCGGAGGTTGAGCGGCTCAAGCCGCAGTTCACGCGCACGGCTCTCGACCCGCGAGTAATCCAAGAGCTCCTCCGTGAGCCTCGCGAGGCGCACGCTCGCGTCGTAGAAGGCGTCGACCAGGGCGTCGACCTCAGAGGGGTCGAGCGAGGTGCGCCGGTTGGCAAGAGTCTCGGCGACGCCGTAGATGACGCTCGCCGGCGTCCTCACCTCGTGGGCGGCGACCGAGATGAACTCGCGCTTCAGGTTGTCGAGGGCGATGAGCTCCTCATGGACGAGGGAGCGCTCGAGTGCGACCGCCACGCGTTCGGCCACGATCTCAAGAAGGTCGATGTCGTCTTCGGTGAAGACCCGCGGCTGGAGGGTCCCGACGTGCAATACGCCCAGCACGCGGTCCCTCGAGATCAGCGGTGCTCCGAGGAGCGACTTGATCCCCTTCTCTCGCAAGATCGGGTTCATGACGTTCGAATGATCGACGTCCCCGATCGCGACCGACTCGCGCGTGGCGGCGACGCGCCCCGCGAACCCTTCGCCGACCGGAATCCGGACGCCGTGCTCGACCTCCTCCTCGATGCCCTTCGCCGCCCTCGCGACCAGCTCGTTCGTCGCTTCGTCGAGGAGGAGAATCGCGGCCGTGTCGGCGGAGAGCGCGACGCGGACGCGCGTAAGAAGCTCGTCGAGCAGGTCGCCGAGCGTCAGGCCTCCCAGTGCCGCCTCGGTCACTTCCTGCACCTTGCGCAGGCGCTCGGCCGTGGCCTCGGCGCGGTTCTTCGCTTCGTTGGCCTCCTCGAAGAGGATGCCGTGGTCGATCGCGCGGGCGACGCGCTCGGCGACGACCTCGAGCAGCTCCATCTCGGCCTCATCGAAGCGGTGTGGCTTCAACGTGCCGACATGGAGCACGCCGAGCACCCGTCCGCGCGCGATCAACGGCGTGCCCAGGAGGGACCTGATGCCCTTCTCGCGGAGAATCGGGTTGTAGATGTTCGCCTCGTCGATGTTCTCGATCGAGATCGAGCGGCGCTCGGCCGCGACGCGGCCGGCGAAGCCGGCGCCGAGCGGGATGCGGACTCCCTGCTCGACCTCCTCCTCGATGCCCTTGGCAGCGCGCGCGACGAGCTCGCCTGCTTCCTCGTCGAGCAGGAGGACGGCCGCCGTGTCGGCCTCGAGCGCGGAGCGGACACGGATGAGCAGCTCGTCGAGCAACTCATCGAGCGTGAGGTGGGCGAGAGCGGCCTCCATGACGGTCTGGAGCTTGCGCAGACGCTCGTATGCGGAATGACCCCTCCGCCAAGTCGGCATCACACCTACGTTATAACCCGCGGCGATGCCAACGGCGGCCGTGCTCACGGTTGGGAACGAGATCGTCTCCGGCGACGTGGAGAATACGAACGCGTCCTGGTTGGGCCGCCGTCTCGCCGGCCTTGGCGTCTCCGTGAAGCTGATGGCGGCCATCCGCGACGACGTTGACGAGATCGGGGCCTTCCTTGGAGCCGAGAGCCCTAGGGCGGACCTCGTGTTCGTGACGGGCGGACTAGGGGGCACGCCCGACGATGTGACACGGGAGGGCGTCGCCGCTGCATTCGGCGTCGCCTGCGAGGAGCTGGCCGACGTGGCGGGCAAGCTGCGCGAGCGCTTCGGCCCGCGCGGCCTGGCCGACTACGCCGCGCGGTGGGCCTGCCTCCCGGCCGGCGCCGAGCCGCTCGAGAACCCGCTCGGCGGCGCGCCCGGCTTCGTGCTCGAGAACGTGTACGTCTTCCCGGGCCTTCCGAGCGAGATGAAGGCGATGTTCGACACGGTCGCGGATCGCTTTGCCGGGGCACCGATCGCCACGTGGCGGCAGAGCTATCGGACCGGGGAAGGGCAGATCGTCGCGATCCTGGAAGAGGCCACGCGCATCCACCCCACGGTCAGCGTGGGCAGCTACCCGCGCTTCCTCGACGATGGGCCCGAGGTGACGGTCGTGCTCAAGTCGGACGACGAGGCCGCCCTCGGCGAGGCGTCAGCTTGGATCGAGGCCGCGCTTGCCGATAAGGTCGCTCGCTGATGCGCGTCATGGTCGTCAGCGACATGGAGGGCGTCGCCGGGATCACCAAGTGGGAGCAGACGGACGGCGGCAAGTCGCTCTACGAGGAGGGCCGCAAGCTCTACACCGAGGAGATCAACGCCGCGATCCGCGGTGCAAAGTCGGCGGGCGCGAAGGAGATCCTCGTCATGGACTGCCACGGGGCCGGCGAGGGCTGGACGTTCAACTCCCTGCTTCCGGAGCTGCTCGATCCGGACTGCGAGTTCGTCGTGCAGAACGAGTGGACCGAATACACGGCGTTCCTCGAGGATGGGTGCGACGCGGCGCTCTTCGTCGCGATGCACGCCAAGGCGGGGACGCCCGACGGGGTCCTCAGCCACACGATCTCCGGCAAGGACTACCGCGATCTCAAGTTCAACGGGATCTCGGTCGGGGAGACCGGGATCAACGCGGCGCTGTGCGGAACCTGGGGTTGCCCTGTCGTCCTCGTCACCGGCGACCGTGCGACGTGCACGGAAGGGCGCGACCTGCTCGGGCCCGAGCTCGAGACCGTCGAGGTCAAGGAAGGCCTGGGGCGCTTCAGCGCACGCCACCTCCCGCCCGTTCGGGCTCGGAAGCTGATCGAGGAGGGCGCGCGGCGAGCGCTCGAGAAGGCCGAGAAGCCTAGGCCGTTCGACCCTGGGAAACCATGCGAGATCGAGATTCATTTCTCTGGACCCGAGCTTCTCGAGCCCTACCGCCACCGGCTCGGCGTCGAGGTCACCGGGCCGCTGACCATGGTTTCCCGCGCGGACGACTGGTGGTCGGCCTGGCGCCAGTTCTTCTAGAGCCGGTGGGAACGATCGGGCAGCCCGGAGTCGTCTCGTCGGTGCCGAAGCTGCCCCGGAGGCCGCCCCGCTGGCGGGATTGGCACATCGCCTGAGCCTCGAAGAAAGGCGGATACCCGCCCCGGCGATTCTCTGCAGAGGGGCTAGGATCGAGGCGATGGCCGTCGCATCGCCCGAGCTCTACCTTGCCGACCTCAATCCCGCCCAGCGCGAAGCCGTTCTCGCCACGGAAGGCCCTGTTCTCGTGGTCGCCGGCGCGGGGTCGGGGAAGACGCGCGTCCTCACGCACCGCATCGCACACCTGGTCTCCGCGTGCGGCGTGAAGCCGCAGGAGATCCTCGCCATCACCTTCACCAACAAGGCGGCCGGCGAGATGAAGGAGCGTCTCGAGGGCATCCTCGGCGACATCGCTCCACGGATGTGGGTCATGACCTTCCATGCCGCGTGCGGACGCATCCTCCGCCGCGAGGCGCCCCGGCTGGGCTACCGCTCCAACTTTACGATCTACGACCAGGCCGACCAGGTGCGGCTCGTCAAGCTCTGCCTCGAGGAGCTCGACCGGGATCCAAAGCGCTTCGTCCCCAGGGGGATCCACGCGCAGATCTCGATGGCGAAGAACCAGCTGATCCTGCCCGACGCGTACAAGGCGCGCGTCTCGTCGTTCTACGACCAGACCGTCGCCGACGTCTACGACCTCTACCAACGGCGGCTCATAGCCTCGAATGCGGTCGACTTCGATGATTTGCTCATGCTCACGGACGAGGTGCTCGAGCGGTTCCCGGAGGCCCGGACCCGCTGGCAGAAGGCGTTTCGCTACGTCCTCGTCGACGAGTACCAGGACACGAACCATGCCCAGTACCGTCTGCTTCAGCTCCTGGCCGGCGAGCACAAGAACGTCTTCGCGGTCGGCGATCCGGATCAGTCCATCTATGCCTTCCGCGGCGCCGACATCCGCAACATCCTCGAGTTCGAGCGGGACTTCGGCGGCGCGAAGCTGATCGCCCTCGAGCAGAACTACCGATCGACGAACTCGATTCTCCAGGCAGCGAACGCTGTCATCTCCCACAATCGCGAGCGCAAGCCCAAGAACCTTTGGAGCGAGCTGGGCGACGGCGACCGCGTCCGCGTCGTCGAGGTCGAGGACGAGCACGCGGAGGCGCGCTTCGTTGCCGCCGAGGTCGCCTCCCTCATGGACGAGGGCCTCGCCGGCTCCGAGGTAGCGGTCTTCTACAGGACGAACGCACAGTCACGGGTGCTCGAGGACGTGCTCGTCCGCCAGGAGATCCCGTACCAGGTCATCGGCGGGCCGAAGTTCTACGAGCGTGCCGAGATCAAGGACGCGATCGCCTACCTGCAGGTGATCGACAACTCGTTCGACGCCGTCTCCCTGACCCGCATCGCCAACCGGCCGCGCCGCGGCATCGGCGACGCCTCGCTCGCGCGACTGCAGAGCTATGCGGACGCGCAGGGAATCTCTCTGTGGGAGGCGCTCGAGCGCCCGGAGGAAGCCGGTTGCGGCGGTGCGCCGCTCCGCGCGATCGCGCGCTTCCGCACGCTGATGGAATCGTCGATGGCGGGCGCGCTCGAGCTGACCGTGCCCGAGGTGCTCGAGCGGGCCCTCGAGCGCAGCGGTTACCTGGAGGCGCTCGAGGCCGAGCGGACGGTCGAGGCCCAGGGGCGGATCGAGAACCTGCTCGAGCTCGTCGGCGTCGCGCGCGAGTACCAGGAGCGCTCCGAGGAGCCCACGCTCTCGGAGTTCCTGCAGCAGCTCTCCCTGTACTCCGATCAGGACGATCTCTCAGCCGAGCGGAGCCTCGTCACGCTCATGACGCTCCACAATGCCAAGGGGCTCGAGTTCCGCGCCGTCTTCCTCATCGGCATGGAGGAGGGCGTCTTCCCTCATTCGCGCTCGCTCGAAGAGCAGGGTCTCGAGGAGGAGCGCCGCCTTGCGTATGTCGGTCTCACCCGCGCGAAAGAGCGGCTGACTCTGACGCACGCGTCCTCGCGCTCGCTGTGGGGCTCGCGGGGCTTCAACCTGCCGAGCCGCTTCCTCGACGAACTGCCGCAGGAGGAGATCGAGCGCGAGCGTCTGCGTCCGTCCTCCTGGTCGGGCTACGGCGCTCCGACCGTCTCGGTCCGTCGCGACACGCCCGACCTCTCGACCGGAGACTCGGTCCGGCACTCGACGCTCGGGGAAGGGATCGTGACCCGTATCGAGGCGGACGGCACGGTCACGGTCCGCTTCGCCGAGGACGGCGTCGAGCGCCGTCTGATGCTCGACTACGCGCCCCTAGAGAAGGTCTAAACCGTGCACGTGCGGCGGGCGCAGAGAGGAGAGGTCCTCGCCGGGCTCGCGCCTGTGTCGCACTACTTCGGCTCGACGCCCACCGAGGAGAGCGCAAAGCGCTTCTCGCGGGTTCTCGATCACGAGCGCATGCACGTCGCCGAGGAGAGCGGGATCGTCGTCGGCGGCGCGAGCGCCTTCGACCTTCGGCTGACCGTCCCCGGCTCGATCGTCCCGGCCGCCGGAGTCACGATCGTCGGCGTCCTCCCGACGCATCGGCGGCAGGGCATCCTGAGGGCGCTCATGCGGGCCCAGCTCGACGACGTTCACGAGCGGGGGGAGCCTCTCGCCGTCCTGTGGGCGTCCGAGGAGACGATCTACGGGCGCTACGGGTACGGCATGGCTGCGCAGTGTGGAGAGATCGAGCTCCAGCGCGTCTACGGCGGCTTCCGGAGCCCCGTCGAGCCGGGAGGCAGCTACCGCCTGCTCTCCCTCGGCGAGGCGCTCGAGGTGATCCCGCCGATCTACGAGCGCGTCGCAACCGAGACCCCGGGGATGTTCGCGCGCTCGCGCGAGTGGTGGGAGTCCCGCGTCTTCCACGATCCGGAGGCGCGGCGCGACGGGGGCGGCGAGATGCAACGAGTCGTCTACGAGCGCGAGGGGAAGGCGCTCGCCTACGCGCTCTATCGCCTGAAGATGGAATTCGAGGACGGGAGCTCTGTCGGCGAGACGCGCGCGATCGAGGCGATGGGCGTGGATCCGACCGCGACCACCGCGATCTGGCGATATCTCCTCGACGTCGACTGGATGGACCGTGTCCACGCCTGGCTCTTGCCGGTCGACCACCCGCTTTTCCTCCTTCTCGAGCGTCCGCGACGGCTGCGCTTTCGGTTGGGAGATTCGCTCTGGGTGCGGCTCGTCGACGTCGGCGCCGCGCTCGCCGCGCGCCGCCGCGCCGGCAACGGCGACCTCGCCCTCGAGGTGCTCGACTCGTTCTGCTCGTGGAACAACGGGATCTTCCGCGCCGACGGGTCGCGGGCGTCGAGCGGGGCGGATCTCCGCCTCGACGTCTCCGATCTCGGATCGGTGTACCTGGGCGGGTTCACGTTCGGTCAGCTCCGGCGAGCTGGGCGCATCGAGGAGTTGACCGCTGGAGCCGTGGAAGCGGCGGACGGTCTGTTCCGCGCCGAGCGCGCTCCGTGGTGCCCCGAGATCTTCTGAGCGTCGCCGGCAGAGGCGTCCCGGCGACCTTTTAGACTCGAGACACCCGGATGAGCGGTGTCGCGGTCACCCCTGCAGCTCCCACCCAGTCCCGCACCGTGCCGTTCGAGCATCGCCCCTCGCTCGACGGGCTCCGTGCGATCGCGGCGCTCCTCGTCCTCCTCTTCCACGCCGGCACGCCCTGGTTCGACCACGGCTACACGGGGGTCGACGTCTTCTTCGTTCTCTCCGGTTTCCTCATCACGTCGCTCCTCGTCCGCGAGCTGCGGGACTCGGGCCGGCTGCGGTTCGTCTCCTTCTATGCACGGCGCGTCCGCAGGCTGCTGCCCGCAGCGTTGCTGGTGCTCCTGATCACAGCCGTCCTGTACGAGCTCCTCGCCTCGCCTGCCGCGGTCGCCGAAGCACGGGGAGGATTCGTCGCGGCCGCCGCCTACTTCGCGAACTGGTACTTCCTCGGCCAGTCGCACGACTACTTCGCGCAGGAGGCGCATCCGAGCCCCGTCGTGCACTACTGGTCGTTGTCGGTCGAGGAGCAGTTCTACCTCGTCTGGCCGGTGCTCCTGCTCGGGTTGGTCCTGCTCGTCCGTCGGTCGGGGCTTCGGCTCGACGTCGTCGTGGGAGGCCTTGCGGCCGCGGGCCTCGTCTATGCAGGTGTCGTGGCCCACGGCGATCCAATGGCTTCGTACTACGGGACGGGATCGCGCGCCTATCAGCTCCTGCTGGGCGCGACCGTCGCGCTCATCTGCTTCCGGCAAGAGCGCTCGCGCAGCAGTCGCCGGACGCGGACCGCCGGCGCCGCGTCGGGGCTCTTCGCTCCCGTCGGCCTTCTCCTGCTCGTCGGCGCAGGCACGGGGCTTTTCCCAGGTGATTCCGCTTTCTGGCACGGCGTCGCCGCGGCGGCCGGGACGGGATTCCTCCTCTACGGTCTCGAGCAGCTGCCCTCGTCGGGAACGGCGCGGCTGCTCTCGTGGGCGCCCGGGCGCGCCGTTGGCGCCTGGTCGTACGCGGCCTACCTGTGGCACTGGCCGGTGATCGTCCTCGGAGACGAGGCGGGAGTCTTGCCTTCGGCGTGGTACGTGCGGACTCCGCTCGTCCTCGCCGCGACGCTCGTCCTCGCCGTCGGCACGTACAAGCTCGTCGAGCAGCCGGCCCGGCGCGTCACCCTGAGGACTTTTCCGCGGCAGCGTCTCGTGGCGCTCGGCGGTGTCGCGGTCGCTGCCGCAGCCGCCTTCGCGTTTCCGGCTGTGCTGCGCGTCGACGCAGGTGCGCAGGCGCTCATAGACGAAGCGAACGCGGCAACCAACAACCTCGCCGCCGTCCATACGAACCGGGCGGGGGCGCCGACCATCCTCGTCGTCGGGGACTCCCATGCCGAGACGCTGCTACCGGCCTTTGCCAGGCTCGCACGCGAGCAGGGGTTCTCGCTGTTCGACGTCACGGAGTGGGCGTGCCCGTGGTCTCGCGTGCAGGCCACGCAGAACGGGGTGCCCATCGATTGCGAGTCGTTTCGCAAGAAAGCGCTCAGGGTCGCCGCTCGGGAACACCCCGACATCGCCGTCCTCGTATCCCGTTCGATCGTCAAGCGGCCGCTCGAGATCGACGGAGCCTTCGTCAATCCCGGTGAGCCGGGGTGGCTCGCCGAGGTCGACCGCGGAACCGTCAGCTTCCTCGCCGATCTGAAGCCCCTCGTCGGCAGCATCGTCGTCATCGAGCCTCTGCCGGAGACGAGCGAGCCGATGATCTACTGCCTGACCACCGGCGCCGACCCGGACAGCTGCTCGCTGCCTGCCATCAGCCAGCCCGGGACGGCCGAGCTCGAGGCGCGCTGGGAAGGCATGCAGGAAATCTCGGCCATCTCGGTGGACGACCTGATCTGTCCGCTCGGCACGTGCCCGGCCATGGTGCACGGCATCCAGACGCACAGGGACGCGCACCATCTCGCGGGCAAATACGCGCGCTACCTCGCCCATCCGCTCGACGCCTATTTCCGCGCTCGCGGGATCGTGCTCGCCACCGGAGAGGTGTCCCGGTGAGCCGCATACCGACCACCGGCGTGAACGAGCTCGTGCTCGAGGTTCTCGACCTCGAGCGGGCCGAGCACTTCTACTCGGAGCTGCTCGGCTTTCCGGTCGTCGAGCGGTGGGAGCATCGCGAGGCGGTCTGGCTGCTCGCCGGCAGCACCCGGATCGGCCTCTGGCGGCCGCAGGTCGGGGTCGCGGGCGGCCGAGGGGGCGTGCACGTCCACTATGCGCTGCGAATCGAGGAGGAGAACTATGCCGCGATCGTCGACGGCTTGCGAGGGCGAGGCCTCGACATCACCGAGGACGATTTCGGCCATTCGCGTGCGGTCTACGTCACGGATCCTGACGGAAACGTGATCGAGTTCTGGACCGGCGATGTGGGAGGGATGTACACTCCCGCGTCGTGATCCCCCGCATAGCGGCGGCGGGCCTCGTGCTCGCAGCCGTGTTCGCATCGCCCGCGAACGCCCGCTATACCGAAGCGCCTCAGCGCGTTCCGGACAAGCAGCTCTTCTACGTGCCGCTCAACGGGAACTTCGGGTCGCCGTTCGGCCCGCGGTGGGGCCGCCTCCACGAAGGGATCGACATCGAGGGGTGGGCGCACACGCAGGTGCACGCTGCGCTCTCCGGTGAGGTCGTCCGCGTCGGGTGGCTGCGTGGCTACGAGGGCTACGGGCTCGTGATCAAGCTGCGCCACGCGAGAGGCATCGTGACCATGTATGCGCATCTCGCGCGGGCCTTCGTGCACCGCGGCGATCGTGTCGCGGAAGGCCAGCTGATCGGCCGCGCGGGCTGCACGGGCAGCTGCACGGGTGTTCACCTGCACTTTCAGGTGTGGGTGAACGCGAAGCTCACGGATCCGCTGCGCTTCCTGGGAAACCGCGTTCGCCTGCGGTAGCGGCTTCAGCCGCCGGAGGGATGGGACGATGCCGGGCGGGCGCTCCCTTTGGTGAGCAGATCGGCCACTGCCCGCCGAGCGGCGGCTCAGAACACGCAGGCAGGCATTCCGTTCGCTTCGGCAGAGCGGTCGTTCATGCCTTTTCTCTGGGCCAGCTCACGAGCCGCGACGGCGAACTCCTTGCGGTTTTTGCTGCTTGCGGCCTTTTGGAGCTGCTCGAGTTCCGCGAGGGCAGCCTTCCGGTTTCGCAGGAATTGCGAGTAGAGAGGCTTGTAATTGAACGGAGGCTGCAGGTTTGCGAGCTCGGCCTGGAGGTTACGCTCGCGATCGAGCACGACTGCGATGGTGCGAACGTAGTCCGCTCGACGCTTGCGAGGCAGAGCTCGCTTGATGACGAGTTCGTCCTGCCCGTAGCGACCGCAGATCCCGTTGGCCTTCCTGGTGACGGCATCCCATTCGCGTTCGCGCTGCGTGATGGGAGCGAGGGCGGCGCTCACGTCGTTGAAGGGATTTCGAATGGCGCTCAGCCCCGGGACGTCGCGCCCGGTTCCCACCATCGCCACCACTCCCAGTCCGCCGAGCGCTGCCATCAGTACAAGGCCCCTGAGCATCGAGACCATTTTGCGTCGGTCGCCCTCGCGGCTCCCCCGTCGGAGGTGTAGAGCCGCATGGGCCATATGGGGGGCGGCGGGGCCAGATTGACGCGGTACGCAGCGCGCCTCCCACAAGATTGCACCTAAAGCGACAAGCTGGGAAGATCCCGAGATTGAGCGTCGTCCAGTAGCCACCGAACCGAAAGGAGGCTGTATGGACGAAATCAGCGCACGGGCGGATGTGGCCGACGCAGTAGACGATTCTCGCCTTGCTGTGAGCGTGCCCCGTGACGACGTCGAGCGCATGCTGGCTACCGACGAAGAGGTAGACCTTGTGCTCGATGTCCTGCGCACAAACGGAGAGCGGGAAGAGCGTCGCATCTTTCTCGCTTGGGATCGCGAGGCGCTCCGCCACCTCGTCGATCAGGGCGGCGAACGGATCGTTGTGGCAATCGATCCAGTCACGCTCCAGCATGCCCTCGATGCTGACGTGGAGGCGCACGGTCTCCGTGAGATGGGGGCAAGCCTGGCGATTGCCGTCACCGCGCTCGGCGGTGTAGGCACGGCGGGGGCAGCGGTAGCCCAGGGCGCATTCCAGCCCGGCGTCACCGACTTCCCCTCGGTCGAGGCAACGGTCGACACGCAGTCCTTCCAGGCTGGCGTGACCGACTTCCCCTCGGCAGCGGCGTCGGATGCGATCCTCACGGGTGCTCCAGGAGCTCCGGGAGCTGAGCATGCGGCCCAGGCTTCGCAAGCGGCAGAGGCAGCGCAAGAGGCAGGGATGCCTCGGGCAATGCCCTCGGACTACGCCGCCGCGGGTGTGGGAGGCCCCACACTCACGGACGGTGAGCGTGCGGCGCTGATTCAGCAGCATCGTGCGCGTATCGCGGCCGAGGAGTCCTCGTCGCCCGACATCGAAAGCATCCGGGCGGCACAGAGCACGGCTCCCGAAGCCGACATCGAGAGCATCCGGGCGGCCCAGCGGGTGCCCGAGCCCTCCGACAGCGGTGGGATCTCAGTCGATGTTCCGAGCGCAGGCGTAACAGCAGCGCTTGCGGGTGGTGCGGCACTGACGATCGCGGCGGCCGCGTTTGCGCTTCGGCGCAGGCGTGAGCCCGAGCCCGCGACCTAGGGCCAAGAGTGGCCCCGGCGCCGTGTGCCGGGGCCACTCCTCACGACTCTTCTTCCCCGCTTAGGGGAACCACTTCGCGCTCGGCTACACTGCCGTTTCACAAGGGCGGTTAGCTCAGTTGGGAGAGCACCAGCTCGACAAGCTGGGGGTCACTGGTTCGAGCCCAGTACCGCCCACCTCGGAAGCCCCCGCAAATGTGGGGGTTTCGCTTTTCTGGGGAGGCAACAGCGCCGAAGCCGTGTCGCAAAATGCTCGCACGGGTCGCCGCACCGCCGCGACGAGGCCGAGCTCGAGCCGCCGGTGACCCGGCCTCGAGTGCCCGCACGCTCCAGCCGCTACCCGAGGGTGTGGACGGGCACGATCACTCCGACGTCACCGGCCCGGCCGACACATCACCCGGACGGCACGGTCACCTTCCTCGAGGCCGGACGTCAGCTTCGCGGCCAGCTGCGACTTTGCCTGGTCGCAGACGCCGGCATAGATCTGCGCGGTCACCTTCGCGTTCGCGTGCCGGGCCAGCACCGATGCCTCGGCAACGGTCAAAGCGCCATCGTTCAGGCCGACTCCGACGAACGAGTGACGCAGGTCGTGCAGGCCGACAAGCGGCCGTCAACTGGTCGATCCGCTTAGCCTCGGGCGTCGGCCTCCTGGAGCGACACGCGGCTCGACCTAGACGGCGTCGCCGGCGCGCTCGGCGGGGGCTCCGACGAGCGGCCCGACGCAGAAGTACTGCATGTGCCGTTCGGCGAGCGGGCTGTGGTAGTCGCCGAACTCCGCCGTGGCGTCCTTGCCACCGTACATGCGCGCGACGAAGGGCCCGCCCGGGTGGTGATCCTTCCACTCGCTGAAGTCGTAGACCTTGCCCCGGATGACGACCCAGCAGTCGTCGAACGACGTGTGCTGCGCGAGCTCCTCGCGCGTGACCGGCCGGTCGCCCGTCCATGGCTTCGCCGGCTTCCAAAGGCTGGTGAGGACCTCTCTGCGAGCGCTTTTGAGCGCCTCGTT
>Ga0081539_10005766_pt1 | contig 12351 bp, 11 predicted proteins | sample TabmetS4T2R2_FD_71023 | JGI IMG/M metagenome (GOLD analysis project Ga0081539, IMG submission 71023) | Tabebuia heterophylla rhizosphere microbial communities from the University of Puerto Rico - S4T2R2 | ecosystem: Host-associated > Plants > Roots > Rhizosphere ...
TGTGTGGCTCTATCAAGTCCTCTTTCTGGACAACTATCGGCATCATAGACCAGTCGCTCACATCAAAGAGATTATCGATGAAGGACGGTGGCGCATCGCCGCCTGAATTACGCGCAGGCTTCATCTATCTGACCGTGGTCGGCTTGCTGCTTCTTACGATTGGACTTGTAGGCGCGGCGTTTGCCTTCAGTACCTTTGAACGGCTCGTTTGTGGAAGTACAGTCGTTATCGGTGTCCTGCTGTGTTTTCTGGCCTCGCGAGTGAGCCGGAAACGCCACAGTAAAGAAATAACCTCTCCGCGCCGATAACGTCTGTATAACAAAAAGGAGACCAACGGGTCTCCCCAATCGGAAGCCCAATCAACGAGGGAGGCAACAGTATATTACAGGCGTTGATGAGAAAGCCCTTCTTTTATTTCTCCTGTGCGGTTGTAGTCGGACTCACGTGTCATCTACAGACAGCAGACTGGTCGCAGCAGCCATAAGCGACACTGAAAGTGAAGAGAACACCCGGTACGATCGTATACAGTCGATGTGCAAAAAGTTCATCCGAACGGTGTCATTTTGCAGGTGTCGCAGGTGACTCTCGCGAAATTGTACACTACTGTTCAGGCGAGTATAGTCAACGGCTCTAATACGCCAGTAGCTTTGAATCACTGGTACCGCACAGACCCGACTGCCCTGTTTGACGCCCAAGGCAATGCCTATCGTCTCACCCCTCCTCCTGGAGATGAAGAGGTCCAGGTTCCGGCGGGACAGAGTTTGGAAGGAACGTTTGTGTTCCTCGGTCATATCCCCGTAACGAGCAAGACGCTCACGCTCGTCATCAATCCGGTGGGCGCGGCTACTGACAAAGAAACCGCTTTTCCCCAACTCAAAGCCGAACTATCCCTCGCCGCGCTCAGCGATACAGCAGACCAAGCCGATAAAAAAAAAGAATAGCGCCACCCGACGTCACACCACCGCCCTCGACGATAACACGTTCTCCGCTTCCTGGTTCTACTCTCACGCTTTCGCAGCTCCCGGCTTCGCGCCTGAAGCTCGCGAGGCTGCCCGTTCCTGCGCTCTTCAACTCGCGTCCATCTGGCGGCCTCCTTCGCCGGGTCGCACAACTTAAAACAGATCTTCACGCTGAGGAAGGCACTGAAGGAGTCCGTATCAGTTTGCTCGGCGATGTTCTGTTTGACTTCGATCAAGATCTGGTCCGGCCTGACGCAAAACCGGTGTTACAGAAAGTCGCTGATCTCATCCTGCAGTCGGGTGCTACGCACGTCACTATTTATGGACACACCGACGCTAAAGGAACCGCGATGCGTAACAAAGAGTTATCGGAGCGACGAGCAGAGGCCGTGAAGTCCTATCTCGTCACCAACTGTGCGATTGCCGCGCAGCAGTTATGGACTGAAGGATTAGGCGCGACGAAACCGATCGCGCCTAATACCAACGCTGATGGCTCCGACAATCCTGCCGGTCGGCAACGAAATCGACGAGTAGAAGTGATGATTTCTCATCAGTAATTTGACGCTTGTCCTTACAGGTATCAATCGGTGGCAATGCCACATCGCTTATAGAAGGGGGAGACAATCCGTTCTCGTTCTCTTGATTTTTCCTTAACACAAGAGCTAGGAATACAGTCTCACGGCGAAAGGAGCCTGTATGGAAGACACAATGCCTAAGGTTCAACGCCCATACCCACGCACTGTTACCCTGGAAAACAGCCGGACCATCAATCTTCGCTTGATGACACCGGCCGATAGCCACCGGATCGTCACGTTCGCACGCTCACTGCCAGAGGACGACTTGCTGTTTTTGCGTACTGATATCACAAAGGCGTTTGTCGTGATGCTGTGGTGCCAGAATATCAAGGCGGGCTTGACGGTCACCGTGCTGGCCGAGCGAGAGCAAGACGTCATCGGCTATGCGAGTATGCATCACAACGAGGTTACCTGGCAGCGCCATCTCGGTGAGCTACGGGTTCAAGTCGGTCCACAGTGTCGCTCGCAGGGGTTAGGCCGTGTGCTCGCGGCTGAGATCTTTGCCATTGCCAGAGATATGGGATTACGCAAGATCGTCGCGCACATGACGCCGGACCAGCAGGGAGCCATTGCCACCGTCAAACGCTACGGATTTGAACAAGAGGCATTGCTGCGCGACTTTGTCATCGACCGTGTGGGGCGTACACGCGATCTGATGGTGATGACATGTGATGTCTCCCGGCTGGCTGAACGGGGTGTCTAATTGGATTACAGCATGATTTGCAGATAACCTTGGCACCGCTGGCAGTTCTGCTCTTGTTCACTTAGGCTCTGTGATATCGCTCCGGGCAAGCTCCCTCTGTGCGGGTGTAGTCGGACGCCTAAAGTGAGGAGACTAAACTAGATAAAAGGGCAAAAAGGGAGGGGAAGCGACCTTACCCTTTTGTTCTGACCTGTTTTCCCCTTGTGTTCCTCTTTTTTTTGTGCCATAAGCCGCTCCACAGACGCCAAACCCATGGGGACGCGGGGACTGAAAGCCAACGGAACCTATCCCCAAAAAGTTAAGTTGGCCGGGTTGCTAGTTGTGACGGCTGTTTTGGTTGCCACAGACTCCGGCTTTTTATGCTCGGGCGCTAACTGCGAGACTCCCAGTGACAAATCTGCGCCTCCTGTTCTTACTATTCTGCTCTCTGTTTCTGTCTTTCTTTGCCCTGACCCAGTCAAGCTTTGGGCTCATCAGCAATCTTGAAACTCTCTGTGACAGCGAGGCGGTGATAGGAATGTGCAGTCCTCCTCTATACATCACCCAGCTCTGTCCATCAAACGACTCAATCATTTCCGCATATCTTTTAGCCAACGATAAGCAATAGATGGAAAGAGTATGAATTGTATGGAGACTTATAGGCAGAGGACTTCTTTCGTCGTCGCTCTATTCATAGGGTTGGCCTTCTGGGGGAGCTGGCGCACGCAAGACATGTTCGCTGCTCCACAAGGGGTCCTGGAGACTCCCAGTCAGGGCTCTTTTCAAAGCGGGGTAGGTTTAATTCGTGGGTGGGTGTGTACTGCCAATCGGATCGATATTGTCTTCGATGAGCTCGGCTCACTGACGGCAGTGTACGGGGAAGGGCGCGAGGATACGCGTGCGAGCTGTGGCGACAGTAATAATGGGTTTAGTCTCCAGTTCAATTGGAACGACCTTGGGGAAGGATCCCATACGGTGCGAGCGCTTGCAGATGGTGAGGAGTTCGGCCGGGCTACCGTAACCGTGGCGACCCTGGGGAAATCGTTCTTCCTTGGGGCGCAAGGCGAATTTCCTGTCCAACCCTTTCCTAGCGCGGGCAAGACCAGCCGGTTGCGCTGGTTAGAGAGTCGGCAGCAGTTTGTGTTGTCGAATGGCGGGACGCCAGCCACAGGGGGTAGTAGTGCGCGGGCGGACGCCAGGTTGGAGGATCCGCAGCCAGGCACCTTTCAAAGCGGGATTGGGGTGATTCGGGGATGGGTATGCAATGCGAGCCGGGTGGACGTGGAAGTGGTCGGGCGGGGAACGATTCCGGCAGTTTACGGGGAGCCGCGAGGTGACACCAAAGCCGCCTGTGGGGATGCCAACAACGGCTTCAGTATACAGATCAACTGGAATGATTTGGGAGATGGGAACTACACCGTGCGCGCCTTAGCCGACGGGGCGGAGTTTGCGCAGGCGACGTTCACGGTGGTCACGCTCGGGCTGGGGTCGTTTCCGAAGGGATTAGCTGGAGAGTTCGTGCTGCCGGACTTTCCCCTGCAGGGCCGACGGACGGCAGTAGGGTGGCAAGAGAGTCAGCAAAACTTTATCCTGACCGGAGCCCGGTATCTAGGAATTGATGATGGGGTGTGTAAAACCCAGCAGGGAATCGCGATAGACAGCGCCGGAAAGCGGGCGAGCCTAGCATGGAACAATCCATGTTTATTGGCGGGCAATGCGGCGGTCTTACACATACAGTCTGAGAATCAGGCGGCACTGACAGAGGTAACTGATGAACGGGAGCGACGGGCTGCGAGCACAGGAGGATTCTTTCTGTGTGCGACGAGTCTGAGCATCCAACAAGGCCAGCAAACTTTTGCGGCAGGCAGTTTTCGCTTACTCGACGCGAACGGGAATGAGGTGTGTCAGGAGGTCCCGCCGGGCACGACGACAGACGTGCATGTAGAGGTGGAAGCGACCTCTGAGCTAAATCTCAATGCGCCCTTTACGGTGATCTATAATAGCCAGCCAGTGACTGCGTTTCAGCTCTCCGGTCCGCCCTCGGCTGCCGTACTTACGGTGTCTCCGGACTCCGTGAGCTTTGATGCGATTCCGGTGGGCAGCACTCAGGACAAGACGTTCACGATCACGAATACAGGCTCGGCTATCTTGACGGGCGGCTTGACTCTGATTGCAAGCGGGTCGGGAGCGGGAGCGTTTGCGCTACTTTCGGGAGACACGGTGAATGTGGCGCCGGGCCAGAGCCAAGAGGTCGCGGTGCGCTACAGTGCCTTGAGTAACGACGTGCTTCTCGGGAGCGTTCGCTTGAGTACCAATGGTGGCGTGGCCACAGTGATTTTGCAAGGGCAAGGACAACAGCCGCCGAAGTTGTCGGTCAAACCGACGAGTGTGAACTTTGGCAGCGTCCCAGCCCAAGGGACAGCAAATGCCACGTTTACCGTGGCCAATATTGGAGGAGACGTACTCACTGGAAGTGTCTCTACTGTGGCGCCGTTTAGTATCGTCAGCGGTGGAAGTTTCACTCTGGGAGTAGGGCAGCGGCAAACGGTCATGGTCCGTGTCACGGCCACCACGACAGGGCCGGTGAGTGCCACAGCCAATGTGACCTCGAATGGGGGTGGGGCAAGCGTGACACTTAGCGCCGAGCTTGCGACAACAGGGGGCACGACCCTTGAACTTGCACAGCTTTGCACCAGTCCTTCTATTCTCGATTTTGGCTCAGTGGCAGTAAACAGCAGGAGTGAGCTGACGTTTACTATCCAGAATTGTGGCAGCGGTGGTAGGTTGACCGGAAACGTCACGGCGGCCGCACCGTTTAGTATCGTCAGTGATGGCAGTTTCAGCCTGGGAGCGGGACAAAGTCAAGTAGTGACGGTGCGCTATAGTCCTCTCAATGCAGGAGGCGACACTGGTGGAGTAACGGTGAGTTCCAACGGGGGCTCAGCGACGGTGACGGCGAGAGGGAGTGGGCAGCCCCCGATACCAGGAGCACAACTGTCGGGAGTTCTTTCGAGCCTAGACTTCGGCACCGTGACGGTCGGACAGGTTAGTGAACAGACGTTTACGGTCACCAATAGCGGGGGGAAGACGCTCACAGGAAGCGTCTCTACGACCGCGCCGTTTAGTATCGTCAATGGTGGAAGTTTTAGTCTAGAAGCGGGGCAGAAGCAGGTAGTGACGGTGCGCTATAGTCCTGTCAATGCAGGGCCAGCCAATGGCAGTGTAACGGTGAGTTCCAATGGCGGCTCAGCGACAGTGACTGTGAGTGGGAGTGGGCAGCCCCCGACGCCGTTACCACAACTATCAGGAGTCCCTCTAAGTCTAGACTTTGGCACTGTGACGGTCGGACAGTCCGGCCAGCAGACTTTTACAGTGAGTAATGGCGGGGGTGGGACGCTCACGGGGAGTGTCTCGACCTCTGCCCCGTTTAGTATTGTCGCTGGGGGAAGCTTTAGTTTGGGCGCAGGGCAGAATCAGACGGTCACTGTACAGTTTACTCCCACAGCAGCAGGGCCAGCCAGTGGCAGTGTTACGGTCAGTTCCAATGGCGGTGCGGCGACAGTGACCTTAACGGGCGGGGGGCAACTGCCAGTGCAACTGACTCTATCTACCAATAGCCTAGCTTTCGGTACCGTGGCTGTCGGACAGTCTAGTGACCAGACTTTCACGGTCACTAATGGCGGGGGTGGCACGCTCACGGGCAGTGTCTCGACTGCAGCGCCCTTTAGTATCGTCAGCGGTGGAAGTTTCAATCTGGGAATGGGGCAGAGTCAGACTGTTACTGTACGCTTTAGTCCCACGGACGCTGGAACATTTCCAGGCAGTGTCACGGTCAGTTCTAATGGTGGCGCGGCGACAGTGACAGCGAGAGGGAGTGGGCAAGCTCCCACGCCAGCCCCACAACTCTCGGGAGTCCCGGCGAATTTAGCCTTCGGCACAGTGACAGTCGGTCAGTCTGGCGACCAGACTTTTACGGTTACGAATAGCGGAGGGGGCACGCTCACGGGCAGTGTCACAACGACAGCGCCCTTTAGTATCGTCGGCGGGGGCAATTTCAGTCTGGGAGCAGGGCAGAATCAGACAGTGACGGTACGCTTTACTCCCACCGCCGCAGGGGTCGCTAGTGGCAGTATCACGGTCAGCTCTAATGGGGGCACGGCGACAGTGACAGCGAGAGGGAGTGGGCAGCTCCCCACGCCAGTACCACAACTGTCAGTGTCTCCGACTACCTTTGACTTTGGATCTGTTCCGATCAACAGCCAATCTGCGACGCAATCGTTTACGATAACTAATTCTGGAGGTGGCACTTTGACGGGCACTATCGAGTATACACTTTCATCTCCAACGACATTCTCACTGCAGCAAGGTCAAAGCGGCACGTTCTTTGTTTACGCGGTCCCCAGTGGCCCTCCAGGGCCGTTCGATATCCCTATTTTAATCACCTCTAATGGAGGCGATATTACCTTACACTTAACAGGCACAGCGGTGCAGCCACCGCAGCTGTCTTTCTCTCCAAACGTGCTAGATTTCGGTTTCGTTCTTTGTAGTTCTGTAGATCGAACCTTTACTATAACCAATTCTGGCGGGGGCACGCTAACGGGCGCTGTCAGCCTCACCCAAGGCAGCTTTAGTGGTTATAGTATTATCTCTGGGACGTCCTACAATCTCTCTGCCGGGCAGAGTCAAAGTTTTACTGTACGCCTGACTGGCGCCTTTGGCCGTCCGGCGGCTTCCCCTGCTAACGGCACTGTCGATCTGGGTGGATCAGGGGCCTCGATACAATTGACGGGAGGCGCGGACTGTTTCTCATAAATCAAGGTGAAGTCTTCTCTTGACATTCACGGCACAAGGGACTACTGGGGAATCAGACTCACCCATTAGCGGGCTCGTATTACTACGTCGCCGGATGCCATCGGTGGCTTTCTACCTGCATTTGAGGAGACTTAGGGACAGCTTGTCTGCCCGTGGCACAAGGTGTGATTCCCTTCGCGCGTCGGTTATTTCCTCATACATTATAATTCAGCGGCACAAACGCGGCCGCATCTCCTCGTCGGATTCGTTCGAGCCCATCATCGCCCTCGTCACAATAAAGTTCGAACTGGTTTCCCTCAGGGTCAAGAAAATAGATACTTTTCGTAATGAAGTGGTCAATCGTGGCGGTAATTCTCACGTCATGCGCTTTCAGTTGTCGATAGCATTCCTGCAACGCGGTGAAGTTCTCGACTTGTAGAGCAACATGATGCAAACCGACTTGTTGCTCGGTCACAGGAGCAGCATCTGGAGGGACAGCTAGCACTGCCAGATCATGGTGTTGTTCACCAAGAGAGAAGAACACTCCAGCCGGACGTTTGAGCCGAGTCACCACAGTAAACCCCAGCACCTCAGTGTAAAACTGCTCCGCTTTTTGTAGATCACGAACCTTTAACACCACGTGGCCGACTTTTTTGGGGTGAATCATGGCTGGCTCCTTTTCCGTGCACTATGCACTTTTTGGCGGTTTTCCTCAAGCTGTCAGTCCGCCATCAACCGCCAGTATCTGCCCGGAGATATAGTCAGCATCAGCACAGGCAAAAAAGACAAATGCCGGCGCCACGGCTTCTGGTCCTACGAGTTTCGTGTTGCTAAAGGTCGCTGCCGCTTCACTCAGATGTCGACGACGAAAGGCAAAGAGCGCTTCAGTCATGCGTGTCTCAGCCACCGGGGAAATGCAGTTAACCTGGATGTTATACGATTTGAGCTCGCTCGCGGCGTTGCGCGTTAAGGCTATGATGCCGCCTTTGGCAGCAGCGTAGTCCGCCACACCGAATGATCCCCGCAACGCTGACGGTGCAGCGACATTGATAATTTTTCCCCCACCCTGCACTTTCATTGCTGGCACTACCGCGTGGATGCAGTGAAATGTCCCTGTCAGATGGACAGCGAGGGTCTCTTGCCACTGCGCCTCGTTGATGTCTTCCAACCGCGTCGGATGAATAATCCCCGCATTATTGACCAGGACATCAATCCGGCCCCAGCAGTCGAGAACTTGTTGCACCATTCGCTCGACCTGCACCCGTTGTGATACATTGGCAGTGAGTGCAAGCGCGGGACGGCCAAGAGCAGAGACTTCTTCAGCTACACCTGCTAACGCCTTAGGGTCGTGCGTACCAACTCCAGCCACTCGCGCTCCTTCGCGAGCAAAGGCCAGCGCGACGGCACGACCGATACCGCGACTCCCGCCGGTTACTATTGCCACTTTATCGCGTAGTCGCATTTGTGGACCTCCTTACTGATCGAAGAGATTTTTGCGGGTGTAAAAAGGGAAGACAAGTCATCCTTACTCCAACCTCTGGACGCCCACTCCCGATAGAACCTGGGACAGGTCCCCTAGGGGACCGGGGACAAGCTGCGTGGGTATGACGTGTCAGGGTTAGGTTTTCCGTCCTTACTCGCTTCCGCAGGAATCTAAACCGGACCACCGCGTCTCGGTATACTTCGCGTAGCGCGCGCTGTGCGTGCGACCTCTCAGCTACCGTTATTCGTGCGCATGGCGCACGCTAGGAGAGAGCACAGGCGAGCATCTGTATGAATTTCGCGTGGCCTGATTTAGGCTTTCGGATTGGAGAATGTTTAGAGATAAGTTCTACGGAATTCCTAACAGCTTGTGTGTTTGTAGGCTGAGCCGCCACTGCGGATGTGTTAAGCAATACGAAACAGCCCGCCGTGTATTGCGTTGCCGTTCTGGTCCGTCCATCGGTTGTAAAAAAAAGTGTTGAAAATCGAGAGCAATAAACCGTTGCGGCTCAGCTCCGGGCTGAGGGTAGATCAGTTTCAATTCGTTCCCCGTTCGTAGCACTAACTCGGCTCCGGCTTTGGGGCTGACACACACCCAATCCACACCACGCGGTGGCATGTGTGTGCCATTGGTTTCAATAGCAACAGTAAACCCATAGTCGTGGAACTCAGCGACAAGCGTCTCGTCGAGTTGCAGCAGAGGCTCACCACCAGTGCAGACAACGAGAGGCTGCTCACGGCCGCGATCAGGTGTCGCCGCACAGCCAGACGGTGGAAACGGCCATGCCGCGGCAATGGCAGCCGCAAGTTCGTTAGCTGAGTGAAACTTTCCGCCTCCAGGCCCGTCAGTCCCCACGAAGTCAGTATCGCAGAAGCGACAGATAGCATTCGCCCGATCCTCTTGCCGTCCTGACCACAAATTACATCCGGCAAAGCGACAGAACACCGCTGGGCGACCAGCGTTCGCACCCTCACCTTGCAGAGTATAGAAGATTTCTTTGACGGAATAGCTCATAAGGACTAGAAGTTGGGGTTAGGACTAGGTGACGAGAACTAAGGAAACGGAGCGAAAGAATTAAAACGACAAAAGTAAGGGAGGGAGTAGGGATCGGGAGATCAACCCCCAATCCCCGGCCCCTGTGCGTGACGCGCACCTACTTCTTCGCCGCTCCGAGGATTGACTCCTTGAACACTTTCGCAGCCGAGAATCCCACTTTCTTACGAGCGGGAATCTTGATCGGCTCACCGGTTTGCGGATTACGTCCTGTGCGTGCCTTCAACTGACGCAAGCGGAACGTCCCCAGGTTAGGAATTTTCAGTTCTTTGTCCTTCTTGACCGTCTTAGTAATGAAGTCAACAAGCTGATCTAACTGGTCGTTTGCCTGGCGATTAGACAACCCGCCCCAGGTTTCTGCCAGCCTCTTTACCATCTCAGATTTCGTCATAACAACAACCTCCTTCTCCAAAAATACTTCCTGTGTTAATCCACCAAACGAGCACGCCATGAACCTGGTTTGCTCTCCTTCTCAACCATCATCAATCACATCCTCGTCGTCTTCCGGCCCTCCTCTTCGTTGAGATCCTCGCCAACTTCAAACAGGAAAATTCAGGTGAAGGGCGGGTAGTTTTTCTTCCCGTGTACATTCCCGGCTTTAGTGAGCGATGGTCAGCACCGGCACCTCGGCACCATTCTTTCCGTGCGACTGAGCAAGGTACAGCGCACGTGCATCGTCATCGGTGATGACACGACGTTTAGTTTTTTCGTCATACAGCTTCCATAAGCCCCCTAACATCGGGTGACGGCCCCGACGGTAGCTATAGCCCCAATAGAGAAACTCGCGCGTCATACTATCGCGCGCTTCCCAGTTGAGACCGCGACCGCCGGCAAACGTCGCCATATTCTTCAGCATGCGCCACGGCGAGTAGAATATCCGGTAGGCATCCCGATAGGCTTTGAGAACCTCGTCCGCTGTCATCGTTGGGTGCTGAGACACTACGTGGTCAGAATCATACCAGTTGAAATCCCAGTCCGTGATTTTTCCTTCTTCAACTGCTTTGATGTGATCTTCGGTCCCTGGCAGCGGAGTGACAATGAAAAACGATGCGAGGTCAACCCCAACCTCAATCAGGTCGAGTGCAGCCTCACGTCCACTGTCAGGTGTGTCATACGGGAAGCCGATCATGTAGCCACAATGGACAGCAATTCCGGCGTTATGCCAGTTGGTCACCACCCGACGGTACTTCTCTAAGACCCGATGCTTTGCTTCCGCGAGTTCGAGATTACGTTCTCCACGACGATCGGTGTTTTGAAACTTCGTAGCCGCCATTAAATTGAGTGGATTGAACGACTCAAAGCCGACGAAGGCGCAATATCCACCTGCTTCCTTGACGAGCTCAACAAAACGGCGACTGCGTTGATGCTTGCTGCTATCGACCTCGCCAGGACGGAGATCAGCATAACCGCCAGCATCGATGTCCACTTGCATCATGAAGTTGACGTTGCGTCCTTGGCGTCGCAGTTCCGCCATGCCAAGAAGAACGGGCTCCCATTGAGGACTGCGAAAAAAGTCATCGTCAACGAGAAAGAGTGTATCAATGCCGTGATTATCAGCTGCATCACGAATCCAATCAACGGCGGACTGCGAGTCCCGCGCCCGCATTGTACGGCCCATGACATTCTTTACACTGCAATACGAACAGGTGAACGGACAGCCACGCGACGTATCGAGCGTCGTCATTGTGTCGTTGGCAAATCGGGTGAGATAGCGGTCATCGATGGCAGGCAACTGCACATCGGTAATCTCCGGAACGATGATCTCGCCAGTCCCCGTCTTAGCACGAATACCGCTTGTGACACTGTAGTGCGGCTGCAATTCGCCGTTGAGATAATCATCAAGAATCTGCACCCAGGTATTTTCCGCTTCCCCCGCAACGGTCGTGACGCCGCAGCTGTTGAGAAACGTACACGAATCGGGATAGCCGCTCACATGAAAGCCGCCCATCAGCACGGTGAAACCAGCCGCCACAAACTGTAACGCGAGATCACGACCTCGTGGGTATTGGTTGGTTTGCACCCCAGCCAGTCCGATGAGCACCTCGACCCCATCTTCTTTACCTTTGTCCTTGATGGCTTGAATGGTGTCAGGACTAATTGCTCCTTCGACAATTTCGTCCCACAGGACAGTTTCAACAAAGATATTCTTTGTGGCACGCAATCGATTGTATTGCTCATTCAACGCCGCAAGCGCGGTTAGGGTGTTGTTTGGCAACACGCCTTTCCAAAAGCGGAGCACATACCCGTTGGTGTCATATTTAGAGGGCTTGATAAAATAAACACGGATCGTTCGGCACGGAGTCGCTTCTCGGCTCACCTCACGCATCATCGGCAACGTCGTTGAAGTATCACTCATAGTGCTAGAGTACGTTGCGCCGATCGCCGTCAGCGTCTGTGCTTCTTCCCGCCACGTACGCCACCCCTTTGGCCGCGCGGTCTTGTTCCTTACTGCTGCCATTATCCTATTTCCTCTCGTAAAACCAAACTTTTTGTACTTGCAGTACACACAAATGTCAATAAAATCGCCACAAAATCGTTAGCGATACATTTCCACCAGTTCGATCATACCAAGTTTCTTGAGTTCTCCGAACAGCCGCCCTTTTACTTCTTGGGCCGTTTCCAGACGCAACACTTCTTGGGTGAGATGTTGCGCATCTGCGTAGGACAGTGAACGCACCACACGCTTGATTACCGGGACAAAGAACGGCTCCATACTTAACTCATCAAGCCCCATGCCGAGCAGCACCATTGTGCACAACGGATCTGCTGCCATTTCTCCACACATACTCACACGACGGCCGGCACGTT
>Ga0081539_10005767_pt1 | contig 12350 bp, 9 predicted proteins | sample TabmetS4T2R2_FD_71023 | JGI IMG/M metagenome (GOLD analysis project Ga0081539, IMG submission 71023) | Tabebuia heterophylla rhizosphere microbial communities from the University of Puerto Rico - S4T2R2 | ecosystem: Host-associated > Plants > Roots > Rhizosphere ...
ACGAATCTTCACAATGCGAGAACCTTTTGCCCGAGGTTTGTATGGAGAAGCAGGGGCAATGCGCATCCCGCGCGCTCATGAATTGACCATGGCCTACATTGACAAATTTGGTTTGCCAACCGCCGATTTTGTGATGGGCAATCCACAAGCGCATGTATATATTGGTGGCGTCAAGCGCCGGCTGGCCGAAGTGCAGGCAGACCCCGAGTTATTGGGGTTTGAAGTCTCAGAGGTCGAAAAAGGAAAAATTTCTGGATTGTATTGGGAACAAACCATTCGACCTCTTGTGGAAAAAATAGAGAAGGAAGGTGAAGCAGCCTGGGAAGAGATCTACGTCGAATATGATCAGTATTCGGTGCGTGAGTTTCTCGAGCTCAAGGGCTGGTCTGAGGGCATGATCGAAATGTTTGGCTTGCTCAACAATCAGGAAGCCATGATGAACTCCTCCTTCCTCGAACTGTTCCGGGAAGATGGCGGGAACTATTACACGAACATGTGTCAAATTGTAGGTGGAGCCGACCACCTACCCCATGCTTTTCTTCCCGCGCTTGGATCGCGGATCCGCTACGGCGCGCGGATGGTCGCTGTCGATCAAACTCCCGACGAAGTCATCATTCACTATCAAACACGGGTGGGCCGTTTTGAAGCGCGTGGCGATTATGCGATTATCACCGTTCCCTTCCCTGTGTTGCGCCATGTAGAAGTATTAAAGCCATTTTCGCGTCCGAAACAGCGCGCCATCCGCCAATTGCATTACGATGCCTCCGCCAAGATATTCTTTCAAACCCGCCGACGGTTTTGGGAAGAAGACGATGGCATTTACGGCGGTGGTAGTGTGACTGATCTTGCCATCCGAAACTTGTATTACACAGATTACGGCAAAGAAACTGGGCGTGGAATTCTGCTGGCAAGCTATACCTGGTCTGAAGATGCGCAGCGCTGGGGGTCTCTCTTGCCACATGAGCGCATCGAACAAGCCATTGAGAATGTTGCTATGATCCATCCCCAGATCAGAGAAGAATTTGAAACGGGCGCCTCACACATGTGGCATGACGATCCATACGCAGGTGGGGCGTTCGCCCTCTTTGATCCAGGTCAACAGACGTTGCTTCATGAGGAAATTATCAAGCCCGAGGGGCGCATCCATTTTGCCGGAGAGCATGCTTCACTTTATCACGCGTGGATACAGGGTGCATTCGAATCAGGATTGCGCGCCGCAATCGCCATCCATCAATCTCCCTAATGAAAAATCCTAAGGGTTCTCGCAAAGCGTACCCTCAGGATTTACATATCGATTCCCCGCCAATGCCGTGTGTTGCGGAGTTTTGAACCTGCTTTCGCAGGTGGGTCCCGACCCAGAAACGCCGCCTTGGCTCAGGCCTATCGCGTTATTTCTATAGGAGTTAGAGACCCTAAAAGTAAGTGTTGGCTCAAAACGGAAGGTGCAACATCACGAACACAGCAGGGACAAAAGTTCTTATACCATAAAGGTCGGCGCAATGGTAGAGAAAAATTAATACTTAAGTACCAATGCACATTAGAATGTTTTAAAAAATTTTCCAAAAAAATTTTAGATTGCTTTTATGTCCGTTTTATGCTAACCTTGTTTTGCTAATTACCCAAATCTGGACAGGAGAGATATATGGCAACCGTTCCCGGCATCGATGTTTCCTATTGGAATGCAGGGATTCATTGGCCCAAGGTACGCGCAACTGGACAGCGTTTTGTATTTGTGAAAGCAACCGAAGGGGATTCTTATTCTGATCCAACGTTCGACGATAACTGGCTTGGCGCAAAAGCCGCTGGACTGTTACGAGGGGCGTATCATTTCTTCCGCGCCAATATAGATGCAAAAAAGCAAGCGACTCGCTTCATCGATTATGTCAGGTCGATGAATGATCAGGGAGATCTTCCTCCCGTTCTCGACCTTGAAACACATGATGGCCAGACCAAGGAAAAGATCATCTCTCGCGCCAAGACCTGGCTTGATCTTGTCGAGGCGACGTTTGGCAAAAAACCAATCATTTATTCAGGACAATATTTTTTGCAAGATTATTTCTCTGAAGTAGGTGGAGGTCCCCCTTCATGGGCAAAAGACTATCCGCTTTGGCTAGCGCAATACCCCAATCAATATGTTCCAGGCATGCAACCTACATTGCCGCGCGGCTGGTTCAAATGGACATTCTGGCAATATAGTGAGAAGGGACAGGTCAATGGCATCAACGCCAAGGTGGACTTGAATCTCTTCAACGGTTCGCTGGAAGAACTGTACAAATTCGCGGGGGCAGACATTGTGACCGAGCCACCCACGCCACTGAAAAAACATACCGTTGCAGCGGGAGATACCTTTGAATCGATTGCGAACAAATACGGGCTGACTGTCCGTGAACTGATCAACGCCAATCCGCAATTGATCAAGACTGGCGAACAATTAACCATCCCTGTGGCCGTTGCCATTCCAGCCGAAGGGGAAAGCAGACCTGCCTCTCCTGCACCCAAGACTCATACGGTCAAAGCCGGTGAAAATTTGACAGTGATCGCTATTCGATATGGGACAACGGTCGCAGCGATTGCCTCAGCAAATAATATTACCAACCCAAATAACCTCAATGTCGGCCAAGTGCTAACGATCCCCTAAATATCGCTAATAAACGAAAAGTCTCCTAGAGCTTCTCAGACTAGGAGACTTTTTACTTGCCTGTATACTTGTGTACTTGCACTAGGGATAGACCCTCTTGATGGTCCGCGGGAAGGGGATTGCTTCGCGGATATGCTCGATGCCGCAGAGCCACGCGGTCACTCTTTCCACACCCATGCCGAATCCTGAGTGGGGGACAGATCCATACTTGCGCAATTCCAAATACCATTTGAAAGCTTCTTCGGGCAATCCCTCTTTGTGAATGCGTGCCAGCAACATGTCATGATCTGACATGCGTTCCGAGCCGCCACAGATTTCTCCGTAGCCTTCCGGTGCGAGCAGATCAACCGATTTGCAGACTTCTGGACGACCCGGCCAGGGTTCCATGTAAAAGGCTTTGACCGCGCTGGGATAGCCATAAACAAACAGAGGTTTGTCATTCAACTTCGTTAACTCCACTTCATGCGGCGCGCCGAAGTCCATGCCCCATTCGAATTTCAGTAGTTCCTTGCGCTCCGAGTCGGTCTCTTTTTCGTAGAGGTCAATTAGATAATTTGCCGCATCATCATAGGACATGCGTGGGAATGGAGCCTGGATATTTTCTAACTTCGATACGTCGCGATTCAGGAATTTCAATTCCGCCGCACAATCGCGCAATATCGTTTGTACAATGTGGGCAACCAGCCCCTCCTCGATTTCCATCAGTTGGTCTAAATCGCAGAAGGCAATCTCAGGCTCGAGCATCCAAAACTCGGTCAGGTGCCGGCGCGTCTTGGATTTCTCTGCCCGAAAGGTAGGACCAAAGCAATAAACCTTCCCGAACGCAAAGATATTGGCTTCATTATAGAGTTGGCCGGTTTGGGCAAGGTAGGCAAAACCTTCGTCAAAATACGGCGTCTCGAAGAGAGTCGTTGTTCCTTCGGCAGCGGCGGGGGTGAGGATTGGTGTGTCGAGGTTGAAGAAACCGTGGTTGTCCAAATATTCTCTCACCGCAGCCATGACCCTTACACGCACTTTCAAGATCGCCCACTGACTTGGGAAACGAATCCACAGATGGCGGTGATCTAATGCAAAGTCCACGCCATGATCCTTGAGCGACATCGGGTAATCCAACGCCGCCTCTTGTATGACTTCGATTTGCTTGACTCCAATTTCGTACCCGCCAGGGATGCCAGGCGCACGTTTATCCTCTCGCACTGGACCGGTGATCATGACCGATGATTCTTGCGGTAAGCGCATGACACGGTCGAATATCTCAGATTCCAGGTCGCCTTTGAAAGCCACGCATTGCACAAAACCAGAGCCATCACGAATCAGCAGGAAGACAAGCCTGCCCTTGTCTGTGCGGTTGTAAACCCAGCCTCGGATGGTCACTTCTTGCCCAACGTATTGTGAGATTTGCGAAACGCTGATTGCTTCAGCCATTAGGATTCCTCGATTATTTGGAATTTGTTATTCACTATGCTGTTGTATTCGTTCTTGGAGTTCTACGGAAACTGTATTAAAAACAGCCTCAGCCAAACGAAGCGTTTCCCGCGCTTCGTGCCCCGTAATATCCGGCATATTGCCAGGATAACGAGATTCCACGGCCCAGATGGTTAGTTCAGCGAGATCAGGAAATTGCTCTTTAACTTTCCAACCTTTGCTAGGAATCAAATCGCGTAAACGATCAAGATCATGAATTCTTGGAAAATCCGCTTCTTCAAAGACCAAAATGGCTTTGATGGCTTTTTCCGCGCACTGTTGTGCTAGAAAACAGATTTGGAGGGGAAAGAACTGCTGACTTTCAAGCAGAAAATGAGCCGCGCGTAAATCTGATTCAGAATAATTAATCCAACGTTTGGCTTCATTTGGATTCATAAACAACTTTCCCCTCTTCAAGTGCAGGTCGGAGAATATCCCCTAGGACTTTTCCTCGTTCTCTTATTTCCTCTGGTGTAGTGACAATGACATCTTTGCTAATGGGCAAGCCGTTCAAAACTCGTAATACTTCAATAGCAACTTTTCGCTTATGCTCGACTCTCGGTAAAACAACTAGCAAATCCAGGTCGCTATCTTCTCGCGCGGTGCCGCGCGCCCATGAACCGAAGAGGATGATTTTTTCAGGATGAAATTTACGCACAATCCGTTCCACAACTTCGGAAAGATAAGGAGGTTGTTTGGCGAGTATCGTGCTCATAGTGTCCAAATTTTACATCAAAAGCAAATTCAGTCGATCACAAAATAATCAGGGATCTTTAGCTTTCGTGAAGTAATGAAATTACTTTCTTCTCTCTTCCAGTGATTTCACTAGCAAAACTCTAGAAACCGACGGATCTGCCTTCCCTTTGGTAGTGCGCGCGACCTGTCCCATCAACCACTGTAGAATGGATTCTTTGCCTGCCAGGTATTGTTGTACTTCCTTCGGATTGTCATCAAGAATTTTTGTAATCGTTTCTTGAATCCATCCTTCGTCAGAAACTTGGTCAAGATTCTTGGCTCGAATGATTTCTTCTGGCTTTCCGCCATTTCTAAACATTTCGCTCAGCACAACCTTTCCGGAGTTTGCGCTGATTTTCTTGTTGGTTACCAAATCGATCAACTTTGCGAAATCTTCGGCAGGGATAGGGGTATCTGTCGAGCCCAGACCAAGTTCGTTTAAGTAGCGCATGAACTCGCCTGCAATCCATGAACTGACCGTCCGAGCTGAACTCTTTGACTTCGCAACAACCTCTTCAAAATAGTCAGCCAGTGCTTTCTCTGAGGTAAGCAAACGCGCTTCCTGTGGTTTCAATTCATATTGCTCGATGAATCGATGAGTCTTTGCTTCGGGCAATTCTGGAAGAGACGCACGAATCGAATCGATCCAGTCTTGGTCGAGCACCAGGGGCGGCAGATCGGGTTCAGGGAAGTAACGATAATCGTGGGCGCTCTCCTTGCCGCGCTGCGAGTATGTTTTGCCTGTTGCTTCGTTGAAGCCTAGCGTTTCTTGCTCAACGCTCCCATCACGCGCATAAATCTCAATTTGGCGCTTGATTTCATGCTCGGTCGCCTGTGCCAAGGCGCGGAAGGAGTTGAGATTCTTGATCTCAGTTCGGGTGTTGAGCTGAGCGCTGCCTTCTTCACGTACAGAGACATTTGCCTCGAAGCGTATCACGCCTTTTTCCATATCGCCTATGTTCACGTCGAGATAGCGCAAGATAGCGCGGAGCTTTGTCGCGTACGCTCTCACTTCCTCGGGCGAGCGAAGATCTGGTTCAGTGACGATTTCCAAGAGGGGAACTCCGCTGCGGTTGTAGTCAATGAACGAGTAACCATCTGCATGAGACAGTTTGCCCGTGTCCTCTTCCAAATGGACCCGGCGAATCCGCACATCCTTTGTGCCTGTTGCCGTTTCGATTGGAATCTTGCCATCTGTAGCAAGCGGCTGGTCATATTGCGAAATTTGATAGCCCTTTGGGAGATCGGGGTAGAAGTAATTTTTGCGCGCGAAAATACTCTCCGTGTGAATTTTGCAATTAAGTGCCAGCCCGACTCTCACTGCCAATTCCACTGCTTTCTTATTGAGCACAGGAAGTGATCCCGGTTGACCCGTGCAAACAGGACAAATATAGCGATTCGGCTTCGCGATAATCGAATCGACCACTTCGCATCCACAAAACATTTTGGATCGCGTGAGCAATTCGGCGTGGATTTCGAGACCAATGACTGGTTCGTATTTCATCTTCGTAAATATACCCTCTCCCTTTGGGAGAGGGCTAGGGTGAGGGAGAATTCAATTATTCCAACAGAGCGGATGTTTCGTATGCCAATCCGTCTGGGTTTGATACAAGTGACCGATACGCAGTAGCATCTCTTCCGACAAATGCGGACCCATAATCTGCATCCCGATCGGTAATCCATTGGAGATGCCACAGGGAACAGACAATGCTGGGATGCCAGCCAAGTTCACAGCCACAACAAAGACATCAGATAAATACATATCGAGCGGATTGGTGATTTTCTCGCCAATGCGAAAAGCAGTTGTTGGGGCAACAGGAGTAATCAGCGCGTCACAAGCCTCAAGCGCCTTTTCAAAATCCTGGCGAATCAGCGTACGCACTTTTTGTGCTTTTAGGTAGTAAGCATCATAATACCCGGCAGAGAGCGCGAAGGTTCCGAGCATGATGCGGCGTTTGATTTCTGCGCCAAAGCCCGCTTCACGTGTTTTCAAATAGACATCCAGCAGACTATCTCCGTTTCGCTCGGATAATCCGAAGCGGACACCATCATATTTTGCGAGATTAGAGCTCGCCTCCGCAAACAAAATAAGATAATAAACGGGGATAGCATATTGCGTATGAGGAAGCGATACTTCAACGACCTCTGCACCCAGCCCTTCGATTTGTTTGATTGCCTCGCGTAGCGCCGAATCTACATCTGAGTCAAGCCCTTCCACAAAATATTCTTTGGGGATTCCAATACGAAGTCCGCGCAGATTTTTGGCTTGCCTTAAACTTTCAGAATAATTTGGAATTGACTCTACACGTGATGTGCTGTCTTTAGGATCATGACCGGCAATCGCCTCGAGCACCAAAGCAACATCATACACGCTTCTCGCCATCGGACCAATCGTGTCAAATGAGGAAACCAGTGGAATTAAGCCATAGCGTGAGACACACCCGTAAGTTGTTTTGAGTCCAGTCACTCCGCAAAAAGACGCGGGCATGCGGACGGATCCACCCGTATCCTCGCCGAGGGCAAAGGGGGCTAGCCCCGCCGCGACTGCCGCAGCAGACCCTCCACTCGAGCCACCCGGGACATGCTCAAAATTCCAGGGGTTACGTGTTGTAAAGAAGCCGGAATTTTCTGTCGATGAACCCATTCCGAATTCATCCATGTTGGTCTTGCCAAGTAAGATGGCACCCACTGATTTCAATTTCTGGATTGCCGTTGAATCGTAAAATGGTTTGTAATTTTCGAGAATTTTTGAGGAGCAGGTTGTGTTGACACCGCGCGTCGAGATGGAATCCTTTGCAGAGTAAGGAATGCCTGTAAGCGGAGTCAGTCCTTCGCCCGTCTTGAAGCGGTGATCCGCCTCTCTGGCTTGTTCCAGCGCGACTTCCTCAGAAATTGTCACATAAGATTGTATCTGGGGGTCAATTCGCTGGATGCGTTCGAGATAGTCACGCGTTAATTCCTCTGAAGAAATCAAGCGCTTTGAAAGTAACTCATGTGTTGCTTTGATGCTTAGCTCATGCGTATTGAGAAGCATAGTAGTTTACTGCTCGATGTGAACGCGCGGGATGACGACATAATCATCTTTCGATTGTGGTGTGTTGGCGAGAAATTCTTGTGTTGGCACAGACTCTTCGATTTGGTCTTCCCTCATCACGCTTTTGTTGGCGGATGACAAATACGCAGGTGGGACGTTTTCCGTATCCAATTCATTCAGGATGCCGAAGTATTTTAGGATGTCTTGAAACTGCGAAACAAACGTCTCTGTCTCTTCCTTTGTTAAATCCAAACGCGCAAGAGAGGCAATCTCTTTGACCAACTTTTCATCAACTTGGATTTCTTCTTTTTTACTCATACGCTTCTCCGTGAGTGGAGTATCGATACCAAAAAGCACAAAAGCAACTCTTGTTATAGAATTTTCTATGCACGTGTGGTCTCGATACGACCTGCAACGAGCACACATGTCTACTTGACCACCGAGGGATTTGTTTTATTCTCTAATCTGAATATGCAACTCCTTCAACTGTTTCGGCTCCACCTCAGAGGGAGCATCTGCCATCACATCGCGCCCGGTTTGATTCTTGGGGAAGGCGATCACCTCACGGATATTCGGTTCGTCCGCCAGCAGCATGACCAAGCGGTCGATGCCAGGAGCAACACCACCGTGTGGCGGCGCGCCGTATTCGAACGCTTCCAGCATGTGACCAAACTTTTGCTCGATCTCATCGCCGCTCAAGCCAAGTAACTGAAAAACCTTGAGTTGAATGTCACTGCGATGGATACGGATCGAGCCTGATGCCATCTCATAACCGTTGCAGACCATATCGTACGCATCGGAAAGAATCTCAGCGGGGTTAGTCTCAAATTTCGGCAGATCGTCTAGCTGGGGCATGGTAAATGGATGATGTTCCGTGTCCCATTTCTTTTCCTCTTCGTTCCAGGCAAACATCGGGAAGTCCACAACCCAGGCGAAGGCCAACACATCCGGATCAACAAGACCTAGCTTATCGCGAAAGATTACACGCAGACCACCAAGCACCTTGTTGACCACCGCGCGCCGGTCCGCGGCGAACAGGATCAGATCGCCCTCCTTCGCACCGACTTTGAATTGGACCGCTTCTGCCTCTTCCGGCTTGACGAATTTTGCCGCGGTTCCTTTTAAACCTTCGCTGGTTACCGCTAAAGTGGCGAGGCCTTTCGCCCCAAGCGTCCTTGCGGCCTCAGTCAGGGCGTCAACTTCTTTGCGAGAATAATCCGCGCAGCCAGGCGCGACGATACATTTGACAACACCGCCAGATTCCAGGGCAGATTGAAACACGCGGAAGTCGCTCTTCGTAAAAATGTCACTGACCTCAATCAACTCCATACCAAAACGTAGATCGGGTTTGTCTGTGCCATATTTTTCAACGACGTCGCGATAAGAGAACTTCGGCCACGGAGAAGAAAGCAATTTCTTATGCGGCGCCACCGTGGGAATCATTTCCGTATACAGCGCTTCGACCAAATCCAGCACATCATCACGTTGCACGAAGGACATTTCAAGGTCGAGTTGTGTGAATTCAGGCTGACGGTCCCCGCGCAAATCTTCGTCGCGGAAACAACGCGCGATTTGGAAATAACGATCCATGCCAGCGACCATCAACAACTGTTTAAGTTGCTGCGGAGATTGGGGCAGGGCATAGAACTGTCCAGGATAAATCCGTGAAGGGACAAGATAGTCGCGTGCGCCTTCTGGCGTGGCCTTAAATAGAATTGGCGTTTCGATTTCGATAAAACCTTCCTGATCAAGATAATCGCGCATAAACTTGACCACTTTATGGCGCAGAATCATGTTGCGAGTCATGCGTTCGCGGCGCAAGTCGAGATAGCGGTATTTGAGGCGTGTATTCTCATCTGGCAGATCGTTTTCACCGCTGACCATGAAGGGTAGAGTCCTGGCGCGGTTCAAAACCTCCACCGATTCGGCAATCACTTCTATGTCGCCCGTTTGCATTTTGGGATTTTCCATGCCCGAAGGTCTCTTCTGAACCGTACCTTTAACCTGCAGCACCCATTCCATGCGGACGTTGGCAACCGTTTCCAGTGTCTCTTTCGATAAGTTGGGATTGACCGTTACTTGGACAATACCATATCGGTCGCGCAGATCGAGAAAAATGACTCCGCCATGGTCGCGTCGGCGATGCACCCAGCCTGCAAGTGTGACCTGTTGGTTTGCATGGGTGGCTCTCAGTTCGCCACAGGTATGAGTTTTGTACATTGTGCGCCTCCGAATTCTCTCACCACGAAGGACACGAAGCGACACAAAGAAAAGCAGGAGGAAGTGCTCATGTTGAGGCGCTCCCGCACCTTAGTGATCTTAGCATCCTTGGCGGTTAAATCTAGATAAAATAAATCGCCCTTCGTGGCGCCTTGGCACCACGTTGGGCGATTCGTTTGCTTTTAGAATTTCCTTTTCAATCAGCAAGGCTTCGCCCAACGATACGGAGATCGTCATTGTCGTTATTATTATTGTTATTGGCGAAGCGAAACTGGGTTTGCATATTGGCGGCATTATAGCACAAACATTTGATTTGGACAGAGTTTTTGTAGTTCAAAACTCTTGTCATCAGGTAAGGCGGATGTAAGGTTCAGCCAGTCTCAATGGCTTCCAATCCAGGTGGAGATGTTGTATAGTAATTTAAGCGCAGATAATCAGTAGATCACGAAACAAAAGAAGCCCGCACCCCTGTTTTCGGGGATCCTTCTCGCCTATGCATATCTGGTCTTCATAAGACCCAAGTCCGCAGCAGCCTAGCTCTTTATGGAAAACGTCCGCTGGTGGAAAGCCCTTGCGGGCGTTTTCGCGGAAATTCTTATTATTTTAACTTCATTACACCTTCGTTAAGCTGGTTTCGATAGGTAACCTTTGCCAGTATTTGACGTCATGAATTTGAAAATCAGCAGCGAACAACCTTCTAGAATGATCTGTTGGACTGAACATAGGGCAGAATAGGGTGTGGTTTGCCCACAAATCACATAGCAGATTGCTGCATTTGCATTGGAGACGACTTTGGTTATGGATTTTGTTGCAGATCAACAATCTGACACTGAAAAAATCCCAAAACTGAAAATCCTTGTGGTCGATGACGATACCATGAATCAGCGCCTCATGCAGGTTCTCTTAAAGCGCGAAGGATATGATGTGGATCTGGCTTCCAGTGGACTGGAAGCCTTTGAGGCAATTAAAATCCAAGAATACGACATTGTCTTTATGGATCTACAAATGCCGGGCATGGGCGGGCTGGAGGCTAGTCGTCTCATCCGTGAATGGGAAAATGGAGGGCGGCACACCTTTATCGTAGCTTTGACTGCTAGCTATCTTCCCGAGAACGGACAAACATTGTTTGACGCGGGAATGGATAACTATATCTCCAAACCGTTCGAGCTCGAGCATATCCAACACCTATTGAAATACAGTGTCAGATCGGCTACTTTACAGCAATCCTCCAGTCAAAGATTGCGGTCAGAAGAAGTTCTGGATATTCAGAACGGGATCGCGAAGGTTGGTGGAGACCCGGAAACGTATCGAGAACTATTGAATGACTTTATCCATGAACTTCCCCAGAGATTACAGACGATTCAACATCTCTTCGAAAAGATGGACTTCGAAGAGCTTGCTCGGGCAGCGCATAATCTCAATGGGGTAGCAGCTAATTTGGGTGCTTTGCAATTATCTGAACAGGCGCGAAAGCTTGATCAGCAGAGCGTTGACGGTTATACTGAATCCATTGGCGATTTACTTCGCGAAATCCAGCTGATTGGTAGCAAATTATTAGAAACTTCGAACAATTTTCTTGCCGACAATACAATTAATGCCGGTTCGTTGTAGAGAATTGTCTGCCTGGAGGAATACATGCGGGTCTTGCTGATTGACGATGAGCAATTTTATTTTAAATTGATGCGAAAAGCTCTCAACGAGGCGGAATATCAGCTTGAGTATGCAAAATCCGGTAGCGAAGGTTTAGGCAAGATCCCTTCCTTTGAGCCTGAAATGCTCATCATCGACTTGAAACTGCCCGAGATGGATGGGTTTCAGATCCTTGAGCGTCTACGTCGCGATCCTAGGTTCAGCTATATTCCGGTCATTGTGATCACCTCAAAGGATGAACTAAGCGAGAAGCTCAGAGCTTTTGAATTGGGGGCAGATGATTATCTGGTGAAACCTTTCCAGCCCGAAGAGCTAGTTGCCCGTATGGGGATTCTCGCACGGCGTGGTCGCGCCATGCAGATCGCGCACAAAGAAACCAAAAATGTCGCCACGACAACCATGGTCACCGTTCACAGCTTGCGAGGTGGGCTGGGATGTTCCAGCATTGTCGTCAATTTGGGGCTGGCATTCCAGAAGCTCTGGGGGAAGCCGACTCTGCTCATTGACAGCGTCCTGACGGCGGGCCAGGTGGCATTGATGCTCGATGCAAAACCCACCGCAACTTGGGAAAACCTAGTGGGCATTGAGACCGAAAACATCGATGATATG
>Ga0081539_10005768_pt1 | contig 12349 bp, 9 predicted proteins | sample TabmetS4T2R2_FD_71023 | JGI IMG/M metagenome (GOLD analysis project Ga0081539, IMG submission 71023) | Tabebuia heterophylla rhizosphere microbial communities from the University of Puerto Rico - S4T2R2 | ecosystem: Host-associated > Plants > Roots > Rhizosphere ...
TCGCCCTCCAGACCGGCGAGGAGCTCCGTGAGCGGCGCCTCATCGATGCCGCGGGCACGAAGGAGCTCGCGCGTCCCGACGACGACCTGCCGTCCATCCACGACGCCGGAGACGCCCCGCCCGGGGATCGCTTCGAACGCGCTGACCGGCCGGAACCCGAGCTCCTGGAGCCGGGCCCGCGCGACGATCGCCGCTCCGAGCGGATGCTCGCTGCGTGACTCGAGTGACGCCGCAAGATCCAGGACTTCGGTGGGATCGAGCCCGGCCACGACCGCCGGTGCATCAGCCGTGGGCCGGCCGAGCGTCAACGTCCCGGTCTTGTCGAAGACCACGGTATCGACGGCTTGTGCGCGCTCGAGCGCCGCTCCGCCCCGGAACAGGATCCCGGCCTCGGCGCCGCGGCCCGTCCCGACCATGATCGCGGTCGGCGTCGCGAGGCCCATCGCGCACGGGCAGGCCACGATGACGACGCCGATGAACGAGGTCAGGGCGAGCGTCAGGCGGGGCTCCGGACCGATGGCGAGCCAGGCCGCGAACGTCAGCGCGGCGACGACGAGGACCGCCGGGACGAAGACTTCGCTGATGCGGTCGGCCAGGCGCTGGATCGGGGCCTTCGAACCCTGGGCGTGCTCGACCATCGCGACGATCCGGGCGAGCGCCGTCTCGGCGCCGACCCGCGTCGCTCGATACGTGAACGATCCCGTCATGTTCACGGTCGCCCCGAAGACCTCGGCGCCGGGGGCCTTCTCGACCGGTACCGGCTCGCCCGTGAGCATCGACTCGTCCACCGCGGACGTGCCGTCGACAACGATGCCGTCGACCGCGACCCGCTCGCCGGGCCGGACCCGAAGCAGGTCGCCCGGTTGGACATCCTCGACGAGGACGGACCGATCGCCGGACGGCTCCACGAGCCGTGCCGACGTCGCCTGCAGGCCGATCAGTCGGCGGATCGCCCCGCTCGCTCGGCCACGGGCGCGCGCCTCGAGCCACCGGCCGAGGAGGACGAGGCCCAGGACGATCGTGGAGCTGTCGAAGTAGGTCTCGGGATGGAGACCGGCCTCATGGACCCAGTCGGGGTTCAGCGTGACGACGACGCTGTACGCCCAGGCCGCGGTCGTCCCGACGGCGACGAGCGTGTCCATCGTCGCGCCGCCGTGCCGCCCTGCGCGCCAGGCCGCCGAGTAGAACCGTCGGCCCGCCCAGGCCTGGACGACGGTCGCCGGTCCGATCGCCAGCCAGTTGATCGTCTCCATCGGGACGATCGTCTGAGGCCACAGCATCACGACCATCAGGACCGCCGCCACCCCGATTGCGACGGCTGCCTCGCGGAGCAGGCGGTTGGCCTCGCGAGCGCGAGCTCGATCGTCGGCCTCCGCGGCGGCGCGCAGGGTTCGTCGGGCCGCCGTCTCCTCGGCGGTCGGCGGCGGCTTCAGCTCGTAGCCGGCGGCCTCGACCGCCCTGGCAAGCTCCGTCCGCCCCACGAGGCCGGGCTCGTAGCGGATCGTCGCCGTCTCCGTGGCCAGGTTCACGGAGGCAGCGTCCACCCCGTCGGTCTTGCGGAGGAACCGCTCGATCCGGTTCACGCATGACGCGCAGGTCATGCCCGCGATCGGCAGGTCGATCTCGGCGATCGCCGTCCGGCCGGAGTCGGCTCCCCCGGACGGCGCGGTGACGGTAGGGGCGTTCGTCATACTCCCGGGGAGTATACCGGCGCAGCCCGCGGATCGTCGAGACCGGACGCGGCCTCAGCGAAGCTCGTCGCTCAGCTCGCGCTCCATCCGTGTCTTGCGAGCGAGCTCGTCCGCCACGTCGACCGCGGCATCCGACAGCTCGTCGACCTCCGGGTCGCCGCTGGGCAGGGATTCCTTCCGCTCCTCGAGTCGGACGAGACGCTGGACGTCGTCCTGGATCGCGTCGCTGGTCGCGCGGAGGTCGTCCTCACGCTCGGCGCGGCTCGCGCCATCGGCAGGCTCGTTCGTTCGGTCCGTCATCGGCGTCCCATCCTTCGGAGTGGCCTTCATCTCCGGATCCAGTGGATCGTCGACTCGGGCGGATCCAGTGTCCGTCACGATAGACATACCAGACCCGGATGCGCTCACCGGACAGGTCGCGTGGTCGGACGAGCGCGCGCGGGTATCGCTCGCGCACTCGGTCCTCGAGCTCCTTCGGCCCCGACGCTGCCTCGACCAATGATCGGACGAACGTACCGAAGTCCCGGTCGTCCGGCGGGTTGAGGACAAGCGTGGGCTGTTCGTCCACGAACGACACTAGTCGGACCGCTCCTTCTCACGGAGAATCGGTCCTCTGCCGTGCCCGACGTGCCGGGTCGGGGGCCAGACCCATTGCGGGCGGCTTGCACTCCGAGCGCGTCACCAGCCCTCGCTGCCCGGCTCGCCCTTCATCGGCCCGACGATCGAGGACGTTACCCAGCCGCCGTAGAAGCCGCCCGGCTGGGGCGTCGCGCGCTCGTCGCCGACCCACGCCTCGTCGACCTTGCCCGCGTAGAACGCGATCCGGTCCGTGAGCTCCTCGAAGCCGGGATTCGGCCGCCGATAGCGCCAGCCGATGGCGGCGATCCGCCGCCCAGCGACCGCGTAATCGAGGTACGACGCGGTGCTCTTCCATTCGCAGAACGTCGTCCGCTCCGACGGCACGAGCCGGGCGGTGTTGACGTCAGCGAGCGGCACGTAGTAGACGGGGGCTCCCGCGGTCTCGATGACACGCACGGCGCGAACGGTGTCGGCGAGATCGTGACCGTTGACGACAACCCGGATTCGGTCCGCGACCGGCTCGACGCGTGGCGGTCGAGGATAGTCCCAGACGGATTCTTGGCCGGCGCCAGGGACGATCGGGACGACGCCAGCGGGAACGCGGGTGATGCTCATCGTCCGAGGATACGCACGAGCGGCGAACGGGAGATGATCCTCCGATGACGAGGGCCTGCGGCCGCGCTCCAGCGAGCCGGATTGGGCGCCGGTTCGTCGATGCCGCGCCCGGGCCGTTCGGGATCGCCGCGGTCACGGCACCGTGGGGCACGATCCACGTGGCGGCGACCCGCGACGCGATCGTCGGCCTGAGCGTCCTCAGCCCGCCCGACGTCTTCGCGTCCGTCGTCGCGCGGCACACGGGTCGGACGCGCGCGACCGCCCCCGGCGCGCTGCTCGAGCGGGCCGTCGCGGCCGTCGAAGCCTTCCTGGCCTGCGACCCGGATCCGCTCGCGGATCTGCCGCTCGATCTGGGCGGTTCGGGCGCGTGGGATCGCGCTGCCCTGGGCGCGGTCGCGGACGTCCCATGGGGCGAGGTCACGAGCTACGGCCGGATCGCCCGCGCGATCGGCCGGCCCGGTGCGGCGCGGGCGGCGGGCGGCGCGATCGGGCGCAATCCGATCGGCCTGGCCATCCCGTGCCACCGCGTGATCGCTGGCGACGGTTCGATCGGCGGCTACGGCGGCGACTGGCTCGGGACGCGCGACGAGCTGCTGGCGATCAAGCGCGAGCTCCTCGCGATGGAGGGCGTTCACCTGCCGGCCCGCGACCGCCTCGGCTGAACGCGGCGGCGCGAATCCGGCAGCGTCGCTTCGCTACACTCGCCGCGACCGGCGGGATGGATGCGCCCCACGGGCGCCTGAGTGGGAGCGATCCGTGACGGATTCGGCCAGCGCCAGCGTGGACGGCGCAGCCACACCAGGCGCTCCCGGCCCGTTCTCGGTCTTTCGCAAGCGCGACTTCCGGTTGCTCTGGTCGGCTCAGCTGGTGTCGACGATCGGCACGGCGCTCACCGATCTGGCCGCCGGGATCCTCGTGTTTCGGGCGACGGGCTCCGCCCTGTCGGTCGGGCTGATGTTCATGGCGACGGCGATCCCGACCCTCCTCGTCGGACTGATCGCGGGGGTCTTCGTCGACCGCTACGACCGGCGCAAGATCATGGTGATCGCGGACCTGCTCCGCGCGGCGATCGTCGCGGCCATCCCGTTCCTCATCCAGGTCAATATCGCCTTCCTGTACGTGGCGGTGGCGGCCGTGAGCACGATCTCGCAGTTCTTCAACCCGGCCAACGACGCGCTCCTGCCGGAGGTCGCCTCGGACGAGGAGCTGGCGGCCGCGAACAGCTGGATCATGATCAGCTCGTTCGGCTCCACGTCGATCGGGTTCGCCCTGTCAGGGCTCCTAGCGACGGCGTTCGACATCAACTGGGCGTTCTGGCTCGACGCGATCACGTTCCTCATCTCGGCCGCCCTCCTCCTGACCGTTCGGGTCGGCCGGATCGAGGTAGCGGACGAGACGAGTGTCCGGGTGGTCCTGAGCAACCTGCGCGACGGCGTCGCCACCCTGGTCGGGACGCCGACGCTCCGGAACCTCCTCGCCACCGGCTTCCCGGTGTACATCTCGTTCGGTCTGTGGAACGTCCTGCTCCTGCCGTTCGCGATCGATGCCCTCCATGCGAGCGAGTTCGAGTACGGGCTCCAGGAGGGCCTGACCTCGGTCGGCTTCGTCGTGGGCAGCCTGATGATGGCGAAGTGGGCCGACCGCTACCGAGAGGGCTCGTGGATCGTCGTCGGGACCCTCGCCATGGGCGTCGCGGGCGTCTTCTACGGCTTCGCGACCTCGATCGTGCTCGCGATCGCGCTCGTGACGATCTCCGGGTTCTTCAACGCGCCCCAGTCGATCTCGCGCCGGGTCCTCCTCCAGCGCGAGACGCCGCGCGAGATGCGCGGCCGGGTGTTCGCGGCCTTCGCGGTCGCCCGCGACGTCACGTTCCTCGTCGGGATCGGGTTGGCCGGCCTCGCCGACCTCATCGATGTCCGGATCCTCGTCGTCGGAGCGTCGGTCCTGCTCCTGGCGGCCGGGACGTGGGCGTGGTTCGTGCCGGGGATCGGCCGGCGCGCGGCCGAGGAGCGGCTCGCCCTGAGCGCGCTCCAGCAGGCCGAGGATGCGCCGGCTGCCGCGGCCACGGTTCGCCCCGCGATGCTCGCCGACTTCGACCGCCTCGCCGGGCATCTGCCGGCGCTGGCCCGCTTGGACGCCGATCAGCGGCGCGCGCTGGTCGACGCGGCCACGGTCCGCGATCTCGAGGCGGGCGCGACGATCGTCACGGTGGGCGAGATCGGTGACGCGGCGTACTTCGTCCTCGACGGTCGGACCGCCGCCGGCACGCCCGAGGCCGACGGCGGGTACCGCTCGCTGTCGACGATGGAGGCCGGCGACTTCTTCGGCGAGATCGCGGCGCTCACTGGCAGCCGCCGCACGGCGACCGTCGTGGCCGATGAGCCGACGACCGTCTTCGAGATCCCGGCCGGCGCCCTCCGATCGCTGATGACCATCCCGGAGCTCGGCTCGATCTTCCTCATGAAGTTGACCGAGCGGCTCAGCCGGACGAACCAGGCCGACCTGCCGCGGTTCTCGGGGGTGGACCAGGCGTCGCTCAAGGACCTGCGCACGCCGCGGCCGAGCGCCGAGGTCCTGTCGCAGAGCTCGTGAGACCGCCCGAACGTCCGGCGCGCGACCAGGTGTGCCGAACTTGACACCAGGCCCGTCACGGGACGTACCGGGCGAAGAGCCGGCGGTTGCTATCGTGGCGGCATGCGATGAGCCGGATTCGGCCAGCGGGCTTGGGTCAGCGCCGGGAGGAACACGATGGACAAGATCAAGCGACTGCCGCACGAGGGCCTGATCGGCGACCAGAACGACGGTCTCGGGCCGGAGCAGGATGCTCAACCGGACGTCGAGGGCCACCTCGCGCCGGGCATGCCCGGGACGGGCGGTGACTCGCTCCATCGCCCGGCAGGCGGCGGCGAGCGGGCCCCCGGGATGCCCGGAACCGGCGGCGACTCCCTCCGGCGACCCACGGGCGGCGGCGAGATCGACGACGTGGAGGGTCACGGGATGCCGTCCGGCGACGCCCTGAGCCCGGGCATGCCCGGCACCGGCGGCGACTCCGTCCGGCGTCCGATCGGCGGCGGCGAGGCCAGCTGATCCATAGACGCCGGGACCACCCGAGCGCGCAAGCCCATCGGCGGGAAGCCGAACCGCCTCCTCCCTCGAACGCCCCGTCTGTTGACCAGGACGGGGCGTTCGCCTGTCCGCTTGCCTGGGAGCTCCCATGGCCGCGGAGCCGGTGGTCCCGGCGGCGCGGGCGGCGACGCCGGGCCTCAGCCCGGAGGCGTCGCAGTCGCCGCCAGGATCGTCTTCACCTCGAACGGCGAGGCCGCCGGGTGCGCGGCACGGATTCGCGTCGCGTATCCCGCGATGTGCGGCGCGGCGAAGCTGTTGCCGGTCGCGACGATCCGGGCGCCGTCCTTCCAGGCCACATCGACGTCGAGCCCGAACGCCCCGAACTCGACCGGCGGCCGGGGGTTGTAGAACCAGACGTCCGGATCGCGGACGTCGTGCGCGGCGACCGAGACGACGGCGGCGAACAGGGACGGGTAGCTCGCCACGGCCACGTTGTTCGCGGCGCAGACGAGGAGCGTGTTCGCGAAGTACGCCCGGTCGACCAGCTCGTGCAGCGTGGCGTACAGCGCGTCGCTCCGGGACGAGAGGCTGAGGTTCACGACCGACGCGCCCTGCTCGATCGCCCAGCCGAGGCCTGCGGCGAAGGCGATCCCCTTGCCCCGGTTGTCCGCGCCGAGGACCCGGACCGAGAGCAGCTCGGCGCGCGGCGCGAGCTGGTGGACGATCCCCGCGCAGGCCGTGCCATGGCCGACCGCATCGACCGCGTCGTCCGGGACGACCGCCGCGTCGTCCCCGTCGAGCTCGACGCGGACGCTGGCGCGGAGCGCGCCGCCGACAGCCGGGTGGGATCCTTCCACGCCCGAGTCGACGATCGCCACCGTGACACCGGCGCCGTCGCTCGCGCCGAACGCCCAGGCTCGGTCGACCGGCTCGAAGGGTTGGAACGGACCCGTTCGCCGGAGCGCGTCCCGGCGGTCGGCCGCGAACGGCTCGCTCCAGGCGGGCAGACCGGCGCTCATCGGGGCCTGCCCGCCCGGCCCCGACCCGCCTGCCCGCGCTCGGCCCGGCGGACCACGACATCGAGCAGCTCCCGGACGAGATCGAGCTCCGCCGGATCGGCCGCTCGGAGGCGGGCGACCTGGTCGGCAAGGACCCACAGCGGATCCCCGTCCCCGGCGATCTCGCTGACGGCCCGGGTGACGGCGTCGTCGAGCGCCGCGGCGAAGGCGCCGCCGGGCCCTTCGGCTGAGCCTGCGCCGTCGCTCGCAGCGGCGGCGGGGATGAGCACCGAGCGGAGGATCGCCGCCGCGTCGCGCTCGACACGGCTGCTCCGGATCGCGACGGTCGCCTGACGAGCGAACACGGACGCCAGCTCGACGTCACGCAGGTCGAACCCGCCGCCGCCCCGCTTGTCGAGGACCTCAAGGACGCCGAGCGCGCCTTCGTCGTCGACCAGCGGGACCGCAACCAGCGAACGCGGGACGTATCCGGTCTGCTCGGCCGTCTCCCGTCCGAAGCGAGCGTCCCCGGCCACGTCCGAGATCGCCAGCGGCTGGCCGGTCGAGAACACGTAGCCCGCGACACCCTCCCCCGCATCGATCGAGATGCCGACCACGCCCTGCCCGTGCTCGCCCGCCGCCACCGTGAAGACGAGCCGGTCGGTCGCCGGGTCGTGGAGGGCGAGCGACGCGGCCTCGGCGTCGAACAGGGCGACCGTCGCCTCGACGATCGAGCGCAATCCGGCGGCGCCCGCCGGTGGCGCGAGTCGCCGGCCGGCCTCGACCCGTAGCGCAACCTCGTGCAGGGTGACGGTCAGCGGGTCCGAGGGTTCGGGCCGTTGGGGACGGTCGGCGCGGCTGGGCCCGTCGGTCACCGCTCGACCGTGCGTGCCAGGCGCTCCAGGTCGACCACGACGAGACGGTCCCGCTCGAGCCGGACGAGACCCTGATCGGTGAGATCCGCCAGGAGGCGGTTCACCGATTGGCGCGACCCGCCGATCATCCCCGCCAGCTCCGACTGGGTATACGGCCAGGCGATCCGGGCCTCGCCCGTCGTGGCGCCGGCGCTCGCGGCGAGACGCACGATCCGCGAGGCCAGCCGGCCCGGGAGGTCGAGGAAGTGGAGGTCCTCGACGTGTCCGGTCAGGCGCCGGATCTCCGCCGCGAGCGAGGCGAGGAGCGCCCGGCGCAGCCCGGCATCGGAGTCGATCAGGGCCAGGAAGGCGTCCCGGTGGAGGACGAGGATCTCGGTCGGCTCGACGGCGACGATCGTCGCGGAGTGCGGCGCGCCGTCCAGGATGGCGAGCTCGCCGAAGAACTCGCCCCGACCAAGGATCGCGACGATCGCGGGCTCCGCGCCCTCGTCGCTCGGCAGGACGACCTTCACCGAGCCCGTCGCGATGACGAACAGGGCGTCCCCGGGATCGCCCTGGTGGAAGACCGTCTCCGCGCGCCGGAAGCGACGAACCCGGAGGACGCGGACGAGGGCATCGATCGCGCTCTCGTCGGCGGCGCCGAACAGGCCGCTCGCCCGGAGCGCGGATCGCGCGGTCGCGTCGTCCGTCAGCGCCATCCGTCCTCCTGGCGACCGCCCCGGCGGGCGGCCTCGTCCAGATCGTACGCGGTGCGAGGCGGAAGCCGAGGCGTCACGTCGTATCCTCCGAGCGTGGACACCGTCGCCTGTCCGTCATGCGGCGAGGACAACCCCGCGAAGTTCCGGCTGTGCGGCTTCTGCGGGACGTCGCTGGCGCCCGCACCGGAGACGATCGTCTGTGCGAGCTGCGGCGAGGAGAACCCGGCGAAGTTCCGGCTGTGCGGCTTCTGCGGGACGCCGCTCGCGGCCGGAACGCCGGCCGGCGTCGCGACCGGCGGGACGTCGGGTCCGGCGACCGTCCCGCCAGCGTCGACCCGACCCCGGCCGTCTCCCGCCACGACCGACGACGCGAACCCCTTCGGGAGCCTCCTCGCGCCGGCACCGTCGCGACCCGCCACGACCGCTCCGATCCTGCCGGCCCAGGAGGTCCGCAAGTTCGTGACCCTCGTGTTCACCGACCTGAAGGACTCGACTGCGCTCACGGGCTCGATCGACGCCGAGGCGATGAACGAGATCAAGGCGCGCTACTTCAGCTCGATGGCCGTGGAGATCGAGCGCCACGGCGGCAAGGTCGAGAAGAACATCGGCGACGCGATCATGGCCGTATTCGGCCTGGTCCGCGCGCATGAGGACGATGCCCTGCGCGCGGTCCGTGCCGCGTTCGGGATGCAGAAGGCGCTCGCGGCGCTGAACGAACAGCTCGAGCAGTTCTACGGCGTCCGGATCACGAACCGAACCGGCGTGAACACCGGCGAGATCGTCGCGAACACCGATCCGAACGCGGACCAGAACCTCGCCACCGGTGACGCGGTCAATGTCGCGGCCCGCCTCGAGCAGAACGCGCCTGCCGGCGAGATCCTCATCGGCGAGGTCACCTACGAGCTCGTCAAGCAGCAGGTCGAGGTCGAGCGGCTGGAGCTCACCCTCAAGGGCAAACCCGAGCCCGTTCCCGCGTTCCGGCTCATGGACGTCCGGGCGGAGCCGACCCCGGTCCTCGCCGCAGCCGCTGCTCCATTCGTGGGCCGCGAGGACGAGATGGACGTGCTCCGCGGCGCGTATGCCGAGGTCCTAACGAACCGGACGGCCCGCCTCGTTGCCGTGATCGGTGACGCCGGAGTCGGCAAGACACGCCTGATCTCGGATTTCATGGCGACCGTCAGGACCGAGGCGGCGATCTTCCGTGGCCGCTGTCTGGCGTACGGCGACGGGATCACCTTCTGGCCGCTCGTCGAGATCGTCCGCTCCGCGGCCCGGATCGGGGAGGACGACTCGCCGGAGACGGCGATCAGCCGAATCGCCGCGCTCGTCCCGGCCGACGACCAGGACCACGACGCGATCGTTGAGCGGGTGGCGGCAGCCATCGGGCTGACGTCCGCGGCCCACCCGGTCGCCGAGCTGTTCTGGGGTGCGCGCAAGCTCCTCGAGGCCCAGGCCGACAAGCACCCGCTCGTCGTCCTGATCGACGACATCCACTGGGCCGAATCGACCTTCCTGGACCTGCTCGACCACCTGACCGAGTCCGTCAGCGATGCGCCGATGCTCCTGATCTGCTCGGCCCGGCCCGAGGTCGGCGACGTCCATGCGGAGTGGCTCGGTTCGACCAGCGTCGAGCGGATCGATCTCGCGCCGCTCGGTCCCGCCGACGTCGAGACGATGATCGACCGGCTTCTCGCCGGCACCGAGGTCGCGGCCGAGATCCGGGCGAAGGTCATCGCGGCGGCCGAGGGCAACCCGCTCTACATCGAGCAGATGGTGACGATGCTCCGGGAGCGCGACCACGGCTCCGCTCGCGATGTCGTCGTCCCGCCGACGATCTCGGCGCTCCTGGCGGCTCGCCTCGACGGGCTGTCCCGCCAGGAGCGGGCGGTCGTCGACCCGGCGGCGGTGATCGGGCTCGTCTTCCCGGCGGCCGCGATCAGCCACCTCGTGCCGGAGGCGATCCACGACGACGTCGACGGCCACCTCGTTGCCCTCGACCGCAAGCAGTTCGTCCATCCGGTCACGACGGAGGCCAACGCCGAGGCCGACGACCTCCATCGGTTCCATCACATCCTCGTTCGCGATGCCACCTACCAGAGCCTCCTGAAGCGGGCGCGGGCGCAGCTCCATGAGCGGTTCGTCGAGTGGGCCGAGCCGGTCAACCGGGAGCGCGGCCGAGAGACGGAGTTCGAGGAGATCCTCGGCTACCACCTGGAGCAGGCCGTCCGGTACCGATCGGAGCTGGGACCGCTCGATGCCCAGGGCCGGGCGATCGCCGATCGGGCGGCCACGAAGCTGGGCAACGCCGGGCGGCGCGCGTTCGCCCGGGGCGACCTGCCGGCGGCCGCGAACCTCCTCCGACGGGCGACCGTGCTCCTCCCCGCAACGTCGGCGCTCCGCGTCCAGCTGCTCCTCGATCTGGGGTTCGTCCTCCTCGAGAACGGCGACTTCGCGGGTTCGAGGGAGTCGATCGATGCCGCCCGAACGGCCGCGACCGAGCTCGGCGACGAGCGACTCGTCCGGCACGCCGCGGTCGCCCACAACATCCATGCGCAGCTCGGCACGGAGGTGCTCGGCAACGCCGCGGCGATGATCGCGGAAACTGAGGAGCAGATCGCGTGGTTCGGGGCCGCCGACGACCAGGCCGGCCTGACCCACGCCTGGCGGCTCCTCGCGGCGATCCACGGAACAGCGGGTCGCTACCGGGAAGCGCGCGAGGCGATCCAGGGGGTGATGTCGGCCGCGCGCCGGACGGGTGACGTCCGGGCGGCCAACCGTGGCGCGATGGCCTACGCGACGCTCTCGCTCCACGGCGACACGCCCGTACCGGCCGCGATCGCGGAGTGCGACGCGCTCCTGCGCGACGTCGCCGGCAACCGGATGGCAGAGGCGGTGATCAGCCTGGTGCGCGGGCTCCTCCTCGCGATGATCGGCCGATTCGACGAAGCGCGCGGCGTCGCGGCCGAGAGCCGCCGGATCCTGCGCGACCTCGGGCCGAGCGTGACGGCCTCCACGACCTCGATCGAGGGCTCGCGGATCTCGTTCCTGGCGGGCGACTTCGAGACGGCCGATGGCGACCTCAGCCGGGACCTCGAGGAGCTCGAGGCGATCGGCGAGCGCTACTTCCGCTCGACGATCGCCGGCCTCCACTCACGGGCTCGACTGGAGATCGGCGACCTCGAGGCCGCGATCGCCTCGGCGCACCTGACGAAGTCGCTTGCCGATCCGGACGACAACGAGGCCCAGATCCTGTGGCGTCAGGCCCAGGCTCGGGTGCTCGTCGCCCGGGGCCAGCTCGATGAGGCGATCGAGCTGGCACGCGCGGCTGTCGAGCTCACGGCGGGCACCGTCGATCTCGTCCTGCGCGCGGACGCGCTCGTGGATCTCGCGATGATCTTCATCTGGGCAGGCCGCCAGCAGGAAGCAGGGCCTCCCGTGCGGGAGGCCCTGGAGCTGTACGAGCGGAAGGGTGCGAGCGTCGCCGCGGACCGCACCCGGCTCCTCCTGGAGGACGTGGCGGTCGCGAGCTGAGGCCGCCGGGAGTTGCTAGAGGCCCCGCCAGGATCCGTTGTTCAGGGTATAGATCGACGCGGTGCGGCCCTCCCACGTGAAGCACGGCAGCTGGCCGACGCTCGTGGGGGCGACGTTGCCGGCGCACTGGCCGACGAGCCGCTGGCCGCCCGTGAAGGAGTGGACGAAGCCGGTGGGCGTCCCGCTCCGGAACGTGATCTGGATGACGATGGCGCTGGCGTACGGGCCGCCGGTCCCCACGGTTACCTCGGACCACTCGCCGAACAGCTTGGAGCAGTCGATCCCCGCGTTGGCGT
>Ga0081539_10005769_pt1 | contig 12346 bp, 8 predicted proteins | sample TabmetS4T2R2_FD_71023 | JGI IMG/M metagenome (GOLD analysis project Ga0081539, IMG submission 71023) | Tabebuia heterophylla rhizosphere microbial communities from the University of Puerto Rico - S4T2R2 | ecosystem: Host-associated > Plants > Roots > Rhizosphere ...
CCTCACCGGACTGAACATGCCGACGATCGCCATCGTCGATTCAGGCATCCAGACCGGTCGGTCCGATTTCTATCCGCGCGTTCTCAGGCAGGTGAAGATCACGAGCCTGCCGGGGAACTCGGGCGGGGACGGCCGCGGCCACGGAACCTTCGTTGCCGGCATCGCCGCCGGCGGAGCTACGCGCATTGCAGGCGCCGCGCCGACCGCGCCGCTCGTCTCGCTCGACGTCATGGACGACAACGGCATGGCGCTCACGAGCGACGTCATCGCGGCGGCCGACTGGATTCTCCAGAACAAGGCGGCGTACAACATCCGCGTCGCGAACTTCTCGCTCCAGTCCTCGGCGCCGGCGACGTTCGCGTACGACCCGCTCGACCAGGCTGTCGAGAAGCTCTGGTTCAACGGCGTCGTGGTCGTCGCCGCCGCGGGGAACTACGGCGAGAACGGCCAGCCGACGACGGTCGCCTACGCTCCCGGAAACGACCCCTTCGTCATCACCGTCGGGGCGAGCGACATGAACGGCACCTCCACGCCGGCTGACGACTTCGCGGCCCCCTGGTCGGCTTACGGCTACACGCTCGACGGCTTCGCGAAGCCGGACATCGGAGCTCCGGGGCGCGTCCTCGTGTCGCCGGTTCCCCCGGCGTCCACAATGGCCAAAGAGCATCCCGAGCGCGTTGTATATCCGGGCTACATGTGGATGTCGGGAACCTCGTTCGCGGCTCCCGTCGTCTCCGGAGCCGCGGCACTCGTCCTCGCCCACCACCCGAACTGGACTCCCGATCAGGTCAAGGGAGCGCTGATGCTCACCGCACGGCCGACGTCCGCGGGGACGGCGCTCGGAGTCGGCGAGGTCAATGCCAAGGCGGCCACGCAGGTCACGAGCCCGCCCAACCCGAATCTCGCACTCGGCCAGTTCGTCAAGCCGGATGGCACAGGCGGCCTCGCCTTCGACGCAGCGAGCTGGGCGAACACAGCTCAGGCCGACGCGTCGTGGAACAGCGCCTCGTGGAATCAGGCGTCCTGGAGCTCCGCGAGCTGGGCCAATGCGTCCTGGAACAGCGCGTCCTGGGCGCAGGCCTCGTGGTCGAGCGCCTCCTGGGCAGCGGCATCCTGGAACAGCGCTTCCTGGGCCGCGGCGAGTTGGGCCGCCGCCAGCTGGGCAGCCGCATCGTGGAACGCGGCCAGCTGGGCCGCCGCCTCCTGGGCCGCCTAGAAGCGCCCGGCCACCCTCGCGGCACTAATCCCTCGAAGGAGTGAACCTCCTTTTTCTCCCGCAAATGGGGGACGTAGCCGACGAGCGTTCCCCCTAGCTTGCGGTCTGCGTAACGGAAGTCCAGCGGCCGCGCACTTCGCGCGAGGGAGAGGAACGAGAGAGCACATGCGGCAGGATCGCGGTTCGAACGGAAACCTTCGGTGGAGCGCCCTCTGGGGCAAGCCCGCGAAGGGGGAGACGCGTTCCAGCGCGCTCTGGGGAAAGGGAGGACGAGGGTTGATCGCGACGCTCGTGCTCGTCATCGGCCTTGCGGCGCCCGTGGCGTCTGCGGATTCCGGCTCGGCCATCAAGGCCTACACGACGCCGGGTCTGCTCGCCGAGGCGCAGGCAAACCCGAAGGCGAGCTTCGACGTCGTCCTCGTCGGCGCAGATCGGCCCACGGGCTGGCTCGTCAAGCAGATCGCCGCGTTCGACAGCACGAAGACGAAGGTCCGCCGGCAGTTCACGTCGATCGAGGGCGTCGCCGCCCGCCTGACGGGCAGCCAGGTCCTGACGCTGGCCCGCAACGGCCACGTCGAGTCCATCACGTACGACGCGCCGATCACGCTCGCGGGCCTGAGCAACAAGCAGCGCTGGCCCTTCGTCTCGGGAGTCCAGAAGTTCTGGGCGAACGGAGCCGCAACGCCGACGATCGCCGTCGTCGACTCCGGCATCGAGGCGGGTCGCTCGGACTTCGGCGGCCGGGTCGCGGCCCAGGTCAACATGACGTCGCTCGCGAACAACTCGTCGGGCGACGGCCGCGGCCACGGCACCTTCGTAGCGGGCATCGCCGCAGGCTCGGGTGACGGCTACGCCGGGGCTGCGCCGAGCTCGAAGATCGTCTCGCTCGACGTGATGGACGACACGGGCATGGCGATGACGCGCGACGTCATCGCGGCCGCCGACTGGATCCTTGCGAACAAGGACAAGTACGGGATCAAGGTCGCGAACTTCTCGCTCCACTCGTCGCAGGCCAACAGCTTCATGTACGACCCGCTCGACAAGGCGGTCGAGAGGCTCTGGTTCTCCGGCGTCGTCGTGGTCGCCGCGGCTGGCAACTACGGCGTCAAGGGTCAACCGAGCGGCGTGCCGTTCGCGCCGGGCAATGACCCGTTCGTGATCACCGTCGGTGCCGACGACGTCGATGGCTCGACCTCGACGATCGACGACACCGCCGCCCCCTGGTCGGCCTACGGCTACACGCTCGACGGGTTCGCGAAGCCCGACATCGCAGCGCCCGGCCGCTTCATCGTCGGTCCTGCGCCCGCATCGTCCACGCTCGCCCTCGAGCGACCCGAAAGCGTCGTCGCTCCGGGCTACATCCAGCTCTCGGGCACCTCCTTCGCCGCGCCGATCGTGGCCGGCGGAGCCGCCCAGATCCTGGCAGCGCACCCCACGTGGACGCCGGACCAGGTCAAGGGCGCCCTCATGCTGACCGCGAGCCGGACGCCGGCTGCGGCGCCGCTCTCCGAGGGAGTCGGCATCGTCGACATCGCCAAGGCCGTCGCGCTGACGAGCGCCCCGAACCCGAACGCCGCGCTCCGCCCGTTCGTGATCGCGGATCCGCTCGGCGCCGCGGGGCTCGTCTTCGACACCGCCAGCTGGGCGAACACCGCCAAGGCGAATGCCTCGTGGGCCTCGGCCTCCTGGTCGGATGCCTCCTGGGCCTCGGCCTCCTGGGCAAGCGCGTCGTGGGCTTCGGCCTCGTGGGCGAGCGCTTCCTGGGCAAGCGCGAGCTGGTCGGACGCCTCGTGGTCGGATGCGAGCTGGTCGGACGCCTCGTGGGCCTCGGTCTCCTACGCCGACAACGCCGAAGGCGAGGTCAGCGCGGCGGGCGGCGAGTGGGTCGACGACACCGAGCTCCAGGCTCTCCTCGGAGAGACGACGCCGGCCGGCGCAGCGGCCACCACGGATCCCCTCACTTCCGCGCTCCCCTAGGAGGCTCGAGTCCCCTAGGAGGGACGAGCGCGACAAGAGCCCCGGACCGCCCACCCGGCCCGGGGTTCACCCTTTTGGGTGAAATTGGCTCCGTCCCTCGAACGGGGGACGCCGCTGGTTTCCGCGGGGCATACGGTCCGTTCATGGCTCTGCGGCCCCGCGCTTACGCGTGGATGCGAACGGAGCTGCAACGACGACTGCAGCGGGGGTTTGGGCTGGGCAGATGAGCGCTGTACCAACGGAATATCGCGGGATCGAGCGGCGCCAGGCACCCGAGCACCGGGAGCCGACTCTCTCGCGCGGGGCAAAGCTCTATCTCGGGGCGATCGCCGTGGCGACGCTCGTCGCCGCCATCCCACCGCTCTCGAACCTCTCGCCGGAGACGCGCGGCTGGCCGACCTTCCTCCTCCTCGCGAGCTGCGCGGCGATCGCGCAGCTCTTCGTCGTCCGGACGCCCCGCGACCAGTCGTATCACACGACGATCGTCTTCCTCATTCCGGCGGCGCTCTTGCTCCCGCCGGAGCTCGTCGCGCTCATGGGCGTCGTGCAGCACATCCCGGAGTGGCTCAAGATTCGCTACCCCTGGTACATCCAGAGCTTCAACATCTGCAACTACACGCTGAACGGCCTCGCGGCGTGGGGCGCAGTCACACTCGTCCGGGACCTCAACCTGAGCAGGGAGCCGGAGATGGCGCTCGCCGGGTTGGCGGCGTGCGTCGTCTTCGTGGTGATGAACCACGTCCTCCTCGCGACGATGCTCCATTTCGCACGCGGCCACTCGCTGCGCCACACGGGGCTCTTCTCGGGCGACAGCCTGTCGACGGACTTCGTCCTCGCCGCGCTGGGGGTCGCCTTCGCGAGCCTCTGGCGCTGGAATCCGTATCTCCTGCCGACCGCCGTCGCTCCGCTCCTCCTCATCCATCGCTCGCTCAGCGTCCCGGCGCTCCAGGAAGAGGCCAGGGTCGATCCAAAGACAGGCCTCTTCAACGCGCGCCACTTCGCCGCCGAGCTGCGCGAGGAGCTGGCCCGCTCCGGCCGCTTCGACCGGCCGATGGCGGTGATCATGGCCGACCTCGATCTCCTCCGGGACATCAACAACGCGTACGGCCACCTCGCGGGCGACGCGGTGCTGAGAGGTATCGCCGACATCTTCCGCACCCACCTTCGTCCGTACGACATCCCGGCGCGCTTCGGCGGCGAGGAGTTCGCCATTCTCCTGCCCGAGACAAGCTCGGACACGGCGCTCGAGATCGCCGAGCGGATCCGCCGGGCGGTCGCCGAGCACCGGTTCGAAGTCGAGACGTCGAGCGATCCCGTCCGCGCCACCGTCTCGCTCGGTATCGCCGCTTATCCGAAGGACGGGACGGATCCGAACGAGCTGATCCATCAGGCCGATCTGGCGGTCTACCGCGCAAAGCTTCAGGGCCGCAACCGCGTGCTCGGGGCCAGCTCCGAGCCGCTGCTCATGACCGCCGAGCGCAACACCCGGCTCGCCGCCGTGCCGGAGCAAGGAGAGTACGTCGCCAGCACGGCGCGAGCCCTCCCGGAGGCGCGAGCGAGCGAGCTGCGGGAGGCGCAGCAGCAACAGCGCCCGCACACGCCCGGGCGTCCACACTTCCTCGCACTCTCGGCTCCCCTCGCCGCACTCGTCGCCCTCGTGGCGATTGCCGGGATCGTCGCCGGCTTCGGAGGCCTGCTTCTGGGAACGACCGGTGACATCCTCGGGCTCATTGCCATCGTCATCCTCGTCGGCGGTGGTCAGGCGCTTTCGCTCGAGCTCGAGGCCGGCTCCATCTCCGTCAGCGCTGTCGGCGCGCTCGCGGGTGCCGCCCTCTTCGGCCCCCGTGCGGCGCTTCCCCTCGCGGTTGCCATCGTCGCCGTCGAGTGGAGCGCACGCCGCGACGACTGGTACTACGCGCTCTTCAACATCGGCGCCCTCAGCCTCGCTTCGCTCGCGGCTGCGGCCGTCTTCAGCGTGGGATGGGTCGAGACCCGAGCCGGCGAGCTGGTCACCGCCACGGCCGGCCTCGCCGCCGGCGCCGCCTACTTCGTCGTCAACACCGCGCTCATCTCGCTCGCCATGGCGCTCGAGGGGCACGACCGCTGGCGCGCGGTCTGGAACGAGCGCTTCTCCTGGCTCCTACCTCACTACGTGGCCTTCGGAGCAGTGGGCGGTGCCATCGCGCTCGCCTATTCGGCCATCGGGCTCTACGGCCTCGCCGTCTTCGTCCTGCCGCTCCTCCTCATGCGCAAGACGATGGCCGCCTATCTCGGGCATACGGAGAAGTCGACGAAGAAGCTCCGGAAGGCAGCCGAGACCATCCGGACGCAGAACGTCTCCCTCGAGCAGGCGAACCGCTTGCTCAAGGAGCGCTCGACGGCGGCCATGGAGAGTCTCTCGGCCACCGTCGACGCGCGGGATGCGTACACGGCCGGCCACTCGCGCCGCGTGCAGCAGCTCGCTCTCGCGATCGGCCGCGAGCTCGGGCTCTCGCAGGCCGAGCTCGACCTCCTCGGCCACGCGGCGCTCTTCCACGACATCGGCAAGCTCGCCATCCCCGACGCGATCCTCCTCAAGCCTGCGAGCCTCACGGCGGACGAGTGGGCCCTCATGCAGCGCCACGCCGACGAGGGCGCACGCATCATCGACCGCCTCGGTTTCCTGAACGACGCGGTTCCCGCGATCCGCCATCACCACGAACGCTTCGACGGCACGGGCTACCCGGAAGGGCTTGCCGGTGAGGACATCCCCCTCGGCGCCCGCATCATCCACGTCGCCGACGCGCTCGACTCCATGCTGACGACGCGGATCTATCGCGCCGCCAGGCCCGCCCACGAAGCGCTCGAAGAGCTTCGCCGCGGCTCCGGCGCCCAGTTCTGCCCGCGCTGCGTCTCGGCCCTCGAGCGGCTCCTCCAGACGGATGAATCCAACGAGCAGCAGTCGCCCGGGCCGCTCCTCGCGTCCGCGATCTAGCGGCAGCAGGCACTTGCGCTTCGTCTAATCTGCTCTATCCTGAGCTCGAGAGGCCCGTGCAGGTGGAGCCCGCCGATCTCGCCGCGTTCCGGGCAGGGATGCGCCGCCGCTACTCAGACGAAGAGATCCTTGCCGAGCTGAAGGCCTGCGCGGAGCGTCTCGGCCGCTCTCCGACCATGCGCGAGTTCGAGCTCGACCGCCGGGTGCGCATGCATCCCCAGACGGTCATCGAGCGGTTCGGGACCTGGAACACCGCCAAGCGCCTGGCCGGTCTGCGGCCGCGCCGCTTCGCGACCCGCGAGGAGCTCCTCGCAGAGCTGCGAGCCCTCGGCGACGAGCTCGGGCGCCCGCCGACCGGGGGGGACCTGCAGCGCAGGCGGGCGACGATGCCGTCGAAGTCCCTCTACTGGCACACCTTCGGCTCGCTGCGCAACGCTCTGCGCGAGGCCGGCTTCGACGTCCCCCTGGGGGAGGAACGGCTCGAGCGGGCGGTGACGCACGGTGCCAGCCTCGCCAGGCGCCTCCGGCGGCTACCGCGCTTCGCCGACTGGGCCGCGGCGCGGCGGCGCAACCCCAAGCTCGCGAGCGAATGGCAGGTCTACCGGCTCGCCGGCGGGCGTCGAGGGGCCTGGACGAACTTCCAGTACCTCGTCCGCGCCCGTCTGCTCGAGGAAGGTGCCGTCGTCGCCGACGACGGGAAGGTCAGCGTCCCGCGGCGCTCGTCGCCAGAGCAGCGAGCCGGGCGAGGCAGAACTGGTGCTGCTCGGGGGCGCGCACGGCGGGAAGCAGCTCCTCGCTGAAGCTGCGATCGGGCTCGAAAGCCTCGCTGCGGACGAGCTTCCCGTTCACTGCTGCACCGAGCGTGCCCTCGCGTAGCTCACGCTTCCGTAGGCGCGCGTTCGTGTAGAGCTCGACGAGGTCGAGGGCGCTCTTGGTCGAGGCGAAGAAGAGCTCGTGCCTGCCTTGCCCGATCCAGAGCGGCCGCCCGATGCCGCGGGCGAGATAGAGAACCTCGGGATCGCGCTCGTCCAGCCACGCGGTCGCCATCGAGCCATAGAGCTCCTCGAACGCCTTGGCCCGGCCCCGTTCGCGCTCGGCGAGGGCGAAGATGGCCTCGGAGTCGACGGTCATGTCCGGCTCGGCACGCTCGAACCCGTACGCGGCGAAGACCTCCTCGTCGTTCTTGATGATTCCGTTGTGGACACCGACGACCGAGCCGTGTCGGACCGGGTGGTTGTTCGCGTTCAGCGACGGGTGGCCCTTGGTGTAGTCGCGAACGTGGACGAGCACTTGGGTGGCAGCTCCGGGGACGGAGATTTCCTCGAGCAGCTCGCTCGCGCCCGCCTGCCGCTTGTGCACCTGCAGGTCGAGGCCCGGCCCGCGGAAGCAATAACCGGCCGCGTCCGAGCCCCGTTCGGAGATCGCAGCCATCAGGGTTTGCGCAGCAAGGGTGGGGTCGACAGCGCTTTCGCGATCAAGGCTGTATCCGGCGATCCCACACAAGGCCAGGTTCCACTGTAACAATCGTCCCTGTCGGCTCGGCGCACGATCCCCCAAGACGGGGTCGGACTCTCAAGGCCCCATGCCCTAAGGCCGATAGGGCATCCGTGGGACGGCCCGTCCGCAGACTGCCTTCGCCCGAGCCTGAGCCCGTCCGGGGGGAGGACGAGGAGGCGAAGCTCGAACTCGTGCCCGAGTCGGGTGCCCTCGACACGCCCGAGGAGGCCGTGGAGGAGCAGGAGGACGAGGACGAGAAGGAGGAACGGCAGCCCGCCGCCGTCACGCAGGATCCGCTCAAGCTCTATGTCCGTCAGATCGGCGACGGGCCCTTGCTCACGCCCGCCGAGGAGCGCGAGCTCGCACGGCGCAAGGACGAGGGCGACGAGGCCGCGAAGCGCCGCCTGATCGAGTCGAACCTGCGGCTCGTCATGTCGATCACGCGGAACTACGTGAATTCGGGCGTTCCGCTTCTCGACCTCATCCAGGAGGGGAACCTCGGGCTCATCCGGGCGGTCGAGAAGTTCGACTACAAGATGGGCTACAAGCTCTCGACGTACGCGACCTGGTGGATCCGCCAGGCAGTGACGCGCGCGATCGCCGACCAGGGCCGGACGATTCGCCTGCCCGTCCACGTCGTCGACCAGGTGCGCCGCGTCATGCGGGCGCGCCGGATCCTGACGCAGAAGCTGAACCGTGACCCGCTTCCCGACGAGATCGCGAAGGAGAGCGGCTTCGAGGTGAAACGCGTGCGGGAGCTCCTCGAGCTCGTGGAGGATCCGGTCAGCCTCGAGACACCCGTCGGAGACGGCGACTCGATGTACGGCGACATGATCGAGGACGTCAATTCGGAGAAGCCCGACGAATCGCTGGCGGAGATGCTGCGCAGCACCGAGCTCCAGACCGCGCTCGGCCAGCTCTCCGAGCGCATGCGCCACGTGCTCGAGCTGCGCTTCGGGCTCACGGGGGCGGCACCCAAGACGCTCGAGGAGGTGGGCAGCGAGCTGGGCGTCACGCGCGAACGCGTGCGCCAGCTCGAGTCGCGCGCCCTTCGCGAGCTCCAGGCCGCCGCGCCCGACCTCCGCCTCTACCTCCGCGCCGAGTAGCCGGTTCAGTCGATCGCTCGATGGCCGCGGGCACCCGCCGGGGCAGCGGGTAGGTTTGGGTGGTGTTCGTCGACGTTCACTCGCACGTCGTCCCCTCGGGCGACGACGGCGCCCGGACTCTCGAAGAGGGCCTCGACCTCTGCCGCGGAGCCGCGGCCGCAGGCACGAGCGTCCTCTACGCAACGCCGCACGTCTGGCCGATGCTGCCGCTCACCCTCGAACGGGAGGAGGCAATCCGCGCCACGCACGCCGAGATGGCGCCGGCCGCTTCCCGGTTCGGCCTGGAGCTCCAGCTCGGCTTCGAGCTGACGCCGACCGCGGCGCTCCTCGACGACGACCCATGGCGCTACCGGCTCGGCGACGTCCCCGCGGTGCTGATGGAAGTGCCGTTCCACGGCTCTCTAAGCCTTGCTGAGCGCCTTGCGGAGCACATCCAGGCTTCCGGTCTCGTGCCCGTCATCGCGCATCCAGAGCGATCTGAGGCCGTCGGCGAGGATCATGGCGTGGCTACGGGGCTCCACGAGCGCGGCTGGCTCCTGCAGATGAACGCGACGAGCCTCCTCGGCTACCACGGCGCGCACATCGAGGCAACCGCGTGGACCCTGCTCGACGAAGGTGTCATCGACCTCGTCGCATCCGACGGCCACCGCACGGCGCGACCGCCGCACCTCGACGACGCCTTTCGCGCAGCGCAGGCGCGACTGGGGGAGGGGGCGCGAGCCCTGTTCGACGGGCGCGCGCTACCGGCTCGCGACCGCGTCGATCTCGCGGAGCGACGCTAGACGCGACAGCGATTCGATCTCGATCTGGCGCACGCGCTCCCGCGTGATCCCGAGTCGGCGCCCGATGTGCTCGAGCGTGTGGGGCTCCTCGCCGCGTAGCCCGTAGCGGAGCTCGAGGACGCGACGGTCGCGCTCGGGCAGCGACTCGAGCGCGCGATCGAGTGCTTCCTTCTGCAGCCGCCGCTCGGTCTCTTCCTCGGGCAGCGGCTCCTCGCCGGCCACGAGGTCGCCGAAGACTGCATCTTCCTGCTCGCCGATCGGCTGGTCGAGGCTCGTGGACGCCCGAGCAGCCGCACGCACCTCGATCGCCTGCTGAAGAGGCAGGCCGGCCTCGTGCGCGATCTCCTCGAGGGAAGGCTCGCGGGCGAGCTGCGTCCAGAGATGCCGCTCCGCCCGGTGCATCTTCTGCATGCGCTCGACGACGTGAACCGGCACGCGGATCGTTCGCGCCTTGTCGGCGATCGCGCGCGCGACGGCCTGGCGGATCCACCACGTCGCGTAGGTGGAGAACTTCAGACCCCGCTGCCACTCGAACTTCTCGACCGCGCGGATGAGCCCGAACATGCCCTCCTGGATGAGGTCGAGGAAGGGGAGACCCTGGTTGCGGTAGTTCTTCGCGATCGAGACGACGAGGCGCAGGTTGCACTCGATCATCCGCCGCTTGGCCTCCATGTCGCCGCGCTCGATCCGCTTCGAGAGCTCGACCTCGTCGGCGGCAGTGAGAAGCGGGTGCCGCCCGATCTCGCGCAGGAAGAGCTGCAGCGCGTCGGTCGTCGTCTCCAGCACCTCGGAGTTGCGCGGCGGTGCCGTCGGCTCGCGCGCGGGCTCCTTCGGGGTCTCGACGACCTCGATGCCCCGCTCCTCGAGCTCGCGGTAGAAGGTCTCGACGTCGGAGGGCTCGATTTCGAGCGTGTCGAGGGTCTCCGTCAGCTCGGTAGCGTCGAGGAAGCCGGCCGCCTCGCCGCGCTCGAACAGATGCTGGATCTCCTCGTTCTGGAGGGCGGTCGTTTGCTCGTCTGCCATCTACGCACGCGCCGCCCGGGCTTCTTCCACGCATGCACGGACCCCGGGCGGTACCGGGGCTACCCTACCAACAGCGGCGAGAAAGTAAACCCTTTGCGGGTCCCGCGCGAAGTGGTATTTCCGAAAATTCGGCCTATTCTCCGATCAGAGCCCGCTCGTACGCGGCTACGGGAGAAGGGGAATGTTGGTTCTATTCGACGGGGCTACCTGGACAGGTGTCGGCGCGCTGGCTGTGGCGGGGCTCCTGCTCGCGCTCGGCATCCTCTTGTTCCTGCGCTGGCGCCGAGAAGCGGCGCGCGAGATCGCGCACGTCCGGGCGACGGGCGAGCGCACGGAGCGGCTCCTCGGGCAGCTGAGCCGAGCGCTCGGCGAGGCCAATGAGCAGGCTTCGCGCCTCACTGCTCTCGGCGAGGCCGGCGCCACGCTCGACCTCGACGAGGCGCTCGAGAGCGCTCTCCGAGCGGTCAGCGAGCTCGCGGACGCGGATGCGGCGCTGATCGTCCTCCGCCACGAGGATGCCGAGATCACGGCCAGCCATGGCCTGACGAGGGAAGAGTCGACGCGCGACCTGCTCGGCGTGCCGCCCGAGGCGGGCACGGCACGGGCCGTCAAGCTGAGCTATCTCTACTCGGCCGAGGAGGCTGCGAACGACGCCTTCAGGCTCGCCGGAGGGCTCGCGGTTCCGCTCTCGAGCGAGCATGGGGGACGCATCGGCATGCTCGCGGTCTTCTGGCGCCGCGCCGAGCGCTCCCTGCAGGAGCGGCTGCTCGCCCGCTTCGAGGAGGTCGCCGCGGCCTTCGGGCCGGCCCTCGAGCACGCGAGGCTCTACGCGGAGGCGAGCCGGCTTGCGGACACCGACCCGCTCACGGACCTACGCAACCGGCGTTACTTCGACGACCGCCTGCATCGCGAGTGCGCTCGTTCCCGCCGCTACGGCCGGGCGCTCGGCCTTCTGCTCTTCGAGGCCGAGGGCGGCCTGGACGACTACGCCTCTGCCGGGGAGCGCATCCTCGGCGCCGTGCGCGGGACGGACGTCGCGGCCCATCTCGGGGACGGTCTCTTCGCGGTGCTCATGCCGGAGGCGGCTCAAGCAGACGCCGAGCGCCTCCAACGGCGACTCCAGCTCGCTCTCGGCGGCCCCGTCGACAACGCTGACGGTCTCAGGCTCCGCGCCGGGCTCGTCGATCTCCGGCGGGAAGACGACGCTCGCACGTTCTTCGAGCGAGCGCAGGACGCGCTCGAGCGGGCGCGGCTGGCCGTGAGCGAGCCGCTTTCGGCCCCTCGCACCGCCTAGAACGCCCACGCACGAGAACCGGCGTTATGTCAAGTCGGCGGCGATTGACGGCGGCGCCCGCCTCCCCGTTCGGGAGACGAGCGCCGTCGGTTCCTTCCTTACCGCCTGCGGATGGCGACCCGGTCGACCAGGCCGTCGAAGTACTGGCACGACACGTTCGGCGCCGTGCAAGCCAGCTTGCCGCCAATGGTGACCTTCGCGGCGTTCTCGATGTTGCCGGTCGGGCCCGGCTCGCTGCGCGGGAAGTTGTTCCCGACCTGGATGACGACCTTGTCCGGGCGGCGCGTGCACGTCGCCTTGTGCCACTGGCCGTCCGCGACGCTCCCTCGCGACCTGATCGCACCGCGGCCGGCCGCCCCTCGGTACGTGCAGACGAGATGTCCCTGGTTGTCGACCTCGACCTTCCAGCTGCCGCCGTTCGTGTTCGCCTGGCCCTTCTGGATGATGTTCTGGCCCATAGCGCTCGTCTTGAAGCGG
>Ga0081539_10005770_pt1 | contig 12345 bp, 12 predicted proteins | sample TabmetS4T2R2_FD_71023 | JGI IMG/M metagenome (GOLD analysis project Ga0081539, IMG submission 71023) | Tabebuia heterophylla rhizosphere microbial communities from the University of Puerto Rico - S4T2R2 | ecosystem: Host-associated > Plants > Roots > Rhizosphere ...
GACGTCTGGCTTCTTGGAGATGTGCTGCTCCCCAATGAGTGCTGACCAGTATCCGAGTTCGTGCAGGGTGTGGACTATGTGCTGGCTGTAGTCATTGAGCGAGAACCCACGATGTGCGAGCCCGACCATCCCATTGGAGTGGGCGTACTGGCCGGTGAGGAGGCAGGCGCGGCTTCCGGAACAGGTCGGGGCGGCGCAAAACGCTTTGCGGAAGATGACGCCCTCTTCGGCGAGGCGCTGGATGTTGGGCGTGCGGGCGGCGTATCCGTACGGCCTTACGCCACGACCGGTGTCGTGCGAGTGCAGGTAGAGGATGTCCGGAAGATCTGGCAACGCTATTCCTTTCCGCTTCGCACTGGCGTGTTTATGGCTTTCGTCTCGTTGTAAAGGCGCACCCATTCCTGGGAAAGCTCGTCCGCCTGCCGTTTCATTCTAGGCTGCTGGACGGAAAAATTCTCCGGTGTCGAGACTCCGATCTCCTCCAGCAGTCGGGGGACGATGTTCTCGTAGTCCTCGATCAGCTCTTCGTAAACGATCTTCACGGGTTCAATGCCGCATTCGTCGAAGAAGTCCCGCCAGGCGGCGTTGTGTTCGTCTATGCGCAGCTTGAGATGGTTCACGGCAGTGAAGCTCAAGCGCAACCCTTTGCCGCCGACCTCCTCGTCCGAGTCGCGGCGCCACTGCTGCGTCTGGAGCGCCTTCCACAGCGAGACAGCCTGGCTCGTGGTGTCGTGGCGCCGGATCCAAACGTACCGCCTGAGGTGCGGGAACACGGAGGCCGGCACCTCGCACGGTGCAACGCCGGCGCGTCCCGATCGCCGCGCCAGCCGCACGAAATCCCGGAAGTAGGCCCACATGATCTTGGTCCCAAACACCCCATTCTCCGTCGTCCCCTTCTCCAGTGCTGCGTCCAGAAGTTCCCCGAAGTCCGGCGGGCGCCAGTCCTCGGGTGTTAGATCCGGCTGCTTACTGAAGCGTCCTCCGTAGTCGCCGAGTACATCCTGGAACTCCGGATCGTCCAGAAGCGCCCACACGTTCGGGTCGTTGGACCTCTGGAAGTAGTCCCTCGGACGCCTTGGCCGACCCGTCTCCAGCAAGACCTCGAAGTGCTCCGCCGGACGCCCGGAGATGCCAGTGCTCCCGAGCGCCTCGCACAACAACGTGCTCCCGCTGCGCGGCGTCGCGCAGATCAAATACGAAAGCCTCGGCCTTACCACCCTTCGCGCAGGCGCCCCGCGATCTTCCCGGGCTCCGGTCATGCACTCTCCTTTGTTCAACATAAAGTGTATTTTGTCTATTATGTTAGTAGATAACTCGTATCTGGTCCACGATGCGGGAGGCGTTCTCACGGCACCTGCTGTCGACGGGATACAACCGGAACCCCGCGTTGATACTTGACGCCGAGAAAGGTATCGGGTACTCTTTCGTATGTCTACTAAATTAGTAGACAAACCATACAAAACTGTACTGAAAGGAGGTTCCGGGATGAAGCTGGAGTTGGATCTGTGGCGGGAGTTGTGGGACCGCGAGGGGAGCCGGGGACTGGACAACTGGCACGAGTTGCCGGAGACGGCCGAGGAAGAAGCGGTACCGCCCCCTGATCCATCCGGGCTGGTAGATGGGCTTGAAGAGGGTTGGTGAACGCGCCGGACAGCGCATCACCGCAAAGTGGCATCAACGGGACAGGGAGGTGGAAGGTAGAGGATCGTCTCGCCTACCGGCGGGCCTGTCGCGCGGAAGCCTTCTAAACCCGGAGTCCACGACTACGGCAGTAGCGGGGAATGGATACGGTCGTTGGTGGTAGGGCTTCTCCTGTTTTCGGTGGTGGCCTCAGCCGGCGCTGGTACGCTGTTGTTCTGCATCGTGCTCCTGGCCTGGGCGCTCTTTCCCTGCTCGTCGGTACCAGGGACGCGCTGGAAGCCGGATGCATATTCATGCTGGTATCGCTCGGCGTAGTGGTAGTGGCCGGGCTCGCCCGCTACGGCCCCGGCGCGCTCACGCCATCAGCAAAAGAGGGTGGAGACGGGGATCTCCACCCTCATCCAAGATCAGAAAGACCTGAAAACTAGTTGAACGATTCAACTCCCTCAGGCTGGAGGTATCCGTAGAACTCCAGCTTCTCGATGACGCGCCGGGCGCTCTCGCGCGGCTCTTCCTGGTCTGTGTGTATGTGCAGGTCCGGGGCGGCCGGCGGCTCGTATGGGTCGGAGACGCCTGTGAACTGCTCTATCTCCCCAGCAAACGCCTTCTTGTACAGTCCCTTCACATCGCGCTCGGCGCAAACTTCGAGCGGGGCATCCACGAACACCTCGACGAAGTCAACGATCCTGCGCCGCACCTGGTCGCGGGGCTCCTTGTAGGGCGAGATGGCGGAGACGATCACGCCTACGCCATTGCGCGTTAGCAGGTTCGCCACGAACCCTATCCTCAGCACGTTGATGTTCCGGTCCTCGCGCGAGAAGGTCAGGCCCTTGGATAGGTTGGTGCGCACGATGTCGCCGTCGAGGGTTTCAACGCTCACCCCTCTCTCCCTGAGTTCTTTCTCCACGATCTCGGCTATGGTGGTTTTCCCGGCGCCCGAAAGCCCCGTGAACCACAGCGTGAACCCGCGCCCGAACCTGGTTTCGTCCTGTACCATTTCTTTCTCCTTTCTTTACTTCTGTTCCGTCCGCTGGCCTTCGATCAGCACCTTGACGACCTCGGGCCGCGAGAACTCGGGCGGAGGATACTCTCCCTTGCCCAGCATTTCCCGCACCCGCGTACCGCTGAAGAACACGTGCGAGGCGGGATCGTGGGGGCACGTCTTGGACGATGCCATCCCCTGGCATTCCTTGCAGAAGAACGCGTGTTCGAAGAAGAGCGGCGTGATCCCGAGTTCGCCCTCCTCGAACTCACTGAAGATGTGCTGGGCGTCGTAGGTTCCGTAGTAGCTTCCAACACCCGCGTGATCCCGGCCCACGATGAAGTGGGTGCAGCCGTAGTTCTTGCGGCACAAAGCGTGGAAGATAGCCTCCCTCGGCCCCGCGTACCGCATGGCCGCCGGGAACACGGCAAGCACGGTCCTGTTCTTCGGGTAGTAGCGCTCCAGGATGACCTCGTAGCTCTTCATCCTCACGGCTGCCGGGATATCGTCCGACTTGGTTTCCCCGACCAGCGGGTTCAGGAGCAATCCATCCACGGTTTCGAGTGCGCTCTTCTGGATGTACTCGTGCGCCCGGTGGACCGGATTGCGTGTCTGGAACCCGACCACCTTCTTCCAGCCCCGCTCCACAAAGAGCGCCCGAAGTTCGGCTGGTGTATGGTAGTGCTGGGGGAACGGGCCGCGATCCGGATCCCGCATAAAATCCACCTCGCCGCCGAGCAGCACGTTACCCCGGCGGTAGATGGCGGCCACGCCGGGATGGTCGGTGTCCGTGGTGCGATACACCTCGCGGGCCTCGCGCTCCCGGTCGTAGCGGAAACGCTCCCTGAGCGTCATGGTGGCCACGATCTCACCCATGCCGTCGGTCAGGGCAATCTCCGATCCTTCCGGCAGCGTATTCGCCGTCTCCTCGTCTGTAGGGAGGGTAACGGGCATGCTCCACGGCAGGCCGTCGGGGAGGCGCATCTCCCCCACGACGCCCTCGTACTCCTCGCGTCCCATGAACCCTTCGAGCGGGCTGAAGACGCCCGTGGAGATCATCTCCAGGTTCGAGAGCGTCCGTGGTCCTAGCCTTACCTGGGGAAGCCCCGCTGCCTCCCTGAGCCGCTCTCCCCGCTCGTCAGCCGGTACGGCCCGGTCAACAAGTTTTTCCCCGTGCGGGGAGATGGTCCCGTTCTCAGTTAGCATCATCTCGATATAGTTCCTCCTGATCTCCTTACGATTCCTGACGCGTAGGCAGTTGCCTGGCCGGGATGGCGTGGGCGGAGAGCTGGTAATAATAGGGGAGACAGTGTTCGTATGTCTCCTCGAGTTCTTCCGGCAATTCGGGATCTCGGCGGGTGGCGCGCTTGATGCCGGAGCTCTCCTGCGCGTCTGAGTGCCAGCCGTCCCAGCTATCCCATTGGTTCACCTCCCCAGGCTCCCAGGTCAGGGAACCGGAACGGAAGGGTATCTGAAGCCTCTCGCAGTACGTGGCGAGAACACCCGCCGGGTCTTCTGAGAACGTCATGGCGTCAACGACGATTGGTTCCTGCCCCGCGTCCTGGGAGAGCCGGAACAGCCGGTAGAGCTGCTCGTAGCCCGTCTCCTCCACTGTGAAGTCCGGCCACATCTTGTACAGCGAGACGAGCACGTACTTCGGGTCCCGCACGATGAAGGTGTTGGCGAAGCTGTCGGCGAACTCGGCTTTGAGCAGGGGTTTCGCCTGGTACGCCATGTCCTTGACGAAAGCCCGCTTCTCCCGGGGCCGCAGAACGTCCTCCCTGACGGTCTCGAAGTTGTACTCGGCCTTCGGCTCCGCGTCCCCGAAGCGGTCGCTCACCCGGTCCTCGCTGTAGTAGTACGACGCCGAGAACGGTTCGTGCAATACCTCGAAATCGTCGCGCTCTACGAACACCCTCTCGAAAGCGGTGGAGATGGACCGCGGCACGGCCCACAACGCGACAGGTTTCTCTCTGCTCATGGCATCCTTCCAATTCACCGATCAGCCGACGCATACCGGATGCCCGACGACCCCATCGTACATATACCCTAGGTCGTTCCAAGCACGGTCTCCGGCTGTATATTACCCAGGTGGTCTGTCGCCTTCACACGCAACTCGCGATCCCCGGGCTTCGCCTCGCCTTCTCGAAGATACGCAGCTTCTCGAACGGCAGCGGCTTGCGTACGCCCTGCTCGCCCGGAACACCTTCTCTCACGGATCCAACATCGGAATCCTCCTTCGAGCCTACCTCTAAATACCCAACCGGGCCGCCGTTCCTCACAGTATCAGCCAAATTTTCCTTTTTTACTATTTTGTCTACTATACTTGTAAACAAAACCGTAGCTGACGGATTGCAGGGTGTCAAGTGGCGGCACGCGTGTCATTGCCGGGGTACGGCGGCGTCGCGCACCGGCCTTGCGGGCGATCCGTCCGCCTTTGTCCAGGGTTATCCTCCCAGAAGCCCCTTCTGGTTCAGGTAGTCTTTGGCGACTTCTTCCGGGTCGTCCTTATCTACCTCGACGCGCCGGTTCAGTTTCTTGAGGTCGTCGGTGGTCAGGGTGGCGGAGAGTTCGTTCAGGGCTTTCTCGATCTTGGCGTTCGAGTCCTGGCTGCGGATTATCGGGATGATGTTCTGGGCCGGGCTCAACTCCTTGTCGTCGTCGAGCACGATCCAGCCGCGCTGATCGATAATGCCCTGGCTGCTGAAGACGCGGCCGACGTCTATGTCACCGTTGGCCAGGGCCTCGACGGTAAGGGGACCGCCCGCATCGAGTGGTTTGAACTCTTCGAATTCGATGCCATACACCCGCTTGAGGCCGGGCAGGCCGTCAGGACGCGTCTCCATCTCGGGAGGTCCGCCAACGATCAGCTCGTCCGCGACGCTGGCGAGGTCCGAGGTGTTCTGGAGATCGTACTTCTTGGCGATCTCTGGGGTGACGGCGAGGGCGTCCTTGTCCTGCGCCTCGGAGGCTTCAAAGGCTATAAGACCCTTGGGGAGCGCCCCCTTGAGCTGCTCCGTGGTCTGCTCCGGGCTCGTCACATCCGACTTGCCCTTGGTCAGGTAGGCGAGCAGCGCGCCGTTGTACTCGGGGACAAGTGTTATCTCCCCGCTCTTCAACGAAGGGAAGACCACGTCGCGCGTGCCGAGGTTCAGCCGGCGCTCGACCTCGACGCCCTGATCTTCGACCACGTCGGCGTACATGTTGCCCAGGATCAACTGCTCCGGGAAGTTCGCCGACCCGACGACGAAGCCTTTGGAGCCCCCACCGCCTTTCTTTAGGGCATCCTGACCGCCTCCGCCGCAACCTACCGCAACCACGAGTATCGCGACGACCCCCACCGCCAGCACCAGACATCGTTCTCTGAACTTCATGCTCCGCTCCTTCCGGTGGACATCTGCCCCACTAGCCCGTCGAGCCTTCCAGCTTCGTCTCTCTAGATGCCTCCTCGCTCTCCGCCTGCAGGCCGTTGGAGACCACGGCCGTCTGGAGCCGCGAGAGCCCCAGTTCCGTCAACAACGAGAGGGCCGCAACCAGGATAGCCCCCGCCAAAACCTGCGTGAGATCCCGCTGCGCCAGCCCGTCTATGATGTAGCGGCCCAGGCCGCCAAGGCTCACGACGGCGGCAAACGTCGCCGTGGCCACTATCTGCACCGCCGCTATCCTTATGCCCGCCATGATGAGCGGCATGGCGACCGGGATCTCTACCCGCCAGATCACCTGCCAGTTCGTCATGCCCATGCCCTCGGCCGAGTCCCGCACGTCCCGGTCCACGGCCCGGAAGCCCGCATACGTGTTCGTGATCATCGAAGGGACCGCCAGCACCACCAGGGCAACCAGAACGGGAATCAGCCCGATCCCGGCCACCAGAAACGTCAGCAGTATCACCCCGAATGTCGGCACGGCCCGCGCGGCGTTGGAGAGGTTTATCGCCAGGACTCCGCCACGCCCCGTATGGCCGATAAGAACGCCGACCGGCTGCGCGATAGCGACCGCGATCACGGTAGCCAGCACCGAGTACCAGATGTGCTCCAGGACCCTTGCCGGAACGCCGCTGGAACCCTGCCAGTTGATGGGATCGGCGAACCACTCGATCAGGTTGGTGATGACCTCGATCATGCTAACCTGCGCTCCTCTGCCACGGGGTCAGCACGCGCTGTATGCCGAGCAGGCCCAGGTCAGCCGCCACCGCTAGCAGCACCGAGAGCACGAGGCCCACAATAAGGGGGGTCGGGAACTGGCGCAGGAAGCCATCCATGAACAGGTTGCCAAGCCCGCCCTGTCCGATCAGGGCCGTAATCGCCACGTATGCGATGGTGTTCACCGTCGCTATGCGCAGCCCGGCCACGATGACCGGTACAGCCAGCGGCAGTTCGATGCGGAAGAGCTGGCGCGTGCGCGTGTATCCCATCGCCTCAGCCGCCTCTGTGACGTGCGATGGCACGCCCTTTAGGCCTTCGACCGTATTGCGCAGCAGGATAAGGAGCGTGTACAGAGTCAGGGGGACGATAGCCGTGGCTTTGGAGAGGCCGGTGAACGGGATCATGATCACGAACAACGCCAGCGTCGGGATGGAGAACAGTATCCCCGCAGCCCCGAGAAGCGGCGAGTACAGCCGGGGCCATCGGATGGAAGCCAGCGCCATCGGGAACGCTATCAGGAAACCGAGGCCAACCGGGATGACGGTGAGCACGATGTGCTCCGCGAGCTGCGCCCAGATATCCCCGAGGTTGTCCATGACCCAGGCCCAGTCGAAGAAGCTCTGGGCCATACGCTACTTCAGCTCCCCGGTCAGCGTATTGTGCGTCACGACCCCTTCGTAGCGACCATTCCCATCCACCCGGACGGCCACGTTCAACGGCGACTCGACCATCACGTCCAGCGCTGCCCGCAACGACTCGTCCCCGGCAACGAAGGTCTCGAACGGCTGGAGATCGGCCCCGTCCACCGATTGCTGCCCGTCGAGGTCGCTGATGGAGACCCATCCCCTAACCTGCTTCTCACCGTTTGTGACCAGCACCCAGTCCGTCCCGGACTCGCGCGCCACCTCCTGGGCCCGGCTGGACGAATCATCCTCCGACACCTGGGGCCCGTTCTCGTGTTCGACGGCGGAGACGGGGATGAGGGCCAGCCGTTTCAGGTTGCGTTCGGCGCCGAGGAATTCCACCACGAAGTCGTTGGCGGGCTCGGCGAGGAGGTCCGTGGGGGTGGCGTATTGCTCCAGGACACCCCCAACGTTGAAAATGGCGATGCGGTCGCCCATCTTCATCGCCTCATCTATGTCGTGGGTGACGAAGAGGATGGTCTTCTTCAGCTCCCTTTGCAGGCGCAGGAACTCGTCCTGGAGCAGCGAGCGGACTATCGGGTCAACGGCCCCGAAGGGCTCGTCCATAAGCATGATGGGCGGGTCGGCAGCCAATGCTCTCGCCACCCCGACGCGCTGCTGCTGGCCGCCGGAGAGCTGGCGCGGGTAGCGGTTGGCGACATCCTGCGACAGCCCGACCGTGTTCATAAGGTCCTCGACCCGCTTTCGCGTGCGCTCCTTGTCCCAGCCGATCAGGCTCGGTACCGTGGCGATGTTGTCTGCGATGGTGAGGTGCGGGAACAGGCCGACCTGCTGTATGACGTACCCGATATCGCGCCGCAGCCTGGGGGCCGGTACACCCGCGGCGTCCTCGCCGTTCACGCTGATGCGGCCTTCTGTGGGTTCGATCATGCGGTTGACCATGCGCAGCGCCGTAGTCTTGCCGCATCCGCTCGGGCCGACGAGCACGACCAGTTCGCCCTCGGGAACCTCGAAGTTGAGGTTGTCCGCCGCGACGGTCCCGTCGGCGAATCGCTTGGTGACGGACTCGAAGGTGATCATCGCACGCTCTCCGTTCTCCGATTACGGTGCTCGAATGTCTGCCCGAACTCGCCCCGCTCCAGCATCCCGACGATCCGCGTCAGGTCAGGACCGGGGGACCGATCCTCCTCAAACGGCTCGACGGCCTCCGTGAGCCGCTCCACAATCTCTCTGAGGCCATCTGGCGTTCCCGTACCACGCAACGCCCACGCCTGGCGGGCCACCAGCAACTCGCAGGCGAGCACGTCCCGCACCAGCGCCTCCACCCGCCGCAGTTTCTCGGCGGCCTCGAAGGCGAAGGACATGGCGTCCTCTTGGCCGAGCGAGGTGTCTGCCGATCCGATCGATGCGGGCACGGCCAAGCGCCGAAGCTCGTTCAGCGTCCCGACGATGCGCTTGTGGACCACGATCAGGCCGGCAGAGGGTCCTGGGTTCGGCGTGAGTTGGTCCGGAAGCCCGCTGAATCGCGCGTCCAGGATACGATGCACCCTCTGGCCGGACAGCTCGGCGGCCCGGATCAGGGCTAGCGCGAGCGCGTCGAAGCCTGCGGCCAGCTCGACTTCGTGAAAGCCCCCGGTCGATAGGAACTCGCCTTCAACGAAGGCCGGCGAGTCGGTCACCGTCCCGGTGGCGCGATCCAGATCCTCAGAGAACCTGGCGACCGTGCGTTCGAGATGGGCGAGCACCTGGGGCGCCACCCGGTACGAGACGGGCGCCTGCATCCTGAACCTGTCTCCTGAGGAACCCCGCAGCGCAGCCCGCAACCGGGAGAGCACCCCGTATAGTACGGGGTCGGCGTGCAACCGGTTGCCCCGCTCGCCGTAGATCGCAAGCGGAGCACGGAGCGCGTCTATGGAGCAGGCGGCGCCCGCGAGCAACTGGCGGTAGAGCACCCTCACGGACCGTCTTCGGGCAATTGCCAGGGCGATCGCGCCCGGAGACCCGGCAAGGAGCGCGATGCCTTCCTTTGCCGCAGGCTCGTATGGCTCGACACCGCGCTCGGCCAGCGCGAGAGATGCTTCCCTGGTTTCCCCGCTAGCATCCAGCACATAACCGACGCCGATGAACGTCTGGAAGGCGTGCGAGAGCGGAATCACCTCCCCAGCGCTGCCGATGCCAGAACGCGGGACGGCGGGAACAAACCCATCGTTCAGTCGGTCAACCAGGAACTGGCACAGTTCCGGCGTGACCCCGGCGTATCCGCTGGTCAGGTTGTTCAACCGCGCAGCCATTAGCGCCCGCGCCTCCTCGGCAGGGAGGTACGGCGGCGACCCGACGGCGCGGCCGAGCAGCAGGTTCCGCTGGTGACGCGCCAGTTCCGCTTCCCGCAGGTTTGTGCCGACCAGGTATCCCATCCCGGTGTTCACGCCGTACACGCGCCGCCCGCTGGCCAGTGCGGCGACCATCTCTTCGTGAGAGCGCCGGAGCTCTTCCAGCAGATCTGGATTCAGCTGCACGCGCCGATATCCGTAGGCAATGTCTTCTATCGTTTTAGGGGTCAGGTCCGTGGAGTGGCGGATCGTGATCACACGCCGCCCCTCCCGTTTCCGCCGTAGCCGGTCTCGACCACGGTTCCCAGCCCTTCTTCTTCAGCGCGGCGCAGGATCAGGTACGCCAGCGCCACGTCCGTCGTTGCCAGGCCCCGGTGCCAGAACAGTATCCTCTCCTCCGGCCTTTCGCGTCCCGTGGCGTGCCCGGCCACGATGTCCCCGAGCTCGGCGTGGAGGCTCTCCTTCGTGAGCCGTCCCTCGTCCACGTGCCGCCTGAGCGCCCCGAAGCGGCCCGCGCCAGCCTGGCCCCAGTCGTCCACCACGACCTTGTCCATCACGTCCGTCAACGAGATATCCACGGCGCTAATGGTTCCATACGGCACCACGAATGTCCCTGGTGTTACCCACTCCGTCTTCAGAAGAACCTGCGGTTCGGTGAGCCGCGTCGCTTCTACCATGATGTCCGCCCCGGCCAGCGCCTCCCCGGCCGTGGCAACGGCCTTCACGGGCTTGCCGAGGTGTTCCGTGAGGTTCCGGGCGAACTCGTCGCGGGATTCGGGACGTTTGCTTGTGACCCGGATCTCATCGAAGTCGAAAAGGTCGTCGAGCATGGTTACGTCCACCACGCCGTTCCGCGCGCGCCGGCGTGCCCGAGGATTTTGCTGTCAGAACGGGCGAGGTGCTTGGCACCGAGGGCCGTGAGGGCGCCGGTGCGGGCGCTGGTGATCATGGTCCCGTCCACCATCCCGAGCGGCACGCCGGTCTCGGGATCGAAGAGGTTCACGAGCGCGACCTCGCTCGGGAGACCAAGCCTGTAGTTCTCCACGAAATCGCCCCCGATCTTTACGCCGCAAACGTTCTCCGTGCCCACGTACCCGCGAAGGACGTTGAAGTGGCCCTTGCCACCGTTCGGGGGCATGAGATGCACCCTGGGTTCGAGTATCACATCGTCCTCGCCCTGGGCGCGCACCGCCGACTCGACGGCGCCCAGGATCTCAACGGGCGTCAGCCGCAGGCGCTCCACGTCCAGGTCAGAGACGAAGCGAAACCCTGCGTTCACGAGTTGCCGCCGGGCACCAGGCTCCTAATCATCGGGAGATCATACCTTGTAGAGCTTACCGTGACGCCTCCACCGCACGCATGTCATCTCCCTGCCGTCCCCTTCCGGGCGGTTATCCGGCGAAGGTGGGCAACCGGAAGCATGGAGCTTACCAGAAAACCTACGGATTTCACCGGACGCTGGTTCACTCCGGCCGGGTGATCCGGCAGGGATTGTGCTTCCGGCCTGCTTCGATCCCACTTCCTCCGTAAACAGAATCATGCGGCCCCCAATTACGAGGACCGCACGGAAGTGTCCGAAGGAGTACAGATGGTTAGCTGTGGACGGCTCCGGCGCCCCTCCACCAGCGTTCGAGGGCTTCGCGGCGGGGGGCTATGTGCGCTTCGGGCGTACCGATGCCCTCCAGGAAGGAGATGGCATCCTCACAGAGCGCAGCCCCGCGGCCGTTGTATTCCTTCCAGACGTTCTCCTTTTCGCCCGGGTCGCCCTTCAGATCATACATCTCCGGCTCGTCGTCGGGGCCACCGAGGATGAGGGAGCGATCCTGGGTGGTGACGCTGATCGGCATGTAGGAGGAGATCCCGCGCGGCCGGGAGTCTACGGCCGTGGTGATCTCACCTTCAGCCATGTAAAGCGGCCAGGAGCTTATGACGAACGGCCGGTGATCCTCCCTCTCACCCGAAAGCACGCCGCCGAAGGACTCGCCATGCATAGTTGTCGGCAGCCCGCCGAGGCCGACCATATCAAGCACCGTCGGTGCTATGTCAGCGGCCGTAGTCAGCGCCTGTCGACGGCCGGGCGTGAGGCCGGGGCCGCGCACCATCATGGGCACGTTGGTCAGCTCACGGTACAGCGGCGAACGCTCGACCGTCAACAGCCAGGACTCGGCCAGCCAGTCCGGGAGCAATGAGTCCTCGGAGATGTAAGCCTCCGGGTCGTGTACCCACTCGGCTTTGCCGAAGTAGCCGTGCTCCCCGAAGTAGAAGCCGTGGTCTGAGGTAAAGAACACGACCGTGTTGTCGCTCAGATTCAGGGCGTCGAGCTTGGCCAACAGGCGCCCGATCCAGAAGTCAACCATCGAGACTTCACCACAATATGTATCGTGGCCGAGCTTCACGTCGTCCTTGGTGAGTCCGGCGCGCTCGTAGTCACCGTAGGCGGGGTAGATCTGCTCCCCAGCGTACCCCTCGCGGTACTTCCTGGTGTAGTACTCTGGCGCATCCCAGGGCTCGTGCGGGTCCCAGGTGTCCACGTACAGGAAAAACCGCTCCTCGTGGTGGCGCTCCAGCCAGCGCTCGGCCTGAGTGACCGTGCGCGCCACCATCCG
>Ga0081539_10005771_pt1 | contig 12342 bp, 10 predicted proteins | sample TabmetS4T2R2_FD_71023 | JGI IMG/M metagenome (GOLD analysis project Ga0081539, IMG submission 71023) | Tabebuia heterophylla rhizosphere microbial communities from the University of Puerto Rico - S4T2R2 | ecosystem: Host-associated > Plants > Roots > Rhizosphere ...
AGCGGGTAGTAAACTACAGTCCCGCGAGCGGTAGCGAGGGGGTAGTCGTTACAGGATTAACTTTGTAGCGACTACCCGCTCGCTACCGCTCGCGGTACTGTACCTTACCCAAAGATGTCGCGCACCTTGTCCATGAGGCCCTTGTCGCCGAGGTCTGTCTCTTCTATCTGCGCGAGTTGTTCGAGGAGTTTGCGCTGCTCGCGCGTGAGTGTCGTCGGCGTGACGACGGTGACGGAGACGAAGAGGTCGCCGCGCCCGCGTCCGCCGAGCGCGGGCATCCCGTGGCCCTTGAGGCGAAAGACCGTGCCTGTCTGCGTGCCCGCCGGCACTTTCAAGGTCTGCTGGTCTTCGAGCGTCGGGACGAAGACTTCCGAGCCGAGCGCGGCCTGCGCGAACGTTACGGGGATTGACGCGTAGAGGTTGTTTCCCTGTCGCTCGAACGTCTCGTGCTCGCTGACGTGTATGACGACGTAGAGGTCGCCCGCCGGGCCGCCCTGCGTCCCCGCCTCGCCCTCGCCCGCAAGACGAAGGCGCGAGCCGGTCTCGACGCCCGCAGGAATCCGTACCTCCATCATCTTCTCGCGCTCGACGCGCCCCGCGCCGCGACACGCCTCGCAAGGCGTCTTGACGACGCGACCCGTCCCGCGACACTGCCCGCACGTCCGCGCGACGGCGAAGATGCCCTGCTTGTACTTGACCTGTCCCAAGCCGCCGCACATCGAACAGTTCTCGGGCTGCGTGCCGGGTGCCGCGCCCGAACCGCGACACGTGTCGCACGACTCAAGCCGCGGGATTCTGAGTTGCGCCGTCATCCCCGCCGCGGCCTCTTCGAGCGTGATTTCGAGGTCGTAGCGAAGGTCTGCGCCGCGCTGCGCGCTTGTGCGCCGCGAGCCTGTGGAGCGACCGCCGCCGAACACGTCGCCGAAGCCGAAGAGGTCGCCGAGAATGTCTTCGATGCCGCCGAAGCCTTGCGCGCCCCAGCCCGCGCTTGCCGACGCCCCGGAGACGCCCGCGTGGCCGAAGCTGTCGTAGCGCGCGCGCTGTTCGGCGTCGGAGAGAACGGAGTAAGCCTCCGCCGCCGCCTTAAACTTCTCTTCCGCCTCTTGGTCGCCGGGGTTCTTGTCGGGGTGAAAGCGAACTGCGAGCTTTCTGTAAGCGCTCTTGATTTCGGCTTCCGACGCCGTGCGGTTAACGCCGAGGATTTCGTAGTAGTCTTTTTTAGCCATTCAATAAAAAAGTCTGGAGTCTGAAGTCTGGAGTCTGAAGTCTGAAGTCAAAGCAAGACTGCTTTAGTCAAAGCATGTCGGCTTCGGTTTTGACTCCAGACTCCAGACTTCAGACTCCAGACTCCAGACTATAGCTCGTCACCCGTCACTTGTCACTCGTCACTGCTTTTCTAGTTGTGCCCTTTGACTTCCGTGCTGCCGTCCTTGCCGCCGGAGACCGGGTTGAGCATCGCCATCGTGAGTTGGCCCGCGATGCGTTCGAGTTTCTGCGCGCCCTCCTGAATCGCCTCGACGTTCTCGCCCTTAATCAACTCCTCGCACTCGGCGAAGGCGTCCTGCGCGGCGACGCGCTCGTTCGGCGAAAGCGCGTTGCCAAACTCGCGGAACGTTCGCTGCGTGTTGCGCAGAAGGCTCTCGATACGCGTGCGTTGCGCGATGAGTTCGCGTGCGCGCCGGTCGGCCTCGGCGGTGGTCTGTGCCTCTGCTATCATCCGGTCTATCTCGTCGGACGAAAGGCCGGAAGTCGGCGTCACCTTCATCTGCTGCTTGCGCCCGCTCGCCTTATCGAGCGCGGAGACGCTGAGGATGCCGTTGGCGTCAACCTCGAACGTAACCTCTACCTGCGGCGCGCCGCGCGGCGCGGGCGGGATGCCTACAAGTTCAAACTTGCCGAGACTCCGGTTGTGCTCCGCTATCTCGCGCTCGCCCTGAAGGACGTGAATCTCAACGGACGATTGGTTGTCAACGACGGTGGTGAACGTCTGGCTGCTGTGGAGAGGGATTGTCGAGTTGCGCTCGATGATTTTGTGGAAGAGTCCGCCGCGCGTTTCAAGTCCGAGCGAGAGCGGGAGCACGTCCAACAGAACGATGTCCTTCACGTCGCCCGTCAGCACGCCGCCCTGAATCGCCGCGCCCATTGCGACGACTTCGTCGGGGTTGATTTCGGCGGAAGGCTCTTTGCCGAAGATTTCTCTAACTGTGCGCGCGATGATGGGCGAGCGCGTCTGCCCGCCGACGAGGAGAACCTTGTCAACGTCCGAAGGCTTGAGCGCCGCGTCGTGTAAAGCCTTCTGGCACGGCTCGACCGTGCGTTCGACCAAGTCTTTGATGAGTTCCTCGAAGGTCTCGCGCGTCAGAGTCTTGCTGAAGTGCTTCGGCCCGGAAGCGTCCGCCGCGATGAACGGCAGGTTGATGTTCGTCTCCGTCAGAGACGAAAGGTCGCACTTGGCGCGCTCCGCGGCCTCCTTCAGCCGCTGCAAGGCGAGCCGGTCGTTGCGCAGGTCAATCCCCGTCTCCTCGCGGAACTGCGAGACCATCCAACTGATGATTCGCTCGTCGAAATCCTCGCCGCCGAGGAAGGTGTTGCCCGACGTTGAGAGCACCTCATAGACGCCCTCGTTGATTTCGAGAATCGAGATGTCGAACGTGCCGCCGCCGAGGTCATAGACGGCGATGCGCTCGTTCTCGTTGCGCCCCAAACCGTAGGCGAGCGCGGCGGCGGTCGGCTCGTTGATGATGCGCTCGACGCGAAGGCCCGCAATCTTTCCGGCGTCTTTGGTCGCCTGTCGCTGCGTGTCGTCGAAGTAGGCGGGGACGGTGATGATCGCCTCGGTGACGGGTTCGCCTAAGAAATCTTCCGCCGCGGCCTTGAGGCGTTGGAGGACGATGCCCGAAATCTCCTGCGGGCTATAGACGCGCCCCTGCACCTGTATGCGCGCGTCGCCGTTCGACGCCTCGACTATCTCGAACGGCACGGTCTCGCGCGAACGCTCAACCTCCGTCTCTTTGAACTTGCGACCGATGAGACGCTTGACGGCGTAGATCGTGTTCACTGCGTTCGTCACGGCCTGACGCTTGGCTATCTGCCCGACGAGACGCTCGCCCTTATCTGTAAAGCCGACGACCGTTGGCGTCGTTCGCCCGCCCTCTTTATTCGGCACGATCTGCACCGCGCCGCCCTCAAGCACGGCCACGCAGCAGTTCGTCGTCCCCAAATCTATTCCTACGACTTTGCCCATAAGTTTTAAGTGATGAGCGATGAATGCGGCAGTGATGAATGATGAGAAGAACGCTGGCTTAATTCATCATTCATCACTCATCATTCATCACTGTCTCGTGGCTACTTTGACCATCGCGGGACGCAGGAGCTTGTCGCCGAGGCGGTAGCCCCGTCGCATCTCATGCACAATCGTATCGGGTTCGAATTCGTCCGTCTCCTCGGTGGCGACGGCCTCGTGTATGTGCGGGTCGAAAAGCTCGCCCACCGTCGGGATTGCCTCGACGCCGAGGCTTTCGAGCACGCCGCCCAACTGTCGGTTTATCAACTCGACGCCGTGCAGGAAGTGTCGAAACTCCTTCGTCTCTTTCGCCTCGACCACACGCTCGGCTTCGAGAGCGCGCTGTAGATTGTCAATGACGGGAAGCAGACGGTTGACGACTTCGCCGAGCGCGCGGTTGTAAGTCTCGCTGCGCTCGCGCTCGGTTCGCTTGCGGAAGTTGTCGAACTCGGCCTGACGGCGCGCGAGCTTGTCAGTCCATTCCTTCTTCTCTTCGCTGAGGCGCTTCAACTCGGCCTCCGCGCGTCGCAACTCCGCGCGCGTCGCAATCAACTCGGCCAGCGCCGGGCCTGAACCAACCTCCGCGCGCGACTGCGACTCGACCGGCGGCTCCGATGACGATGCCTCGACTCTCCCGGCCTTCCCTTCCTCTTCCGAAGCCTTCCGCTCGTCGCCCGTGTGCGAACGAGTCGTGTCCTGATCCTCGCGGCTTTGCGGCAACTCCGAAGGGTCTGGGCCGCCCGCCGCGTCCGCGTCGTCGGCCTCGGCGCGACCCATGTCGGTGTCCTTCTCCTCGCCGCGCCGGATGCCGCGCTCGACCTCGGAGGCGTCCTCGTAAGAGGATTCACGGCTTATCTCATCGGGCGTCAACTCGCCTTCGCCCTTCGCGCCCCCTTCGGCGCGCGCCTCGTCGCCGACGAAGCGTACGGGTATGCGGTTCGGCCTCTTCCTGTCCTTATCTGGCATGTCCGTTTGAGTCATCCTTCCACCTTGTTCGCCCGGCGCGAAACCTCACGCGCGCGCGTCCTCGCGGAGCACGCGCTCGACGAGCCGCGCGATGTAGTTGACGGCGGCAATCGTCCGCGCGTATTCGAGACGCATCGGCCCGACGACTCCGACCGTGCCCGCGACGAAGCCGGGGCCGAGACGGTAGGGCGCGGTAATCAACGCGCACGACTGAAGCGACGGCGCGCTGTGCTCCCGACCGATGACGACGTGAACGTCGCCGAACACAGGCTCGCCCGCGATGCACTCGTTCAGAATCTTTACGAGACGCGACTTCGCCTCGAAGGTTCGGAACAACTCGCGCAGCCGTTCAACGTCCGCGAAGTCGGGCTTGGCGAGAATGTTCGACGCGCCGTCAATGTAAACGTCGCCCGTCTCCGCGTCGTCCGCTTCGACGCTCCGCTCGAAAAGCATCACGGCGTTGCGCAGCAGCCGGTCGTACAGAGCCTTCTCCTCGCGCATCAGCGCGATAACTTCCGCGCGAATCGTCTGAAGACTCTTCCCGCCAAACTCCGTGTTCAAATAACGCGCGGCACGTTCAAGCTCTTCCTCCGTGAGCGGCTCGTCAATCCTTATTATCTTGTTCTGCACGACGCTCGAAGCGAAGACGAGGACGACGAGAATGCGACCGTCGGAGAGTTGCAGGAATTCGATATGTTCGAGCCGGTTGTCCGCGAACGGCGGCGAGACGACGATGCCGACGTTTTCCGACAACTCCGAAAGCACGTGCGAAACCTTCTCCATCAAACGACCGTGCCGCGTGCCCGCGTCGCGTTCCGCTCCGAGCGTTTGGTCAATCGCGTTGATATCGGCGCGCGACAATCGCGCGTCGCCGATGAAGTGGTCAACGTAAAAACGGTAGCCCAAGTCGGTCGGCACGCGGCCCGCCGAGGTGTGCGGCTGCTCGACGAGTCCGTGCTCTTCGAGTTCGGCCATCACGTTTCTGATAGTCGCCGGACTCCAGCCAGCGCCGCCCGCGAACCGCTCCGATATTGCGCGCGAGCCGACGGGTTCGCCCGTCCGCAAGTGCTCCTTGATGATGGTCGCCAAAACGGCCTGACCGCGCGCGTCGGGCGTCCAGTCCGCTTGCGTCTGTAATGTCGAAGCTCGGATTGCCATTTACTTCAAGAGTGGCGAGCGGGGCGACGAGGGGAACGTTTGGACGCAGAGGGCGCGCAAGGCGCGTCCGTGCGTACAACAACCATCTTAAAATTGTTTACAGCCGCCGCCCTTGACTGTCAAGAACTAAATGCCCTGACGCGCGGCACGCGCCTTCGGGCCTCAAGATTCGAGGCCGCCCGAAGTATAGCGGATTGACGAAAACAGGCGCAAACACTTACCCCCACGTGCGCAAACAGTTGACCTCCTAAGCCGCGGGCGGCCCACCGCGCGCCGTGCCCCGCGCCCCTAATCCAAAGGCCGCGCTGAACTTAGCCTCCCGGCTCAGCCTCAATCTCACGTCGTTCGGTCTAAATCGTTGAAACCAAAGGGACTGACCAAGCATCCCTTTCAGCACGCTGCTGCCGCCCGTCGTAGTCGGAGCGGCCATTTGTAGGCAAGTAAAAGGCTTAGCTGCCACCCTCCGGGCGTTGTTTGACGCCGCCGTGCCGCGCCCCTTAATATCACCGCACAAGGTCGAAGGACGCTCCCGGCGACATCACCTGACTTCCGGCGACTTTTCGGTTTGCGAGGCTTCTCGGTCTCGTGCAAGGGTTTCCAGTTTATGCCCGACTCTCAAACTCTGCTCAGCACGCTTTTCGTCGAAGCCTTCCGCACGCTCGCGCCCAAACGCTCCGTCCCCGAAACGGACGTTCGCTACTACCCTTACGCCGGACTCAACCACACAATCCGCCTCCGTTCGGGCCGCGTCCACGTACGCCTCTCCGACATCTTCAAGGCCGCGCCCCTAAACGTACACCGCGCGCTCGCCTTCATACTCGTCGCAAAGCTCCTGCGCCGGCGCACGCCGCCCTTCTACGAGCGCGTCTATCGCGACTACGCATGCTCGCCCGACGTTCTGCGCGCCTCAGACCTCGCGCGCAGGCAGCGCGGGCGCAAGGTCGTCTCCACGGCGCAGGGCCGCGTCTATGACCTCGGACGCATGTTCAATCGTCTGAACCAACGCTTCTTCGACGGCGAACTCGAACAGCCCACGCTCACTTGGTCGCGCCGGCGCACGCGCACCATACTCGGACACCACGACGGCGTGCACGAAACAATCGTCATCAGCAAGACGCTCGACTCGACGGAAGTGCCCGAATGGTTCGTCGAATACATCCTCTACCACGAGATGCTCCACATCAAACACCCGGCGCGTCTCATCAACGGGCGTCGCTACTACCACACCAAAGCCTTCCGCACAGACGAACAACGCTTCCCACACTTTCAAGACGCGCAACTCTGGCTCGACCAAATCGTCCGCCAGCGACGCACACTCCGCGCGCGCGCCGCTTGAGAGAAAATTTTGATATAATTATCTTCACTTGTTAGACTGGCTTGCGTTTGCAATATTTGTTTTAGTCACGAAACCAAGTCCTCGCATTCTGAAATATAACGATTCTCTGCTGCAGCCAACCTCTTTCAAGAAAGGTGGCTTAGATGCTGAAAAATATGTCTCTAATCCGGCGAGTGCTTACGACGGCAGCTCCATTTCTCTTTATTTGTGCCGTGCTTATTGGGGTGAGCACATGGCATTCGACCGGAACTACCAAAGATCAACTCGCCGAAGGTAAGCGGAAGTTTCATAATCGCATTCGAGATGGCTTGGGACGTGAAGTGCAATTTGCCTCTCCGAACGATTCTTCCGAAAATGTTCGCGCCTCTGTCAACTCAGTGGCTCATTTCATCTCCAAGCGTTCCGGCACGAAAATAAGTGGAGAAACAAAGAGAAGGCTGGCGGTGATGGAAGCCCGTGTCTTAAGTGGCGCACAACGCCGTCTTACTATCGGAGAGCTAAGCGATATTCTCTCCGAAACAGCGTTTGAGCGTCTGTCTAAGCTCACAGATCAAGAGGTTGAAAGTATAGATAGCAATCTTCGCGGTTTCGATGCGCCGGATTTACCCGAAGGATTTCGCAAGGGCCGCAAAATGTACATCCAACTACGTGCAGGTAAGTTGCGGGCCGTAACATCAGAAAGCTTTGTTGCGCAAATCAAGTCGCTGCGTGATCTAAGTAAAAATATGGCTTCTGGTGCAGTGGTCAAATACAAAACACATGATGTTGTTGAAAAGGAAGTAAAAGAGAAGGTTAGCCTCTTTAGCGAGGCAGTGCCGGAAGAGTTTGGTGGAATTTGGGATGTCGAAAATGGGCGAGAGGGAGATACCGGTGTTACCCCGCTCCGAGCGTTCCTAATCACTTATTCGGTAGTCAGTGAGGACTACTTGTGCGATTCGGAGAACGCTTTACAGTACAGCATGAAGTATATGCATCAAGTGTTGACTAAAGAGGACGGACATTACCCGAGTCCCGATGGTCATTTCGCGTATGGAACTAACGGCTATCTTGTGTCCACGCCTTTGCACCTTGTGTTTGATGAACAAACGGTGAGTCATTTGTTAGACCTTATCGAAGAGAGGAGCGCAGTTCGATGACGGCGAGAACCGTTAAGAACTTGGCCGTGACAACTCTTTTCTTAGCCGTCTGCATCTTGGCTGGTTGTGCAGAGCCACCGCCGCCAATAGCAGGTATTCCTCCCGAATAAAGTCAGGCATACGCCCCAAAATTTTTCCGAAACTTTATCGCGCGTCCGTCGTTTAACCGCTCAGGAAGGTGGGCTCCTCCGAAAAGAGCGGGCGGACGACGAAGAGAAACATCACTCCCTCCGATGCTTCTTCAGCCGTTCGCCCGCTCTGAGGTTTCACGCTCCGAAATTTTCCTCGGAATTTTTACTCTCCGAATTTTCACGCTCCCGATTTTCATACCGTATCCGCGATTTCGTAATTCTTGACTCGCCCACTCACGCGTGTTAGCTTCCGCCCGTCATCAAACACACAAAGCTGAACTTAGAAACCCGCATCCGGCATTGTGGATTTCATACCACTTTCAGTTTTGAGAATTTCAAATTTCAAATCTTCAATCCAGACGGAGGGACGCATGAGCGAGACTGTTTTCAAGGGCGTCGAAATCGCGGGCACGTCCGACGAGAGTTTCAGCCACGCAATCGAAGTCGCGGTGCGCCGCGCGCGGCAGACGCTTCGGGAGCTTTCTTGGTTCGTCGTCGAGGAGATGCGCGGCGGGCTGCAAAAGGGGCGTCTCGAATATCAAGTCACGCTCCGGGTCTTCTTCAAACTCGATTCGTCTGAAGAGACAGATTCAGGCTCGACGCTCGTCTGAGTCAGGAAGACGACGGTCGGAAAAGCGTGCGGCGCGCCGGTCAGTCAACCGCTTGCGTTTGCCAACGCGCGCCTCGCTGGACAAAGGCTCGCGCCGCTCGTTAGACTACGAGGTTTGCGAAAGGCGTCGGGAAGTTCGCTATGTGGGCGTCCGCGGCTTTCGCCGCTCGAAAATCGGAATCCTAGTTACCGGAGTCAGAATTTTTATGGCAATTTCCGCGACCCAGATACGCAAAGGCATGGTCATCGTCTTCGAGGGCGCGCCGTGCAAGGTGCTCGACGCGCGACACCACACGCCCGGCAACCTTCGCGCGATGATGCAGACGAAGCTTCGCAACCTTCGCACGGGCAGTTCCTTTGAACACCGCTTCCGCTCCGCCGACACCGTCGAGCGCGCCGTGCTCGAACAGCACGAGATGGAGTTTATGTACGCCGACGGCTCGCACTACCACTTCATGAACACGGAGAACTACGAGCAGACCGCTTTGAGCGACGAAGACTTGGGCGACATGGCGCAGTGGCTCACGCCCGGCATGAAGATTCAGGCCGAGTATTACGAAGGCTCGCCAATCGGCATTGACCTTCCGCCGTCAATCGAGTTGACCGTCGTCGAGACCGAGCCGACCTTGAAGGGCGCGACCGTGTCGAACGTCAACAAGCCCGCGCGTCTCGAAAACGGCGTCACCATATCCGTCCCGCCCTTCATCAACGAAGGCGACCGCATACGCGTTGACCCGGCGGAAGGCCGCTACATGGAACGCGCGAAATAAAAGTGATGAGTGATGAGTGATGAGTTAAAACAGCTTATCACTCATCATTCATCACTCATCACTCATCACTGATGTATCTTCTCTACAGCATCCTTCTCTGCTTGGGCGTCGCGGCGCTCTTGCCGCGTTTTCTTTTCGACGCGGCGCGGCACGGGAAGTACGCCGCGGGCTTAAGCGAGCGCGCGGGCACGCTTCCAAGTTTCGACGCCGGGGGAAGGCCCGTCGTTTGGCTTCACTGCGTTTCGGTCGGAGAGACGCAGGCCGCACGCCCGCTCGCGCGCGCGATCCTAGAAGAGTATCCGGGCCACGCGCTCGTCGTCTCGACCACGACGCTGACGGGCCAGCGCGTCGCGCGCGAAGCCTTCGCCGGAACAGCCGCGCTCGTCTTCTACTTCCCTTTCGACTGGGCTTGGAGCGTTCGACGCGCGCTTCGCGCGATAAAACCTTCGGCGGTTCTCGTGTTGGAGACGGAGCTTTGGCCGCGTTTCTTCCGCGAGTGCCGGCGCGCGGGCGTCCGCGTCGCGCTCGTCAACGGTCGCATCTCGGAAAACTCATTCCGTCGCTACAAGCTCGTCAAGTTTTTCATACGACGCGTCGTCCAAGACCTCTCGCTCGCGGCGATGCAGGCGGAGGCGGACGCCGCACGCATCAAGTCGCTCGGCGTCTCGCCGGAGCGCGTGCGCGTCACTGGAAACATCAAGTTCGACATCGAAGACGCGGGCGGACAGACCTTGACGGGTGAACTGCGCAGCCGTTTTCGACTCGACGGCGCGCGCCCGCTCATCGTCGCCGCGAGCACGCACGCGACCGAGGAACGCACAATCCTCGAAGCCTTCAAAGTTTTGACGGACGACTTCAAACTCTCGTCCGACGACAAACCTTTGAACGGCGGCGTGCGTGCATCGAATGACGGCGCGCGTCGTACGCGACCGCGCCTTCTCATCGCGCCGCGACACCCTGAGCGCTTCGACGAGGTCGCCGCGCTCGTCGCCGCGTCGGGTTTCGGTTGGGCGCGGCGTAGCGCAGAGGCGAGCGCACCGGACGGCAAGTGCGAAGTCATCTTGCTCGACAGCATCGGCGAGCTTCGCGCCGTTTACCCGCTCGCCGATGTCGTCTTCGTCGGCGGAAGCCTCGCGCCCGTCGGCGGCCACAACGTACTCGAACCCGCGCTCGCGGCGCGCGCCGTCATAACGGGCGCACACACTTCAAACTTCAAAGACATCGTCGCAAAGTTTCTCGAACACGACGCGCTCGTCCAACTTCCTTTAGTTGAAGGCGCGGAGGCCGCGCGGACGCTCGCGCGCGCGCTCGGCGAACTTCTCGAAGACGACGCGCGACGACGCCGCACGGGCGAGCGCGCGCGCGCCGTCCTCGAACGGAACCGCGGCGCGACCGCGCGCACGGTCAAACTTCTCGCGCCACTGTTGGAGCAACGGTCGGAGGTCGGAGGTCAGAGGTCGGTGAAGAACATTCTTCCCGTTGACCTCCAACCTTCGTCGTCGAACAACTACCGACCTCCGACCTCCGACCTCTAACCTCTTCTCTTATGACACTAGCACTCGCACCGCTCGGCTTGCTCTACGGCGCGGCGGTGCGTGCGCGCCTGCGTCTCTATCGCTCCGGCATCTTGAAGACTGAGCGCGCGGGCGCGCCCGTCATAAGCGTTGGGAACATCACGACGGGAGGGACTGGGAAGACTCCGCTCGTCGAGTGGGTCGCGCGCTCTGTCGCGCGTGAGGGTTTGCGCGCGTGCGTGCTGACGCGCGGCTACGGGCGCGCGGACGAGAGCCGGCGCGTGGTCGTCTCCGACGGCGAGCGCGTGCTGGCGGGCGTCGAGGAGAGCGGCGACGAGCCGAGGCTTTTGGCGGAGCGGTTGAAAGGCGCGGCGTCGGTCGTGTGCGACCGTGACCGCGTGGGCGCGGCCCGTTGGGCGCGCGAGAATCTGGGCGCGCAAGTCTTCGTGCTCGACGACGGGTTTCAGCATCTGAGAATCGCGCGCGACTTGGACATCGTGACCGTTGACGCGACCGCGCCGTGGGGCGGCGGACACCTTCTGCCGCGTGGCCGCCTGCGCGAGCCTCGCGCGGGACTGGCGCGCGCCGGCTGCGTAGTCGTCACGCGCGCAGACCTCTCGGAAGACCTCGACGCACTACGCGCGGAGATTGAACGATTGACCGAAGGGCGCGCTCTAGTCGTCTCGTCGCGCGTGCGCGTGAGCCGGCTGCGTTTGCTCGGCGGCGGCGGCGCAAAAATTGAGGGCGGCGCGAAGGTTGAAGATGAAGGCGACGCTGAAGGACAGTCAGTCGCGTCGTCGCTTCAAGCTTCCGCGTCGTCGCTTCAAGCCTCCGCGTCGTCGCATCAAGTTTCCGCGTTGACGGGTCGGCGTGTGGCGGCGTTCTGCGCGATTGGAAACCCGCGGGCGTTTTTCGGGCAGTTGCGGCGCGAGGGGTTCGAGTTGTGTTACGAGCGCGCGTTTACGGATCATCACTTGTACGGGGAAACGGATGTTGCTCAGGTTGCGCGCGAGGCCGAGGGTCGCGGCGCGCGCGCGCTGTTGACGACGGCGAAGGACGCCGTGAAGCTTGGCGGGCGCGAGTTCGCGTTGCCGTGTTACGTCGTCGAGACGGAGTTGGAGTTTGAAGATGAGGGTGGATTGTTGAGTCTCGTCCGCGAAGTCTTGAAACGTTAGAGCAATTTTCGCTTGAGTGTAAGTCAAGGACAGTTAACCACAGAGACACAGAGGACACGGAGGCAGCACAGAGAATGAATCCCTCTGTGCAATCTCAGTGTCCTCTGTGTCTCTGTGGTTAATGTCTTTTTTGTTCCACACCCGACTGAAAGCCGCTTCTGTGAAGCGGCTGGCCGGTGTCAAGACACAACCGCCCCTTGCCACGAAGTGCTCTTTCACCCTTCTGTCCGCGCTCAACTCTGGCCCTCATCAATTGCAGAGGG
>Ga0081539_10005772_pt1 | contig 12340 bp, 9 predicted proteins | sample TabmetS4T2R2_FD_71023 | JGI IMG/M metagenome (GOLD analysis project Ga0081539, IMG submission 71023) | Tabebuia heterophylla rhizosphere microbial communities from the University of Puerto Rico - S4T2R2 | ecosystem: Host-associated > Plants > Roots > Rhizosphere ...
GCCGACATCGAACACCGTCGGGCTGCGGTCCGAACGTGGCCCGGTCCTGGCCGCCGTCATGCTCGCCACCGCTCTCGTGGCCGTGGACGCGACCATCATCGCGACCGCGGTGCCGTCGATCGTCCGCGACATCGGCGGCTTCGCCGAATTTCCCTGGCTGTTCTCGATCTACCTCTTGGCGCAGGCGGTTTCGGTGCCGCTGTACGGCAAGCTGTCCGACCTGTTCGGCCGCAAGCCGGTGGTGTTGTGGGGCATCGGCCTGTTCCTGCTCGGTTCGATCATGTGCGGCGTCGCGTGGAGCATGGTGCTGCTGATCGCGTTCCGGGTCGTTCAGGGTCTGGGCGCGGGCGCCATCATGCCGACCACGATCACGATCGTCGGTGACCTGTACTCAGTTGCGGAACGGGCCAAGGTGCAGGGCTACATCGCCAGCGTCTGGGGCGTCGCCTCGGTGGTGGGTCCCGCCCTGGGCGGCGTGTTCAGCGAGTACGTGTCGTGGCGCTGGATCTTCTTCATCAACGTCCCGCTCTGCCTGCTGGCGGCCGGAATGTTCACCCGGGCGTTCCACGAAGGGTTGGGGCGCACCCGACCGCGGATCGACTACCGGGGCGCGACGCTGCTGACCGCGGGCCTCACGCTGGTGATCCTCGGCGTGCTGGAGGGTGGCCACGCATGGGCGTGGAACTCGCCGGCGGGTATCGGCATCCCGGCGGCGGGTGTGGTCGCGCTTATCGCGTTCGGCTTCGTGGAACGGACCGCGCCCGAGCCGGTCCTGCCGTTGTGGGTGTTCCGCCGGCGGCTGCTGGTGGCGACCGGGCTCGCCTCGGCCGGCGTGGGTGCGATCCTGCTCGGTCTCAGCTCGTACGTCCCGTTGTACGTGCAGGAGGTGCTCGGCACCGGCCCGCTGGTGGCCGGATTCACGCTGGCCACGCTGCTGCTCGGCTGGCCGGTCTCGGCCAGCCAGGCCGGGCATGTCTACCTGCGGCTCGGTTTCCGCGGCTGCGCTCTCATCGGTGGTGCCACCGTTGTGGTGGGGTCGGCGCTGCTGCTGACACTGGGCCGGCACTCCAGTGTGATTCAGGTGGGCCTGATCTGCTTCGTGATCGGCGTGGGGATGGGCCTCACGGCGCCGCCGACCCTGGTCGCGGCGCAGTCCAGCGTCGGCTGGGGTGAGCGCGGTGTGGTCACCGCCAACAACATCTTCATGCGCTCACTCGGGAGTTCGTTGGGCGTGGCGGTGTTTGGCGCCATCGCGAACGCGACCGTCGGCGCCCACGCGCTCCGGACCGGCTCGATCGATCCGGTCCGGTTGACCGCCGCGGTTCAGCACATCTTCCTGGGCATCGCCACCGTGGCGGTGCTGATGCTGGTCATGGTGGCGCTGCTGCCCCAGCAGGAACGCCCGGGCGCCGGCGACGAGGAGACCGGTACGCCAGCCGAGGAACCGCGCGCGGCGGCCTGATCGGGACGGCCGCGGAGTAACCGGCGCGGCCAGGGAGAGTTGTGCCTGTGTAATTCTTCCCCTTTTGACCGATACGGTGGACAAGCATGGCATGGCGCAGGCAGGTCAACGTCCGGCTTGCTCGACGGACCGGTGTGCAACTGCGCCAGCGCGACGGCCGGCTCCGCCTGGTCCGGAACCCGCGCCGGGAACTGACCCGGCCGACGTTCATCCTCAGCTCGGTCCGCTCCGGATCCACGCTGTTACGGCTCATCCTGAACAGCCATTCGCAGATCTACGCGCCGCATGAGCTGCATCTGGCCCACATCAAGGTCGAGCTCGGCATTCCCGCGGCGGAGCACGCCGTGACGGCGTTGAACATGGACAAGCAGGAGCTCACCCACATGTTGTGGGACCGGCTGCTGACCGAGGCATTGCGGCGCAGCGGCAAATCCTTGCTGGTCGAGAAGACTCCCAATCTGGTGCTCATCTGGCATCGCGTGGCGAGCTGCTGGCCGGACGCGCGCTTCATCTACCTGCTTCGCCACCCGGCGGCGATCCTCGATTCCTGGCAGCGCGCGCGGCCCCAGCAGACCCGGGAGGAGGCGGTCGCCAGCGTGACCCGTTACCTGTCCGCGCTGCGCGAGGCCCGCGGTGCGCTGCCCGGCCACACCGTCCGGTACGAGGACCTGACCGCCGATCCCGAGCGTACGGCCAGAGGGCTGTGCGCGTACCTCGGCGTGGAATGGGAGCCGGGGATGATCGAGTACGGCAATCACGAGCACGGGGATCTGCGGTCCGGACTCGGTGACTGGACCGAGAAGATACGCACCGGCACCGTCCAGCCGGCCCGGTCGCTCCCAGCCGCGGAACTGCCCGCCGCACTCCGTACGCTGGCCTCAGATCTGGGATATCACAACGCGTTCTAGCCTGGGGTCATGTCTACCTGGTTCACTCCGGCCGACTGCCGCCTGAACGACTTCCGTGCGCTCGTGGAGCAGAAGACCGATCCAAGCGACTATCCCTATGCCGCCGACCTGGCGAGCAACGTCCTCGTCTACTCCTCGCCCGACGTGGTACGGGCGCCGCGGGCGGAGGTGACCGCCGAACTCGCCCGGGCCCTGATGAGCGGGCCCGGCATCGTGGTCTTCAAGGGTGCATTCGCCGACGACGTGGTGGATCGCGCCACCGACGTCTTCTTCGCGATGATCTCGGAGCAGAAGGCCGCCGGCGTCGTCGGCGGTGACCACTTCGCCAAGCCCGGCGCGAACGATCGGGTGTGGGGAGCGCTGGACAAGTTCGCCGTGCGGGATCCGGCCGCGTTCGCCGCCTACTACGCCACCGACGTACTGGCGCTGGTCTCGACCGCGTGGCTGGGTTCCGGATATCAGGTGACGTCCCAGATCAACGTGGTGAATCCGGGCGGCGCCGCGCAGATGGCGCACCGGGACTACCACCTAGGCTTCATGTCAGCCGCGCAGGCGCAGCGGTTTCCCGCGCATGCCCACCTGTTGTCGCCGGCCCTGACCCTGCAGGGTGCCGTTGCGCACGTCGACATGCCGGTGGAGACCGGACCCACCCTGTACTTGCCCCATTCGCAGAAGTACCCGCCCGGCTATCTCGCGTTCCACCAGCCGGACTTCACGGCATATTTCGACGAGAACCATGTGCAGCTGCCGCTGGAGAAGGGCGACGCGGCCTTCTTCAATCCGGCGCTGTTTCACGCCGCGGGCATGAACCGCTCGGCCGAGGTGCGCCGCATGGCCAACCTGCTGCAGGTGTCGTCTGCGTTCGGCCGCGCTATGGAAGCGGTCGACCGTACCGCTATGGCGCTTGCGCTCTACCCGGTGCTGCGTACGTTTCCCGGCAACGTCCACAATGTCGTGGCCGCTTCGGCCGAGGGGTACGCGTTTCCCACCAACCTCGACCACGATCAGCCGATCGGCGGTCTCGCCCCACAGACGCAGGCGGAGCTGATGTTGCAGGCGCTGGCTGAGGATTGGCCCGAGGAGACGTTCGCGGCCGCACTGCGCGGGCAGCAGGAGCGGCGCCGGCCGGCTTGACCGCGCGATCCGAAACGGTTTCCGCGACGATATAGCGGTGCATGTCGAGGAGACGTTGGTATTCATCCTGGCCGCTGTCGCGGTCGTGGTGGCCCTGCGGTGGATCTCGGAGAAGACCGGCCTCCCGTCCGCGGCGCTGCTGACCGTCGTGGGCATCGTGTACGCAAACCTCCCCGGGCCGAACATCGAACTCGATCCGAAGCTGGTCCTCACGTTCGTCATCCCGCCGCTGCTCTACAGCGCCGCCCTGGATTCGTCACTCATCGACATCCGGCGCAACCTGCGTACGGTGATCAGTCTGTCGGTGGCGCTGGTACTCGCCACCGCCCTGCTCGTGGGCGTGGGTTTCGCGCTGTTCGTGGCCGGGGCGACGTTCGCGGCCGGGGTGGCGCTCGGTGCCGCGGTGGCGCCGCCCGATCCGGTCGCGGCACTCGCCGTCGGCCGCAGGGTGGGGCTGCCGCGCAACCTCGTGACGTTGATCCAGGGCGAGGGTTTGCTCAACGACGCCACGGCACTGACTCTCCTCAGCGTGGCGGTGGCGGCCCAAACCGGGCAAGGCTTCTCCTTCCCCACCGCGGTCGGCCAGTTCGTCATCGCGGCCGCGGGTGGTGTGCTGGTCGGCGTGGCCGTGACGTATGGGGTCCGGCTGCTCCGGCGCCTGCGCGCCGACCCGCTCAGCTCCAACGCGATCGCGCTGGCTACACCGTTCGTCGCGTACCTGGTCGGCGAGCGGCTGCACGTCTCCGGTGTGCTGGCGGTGGTCGTGGCCGGACTGATCATCGGACATGACGCCCCGCGGATGATCAGCGGAGCCAGCCGGCTGCAGACCACGGCCGTATGGCGGTTCGTCGACTTCCTGCTCGAGGGCTTGGTGTTCCTGCTCATCGGCCAACAGCTACCGGCCGTCATGAACGGGCTCGTGGCATACTCCGCCGGCACTATCGCCGCCGGAGTGGCGATCTCGGTCGGTGTCGTGCTCCTGCTGCGGCCGTTGTGGCTCCTGCTCACGCAGGTGTTGCCGCGCTCGCTGCACACCCGGTTGGGCGGCGAGGCCGAGGATGACGGCGACGACGTGCAGACCCGCAGCAGGCTGCGGGAGAAGCCGCTGAGCGGGCCGGAGGTCACGGCGCTCAGCTGGGCCGGAACGCGCGGGGTGATCAGCCTCGCGGCGATCTTCACGCTCCCGCAGCTGTTCCCGGTCCGAGACCTGTTGCTGTTCTGCACGTTCGTGGTCGTTCTGGTGACGCTGGTCGGGCAGGGCGTCACGTTCGCGCCGCTGGTGCGCCGGCTCGGCCTGCGCGCGAACGAGGCGGACCGGATGCGCGAACGCAACTCGGCGCGTGCCGCGGCGGTGCAGGCCGCGCTGGACCGGATCGACGAGATCCAGCACGAGCGGCACGATGCGGCCGAGGACCACGCGATCGGGAACGTACGCCGGCAGCTTGAGCAGCGACTCGGGCGGTACCGCCGGCGGCTGGACCTGTTGGACAAGTCGGACTCGGACGAGGTGCCGCACTCGCCGCACTACGAGGCGGCACTCGCGATCCGGCGGGCCGTCATCGACGCCGAACGGGAAGAGCTGCTCCGCTGGCGCGATGCCGGACGGCTGTCCGATGAGGGGCTTCGCGTGCTGGAGCGGGAACTCGACTACGAGGAGCACCTGATCCCCGACCGCTCCGCCTAAATCCCCCGCGATCTTGGAGTTGTGGTTGGCCTTTCGCGGCTTTGCGCCTGATTCGTTCCAACCACAACTCCAAGATCGCGGGGTTGGGCAGGGACCGGTCAGCCGACGGGGATGTCGCGGCGGCGCAGCGCCGCCAGGCCGCCGGCGGTGAGGATGGCCGCCACGGCGATCAGCACCACGAACGGCGTGGCCACCGCATCACCGCCGGGCAGGTGCGGCACGTGCGTGAACGGCGACACGTCCAGGATCCACTGATTCCACTGCAACGTCGTGCCCACCAGCAGAAGGAGCACGCACGCCGCGAGCGCACCCCACGCCACCGGGGCCCATCGCGGCAGCAGGCCGAACAGCAGCACCGCGACGCCGGCGAGCACCCACGCCGCCGGCAGCTGGGCCATCATCCCGCTGAGGGCACCACCGAGCTGGCCGCCGACGTCATGGCTGATCGCGCCATATGTCAAGCCTTCGAGCAGACCGGCAGTTGCCAGCACGGCGGCCGGAGCGAGCAGCGAGAACATCAGATGGCTGGCGGCCCAGCGCAGTCGCGCCACCGATGAGGTGAGCATGACCTCCGCGTGGCCGGTGGTCTCCTCGTCGCGCAGCCGCAGCGTGGCTTGCACCGCATACCCCGCCGCCATCAGCCCCAGCAGGCCGGCCGTACTGGCGAAATAGCTGTCCACCAGCGCCGAGGCACCCCCCATCCGGGCGAAGACGTCGCGCAGGCTCGCGTTCTCGTTCACCAGGTCCGCGGTGCTCTGCGCCACCGCTCCGAAGAGGACTCCAAGAGCGGCGAAGCCGGCGAGCCAGCCGAACAGGAGCCCTCGGTGCAGCCGCCACGCCAGCGCGAACGGGGAACGCAGTCCGGGCGCGGCGGCGGCCCGCCCCAGACGGTCCGGCAGCAGGCCGGCGCCGAGGTCGCGGCGAGCGCGCAGAGCCACACCGACCCACGCCGTCGCGGCTGTGAAGATCACTGTCAGCACCACTGGCCACCAGTGGTTACCGCCGTACGGGAAGATGTGCTGCACCCAGCCGATCGGCGACAGCCACGACAACCAGGCCAGCGCGCCGCTGCCGATCGCGCTGATGTCGCCGGCCAGCCGCAGCATCCATGCCACTCCGAGGGCGAGGATCGCGATCGAGCGGGCGGCGCGAGCGCCGCTGGTCAGCTGTGCCGTGACGGCCGCGACACCGGCGAATGCCCACCCGGCCGCGCCGAACTCGAGGCCGAACGCCAGCGACCCGGCTCCGGGCTGGCCCTGCCCGATCATGGCGGCGGTGACGATGAGCGCCAGGACCGCGTTGGCGGCGAACGCGACGATCAACGCGGCGGCCAGTTGGGCATGCCGCCCCACCACGCCGGCACCGATCAGCTCGGCCCGCCCCGCTTCCTCTTCAGTACGGGTGTGCCGGATGACCGTGAGCAGCGTGAACAGGGCGATCATCACCGGGATGAAGCCCGCCCGCCAAGCTGTCAGCTCACCCAGGCTGGAGCCGGAAAGCTGGCCGTAGAGCGCCACAAATCCCGCATTGTGGACGCTCACGTCCGCGTACTGCTGCCGTGCCACGGCCGTGGGGAACAGCGCCTTGAAGGAAGAGATGTACGTCGCCGGCAGCGCCCCGAGGATCACCACCCACAGCGGGAGCAGCACCCGGTCGCGGCGCAGGATCAACCGGATCAGTTTACCGACGCCGGTCACCGTGCACCTCCTTCGTACTGCCGGAGGAATAGCTCCTCCAATGTGGGCGGTTGACTGACGAGCGTACGAACGCCGACCTTGACAAGCGTGCGCAGCGCGGGTTCCAGCGCATCGGTGTCCACATCGAACACCACTCGATCGCCCTCGGCCCGAAAGTCGTGCACGCCGGCCAGAGTCGACAACCCGTCCGGCGGTCCGACCAGCTGAGCTTGGATATTGGTCCGGGTCAGGTGACGCATGTCGGCCAGCGTGCCGGTCTCCACGGCACGGCCGTCACGAATGATGGTGATGCGATCGCAGAGTGCTTCGACCTCCGCGAGGATGTGGCTGGACAGCAGCACCGTCCGGTCGCCGCGGCGCTTCTCGTCGCGAATGACCTCGCGGAACTGCTCCTCCATCAGCGGGTCCAGGCCGGACGTCGGCTCGTCCAGCATCAGCATCTCGACATCGGAGGCCAGGGCGGCGACCAGTGCGACCTTCTGCCGGTTGCCCTTCGAATACGTACGGCCCTTCTTTCGCGGATCCAGCTGGAAACGCTCCAGCAGATCATCGCGGCGCTTGCGGTCCAGGCTGCCGCGCAGCCGGCCGAGGAGGTCGATCACCTCCCCGCCGGAGAGGCTCGGCCACAGCGTCACGTCACCCGGAACGTACGCGAGCCGCCTGTGCAACGCGGTCGCGTCCCGCCACGGGTCGCCTCCGAGTAGCCTCGCCGTACCACCGTCCGGTCGCATCAGGCCCAGCAGAATCCGGATGGTGGTTGTCTTTCCGGCGCCGTTGGGGCCCAGAAAGCCGTGCACCTCCCCGGTCCGTACCCTGAGGTCGAGCCCGTCCAGAGCGACGGTCGGACCGAACCGTTTGATCAGTCCCTCGGCATCGATGGCCTCGGTCATGGTGTCCCCTCCTTGAGGGTGTCGGCTGCCAGCTTCTTGAGGACCGCGCGGGCCGCGGCCTCCTGGTCGGCGGGCAGCGGGTGGGTGAAGACGTCGATGGCGCCGGCCATCATCCGCAGGTGTCCGGCGGGCTTGGTGACATCTGTGTCGAGCGCGGCGGTCAGCTGGTCGGCCATCAGGAACATGCCCATCTGCATCGCGACCAGCACGGCGGAATACGCCCGCGGGTCGGCCACCTGGATGCCTTGCTCCGCGATCCACTCTTCGCCGAGCTCGACCATGCGGCCGAACATGGCCGAGGTCGATGCCGGGCTGTCCAAGGTGGACCTCACCAGGTAGCGTTGCAGCTGGATGACGGCGGGGTGCAGGCCGCCGAGGATGGTCTGGCCGTCGCTGAAGATCTCGGAACGGATCTTGGTGAGCTCGGCCATCGCATAGTCATCGCAGGCCCGGCGCAAGCCCTCCTTGGATCCGAAGTGGTGCCGCACCAGTCCGGAGGACACTCCGGCGGCCTGAGCGATGTCGCGAATCGTCGCGGGCCCGATGCCGCGCTCGGCGAAGAGGACGATCGCGGCGTCGCGGATCCGGGCGCGAGCGGTGAGATCCTCCTGGCTACTCACGTGTGTAGCGTACTACCCAAACGTATAGTAAGCGCCGGTGAAAAACGTGGCGCCCGTCACTCTCAGCGGCAGCCCTGGCTCGGTGGCATGGCCACCCGGCGCGCACCGAGGGCTACGGTCCGCTCGCCTGATAGACGTGCGCTGATCCATGGGTCGGGCGCGCCCGACCCTTGGGCGCAATACTGTCAAACACGGGATTCGTGGACAGGTGCGGAGGGACGGCTATGGCTGCCGAGCAGGGCTGGACCGGTGAGCAGGTGCCCGAGACCATGCGGGCCAGTGTGTTGACCGGCGCCCAGCAGATCGCAATGCAGGAGCGGGCCACCCCGCGCCCGGAGGCCGGTGAGGTTCTGGTGCGGGTCGCGAAGGTCGGGGTCTGCGGGTCGGATGTGCACTACTACCGCGACGGGCGGATCGGACCGTTCGTCGTGGATTCGCCGCTGATCCTCGGGCACGAGTTGTCCGGACGTATTGTCGGCGTCGGCGACGGAGTCGCGGCCGATCGTATCGGCGAGCGGGTCGCGATCGAGCCGCAGCGCCCCTGCCGAGTCTGCGGTCAATGCAAGGCAGGCCGCTACAACCTGTGCCCGTACATGGAGTTCTACGCGACGCCACCGATCGACGGCGCGTTCTGCGACTACGTCACCATCCAGGCCGATTTCGCGCACCCGGTCCCGGACACCGTGAGCGACGAGGCCGCGGCGTTGCTCGAACCGCTTTCCGTGGGAATTGCGGCCGCGCGCAAGGGCGCCGTCGTGCCGGGCTCGCGGGTACTGATCGCCGGTTCCGGGCCGATCGGTGTGATCGCCGCTCAGGCGGTCCGCGCCTTCGGCGCGGCGGAGATCATCGTGTCCGATCCGGTCGCCGAGCGCCGGAAGATGGCGGAGCGCTTCGGTGCGACCACCACGCTCGACCCGAGCGTCGATGATTCGCGCCCGCTGCAGGTCGACACGTTCATCGACGCGTGCGGCATCCCGGCCGCGGTTGTCAGCGGCATCAAGTCTGTGCGCGGCGCCGGCGCCGTCGTGTTGGTCGGCACCGGAGTCGACGAGATCGCCCTACCGATCCCGACCATCCAGAACAACGAGCTGAATGTGACCGGCGTGTTCCGCTACACCGACACCTGGCCGCTGGGAGCACACCTGGTCGCCACCGGCCAGGTCGATCTGGACTCGCTGGTGACGCACCGGTTCGGACTCGCGCAAGCCGAGGACGCGCTCAACGCCAGCCTGGACCCGACCAGCCTGAAGGCGATGGTGGCTGTGGCATGAGCGTGTTGGACAAGTTCGCGCTGACCGGCAAGACGGCTCTCGTCACCGGCGGCAACCGCGGCATCGGGGAGGCAATCGCACGCGGCCTGGCCGAAGCGGGCGCCGACGTGCTGATCGCCGCCCGTGATGGCGCTCGCAATGACGATTCGACGGCACGCGCCGCCGCCGATGGGCTCAGCGTGCGCTCGGTGGTCGCCGACATCACCCGCGACGCCGACGTGGAGACGATGGCCGAGCACGCGATCGACACCCTCGGTCGCGTCGACATTCTCGTCAACAACGCGGGGATCTGCTTCCACCGCAGCTCGTGGGAGGTACCTGACGACGAATGGAACCTGGTCTTCGACCTGAACGTCCGCGCGCTGTGGAAGACCAGCGTCGCCGTCGGACGGCATATGCGCGCTCGCGGCGGCTCCATCGTCAACATCGGGTCAATCTCGGCCATGATCGTCAACCGGCCGCAGTTCCAGGCGGCCTACAACGCCTCGAAGGCCGCGGTGCATCAGCTGACCCGGTCGCTGGCCGCCGAATGGGCTCCGGACGGGATCCGAGTCAACGCGGTCGCGCCCGGCTACATCAAGACCGAGATGGCACCGGTCGACAGGCCGGAGTTCCAACGAATGTGGATCGAGGACTCCGTCCAGCGGCGTTACGCGATGCCCGACGAGGTCGCCGGCTGTGTCGTGTTCCTCGCCAGCGACGCCGCCTCCTTCATCACCGGCTCGGTGCTGGTCGTCGACGGCGGATACACCGTCTACTGAGCGCAGTGAAAGGTGTGAGGGCCGCCACCCTGCCGGGAGGCGGCCCCACACGAGGGATGTCAGGCTTCCATCGGCGGCGGCGGTGCCGCGCCGGTCATGATGGCCACTGCTTCGGACATGGAGTGAGACTTCGGTGTGATGACGGTGGCGCGCTTGCCGAGCCGCTGGATGTGGATGCGGTCGGCGATCTCGAACACGTGCGGCATGTTGTGGCTGATCAGGATCACCGGCAGACCGCGATCACGGACGTCGCGGATCAGCTGGAGCACCCGGTTGCCCTCCTTCACGCCGAGCGCCGCGGTGGGCTCGTCGAGGATGACGACCTTGCTGCCGAACGCGGCCGATCGGGCCACCGCGACCGCCTGCCGCTGACCGCCGGAGAGCGACTCGACGGCCTGGCCGATGTTCTGCAGCGTGCCGATGCCGAGCTCGGACATGTGCCGCCGGGCCTCGGACTTCATATGGCCCTTGTCCAGAAGCCGGAAGATCGACCCGAGCGGGCCGGGCTTGCGTTCCTCCCGGCCCAGGAACAGGTTGTCCGCGATGTCCAGGCCGGGCGCCACCGCCAGCGTCTGGTACACCGTCTCGATGCCCTTGAAACGTGCGTCCATCGGGTTGTGGAAGTGCACCTGGTCGCCCTCCAGAAAGATCTCGCCGCTGTCCGGGATCAGCGCCCCGGACAACGCCTTGATCAGGCTGGATTTTCCGGCACCGTTGTCGCCGATCACTGCGAGGATCTCGCCGGGATACAGCTCCAGGTCGCTGCCGTCGATGGCGACCACACGCCCGTACCGCTTGACCAGGTTGCGGGCTTGCAGAATCGGAGTCGTCCTGGTGGCGGTCGCGCCAGTTCCTCCTTGGCCACGCGCCTCGGTCATGTCTTCACCTTCCTGATCCACTGGTCGAGCGAGACCGCGACCAGGACGAGCAGACCGATCGCGAAGCCCTGCCAGACGACCTCCACCCCGCCCAGTTGCAGGCCGTTGCGGAACACGCCGACGATCAGCGCACCGATCAAGGTGCCGATCACGCCGCCCCGGCCGCCGAACAGGCTGGTACCCCCGAGCACGACGGCAGTGATCGAGTCGAGGTTGTAGTCCGTGCCGACGTTGGGGCTGGCCGACGCCAGCCGACCGATGAGAATCCAGCCGCCGATGGCGTACAGCAGGCCGGCCACGGTGTAGACCGAGAACAACACACGGCTCGTCCGGATACCCGCCAGCCGGGCCGCCTCGGGGTCGTCACCGGTGGCGTACACGTGTTTGCCCCACGCCGTCGAGCGGGTCGCGTAGTAGAAGTACGCGAACAGCAGCAGCATGATGATCGTCCCGTAGGTCAGCCGGAAGCCGCCGAGCGGGATCGTGTTACCGGTCCAGGTCAACAGATCCGGCATGTCCGATCCGCGGACCGTCTCGCTCTTCGACACGACCTGGTTCAACGAGAAGAAGATCGTCAACGTGCCCAATGTGACGATGAACGGTGGCAGCTTGATGCGGGTGACCAGGAACCCGTTGATCGCCCCCATCGCGGTGCCGCAGAGCAGGCCGAGCACCAACGACACGATGCCGGGCATGCCCATCGTCGTGGCGAACTTGGCCATCAGGATCGACGAGAACACCGCGATCGCTCCCACGGACAGGTCGATGCCCGCGGTCAGAATGATCAAGGTCTGCCCGAGCGCGAGCGTCGCGATGACAGTCACCTGCGCCAGCACCAGTGACAGGTTCGCCGCCGAGAAGAACCTGGTGTTCACGATGGAGAACGCGATGATCGCAACGATCAGCACGGCCAGCGGACCCAGCACGGGATTTCCGTGCAGCACGTGCTGAATGCGCAGACCCAGCGAATCGTGGGAACGCGTCTCAAAATCCGGACTCGACTCCGGCTCTCGGGTTGCGGTATCAGAAGCCATC
>Ga0081539_10005773_pt1 | contig 12340 bp, 13 predicted proteins | sample TabmetS4T2R2_FD_71023 | JGI IMG/M metagenome (GOLD analysis project Ga0081539, IMG submission 71023) | Tabebuia heterophylla rhizosphere microbial communities from the University of Puerto Rico - S4T2R2 | ecosystem: Host-associated > Plants > Roots > Rhizosphere ...
ATATTCAGCAGCGCTACAACGCGCTCCTGCAGACTTACGCTCATGATGCCGGTACAACAAACTGCCCTAAATGAGGCCCTGAATAATTCAAACTGACCCGCAATGCAAGCTCCAACGCGGCGCGTGTCTCTTCCGGTGCGATTACCGCATCGACAAAGCCTCTTGCCGCCGCATATCTCGCGTCGAGTTCGCGCTCGTACGTTTCGCGCACTTTCCGCATTTCGATTTCTAATTCAGGCGAGGGATCCTGACCATTCTTCTTCAAACGTTCCAATTCGCTTCCGAACACCGCCTGCACCGCCGATTCACCCTCCATCACTCCCATGCGACCGGTAGGCCAGCTAAAAATGAAATTCGGATCAAAGCCTTGTCCAGCCATCGCGTAGTATCCGGCCCCAGACGCGTGATTAACCGTCAACACAATCTTTGGAACGAGTGCAGTCGCCATGGCTTCAACAAAGCGCGCGCCGGCGCGAATGATTCCCGAATGCTCTGCTTTCGGTCCGACCATGAATCCGGACACGTCCTGAACAAATACGAGCGGCGTGCCGTGACGATTACAAGTATCGATGAAATAGGCGACCTTCTCAGCAGATTCCGTATAAACAATCCCACCGAACCGCGGTGCGCCGCCCGAGGGATCGCGAAACATTCCACGCGCATTAGCAATCACGCCAACTTGAATTCCGCCAATGGCAGCGTGACTGGTAATGATCTCTTTCGCGTAGTCAGCTTGAAACTCATCGAGCTGGCCGTCGTCGAGCAGACACTCGAGCAGCTTTCGAACGTCGTACGGTTGCCGGTGATCTTCCGGGATGATGTCGTAGAGTTCTTCGCCGCGACGCAACGACTCGCCAGTTGGTGTCTCGACGTCACACGGATTCGGCTTCGGCAGCTCGCGGATGAACTCACGAATCTTCTCGACGCACGCATCGTCATTGGCAACACGGTAATGGGCGACGCCCGATAGTTCGTTGTGCGTGCGCGCGCCGCCGAGTGTTTCGTTGTCGATCGTCTGACCGGTTGCGCCCTTGACAAGGTTTGCGCCGCCGAGTCCCATGAACGACGTGTTCTCGACCATGATGATGATGTCCGACAAGGCCGGCAGGTACGCGCCGCCGGCGATGCACGGTCCCATCACCGCCGAAATCTGCGGCACCTTCAGGTAATGACGCATGATCGAGTTGTAATAAAAGATGCGCGACGCACCGTACTGGCCCGGAAACACGCCGCCCTGATAAGGCAGATTCACGCCGGCGGAGTCGACCAGGTAAATGATCGGCACGCGCGAACGCATCGCGATCTCCTGCGCGCGCAGGATCTTTTTGATCGTTTCCGGCCACCACGATCCCGCTTTCACCGTCGCGTCGTTAGCTACCACTACGACTTCCCTGCCCTCAACGCGCCCGACAACCGTCACGACACCCGCCGCCGGCGCGCCGCCGTCGTACTGATCGTAGGCGACGAGCAGTCCGATCTCCTGAACGTAGGCGTCTTTGTCGAGCAGTTTTTCAATCCGCTCGCGCGCGGTGAGTTTGCCTTGTTGATGCTGGCGATCGATCTTGTCCGGCCCACCGCCGAGCCGGAGACGTGATTCGAGTTGCAGCAGCTCGTCAGTGAGTTCGCGCAAACGAGACGATGTTTGTTGCGTAGCGGCGTCGGATTTTTTCATGGTCGAAGTTGTCAGCCCTGGTGCCAGACGCGGTTGAGCAGCGCATTCATGTTCGCCTTCTCCGGCAGTCCTTCGAGAATCAGCACCCGCGAACCACGCAACTCTAACACGCCGCGGCGGGTCGCCGACGTCCAGTCGTGCCGTTCACCGCGTTCCGTCTTGGAAGTCACGTCCGTTTCCTTCGCTTCGGCAGAACGATTCCACGTGCGCTTGAGGTAAGCGTCGAAAAACTCGCGCGCATCTTCGGGTGTGTCCCACGCGGTTAGCTGGAGCACAAATAAATCCGTGGCATTCGCGCCCTCATAAAGTGCGAACTCATCCCCCGCCCAGCCGGCCGCCGCCTTCTTCGATTCGGCTGAGTCGTTCAGATACTCGTCGAGGATCAGGTAACAACCCCATTCGCCGTTCACGTCGCTGTCGATGCGCTTCCACGTTGGTCCAAGCTGCGGCTTCAGGTCCGGCAGCGTCAGTTTCAACGGCGCTTCGTAATCGAAATACTTCTCCGGGTGCATGATCTGCTCGGTCGACTGCGGGAGCTTCGTGAAAGCTTTCGAAACCAGGTCCCAACCGCCGCGACGGTAAACGGCCGTGGCCCAGTTCGATCCCGCTTCGTACGGAAACAGCAGCGACTCGCGCAGCGCACGCGGCGCACGTTTGAACTGTTCGGAAGAAGTTTCCTGAGAACCGAGGCTCTTCATGAAAGCGAGCGCGACGAGCGGATGCTTTGTCATGTAAAGCGTCATCGCGAGCGTCGCGTCGCCTTCGATCAGGGCGTGTGCGGCGAGCTCCGCGTCGGAGTCGCCCTTGGGCCATTTGTCGAAGCGCTTGAGATTGAAGTGCTGGTCCTGCAAAGCGTGCGTCAGCTCGTGGGCCATCACCGGCTTCTGGCCTTCCAGTTCGATCCAGTCAGCCAGATAAAACTGTTGCGCCTTCGGGTCGTAGTAACCCGCCACCTGCTCGGTCAGCAACTTGATCAGGAAAGATCGGTACTGGAAATCGTTCGGAGCGAGCCCGAAAACTCGCAGCAACGCCTCGGTGGCATGCATTTCCGCGGGCGTCGTGTCGCTGTCGAGGTTCTTGATGATCATGCGCTCGATTTCGGAGCGCGACTGCGCGCCGCTCTTCACCGCTCGCAAAATCGAGAGCTCACGCAATTCGCTGGTCTCTTTGAGGACCGCGTCCGTCGTTGAAATTATCGCGGCATTTTGCGCCGCGCTTGCGGCGCCCGCCTGGGCCTGGGTCCGCGTGGTCAGGCTACCCGCACAGAGACAAACCAGGATCAGCAGGGCCAGTCCTAAATTAATTTGCTTTGACATATTTATGGTTCACTCTTATAGTCCGCTAAACGTTCACAGCTTACGACCGGGGAATTCGTTCCTTCGCGCACTCTGAAAGGGTTGAAGGTTTTGTTCAGATGACAAGCCCTGCTCCTGATGATGTATTCGGCGTTTGGCACGAGACGATGTTACGCGTCCGCTATGCCGAAACGGACAAGATGGGCATCGTTTATTATGCCAACTATCTCGTCTGGTTCGAAATAGGCCGAACCGATTATTGCCGGGCGCGCGGTTTTTCCTATCGCGACATGGAGGAGAGCGAGGACGCGTTTCTGGTGGTCGCCGAGGCCTACTGCCGTTACAAGGCGCCGGCTTACTACGACGACGAACTGATCGTTCGTACACACATTACAGAATTACGTAAGCGCTCGCTTCGTTTCGGGTACGAGATCGTCCGCGCCGTCACGGGACAAGTGGTCGCCGAAGGCGAAACGGGCCACGTCGTCACTGACGGCAACGGCCGCGTGCGCTCGTTTCCGGAAGGATACGCGCAGAGATTGTTAGCCCCGCCCATTGTCAAAACTCACGCGAGCGGCGGTGCGGTCGTGCCCAAAGAAACCGCGCCCGAATAGATCTGGTTCTTGCCTGTCACAACTCATAACCCCACGGTGTTTCCAAAGTAGCGCGGGTCTCCCGGTTAATTTTGTAACTTTTTCCTGATTTGGTCGTTTTAGCTTCAGAGCCGCCGCTCGGTCCGAAAATAAAAAGCCCCGCTGCTACTTGCGATAGCAACGAGGCCTGATGACAACACAAGTTCGTTTGCCTTGCGGCGCACAAAGATGCATCGTCGGCAGCGGCATCTTAGCGCACATGGTAAAGGGCTTCAACCGTTGGGAGGTTTACCATGCGCCGCCCTGTGTTTCACTTCGCCCTGCTCGCCCTCATCAGCTTCGCTTTCATTTCCACTCAAGCCCAAACGCCCGACGCTGCGATCAATCTGTTCAAAGACGGGTTGAAGAAAACTGATCGCGGTGATCTCGACGGCGCGATCGAAGATTTCAGCCGGGCCATCACGCTCAGTTCGCGCCTCGGCATCCGCAAAGAGACAGCACCCAATTCAGGAAACTCATTCACCGCGTCCGATGACGCCGACAACATCCGCGTCATCGATCCGTTCACGGCCAACGCTTACAACAACCGCGGTTTCGCGCGTTATCAGAAAGGCGATTTCTCCGGCGCGATCGAAGACTTCAACGCCGCACTGCGCATCCGGCCGTCGCTCGTTGTCGCTTACCTGAACCGCGCCGCGGCGCTCCGTTCGTCCGGCGACACCGAGGGCGCGATGAAAGATCTCGACAAAGCCGTCGCGGTAAAGAAAGACTTCTACCAGGCTTACATCAATCGCGGCAGTCTCTATCACGATCTCGGTCACGACAAAGAAGCGCTGTCCGATCTAAACCGCGCGATCGAATTGAAGAAAGACGTCGCCGAAGCGTTCTATCAACGCGGTTACGTCAATCTGGCGCTGGCCAACTGGGACGCGGCCATGAGCGACTTCGATCGCACCCTCGAACTCTCGCCGGCTATGGCCTGGGCCTATCAGGGCCGCGGCACGGTGTACATGAAAAAGGGCCAGATGCAGCAGGCGATTCAGGATTTCACGCAGGCGATCGAGCACAGCCCGGACCTGGTGTGGGCGTATGTCAATCGCGGTCTGGCGCAGTTGTATCTCGGGAATGACGAACTGGCGCAACGTGACTTCGACACGTGCCTGAAGCTGAAGCCGTCCATCAAGAACGAGCTCGACGACCGGATCCAACTGGCGAAGCACTTGCGACAGAAGAAGAATTAGCAACTACTGATCGTGCGGCAGATTCACGCGCTCGATCTTTCTCGCGTGGCCGCTCGTCTCATCGACGTCGATCACCGCACCACAAATGCGTACCTGGCCGCTCGAGTGTTCGGCGCGGCGGGCAGTGACCGAGGTGAAGCGCGCGAGAACGTCGCTCTTGTTCATTCCGATCACACCCGCGTAGCTGCCGGTCATGCCGAGATCGGTCAAGTACGCAGTTCCCTGCGGCAAAACTCTTTCATCCGCCGTTTGCACGTGCGTGTGCGTCCCAACAACCGCCGAGACACGTCCGTCGAGATGCCAACCCATCGCGACTTTTTCCGACGTCGCTTCCGCATGCATGTCGACAAGACGAACCGCGGTGTGCTCCGGCAACGATTGCAGCACCTGGTCGACGACGCGGAACGGATCGTCTGAGGGCGGCATGAAGACGCGACCCATCAAATTGATCACCGCGATGCGCGCACCGTTGACTTCGCCGGCCCAAAAGCCGCTGCCCGGCGTGTTTGGCGGATAATTCGCCGGCCGAACCAGACGCGGTTGTTTGCGGATGTAATCGATCGCTTCCTTCTTGTCGAAGATGTGATTGCCGGAAGTCATCACGTCGATGCCCGCGGCAAAGAGCTGTTCGCACAGCGTCGGCGTAACGGAGAAACCACCGGCTAGATTTTCGGCATTCATTACCGCGAGGTCGATGTGGTGTTGTTCGCGCAGGTCCTGAATGCGTTCGAGGACCGCCACGCGCCCGGGCTTCGCCACCACATCACCAATCATGAGGATCTTCATAGTTGCTTTCTTAAGGAGGGAACACAAAAAAGACCGCAAATCTCAGTCGAGATCGCGGTTTTTTATTGGCGGGAGGGAGATCCGCATCTGTCGTTCCGAAGCCGTAATTGAACCTGCAATGACAGGTGGGTGACCTCTTAATGACGTAGCCTCTGGCAGTTCTTAACGATGAAGAAATGCACTGGCTAGACGACCTCGGTCTCCCGAATCAACGGCGTTGGCTCAATCATCGTAAATCGGTGACGATCACCGCAGAACGTTACCCTCCGCCGTGCGGGATATTAGCACACCGCAACGAAGTTTGTCCTTGGTGCTTTTGTGGTTTTTTTCGGTGTTTTGGGGCTCAACCGAGAGAGAGTTTGCCGGCGCCGCCCTGCTCGTTTTCCAGGCTGGTGCGCACCTTCAGCAGGCGGTCGAGCATCTCGGCACACTCGGCACTGCGCGCCGCCAGTTGCGCGTCGGCCTGTTCGTGCATGTTCTTCAGGCGGTGAAGTTCGTCGGCAATGTGCAGCGCCGCGAGAATGGCAACTTTCAACGAATCAACGGTGAGTGTTCCCGAAGAAATCTCGCGCATCCGGCTGTCGACGAATTCTGCCAGTTGAATGATGTACTCGGTATCGCCGTCGGAGCGGATGTTGTAGGTCTGGTTGTAGATCTCGACCCGAATCGTCGGACTGCTGGTCGTACCATCCATACTGCTTTTATTGATCATGCGGCCGATTCCGGAACTCATCTGAGCTCCTCTGCCATTTCGGGATCGAGAGCAGCGACGGCGTCGAGCATGGCTTCCACTTTCATGCGAATCGTCTCGCGTTCGGCGAGCAGCTTCTCGACCTGACTCTCGAGTCGCTCTTTTTCGTTCAGCACGTTGCCCATGTCGCGATGAATGAGCGCCAGTTCTTTTTCGAGGTTCTCTTTTTCCTGCCGCAGCGTCTTGGTGAGTTCGATGGTTCGGTAGATCTTATCTTCGAGGTGCGAAAACTTTTCGAGGCCTGACAGACCAACCATCATTGTCTCCCGACTTTGTCGAAACTGGAATGCGAACGCGATTATCCGACTTCACGCCTGCGAGCGCAAGACTCATTTTGCCACCGCGCCGGATTTATTTTCGTCGTCTCTTTTTTCTAGCGTTGCTGTGCGGAAAACGTCTCCAGCAACGACGACGTCAACTGCGCGTGTCGCTCTTCGACTTCTTCATCGCGCAACGTGCGTTCGTCCGAACGATACTCCAAACGCAACGTGACCGATCGTTTGGACGAGGGAATGTTTCCGCCTTCGAACGTGCCGACGAGTTTCACGCCGCGAAAGTCGGGGACATGCTTTTCGCGGACAGCCTTGAGCAGATCGTCGAGCGCGAGACTGCGATTGATGAGGAGAGAGACGTCGCGCACGACGGACGGATAACGCGGCAAAGAAGAGTACTGCACCGTTTTTGCCGGTCCACTTATTAATGCGTCCAGATCGACTTCCACTACATAAACCGGGTAACGAAACTTGTAACTCGCTGCAACGCTTTCGGCGAGCCGGCCAATCGTGCCGACGTCGGTTCCGTCACTGAGTTTGATCCGGGCGGATTGTCCGGCGCGCAGGTGCGGCGCAGAGGCCGGCGTGAAAGTCAGCGGCGTCAGACTCATCCAATCGATCGCCGTTTCCAACGCGCCTTTCACATCGAAGAAATCGAGGTCGCGTTCGGCCTGGGCTTTGTCGGCTTCGAGCGCGCCGCCGGTGGCGACAAGCCCGAGCGACAGTCGCTCGTCGGGCAGTTCACCACGGGAAACAGCGCCGAAAACACGGCCGATTTCAAACAAACGCACGTCGCGGATGCCGTGATTCAGGTTGTGACGCAGCGAGTTTAATAAGCCTGGCAAGAGCGTTGCCCGCATAAAGGCCGCTTCTTCGATAATCGGGTTCTTGAGCAGCGGTTGACCGTCTGTTTCTTTTGGGGCGAAGCTAAAGTTGATGGCTTCGTCAAAGCCAAAGGAGTTTAGGGCGTGTCGCAAGAGCCGTTGCTTCATCTCGCTCGGCTGGTACTCGCCCGACGCGCTCGACGGCGGAAGTTCTGAACCAATCTTGTCGTAACCGGAATGACGGGCGACTTCCTCGACGAGGTCTTCTTCCTGTTCGACGTCGATCCGCCACGAGGGGACTTTGAAACGCAGTGCGTCGGGCGAGTCGTTGACGAGTTCAAAGCCGAGACCGGTAAGAATCCGCAAAATCTCTCCGCGTTCGACGGAGACCGAAGTTAGTTCGGGGACACGCTGGGGACGAAGATCCACTATGCGTGGGACAAAGGCATGGGGATAAATATCGATCGAGTCGTTAGTTGCAAAGCCCCCGGCGATCTCACAGATTAGTTGCACGCAACGTTCCTGCGCACGCAGGACGCCCTCGCAATCAGCGCCGCGTTCGAAGCGTCGCGACGCTTCGGTATCCATCCCGAGCTGACGTGCGGTGCGACGCACGGAGTTTGGATCGAAGTAAGCGCTCTCGATCAGCACGTCGGTGGTTGCGGTTGAGATCTCTGACTCTTCGCCGCCCATGATGCCGGCCAGCGCCACCGGACGCTCGGCGTCGGCGATCACGAGCATGTCGCTGGTCAACTCGCGTTCGACGCCGTCGAGCGTCTTGAGTTTCTCCTTCGCCGCGGCACGACGCACGACGATGCGCCGGCCGGAAAGCTTCTGAAAATCAAACGCGTGCAGCGGCTGGCCCAGCTCGTGCAGCACGTAGTTGGTGATGTCGGCGACGTTGTTGATGGGCCGCTGTCCGATTGTTTCGAGACGCTTCACGAGCCAATCGGGCGACGGACCAATCTTCACGCCGCGCACGAGACGCGCCGCGTAACGTGGACACAAATCCAGGTCGTTGATTTCGACCGACGTGAGATCCTCGGCACGAGCATCAGTTTGAAAGGGATTGATACTGAGCGGGCGCAACTGTTTCCGCTCAATAACCGCCACTTCGCGCGCGATGCCGACGTGCGACAGACAGTCAGGCCGGTTCGAAGGCACTTCCACGTCGAGCACTGAATCCGAGTTGTGCTCCTCGACCGCGTCGATCGCGAGCCCAACCATGGTCAGCCGCTCGCGCAACACGTCCGGGCTAAGCTGCGTTTCAACGTAATCGCCAAGCCATCCGTAACTAATCAGCATGATCCCTATTCAAACTGTTCCAGAAACCTGACGTCGTTCTCGAACAACAGCCGAATGTCGTCGAGCTCGTACATCAGTGCGCACATCCGGTCGATGCCGAGGCCAAACGCGAACCCCGAATACACCTTTGGATCCACGCCCACGATGCGCAGGACGTTCGGATGAACCATGCCCGAACCGCCGAGCTCGATCCAGCCGGAGTTTTTGCAGATGCGACAGCCGGCGCCTTTGCACTTGAAACAACTGAAATCAAACTCCGCGCTCGGTTCCGTGAACGGGAAGTACGAAGGCCGGAAACGCGTGACCGTGTCGGGACCGAACATCCGACGCAGAAACTCCGTGACGGTTCCTTTCAAGTGCGCCATCGTGATCCCGCGGTCCACGCACAGTCCCTCAACCTGGTAGAACATCGGGTTGTGCGTCGGGTCAGGCGTGTCGCGACGAAAAACGCGGCCCGGCGCGATCATCCGGATCGGCACGCCGCGACGCTGCATCGCATGAATCTGCACTGTCGAAGTTTGCGAACGCAGCGCGAAACCGTCGGTCGTGTAGAACGTGTCGGCCTCGCCGCGCGCCGGATGGTTTTCGGGAATGTTCAGCGCGGTGAAGTTGTAGAAATCCGTCTCGATCTCGCGGCCGTCTTCGATGATGTAACCGAGCGCGACGAAAATGTCTTCGATGCGTTCGCGCAAAATAGTGATCGGGTGACGATGGCCGTAAGGCGGGCGGCGCCCGGGCAGCGTCACGTCGATACTCTCGCGTGCCGTGCGCTCCTGCTCGATATGACTCTTGAGATTTATTTCGATTGTGTCAACCAGGGCGACAACCCGGTTTTCAATCTCCTGTACCAACTGGCCGACGACGGGACGCTCCTCGGGTGTGACTCGGCCGATGAGCTTCTTCGTTGATGCCCAGGCACTCTTTTTCCCCAGCCGGCTCGTGCGCACGTCCGCCAACTCTCGTTGAATAGCGGTAGCCGTTTCTAGATTGAGCTTCGCCAGCGCCGCAGGGTCGCTGAAACGAGCAAAGCGCTCGAACGCTTGCTCGAGCGCTTTGCCTTCTGTCTGAACCTGCTGAACGGGCGCTTGTTCCGTTACGTCATCAGTCATTAAGAAAACCGGTTTCCTATGGATTTTTGCGGACTGCTACCCACTTGCCCGACAACTGCCCGGCGTAATCAAACTCGCCGGAAAGTTTGCCTTCGATCACGGTCGCGTTCATCACGATCGTGCCGTTCGTCCCTTCGAGCGAAAACGACAGCTTCCCATCTTTCCACGTGCCGTCTTTAATAGACGCCTCGCCGAGCTGCGAACTGCTGCCGCCGGTGACTTTCTCGCCGTCTATTTTGAGCGTCAGCAGGAACGGAAACGGCTGGCCATTCGCATCCGCCATCCCTTCCCATTCGCCGTTGAGATTGACGGGCGCCGCCGCAGTCGCGGGCGCCGCAGCCGCCGCGCGCGTTTCCGACTTTGTCCCAACCCGTTTCAGTTCGATCAATTTCTTTTCTGAACCGATCCGCAACTCACCCGTGAGCTTATCGCCGTCGACTACGCCGTCCAGACTGCCTTCTTTAAAAAAGAGCGTGAGCGTTCGGTCGGTGACTCCTCCGTGCGTAAGCTCATACGACTTTTCACCCACCTGCACCCGGCCCGAGAGTTTGGGACTTTCCACCTTCAGATTGAGCGAAACCTTTTCAGTCTGGCCCTTGATGGTGCCTTCGTAGTTTCCGGAAAGCTTGTCGCCGGGTTGCACCTTGGCCGGAAGCGGAGGGTCCTGCGCCAAAGCGATGGTGGCGCCAAGCACGAACGTGAATAGAAGTGTAATCAGTTTCAAGATCTGATCCTTTCGAGGGCCGTTTAGAACTAGGCCGCTTTGTTGCGCTGCTCGTTGTCGAGCGCGCCTTTCGCCTGCGCGACGACTTCGGCAAACGATTCCGGCTCGTGAACGGCGAGATCCGCCAGCACCTTGCGATCGAGCTCGATGCTTGCCAGTTTCAAACCATGCATCAGTTGCGAGTAGCTCAAACCATTCAGCCGCGCTGCAGCGCTGATACGCACGATCCACAGACTACGGAAATCACGTTTCTTCAACTTCCGTCCGGTGTAGGCAAAATTCAACCCGCGCTCGACTGACTCTTTCGCCGATCGATACAACTTCGACTTTGTGCCGCGATAACCTTTCGCCAGTTTAAGTATCTTCTTGCGTCGTTCGAGACGCTTATTGCCACGTTTTGCTCTGGGCATAACTTATCCCCTTTCTTCTAAGAGCCGATGTATGAAGGCTTGTTGTTAATCGCGGCCGTACGGCAGCATGTTCATCACCCGTTCATGATCCGAAGGCGAAACCAACACGTCGATGTCCAGGTGACGCTTCCGCTTGTTTGATTTCTTCGTCAGTATGTGTCGTGCGTGCGAGTGGCCCCGTTTGACCTTGCCGCTCGCCGTCAGCCGAAATCGTTTGGCTGCGCCTTTGTGTGTTTTCAGTTTTGGCATAGTTCTATTCCTTTTATCCGTGGTTCGGTTGCGCCGGATGCGAGTCTTTCGCTCCTCCGGTCTTGTGTCTCTTTGGTCCGAGAATGATGAACATCTGGTTCCCTTCCATCCTCGGCCGTGCTTCGACCTCGCCTACGTCCGCGAGATCCTGCTCCAGCTTCTCCAAAATCCGCGCACCCAGTTCACGGTGCGTCATCTCGCGTCCGCGAAACCAGATGGTGGCTTTCACTTTGTCGCCCTCCTGCAACCACTCGCGCGCGTGCTTCATGCGGTAGTTGTAATCGTGGTCGTCGGTTCCGGGACGAAACTTAACTTCCTTGACTGTGATCGTGACCTGCTTCTTCTTGGCCTCGTTCGCCTTCTTCTTGGCTTCGTACTGGTATTTGCCAAAGTCGATAATCCGGCAAACGGGCGGATCGGCGTTCGGAGCAACTTCGACCAGGTCCAAACCTTTGTCCCGGGCGGCGCGCACGGCATCACGCACGTCCATCACGCCCAGTTGCTCTCCTTCCTCGCCAATCACGCGTACCTCAGGTACGCGAATTCTCTCGTTAATTCTGACCGGCGGCAGACGCCGGTTATCAGGACGCTGACCGCGACCGCGAAAGCCTGTAGCTATTGCTGCACCTCCTGCGTTTGATTGTTGTTAGTCAACGCGCGGGTCTCAACCAACTTGCGCGCCATTTCCTTGAACTCTCCCAGCGACATCGAGCCGATATCGCCGCGCGAACGTTCCCGAACCGCCACCGCCTGCTGCTCCATCTCGCGATCGCCGAGCACGAGCATGAACGGCACCTTCTGCAACTGCGCGTCACGAATCTTGGCGCCGATTTTTTCGCTGCGCAAATTGGCGTCGACGCGGAAACCCGCGTTGCGCAGTTCGCGCGTTACTGCTTCGGCGTACTCGTTGATCCGGTCCGTGATCGGCAGCACCGCGACCTGCACCGGCGCCAGCCACAGCGGAAACGCGCCGGCGTAGTGCTCGATCAGCACGCCGAAAAACCGTTCCATCGAACCAAACAACGCGCGATGCACCATCAACGGCCGGTGCGGCTTGTTGTCTTCGGCGATATACTCGTGCTTAAAGCGCTCGGGGAACTTTAAGTCGA
>Ga0081539_10005774_pt1 | contig 12339 bp, 11 predicted proteins | sample TabmetS4T2R2_FD_71023 | JGI IMG/M metagenome (GOLD analysis project Ga0081539, IMG submission 71023) | Tabebuia heterophylla rhizosphere microbial communities from the University of Puerto Rico - S4T2R2 | ecosystem: Host-associated > Plants > Roots > Rhizosphere ...
AGTAGGGGCAGTGGGTGAGGGTGACGCCGCGACTCACCGACCCATCGTGGGTGGGGCACGGGGCCCGGAAGGTTTCCGCGGTGTGCCTGTTCCGTAACGGCGCCGGGCAGGTCGCGCGCCGGGCGGTTCGTGCCGGGCCCGTTCACGCGGGGCCCGCCGTCGTCAACCGGTCGGTGGAGGCGGCGACGCCGACGAACCCGCCGGGGGCCCGCACGTCACGTGGTGCTCACATTGCGGCGCCGGAGCCCGGGATCGGAAACCCAGCGATGTTCCGGGCGAAACGCCGCGGCAGCAATCCGCCGTTTCACTCGTGGGCATGACCTCGCCGCATCGCGTCCTCGACGGCGGGCACCACCGCGTCGTCGTCGTCGGCGGCGGGCAGGCCGGGCTGTCGATGAGCCGCTGCCTGACCGATCGCGGCGTCGACCACGTGGTGCTGGAGAAGGACGTGGTTGGGTACGAGTGGCGCTCGCGCCGCTGGGACTCGTTCTGTCTCGTGACGCCGAACTGGCAGTGCCGGCTACCCGGGTTCCCGTACGGGGGGACGGATCCGGACGGCTTCATGGGCCGTGAGGAGGTCGTGGCGTACCTGGACGCGTTCGCCGCATCGTTCAGGGCACCGGTGGTCGAGGGCGTCTGCGTCACGCGCCTGCGCCGCTTGCGGAGCGGCCGGTTCGAGGTCGTCACCACCGCGGGCACGCTCACCGCGGACGAGGTGGTTCTCGCCACCGGGCCCTACCAGGTGCCGCGGGTCCCACGCGCCGCGGAGCGGCTGCCGGCCGCCGTCACGCAGCTGCACTCCTCGGCGTACCGCAGTCCCGGACAGCTTCCGGAAGGTGCGGTCCTCGTGGTCGGCAGCGGCCAGTCCGGGTGCCAGATCGCCGAGGACCTGCACCTCGCCGGCCGGCGCGTGCACCTCGCCACCGGGTCCGCGCCGCGGGTGGCGCGCCGGTACCGGGGCCGTGACGTCGTCGCCTGGCTCGACGCGATGGGCTACTACCGCAAGGGGATCGACGAGTTCGCCGACGCGGACGCCGTCCGCTTCCGGGTCAATCACTACGTCACCGGTCGCGACGGCGGGCGCGACATCGACCTGCGCGCGTTCGCCCGCGACGGCATGGCCCTGCACGGCCGCTTCACCGACGTGCGGGCCGGCGTCGTCACCTTCGCAGCTGACCTCGCGGCGAACCTGGACGCCGCCGACGCGGTCAGCGAGTCCATCAAGGGCTCGATCGACGACTTCGTCGCTGCGGAAGGGATCGAGGCACCGCCGGAGGCTCGGTACACGCCGGTGTGGCGGCCCGGCGACGCCGCCGACGCGACGCACACCCGACTCGACCTCGCGGCCGCGGGCGTGACGTCCGTCGTGTGGGCCACCGGCTTCGGCCGCGACGACCGATGGATCGACGTCCCGGTCTTCGACGGCCGCGGCTACCCGGCGCACGACCGCGGCGTCACGAGCTGCCCGGGACTCCTCGTCCTCGGCCTGCCGTGGCAGCACACCTGGGGCTCCGGCCGGTTCTGCGGCGTCGCCGCGGACGCCGAGCACCTCGCGGCGCACATCGCTGCCCGGATCGCGGCCGGTCGTGCCCTGCGTGCCGCGGAGGTCGTCTGGATCGCCGGCACGGCGGCCAGCACCTACCCGCGGGACACGCGGGTGGACGGCGACTGGGTCGCCCCGAGGACCGTCGCGTGAGCACGCACGCGAGACCCGGCCGCCAGTGTGACGCGCACCGGCATCTCGGTGTCCTACCGGCGTACCCGTTCTACGGCGGCCCGCCGGTGAATCCCGACACCACGGCCCGCGGCACGGTCGCGGCGCTGCTCGCGGACCTCGACGCCGAGGGCACCGAGCGCGCGTTGGTCCTGCCGAACTACGGCGTCCCCGACCCGGACGTCGCGTTCGGCTTCAACGAGCTCGTCGTCGAGGCTGCCGCGGCCGACGACCGCGTCCGCGCGGGCCTGTGGGTCTCGCCTCTGCCGCGCGACGCGGAGCGGACGGCGAAGGCCCTCGCGCTGGCCGCCGAGCCGGGCGTACGCGCGCTCAAGCTGAGTTTCCTGCTCGGCGGCCACCCGGCCGACGAGGCGTGTCGCGAGCCGCTGGACCGCGTCTTCGCGACGGCGCGCGAGCGCGGCCTCGTCGTCCACGTCCACACCTCGCCGGGCGCGGCGTCCGACGTGGACCACGTCGGGACGCTGGTCGACCGCTATGCCGACGACGTCGCGATCCACCTCGTCCACTTCGGCGGCGGCATGAGCGGCCACGTCAAGCTCGCCGGCGGCCGGTTCCTCGACTGGGTCGAGGCCGGGAAGCGCGTCTACACGGACCTCTCGTGGGCCATCGGCTTCGCCCCGGCCTGGCTCGCAGCCGAGATCGAGCGGCGCGGGACCGGCCACGACCGGGTCCTGTTCGCCAGCGACCAGCCGTGGGGCGACTTCGCCGGCGAGCACGCCCGCCTGGCCGCCGCCCTCGGCGACGGCGAGCTCGCCCGGCTCGCGTTCGGCGGCACCTTCGACCGGCTCTACGCCTGACGCACCGCCACACCCGCCCGCAACCCTCATCCGGAGGAACCCGCCATGGCCGAGCTGACCGACAACCTCACCGACTCCGAGAAGAAGAGCATCGAGGAGATCCCGCACCCGTCGCTGCCCGAGGGCTCGAGCATCTACGGCGGCACCAAGGTGTTCCCGGACTACCAGGCCGAGAACGGCGAGACCTACTTCACTCTGGTGCACGGTATCGCGCACGAGTCGTCGGTCAGCTTCGTCGCGATCCTGCAGGCGACCCGCGCCCAGCGGAAAGGCTTCGAGTCCGCGATCTACTTCTACGGCCCGGGATCGCTGAACTGCCTCGCCACCCGCGGGTTCCCGACCACCGGCAACTCGGCGTTCCCTGGCGAGCACAACATCAACGAATCGCTCAAGACGTTCATCGCCGAGGGCGGCAAGGTGTACTGCTGCCGCTTCGGGCTCTCCCTGCACGGCGCGCGCGAGGAGGACCTCATCGAGGGCGTCATCCCGACGCACCCGCTGGACGTCCAGGACGCCCTCATCCACTACGCGCGCAAGGGCGCGATCATCAACTCCACGTACATGTTCTGATGCCACCTCTCGACCAACGCCGGACCGACGTGTCGGTACGGGTCGACCTCGCGCTGCGAGGCGTCCGCGCCGACACGCCGGTCCGGCGCGACAAGGGCGCGGGACCGAGCGACGACGGCCATGTGGTCCTCGACGGCCGGAACGCCGCGCTGCCGCTGAACCCGGACAGCCCGTACGTCGTCCGCGACGGGCGCGTGTTCTCCGGCCGCACCGATCTCGGGCTCTCGGTGGAGCCGGTCCGCCGGCCACGGTTCTACGACCTCGTCACCGCCGACGGCATCCGCTACGACCGGATCGCGCTGCTGCACGGCCGGGACGTGCTCGCAACCACCGTCGTCCAGACCTGCATCCGCTACGCGGAGCCGGACCGCTGCCGGTTCTGCGCGATCGAGGAGTCGCTGCACAGCGGCGCGACGGTAGCGGCGAAGACGCCGGCGCAGCTCGCCGAGGTCGCGGAGGCCGCGGTGCGGCTCGACGGTGTCCGCCAGCTGGTGATGACCACCGGGACGACGCACGCGCCCGACCGCGGCGCCCGGCCGCTGGCCCGCTGCGTCCGCGCGGTGCTCGACGCCGTGCCCGGCCTGCCGATCCAGGTGCAGATCGAGCCACCGGCCGACCTCGCCGCCATCGGGGAACTGCGGGCCGTGGGCGCGACGTCGATCGGCATCCACGTCGAGTCGCTCGATGACCAGGTCCGGCGGCGCTGGACGCCGGGCAAGGCGCGGACCCCGCTGCGCCACTACGAGGCCGCCTGGGACGAGGCGGTCCGGGTCTTCGGCCACAACCGGGTCTCCACGTACCTGCTGATCGGCATGGGCGAGGACCCCGACGAGCTCGTGGCCGGCGCCGCGCGGCTGATCGACCGCGGCGTCTACCCGTTCGTGGTCCCGATGCGGCCGATGCTCGGCACCCTCGCCCGCCGCGACGGCGCCGTCGCGGCGCCCGCATCCGTCGTCCGCGACGTGACCGAGCGCGTCGCCGTGCTGCTGCGCGCCGCCGGCATGACCGGCGCGGACCAGGAGGCCGGCTGCGCGGCGTGCGGCGCCTGCAGCGTCCTCCAGGCGGCCGGCGGATGAGCACGTCGCCGCTCGCCGAGCCGGTCGCGGAGCCGTCCCGGTCCCCGGTGCCGGCCCAGCCCGCCGTGCTCGGCGAGGTGCTCCTGCGCGACCCCGCACGCGAGGTGCCGCGGGCGCCGTTCACCGTCGAGACCGCGGCCGACCGGGCGACGCACGAGGCGTACCGCCGGCTCCGGCACGAGGCGTTCGTCGTCGACCAGGGCCTGTTCGCGGGCCACGACCGGGACGACGCCGACGACGACCCGCGGACCGTCGTGCTCGTCGCCCGGACGGCGGCCGGCGAGGTCGTCGGCGGCGTCCGCCTCGGCCCGGTGCACTCCATGCCGGCCGGGCCTGGGCTCCGCCGGACTCGGGCCGGCGGGGACATCGGCAGGGACATCGGCTGGTGGCAGGGCAGCCGCCTGGTGACCGACCAGCGGCATCCGGCCGCGGCCGGCGCGGGGGCCGCGCTCGTGCGTGCCGCCTGCGCCCGGGGGGAGGCCGCGGGCGCGCTCCGCTTCGACGCCATCGTCCAGACCCGCCACCGGGACTTCTTCACCCGGCTGGGCTGGGTGCCCGTCCGCCCGGCGTTCGTCGAGGGAGCCCGGGGCGCCGGCGGCGCCGTGCCACACGTCCTCATGCGCTGGCCGATCGACCGTGTCGGCGCTCTGGTCGGCGCCACCAAGCGCGACCTCGGTGGCCTCCTCGCCGGGCTGATGCCCGGCCCGGCCGGGTTCGTCGGGGACGACGGGGCGCCCGTGCCAGGCAGCGATGTCGTCGCCGCCTGCGACGCGATCCTGCCGTCGATGGTCGAGCGCGACCCGGAGTGGGCCGGCTGGTGCTCGGTTCTGGTCAACGTCAACGACCTCGCCGCGATGGGTGCCGAGCCGGTCGGCCTGCTGGACGCCGTCGGCGCGCGGGACCGGTCGTTCGCCACCCGGATCCTCGCCGGGCTGCGGGACGCCAGCCGGGCGTACGGCGTCCCGGTGCTCGGTGGTCACACGCAGCTCGGTGTCCCGGCCTCGCTGGCGGTGACGGCGCTCGGCCGCACGGCGCGGCCGGTGCGCGGCGGCGGCGGTCGCCCCGGCCACCGGGTGCGGCTCACCGCCGACCTCGGCGGCGGCTGGCGTCCCGGCTACACCGGCCGGCAGTGGGACTCCACCACGACCCGCGACACCTGGCAGCTGCGCGACCTCGCCGGGTCCGTCGCGCGGGCACGGCCGGCGGCGGCCAAGGACGTCTCGATGGCCGGCATCGCCGGGACCCTCGGCATGCTCGCCGAGGCCGCGGGCTGCGGCGCGGTCCTCGACGTCGCGGCCGTCCCGCGCCCTGCGGGTGCGAGCGTGGGTGACTGGCTCACCTGCTTTCCGGGCTTCGCGATGCTCACCGCGGACGACGCCGGCCGCGACCTGCCGAGGGCCTGCGCGGCGGCCAGCGCCGATTGCGGCGAGCTGGTACCCGGCGACGGTGTCCGGCTCCGCTGGCCGGACGGCGAGGAGATCCGCGTGATCGACGGCGGCGTCACGGGACTGGGGACGGCATGAGCGTCGGCACCGAGGGCGGCACCGGGAGCGGTGCGCCGCTGCGCATGGCGGCCGTCGCGGACGCCTACGACCGCGACCTCGAGGCGGACCTCGCCCGGATGGCGGCGACGATCGAGACGGCACGGGAGGCCGGCGTCCGGTTGCTGGCGTTCCCCGAGGGCGCGCTCGGCGGTTACCTGCTGAACCTCGACGGCACCGCCGAGGGTCCGCCGGCGCTGACGCTCGACGGCCCGGAGATCGCACGCCTGTGCGAGCTCGCCGGCGATCTGGTCGTCACCGCAGGCTACGGCGAGGCGGCCGGCGACCGGCTCTACAACAGCGTCGTCTGCGTGACCGGCGACGGCGTCCTCGGCAACCACCGCAAGGTGCACCAGCCGCTGCGCGAGGACGCGAGCTTCGCCGCCGGCGACCGCTTCGCGGCGTTCGACACCCCGGTCGGGCGGCTGGGGATGATGATCTGCTACGACAAGGCGTTCCCCGAGTCCGCGCGGGCGCTCGCGCTGGACGGCGCCGAGGTCATCGTCTGCGTGTCCGCGTGGCCGGCGTCGCGCACGAACGCCGCGCCGGACCTCGCGCAGGACCGCTGGAAGCACCGGTTCGACATCTTCGACGTCGCGCGGGCGCTGGAGAACCAGGTCGTCTGGCTCTCGGCCAACCAGGTCGGGTCGCACGGCTCCCTCCGGTTCGTGGGCAGCGCGAAGGTCGTGGGGCCGGGCGGCGAGGTACTCGCCGACACCGGCGTCACCGAGCCCGGGATGGCGGTCGCCGACGTCGACGTCGCGCGGGCGCTCGCGACCGCCCGGCGCTCGATGGGCCACCTCCGCGACCGGCGGCCGGCGGCGTACGGGACGAACGAGCTCGCGAGCGCGTGACGAGCAAACCGACGTCGAGACCACCGTGACACCGCCATGACAGCGATCCGGATCGGAGCCGTCGCCGCCGCCTTCGGCCGGGACCTGGAGTTCGGCCTCCAGCGGATCACCACCATCGTCGACCAGGCACGGCGCGCGGGCGTCCGGCTGCTCGTGCTGCCGGACGCCGCGCTCGGCGGCTATCTGGCCGACCTGCGGCACCCCGACCCCGACGCGCTGCCGCCCGCGCTCACCCCCGACGACCCGCTGATCGGCAAGGTGACGGAGCTGGCCGGCGAGATCGTCGTCTGTCTCGGCTACTGCGAGGCGGCAGGCGACCTGCGTTACAACAGCGCCGTCGCGGTCAGCGGCGACGGCGTCCTCGGCCGGCACCGCAAGGTGCACCTGCCGGCGGGGGAGGCGGTCGCGTACGCGGCCGGCGACTCCTTCGCGGCGTTCGACACGCCCGCCGGACGCGTCGGCATGCTCATCGACTACGACAAGACGTTCCCGGAGTCCGCGCGGACGCTGGCCCTCGACGGTGCCGAGATCATCGCCTGCCTGTCCGCATGGCCGACGAGCATCAGCAACCGGGCGCCGCGGATGAACCAGGACCGGCAGTCGCGTCTCTTCGACCTCTACGACCGGGCACGGGCCGCGGAGAACCAGGTCGTGCTCGCGTCGTCCAACCAGACCGGGAGCATGGGCGGCATGCGCTTCCTCGGCCAGGCGAAGATCGTCGGACCCGGCGGCGACGTCCTGGCGCGCACCTGGGCCAAGGCCGGTCTCGCGGTCGCGGAGGTCGACGTGCGGGCCGAGGTCGCCGCCGCCCGGCGGGTGCTCAAGCACCTGGACGAGCGGCGGCCGGCGGCCTACGCGAGCGGGACCCGCGGGACCGACGGGACCCGGGGGACCGGCGGCGGCCACGACGAGGCCGTCGGTTGAGAGTCGCGCTCCTGACGTACTCGACCCGGCCGCGCGGCGGCGTCGTCCACACGCTCGCGCTCGCCGAGGCGCTCGCCGCGGCCGGGCACGACCTGACGGTCTGGACGCTCGGCCACGGCGGGGGGTTCTACCGCGACGTCGACCCACGCGTCCGGACGCGGGTGGTCCCGTTCCCGGAACGGGAGGGAGAGGGCGTCGGCCCGCGGATCCTGCGGTCGATCGACCTCCTCGCCGCGGAGTTGCGCCCCGCGGGCGGGGCGTACGACGTCGTCCACGCGCAGGACTGCATCAGCGCCAACGCCGCCCTCCGCGCCGGCCTGCCGTTCCTGCGGACCGTCCACCACCTGGACGACTTCACGACACCCGAGCTGGCCGGCTGCCACGAGCGCGCCATCGTGGCGCCCGCCGCACACGTCTGCGTGTCCGCCGCCGTCGCCGCCGAACTGGCCCACCGCTGGGGAGTCCACGCCACCGTCATCCCCAACGGCGTCGACGCCGACCGGTTCGCCGCCGCCGACCCGGCGCCGTGGCGCGCCCGGCTCGGACGCTACGTCCTCGCCGTCGGCGGCATCGAGCCGCGTAAAGGATCGATCGAGCTGGTCGAGGCGTACTCGCGGCTACGCCGGCGGCTGCCCGACGTCCGGCTGGTGATCGCCGGCGGCGAGACGCTGTTCGACTACCGCGACTACCGCGCCCGCTGGGAACGCCGCGCCACCGACCTCGGAGTCGAGCCACTCGTGCTCGGCCCGGTGCCGGACGCCCACCTCCCGGCCCTCGTCGCCGGCGCGGCGGCATTCGCCTTCCCCTCGCTCAAGGAGGGGTTCGGCATGGCCGCACTGGAGGCGCTCGCCGCGGGCGTCCCGACCGTCGTCGCGGACCTGCCGGTGTTCCGCGAGGTGTTCACCGGGACCGTCGCCTTCGCCGGGACGCCGGGTGAGCTGGCCGAGGCGCTCGCCGACGCCGTGACGGCGCCCGACCCCGGACGCCGCGCCGCCGGGCGCAGGCTCGCAGCCCGCCACACCTGGGCAGCCGCAGCCGCCGCGCACGTGGACTTCTACACCTCGCGGCCCGCCGCGACCACGCGAGCCGCCGGCGTCGGGGCCCGGGTGGCACTCGGCCCGGCGGACGGCGCTCGCGGCTGACGGGCGCGGTGTCACCTCGGCCGGGGAAGGGATACCGTTGCGGCCACTCGCCGAACCAGTTGCGGAGGTCCCGACGAGTCCGTCGTGGCCCCGGCCCTTGACGCTCGCGGCATCAGGCAAGGACGAGCTCTGCGAGCAGCACCGGCCATGTACTCGATGCGAGGTGTTCGCTGTCGTGCGTGCGTTGAGCCTGGCGGTGGCCCTTGAGCTGGGCTGGAGCGGCAGGGGGCCCGGGTCAGGGCGAGCAGCGGTCGTACCAGCGTTCGCGCCGCTTCCCGAGCGAGTCGGGGGCGGTTCGGCGGAGAGGACAACAGTGATCGGGTGGCCGGGGTCGTGATCCATGCGTCGGCGATCGACTCGCTGCTGGCTTCCGTGAGAGAGCCTGTGAGGCCGGGCATCGCGAGTCCGGTGTGAAGCATCCCGGCGTCGTTGTCAGGCCACCATCGAGCCGGGTGGCTGACGTAGGCGCTCGATCGCTTCCATGAGTTGCTGGACGACGACGACGTCCTGGTCGCCGCCGCGGCGAGCGATCTCGAGGAGGTGCCGGACCAGTTCGCTCCAGTTCGACAGACCGCGTCGCTTCGCCTCGGCGTCCGCCCACTCCTTGAGGTCGAGGGGCAGCCGAATAGAGGTTTTTAGCATCGGCTCCGCCTCTGGCAGCAGTTCGTCGGGGGCGGGGATGACCAGCTCGTTCTCGGGAGCGTCGGCCAGGGATCGATTCAGTGGGTCGGTCTTCACCGCGTCTCCTCCTCATCAGGTCCCTGAAGCGGGCTACCTCGTCCGTGTCCATGTGACGGGCGCCGGTGATGTCCCAGTCTTCGTCGCCGGCCTCTTCGAGTGCGACGACGATGTACCGCCCGTCCGGGGTCATCGCGTAGAGGGCGGCTTGACCCTCGCTGAACGGCCACAGCACGCGCCGTGGCTGGCCCAGTGCTGTCCACACGTCGGCCGCCGTCAGGCCTGCGAGCTTGATCCGCTCAAGGCCGTCTGACGTGAAGCTGTAGCGGCGATCCTCCACTTGCTCGACAGTATCGGTTCAGCGTACCGCGCGTGCGGTACATGCGACAGGTCCGGTGGGCGCTCGGGGCGGGTGAGCACCTCGGGTGCGGAGTGAACTGCCGTCCTCGTCAGAGAAGGGTGAGATTCGCCCGAAACACCGGCCATGTACTGAAGGCGTCTGTCGGACCTCGGACACACTCAGAATCGGCCTCTGACCTGCGGTAACGCGGTCAGTGGTCGATCTTGCTTTGGTCTGTGGGATACCCCGTGGGATACGGCCGCTGTCGCGGTGAACTTTCCGGTTACCTCCGGTGACAGTCTCGGGCGTGAGGGGGCCCGGCTCTGGCTCCGGACTCACGGAGGAGCACCGATGGCGCAGTGGGTGAGAAGGCCACGTACCGATGGCGGGGAGAGCATCCAGATCAAGTGGAAGATCGACGGCCGGTACCAGAGCGAGACGTTCGCCGATCCTCGGTTGGCGGCGGAGTTCCGGGCCGCCGTGGAGTTGGCGGGGCACCGGTGGCCTGAAGGGTGGGTGAAGGGCTCAGGCTGGGAGGGGCGTCAGCCTGGGGTATTCACCCCGGATGATCGGGTAGTGGTCCGGCGGCGTGTCTGAGTGTGGAAAGGTGCTCCTGGCCAGGGACGATACGAGTTGCTGAGACCAGTATCGGGTCCGTGGAGGGAGCACCTTCGTGGTGCAGAGTACCGGGCGCGCGGCGGGGGTGGTTGATCCCGCGCTGGCGTGGTCGAACAAGCTGCAGGTTGAAGTCGGCGGGGCCGGGACCATCGCGCATGCCGGGGTTGTCCTGCCTCGGTTGCTGGCCGACAGGCTGGGTCTGACCGGTGACCTGGCGGGCGTGGTAGCACGCAGCGGGTTCAGCCCGCTGCGGCATCGGGGGCGGCTGCTGGTCGATGCCGCGTGCGCGCTGGCCGCCGGGGCCACGGCGCTGACGGACGTGGAGGCCTTGACCCGCCAGGAGGAGCTGTTCGGCCCGGGTGGCGGAGCCAGCGACACGACCGTGCTGCGGGCCTTGGACGAGCTGGCGGACCGGTTGGGGGCCAATGGGTTACCCGGGCGACGGCTGGCTCGGGCGATGGCACGGGCGCGCAGGCAAGCATGGGCGGCGATCATCGCCCGGCACGGCGGGCTGCCCGCCGTGCAGGTGGCCGGTGGCCAGCTGCGCCGGCACGCTGAGGAGCCCGGGCAGCAGGGGCGAGCCGTGGTGGTGGTCCGCCTGGACGCCACGGTGATCGAGGCGGCCTCGGACAAGGACGGCGCCGAACCGAACTACAAGGGCTTCGGGTTCCACCCGTTGACCGCGTGGTGTTCGAACGTCGGAGACGCGCTGGCGGTGATGCTGCGACCCGGCTCGGCGGGCTCGTTCACCGCATCGGACCACATCGCCGTGCTGGACGCCGCGATCGCCCAACTACCGCCGGACTGGCGCGGTGACCTGCTGGTCACCCTCGACGGCGCGGGGGCCTCCCACGACCTGATCGACCACCTCACCGACCTGAACACCGCCCGCACAGCTGATGGTGGGTACGGCAAGCGGGGACGGCGGGTGGAGTACTCCGTCGGCTGGCCGGTCGATGCCCGCACCAAGACGGCGATCGACGCCGTGCGCGAGACGGACTGGACCGCCGGGGTGACCGCCGAGGGGAAGGCCGACGACAAGGCCCAGGTGGTGGACCTGACCGGGCTGCTGCGCCACTCCACCGCCGGGGACCAGCTGGCGGGCTGGCCGGCGGACCTGCGGGTGATCGCCCGCCGCACCCCACGCGCCCCCGGTGAGCAGGCCGAACTCGGTAAGGACGCCCACTGGCGCTACGGGGCGTTCGCCACCGCCACGACGGTCGGGCAGGTCCAGTGGCTGGACGCCCGGCACCGCACCCAGGCGCATGTCGAGGACAAGATGAAAGAGTCCAAGGCCTGCGGCGCCGAACGCCTGCCCTCCAAGGACTACCAACGCAACGCCGCCTGGCTGCAGTTGGTCACTCTGGCCGTCAGCCTGCTGGCCTGGCTACGGCTGATCGCCCTGGAGGCTTATTCAAAACTGAGCTTGAAGAAGTGGAGTGCGCGGATGGCGGTGAATGCAGTCGGGTAGGTGCGGAGTGGTCTGCGGTAGTCGGTGTGGAGGATGCGCCAGGTCTTGAGGTTGGCGATGGCGCGTTCGACCGGTGCGCGGAGCGCGTTGATGGTTCGGTTGAATTCTTTCTGCCAGTCGAGCAGGTGTCCGCCGGGTGGTTTCCGGATGGGGGTGAGCAGCCCGGTGCCGAGGTATCCCTTGTCGCCGATGGCGTTTCCCACGTCGATGGCGCGGGCGAGGCCGACCTCGGTGAGGGCGCGGGCGTCGTGGGTCTTGCCGGGCAGTGGATCGGAGACGTGGAGCAGCCGGCCGGTCAGGTCGGTGACGACCTGGTGGTTGTGGCCGGTGGTCTTGTGCTTGCCTGAGCGCAGGTCGGGTGCGTGTGCCCAGCTCCAGCACGGGGTGAGGGTGCCGTCGACCAGCGCCACCCGGCCGTCGGTGGCCTGGCCGGGGTCGGGGACCCAGTCGGCCAGCACGCTCCCGATGACCGGCTCGATCGTGGCGATCACTCGGGAGATCGTCGGCTGGCTGACCTCCAGCAGTTCGGCGGTCACCTCCTGGGGGATGTTGTTCTTCGCGTACATCACCGTGACCTTCACCGCCTGCCAGAG
>Ga0081539_10005775_pt1 | contig 12338 bp, 10 predicted proteins | sample TabmetS4T2R2_FD_71023 | JGI IMG/M metagenome (GOLD analysis project Ga0081539, IMG submission 71023) | Tabebuia heterophylla rhizosphere microbial communities from the University of Puerto Rico - S4T2R2 | ecosystem: Host-associated > Plants > Roots > Rhizosphere ...
TCCACTATTTTAAGCAATGCGTCGGGGGAAGCCGGGGTGTGGTTGGTCGCCATAAACCCCAGAGCTTGCAGGGCATTTCGGTGCACTGCTACCCCCGACCAATTTACGCGCAGGCTTCAGATAACTGGACCATTCACACGCATCCCGACGTGTTGACCGCCTTGGAGAAGTACCCGCGCCTCAAACCGGTCTGGTTGCCAACCTATGCCCCCTGGCTCAATCCCCTCGAGAAGCTGTGGCGTTGGTTGCGCCAAGACATCCTCAAAATGCATCGTTGGGTTGAGGACTGGCCCCAGGTTAAGCAACGCGTGCATGATTTCTTGGCGCAATTCGCCCATGGCTCTGCCGCTTTGCTCCGCTACGTGGGCTTGAAAGGTAAGGGGAACCTGGCCACTGTGATCAATACCTCGTAATTACAGGATTACCGAATTTGCTTGTCAAAATTCATAAGGTATGCTCGTCCTCAAGCGGCGGAATATAAACTCGAACACCTCCGCGTCAAAGCCACAGGCGAAAAGCGTAAGCTTGGCGTGGTCAAAGGCACTCCACGTTCTACCACCTATGGCAGTGGGCAACGGCGACAGCGCGTACGCGCGTACGATTGTTGGGGCAGGTCTGTGAACGGGCAGCGTTACCACTACCCAAAACGATAGAACAGTTACCGGCGGGAGAACTGCGCATGCTCGAACACAGTGACACCCTGCAATTCGTCCAAGAAATTCAACACGAACAACTCATCGTGCGACAGGTGAAAACGAAAAAAGAGAAAGAAAAACATGCGCTTTACCATCTGCCACTTGACACGATCATAGGTACGCTTACCCCTGCCTTTCCGCGGACAAAACTACTTGAAGCTCTCTTCTACACTCCCATATCTCCCCGAGGTTAACGCGCGCTACGCGGCAGGCAGAACAGATCCGTCTTCCCAGTTGCTCAACGATGGGAAAGCGGCGGGGGTTGTTTCTTGAAGGGACAGCCGTGGAGCTCTGTCATGATGCCGGGGAATCTCAACCATGAAGGAGCTTCCTCGTCCACTCTGAGAATCTACACGAATCGTGCCACCAAAGAAATTGGTAATAATATCCCGCGCGATCGAGAGCCCCAGTCCCGTTCCCTCTCCCATGGGCTTAGTGGTGAAGAGCTCGTCGAAAATTTTGTCGAGGTGTTCCTGGGCAATGCCACAGCCTTGATCACTGACACGGATTGCTACCCTGCTTTCATCGCCTGTGATCTCTACACGAATGTCTCCCTCTTCCTTCGCTGCCGCATGATACGCATCGATCGCATTGGTGATGAGATTCGTGAGCACTTGTCCGAGTTTACTGGGGTCGCCGTGCAGGGTAGTTGAGGACAAATACGTAGGAATGATACGGCAGCGAGAAAGACGAAGACGGTGCGCCAAAAGGAGCGTGGTATCTTCTACGACTCGCACGACCGAGAATTCTTCCTCCTGCCCGCGTTGCAAATCCCGCGTATGGAGTTTGAGGCTGCGGATGTGGGAAGAGGCTTTTTCTACCCACTCGCGCGTTGCCCGCACGGTTTGCCCCATCTCCGTCGCAATGTCGTGGTGATCATGTTTCGTTACCTCCGGATCCTCAAGAGCGGTGTCATACTCGGTCACGAGGTCCTGAAGAAGCTTCAGGGACGTGAGCGAGGCTCCGAGCGGTGTATTCATTTCATGTGCAATGCCCGCCGCCAGACGGCCAAGGGCGGCCATCTTCTCTGCACGGACCAAGTTGTCCTGACTGCGTTCCAGGTCCACATAGGCTTGCTTGAGTTGTGCCAGCGAGTCAGACAGTTCGAGGTTTACCCGTGCTAATGCTGCTGTACGTTCTTCGACCTTGCGCTCCAGGCCGACATTCAACTCCGTGATCTCCTCGTAGGAGAGCGCGTTCGCAAGAGAGAGGGCGCTTTGGTTGGCGAGAGTGTAAAGAAAATCGCGATCGTCGGCGGAGAAAAAACGTCCAGACTCCTTCTGCCCGAGCACGATCACACCCAGAAGAGTATCCTTGAGAGTCAGCGGAATCAGGAGTTGCGCCTGCAACGGCTCTAGCACGTCCCACGCTAGAGGTGCCGCATCAGGGCTAGACTGATAGCGGGCGAACACGCGTTCTCGATGCTGCTGCAGCAACGGAATCAAGGGATGGGAGACCGACAGAGAGAATCCTTCGGCCATGCTCGGGTAGACGACCATGTAGCGCTGCTTGTCTGGGGTGAGGAGCAGAATTCCCCCTCGAAGAACTCCCATCGTGTCGCTAATCGTCCTCCAGGTGAACGAGAGAATGTCATCCCTTCGTAAGGTAGAGGCCAACGCTTCACTCGTCCTCTCCAGCACCTTTTTCGGATCATAGCGGAGACGGAAAAAGATGCGGTCGACGATACCCTGTACCTGGTCTTTAAGGGGGTTCAACAGCAACACCGCGGTGAGGGTAAAGAGCAACGAGAACAGCGGTGACTGTGCGAGAGGCGAGTGACGAAGCGCAATATCGAGGACTGAGAGAAAAGCAAGGTACAAAAGAGCCAACGTCAAAGAAAGAGTCAGATAAAAGACTGTGCGCTTGAGGAGGATGTCAATTTCAAAGAGATCATGCTTGGCGATGGCATACCCGAGGCTCAAAGGAAAGATAACAATCGTAAAGACCGCATAGTTGACCGCGACTGCACCTCCGGTGAGGCTGGAGAACACCGAGAGCATGGCGGGGAGCGCAAAGGCCCCAAGGAACCCTAGGAAAATGACACGAATCCGCTGCCGGATCAGCGGGGAACTGGTCGTGCAGTACTGCCAGAGGATGGTGAGGAGGAAGGGCAGCCCGGAAATTCCCGCGTACGCCTCGCAGATACGATGAATCGAAGAATAGATCCCTGGCTGATAGAGAAAGATCTCATACGTAATGCCCAAAGTGAGCGATAGGAGGTAAGGAGCCGCGATCGCCCAGCCGCGAAAACGGTGAACATAATCAATTGGAAAAACAGTGGCAAGGTGAAGAAAGGTCGCCCCAATGAAGGCTTCACTCAGCACATGGATACGGAAGAACCAGTGCGGCGAATAAAGATCAATGGCAGTCAGAAAGAAGCAACTCAACCCGATACTCATTACCAAGAGCGCCAGACTGGCAGAGTTCCTCGGCGTAAGAAGCCACACGCCAATACCGATAGCTGCAATGGCCAACCCGGTGAACAAGTACGCACCAAAAAGTAAAAAATAATCCTTCACCGTAAAATCTTGCGTCTGCAGGCTCATCTGGAAGGGAGAATGATCTTTTTCTACGGTATAGGTCAGCGCGGAACCAGCAGGAAACCTGCGGACCAGTGCATACAGTTCTTGGGAGGTCTGTATCGGCTGGCCATTCACGGCCACGATAGCGTGCTGGTACATCTGACGATGTAGCGCAACGGACCAATCCGATAGACTGACAGAGGCGACAACGTTGTTGCTCAATACAAAGAAGCCAGGAAATACCGTGCCGATCCAGCGAGCACTCGTAATACTGGTCGTCAGGGCGAGACCGACGGCCAGCAGTCCGAGTATAAGGGCATACGCTCCCCGCCAGCGTTCTTGTTTTTGCTCCTTCATGTGTCCTGCTCTGCGGTGGTTGGTTTTCCTATGGCAAGGATTACTATAATTAGGGACGAAAGGAGACAGACGACGGCGAACCAGTCCCCGTATCGTGCGTAGAGGGTCAGTTCGGAGAGAGGAAATACCTCCCCGCGGACCACCGCTTCTGCCGCGGTTGAGCGGTGGTAGGAATGCCCGAGAGGATCAACAAAGCTGGAAATACCAGCCGTCGCCGTCCGCACCAGATAGCGCTTTGTTTCTACCGCGCGCAGGACGGCCATTGCGAAGTGCTGTCCCACCGCGGCGGCGGCCCCTCCCAGCCAGGTGTCGTTCGAGATGTTGACAAGGAGGTGAGCCCCGTCGTGTACGAGTTGACGAGAGAGGGTCGGATAGGCGGCTTCGTAACAAATAGTTACGCCGAACGTTCCCCGTGGAAGTGCAAAGAGAGTCGCGCGTTTTCCCGACGTAAACTCAGAGGGAGCCTCAGCGCTCTGGGGGAGCAGAGCGGGAAGGAAAGCAAGGGGACGATATTCGGCAAAGGGGACCAGGCGCATCTTGTCGTAGACATCCACGAGTACGCCGGTCGAGGAGAAGAGATACGCTGAATTGTAATAGTGAGTGGTGATGTCCGTCTCTTCAAGCCGCGGGGCTCCGACTAACAGCGCTGTATTCGCCATCCGGGCGAATTGCCCTAATTGCGAGGCGAGGAGTTGTTCTTTGTCAAGATAGAAATTAACGGCAAACTCAGGCCACACCACCAGATCTGGTGGCGTATCGGTAATACCCTGAGTGGTGACCGAAGCGTACTTCAAGAGCGTTGTCGCGTAGTACGCAGGATGCCAGCGTTGTTCAGTGGGGATGTCACCTTGCACCATCGCTACGTGCAGGGGCGGCACGTCCGGCGGGAACGTGTACTGACGTACGCGAAGGGTTCCGTAACTGAGCGTGACGGCGAGTCCGACCGCAAAAAGTCCCAGCGTTGACCAGGGAAGGGGAAGAAGTCCAGAGTCGATAAGAGATCGGGTGTCTGAACGTTTGACGTTTGACGTTTGACTTGCGACTTTCTTGTCTCCTGTCTCCTGTCCCCTGATGCTCTGTATTATCTCCGCCGCCGCATAACTTCCAAGTGCCAGCAGAAACGAAATACTATAGACGCTTGCGACATCAGCAATCTGAATAAGTGTGGGATACTGATACTGCGTGTAGCCAAGAATCCCCCATGATACGCCAAATATCGAATTGGCACGGAGAAACTCCCCACTCACCCACAGTGCAGGTATACCGAACATCCGCGGCCAGGTCGTTCCGCGTTGCAAGAGCAGAGAGGAGAACAGCGTCACGACACCAGCCGGAAGGCCGGCAAAAAAGGCATAATTTGCAAGAATAAAAAAAAGACTCGCGGGAAAAGGAATGGAAAAGCTTCCACTGACAGTAAAATACACCCAATAGCCAACTCCGACACACCAAAGAACGCCGAAGAGAAACCCGATCAGGAAGGCTTGTTTCGCGGAGGAGGTGTACAGCAGCAGAAAGAGTGGCGTCAGCGCAATCCACGCCGCTCCTGGCACGCTATACGGTGGAAAGGCGAGCGTGTAGAGCAAGGCTCCTACGACAAGGAGAGCGAGGTGTTTCCATACTCCTTGTCCGCGATGCATTGAGTCCTCTCCTTGCTGACCTTTTTATTCGTGAATCGGTTGTGTTGTGGGGCCCTTCCCTCCAACCGAAAAGCACCGTATTGCCCACTGTCAACAGGTCAGGAAATGCCCAGGAGAGGGGCCAGGCTCTAAGGGGGCAGTTTTACTCTGGTCCGTCGCTAAGGAATCTGCAGGAGCAACAAGCTCTGTGGCGCGTATGCCGGAAGCCACTTGCAAGGTCACAGTAAAAGTCGCTCCCGCACCAAGCGCACTTTCCACTGTAAGGTCCCCACCCATTAAGCGGGCCAGTTTACGTGACAACGTGAGGCCGATGCCAACCCCGGTGGTGCGACCCGCGGGAACGTTCTTCACTTGCTGGAATGCCTCAAAGATCGTCTCGTGATACTGCGGGTCAATACCCAAGCCGGTGTCTTCCACACGAAGAGTGACTTCATTGCGTCCACCTACGGCTGAGGCCGCAAAAACAATCGTGCCGTTGGGGGTGAACTTAGCGGCATTGAATAATAAATTGCGAATAATGACTAACAGCTTTTCTTGATCAGCCAACACCGGCGGGCACCGCGGATCAACCTGCCAATGGAATTGTACAGGCTTATCACGGAGGAGGCACTGCACGAGTTCCTCAATATCCTGTCGGAGGGAGAAGGGAGACACCGGTTGCACTACCACATTCAACGCTCCAGCTTCGCATTTGACGAAGTTAAGAAAATTGCCGACAAGGCCACATAACGACCGGCTCTGACGAAAGATACGTTCCAGCACCTGCCGCGTTTGCGAAGGCAGCGGCTCTTTGTAGGCGCCATCAAGGAGCATTTCCGCTGAACACAGAATGAGGTGCAGAGGGTCACGCATTTCACGCAAGGCATTAGCAAGAAATTCTTGCTTGATGAGTTGTTCAGTCGCACGTACCTTTTGCAGTAGTACAGCGGCCTTCAAGGCGACGGCAACCCAGAGGAGTAGATGCTCTGGGCCATCAGTCTTGCTGTGGTAGCCTTGAATATCAAGCAATCGCATCATCTCGAGGGGTGGTTTTTCTCCGGAATATCCGGTCTGGAGAAGAATCTGTACCTCAGTATTAATCTGACGGATTTCTTTGACGACGTCTTCGCCGGTCATCTTGGGCATGAAATAGTCGACAATAACAAGATGAATGTTTTCGTGGCGAAAGAGCGCTAAGCCATCTTCTCCATTACTAGCAGTGAGCACACGGTGCCCCTCGCGCTCAAGCAGGAGACGAACCGAGGTGAGGATTTCTTCTTGATCGTCAATCACTAGAATGGTGTAGCCTGAAGCTTGAGCACTACTGCGTTTGCGTGCCATTCACCTTCTCCTTTCTTGTCATTACCTTCTGCCTCTATCGGCCCCAGCTGGTTGCGCTTTAGGACGCACGACGTACAAATCCCGTCAATGCTCAGGCGGCGGCAGAGAGGCAGAGACTAGACTTCTTGCAAAAGTAGTTGGCAAACGTCGGGGCGTAGGGCATAGGCTGAAGGCCTAGGTACGAACAACTTAAGGACTTATCGCCGGCGGAGTTTAAGCGCTTCACAGGGGTCTAGCGCCCGACGTTTGAGACGATGGTGGAGGCACTCAGCAAGGAGGAACGGGGCAAGAAGAGCGGACGTCCGCCGCAGCTGGCAGTAGTCGATCAGGTGCTCGTGGCCTTACAACGCGATTGCCGGTGAAATGAGCTACGCAATCAGGGACTTGTACAAGGAATAGACCAGTAAGCAGCACAGTAAGTGAATGGGGAGGGCATGCGCCGTGCGATGCCGAAGTTGCAAGTAAGCCAACTGAAACTGGCGGGCGAGATGCCGCACATTTTTGCGGGTAGCAGTGAGCAACTACGCCCCGCGTGCGGCCAGTTCTGTGGCTTTGGCCTGCGAGAGATAGCCGCCATCGCCCACCACGACCCCGTCGTGGAGCCAGCGGGTCAGGAGATCAAGGAGCTTGCGATCATCGACGGTGGCGGTAGTCAGATCAAAGCCACAGAGCCGTCCGGCCTCATCACATTGCACGTGGAGTTTAAAGCCATACTACCAGCCCCGTGCGCTGACTGACTAATCGTTGGCGGATGCGATGCACGGCTTGGAGGTCCTGTTGGGCCACCGTTTTAACAGGTACGAAGCGCATGGTGGGCCGACTCACGGCTTCACAGATTGCTTCGGCATCGTGGGAATCATTCTTGTTGAACTTCACAAAGGGTTTGACGAACCGAGGATTGATCAATCGCACGGTATGCCCGCACTGCGCGAATTCCCGCGCCCAGTAACGGACGCCCCACAGGCTTCCATTCCAATGAGGCAGGGCGGTAAGGTCGCAAAAAAAGGCTTCAAAGCTGACCGTACGAGCCGTTTGCGGAAGATAACTCGCCCCCGCTTATCTGCGCCATGGACCTGAAACAAGGGCATGATGGTTCTCGCACGACTCTCATACCTCTGCGGCCCGATGCTCTTCAACCTTTCCCGGGAATCGCGTTAGCAGGAAAAGAAACCCTCGCTCCACATCCGCATGCCACACGACGCCTCTTTGCCGGTCGTCGCCCTGTAGTTATGTCGAACTCAGGTCACATGACATTCATACGCTGCTTTCCGTGCGCGTGTACCTATGGCCGTTCTCTCTTGGGGCTGACATCATTGGCCGCGCAGCGCCGTGTCGTACCGCACGGCCGCGCTGCCACTTAACTTCATCTGCTGAGCGATAAACGAACCTAAAAGCATGCCGTTGCCGGAGAGGCTTACAACAGACTGGGGGGCATACACAACCCCGTAGAAGATTCCGGTCCCTGAGAGTGAAACAGGACGACTACTCGCGACATAGACCGCAAATTTCTCCGGATTCGGGTCCATCGGTGTGATGCTCGCATTTGCGGCAACTTGTATCTGCCCCGTTACATACAGCGTCACCGGACCGGCTGCATTGTTAATTATCAATCGGCCACCGTCCTGGAGTATGAGGTCGTTCACCTGATAGCTCCCTGGGACGAGGGTTTGTGTCTTCTCGCTCAGGCTGATCGTACCGAGATCGGTCAGTCCTTTGGGCACTGAGACGGGGATAAAGGTTTGCGGCTGCGTCGCAAGAATCTTTTGCCCGGTGATACGCGCTTGCCCGCTCAGCTTAAAAGCGGCGGCGGTAGCGTGGCCATTGACGACCGCGGTATTGCTCATGGCAAGGGTGCCATTCGTGAGGGTGTCGGCCGTGACGTTAGCGGCACCCGTGGGAGCTGTGGCCCCGGCGAGGCTGGTCGTAGAGCTGTAACTCGCCGTACTCGTGGCCCCATCCATGTTGATTGCGTCGGTGCCCACTAGACCGTGCCGAAAGAAGGAGTACGTGTTGAGCTGTAAGGTAAAGGCAGGAGAGGTGCCCGCGGCAGGCGGAGTCCCATTCACCGTGCCCGCGAGGGTAAGGATGAGATGGTTATGATCGATGTGTCGGGAGCCGTCTAGGTGCCAATTCCCGTCACTCGGCTCCACACTGTGTGGGAGGTGTTCGGCGTGCTGCAGAAAGTAGGTGTTGAATTCGTGCCGGGCATATTGGGCGATGTCGCTATCGACTGCGGCATTGGTGCCCGCATCGAGCGAGAATAAGCCCGGAATGGGGGCATTGGCCAGCTGCATCAAGAAGCCTTGGGTATTATAAAAGACGGTCGTGTCCTTCGTAAACCGCAACGGCCAGCCTTTGGCCTGGGCCTGAAAGGTGCGGGGCATCGTGGTCCCGGTGACGTCGAGGCTAAAATAGACGCGGCCATCGCGGCCGACCGCGGCTTGGAAGTTCTGGTAGCTAAACGACCCAACTTGGTCAGGGATGACGATCGGCTGGGGGGCCACGGTGAAGGAAGCGTCAGGGATAGAGAGAAACGGGAGCGTTTGGCCAGCTTGCGTCACGGTAATACTGGCAGGACCCAGCGGCAGAGGAGGCAGGGCCACAGTGAGTTGAGGTTTGTACAGGCCATCAGCGAGGTCGCGCCGCGATACGGCTTGTCCCGAAACGGTGGCACTCTGGCCGCTCATCGAGGTAAACCTCACCACGTACATCTGGCCGACTTGCAGACTCGGGGAAAAGAGGAATACTGGCGTACCACCATAGGTGACATTGGGCCGGACCGAGGCGGGAGGCGGGGGCGGCTTATCACAGCCGCAGCCCGCATACGCATTCAGGGGGTGGAGGACGAAGAGGCAGAACAGGCAGAGCACGGAAACAACGGGCGCGAGTGCAGACAACAAACGGTGAGTCACGGTGGGCCTCCAACGTTGTTATGGGCCTGCCCCGACGTTGCCCACCCAGGCCATAAGGTTTGCGCTAGTACCATGTGGATCGTTCGCGATCATTCGGGTCGTTTACCATCGACCACAGGAGGAGCAGGAAGTATGCCAAAAGACATCCTCAAGAGTATTAAGACGTTAACGTAACGGCGGGTGACATATTTTTGCCAAAAGGCGTGCTTCGACCAAATTTTTGACGGTGCCAGAGTCTCTAGAGAGAGATGGTGGTGCGCACCTTCCTCTCCTCGCGGTCGCTCCAAGGAGGCATAGTCGAGCACACTCTCTGGTTTCTGCTCTCGTATCTGTTGGTGTAAAGCTTAGGGTGCAGCGCCCGATTTTTAGAGGAACGCCTTTGCTTCAGAGATTCCTCGCAGGAGGTACCTATGGCAGCCGTGCTCTATAAAGATTACCGAATTGAGATTCGGCCACTCCCGATCCCGGGGGGCTGGAGTGCGAACGTGCACATGTGGAATTTTCAGAGCGGCACTACCCGCGTGATACCCCTCGTTATCCCCACTCAGATCGCCTTCTTGAGCCAAGAAGCGGCCCATGCCTACGCCGAGAAGGTCGCACGTCAATGGGTGGATCAGCGGCAAGAGTCGCACGGAGAACAAACCCCGGAACATAGCTCCACTCTCGCAGACGAAGACCAAAGGGAGGGAATGACCGGGTACGGGCGATTGCGTCCCAAATAGGGTTGCCGAAAAGTGAAACAAAGAGATTTACCCCCTATGGACAATGGTGAAAAGACAAAACTCATTTTGACCACCTTCTCTATCGTCGCCCAGTGTCCGCGGACCGGTATGGTTGGGGTAGCGGTGTGTACGGCCGTCCCAGCGGTCGGCGCGCTCTGCCCGTTTGTGCAGTCCGGTGTCGGCGCGATTGCGACCCAATCGTTTGTGAATCCGTATCTGGGGATTGACGGCCTCACGCTGCTGGAAAAAGGGCTGAGTGCAGAGGCTACCGTAGTGCAGCTCCTCGCGAGCGATCCTGGACGGGAGCTCCGCCAACTCAGTATTGTCGACCGGACAGGCCAAGCAGCAGCGTTTACGGGCGCGAGCTGTCTCGCGTGGTGTGGCCATCATGTTGGCGACGGGTATGCAGTCGCTGCCAACATGATGGTGGATGATACGACCGTGAGCGCAATGGCGCAGGCGTTTGAAGACACAGAGAGCGCCACCCTCCCTGAGCGACTTCTTAAAGCGCTCGAAGCTGGAGATGCGACCGGCGGCGACTATCGTGGGCGGCAGTCGGCTGCGTTGCTCGTCTCCCATACCGAAGCGTATCCCCACCGGAGTCTGCGGGTCGATGAGCATCGGACCCCGGTCGCCGAGTTGCGGCGGATCTTTACGCTCTGCGAACACCAACTTTTCCCCTTTGTTGATACGTTGCCTACTCGCGAGTCTCCTGTCGGCACTGCCATCGCAGGGAGTGACATGGAGACGTTCTTATTGAGAGCGGTCGATCAACGCTAAGAGCGGGAGAGGAGGAACGAAAAGGAATCCCGAAGGGGCAGAGTAGTCGTGTCACAAACTTGAGAGACGGATGAGCCGAATCTTCTACCTGTGTAAAAATCTGGACTTTATGTGACAGACAGTATCAGAACATCTCACAAGGTGTTCACTACACACCTTACGGGAGCGTCGACCTGAGCGGAGCGAAGGCTCGCTCAGAAAAGAGATGCTTCGGCATACCATCTTAGAAGAGATGTCAGGAATCGAGTTATTGGTGGGCGAGATTAGTCAGATTGAACAGACGGTAACGCAGGCGGTCACGCCCGCAGTGGAAGAAGCGGCAGTGTACGTGCAGAGCTGTGATCTCAATATCGATGAGACGCCCTGGAAAGAGCGGCGGAAGCGGCGCACGTTGTGGACGATGGTGACGACGCAACTCAGTGTGTTTGCGCTTACCACCGGGCGTGGGGCCGCCGTGCTGCAGCAGCTGGTGGGTGAGTGGTATAGCAGTATCCTCACCAGTGATCGCGCCAAGGTCTATGACAGTTACTCGCTGCGTAAGCGCCAGGTTTGCTGGTCGCACTTGTGTCGGGATTTCCAGGCGATGATCGATCGGGGAGGGCCAGGCAAAGGAGTCGGCGAAGCCTTGCTCGAACATGCGCACGTCTTGTTTGCCTGGTGGCACTGGGTGCGCGACGGGACCTGGCGGCAATCCACGTTCCAATCGCATGTGCGGACGTTGCGCGCCTCCTTCAAGATGGAGTTGGAATGGGGCAGTCAGAGTGCCTGCCCAAAGACGGCGGCGACGTGTCGAGAGCTACTGCTGCATGAGGCGGCATTGTGGACGTTCGTGCGAGTCGAAGGGATTGAACCCACAAATAATGCGGCTGAAAGAAGTTTGCGGGGGGCAATGCTGTGGCGTAAAGTCAGCTATGGCACCTAGAGTGAGAGAGGTAGTTGGTTCGCCTCCTCCATGTTGACCGTGTTGATGAGCTGTCAGCAACAACACCGCAACGCCTTGGCCTATCTGACTGCTTGCTGTCAGGCGTTCTATACCAATCGCCCGGTTCCTTCCCTCGTCCCGTAAACTGCGAGTGAATCGATACTTGAACAGCAGTCCGTCCCCTGAACAGTTACCTGACGTGTGCGTTCATGGGGCGGACTGTTGCTGTAGCCACGGAAACTGGGGATTTTTAGGGTAGCAGTCTCTAGGCCGACTCTCTGCTCCTCTGTGGCGGTTCCGCAAGCCGGTCAGCGCTGTGATCCGCTGCCTTGAGCCTGTTAGGACTACTTAGAGCGGTTTTCAGGTGGGTGCGACCCGATAGCCACAATGGCGAAACCAACTAAGAATATCGTGCAGGGTGATCGATGCGAAGGCTTCTCTCAACGCATCGAGTAAAGCTGGCAAAGTACG
>Ga0081539_10005776_pt1 | contig 12336 bp, 13 predicted proteins | sample TabmetS4T2R2_FD_71023 | JGI IMG/M metagenome (GOLD analysis project Ga0081539, IMG submission 71023) | Tabebuia heterophylla rhizosphere microbial communities from the University of Puerto Rico - S4T2R2 | ecosystem: Host-associated > Plants > Roots > Rhizosphere ...
CCAGTCCGACGAAGACGCCGATCGCGAACACGATCAGATACAGCACCGCGTAGAAGTAGCTGACGCGCGCGAACGAAAGAAACAGCAGCGGCGCGGAGAAACCGCCGAGTATCGCGACCGCCAGTTCGATATCGACGAAGCGCCGGGCGAGTCCTTTTTCAATGAAACGCGAGAGCCACGAGCCGACGCCCATGGCGAAGAGGTAGATGCCGATGATCAGTGAGAATTGAGTGACCGAATCGCCGAGTACGTAGCTCGCGAGCGTGCCCGCCAGGAGTTCGTAAATCAGACCGCAGGTCGCGACAATGAGAACGTTGAGAAAGAGTAGCGGCGGGCGTTTCATGTCGCTCCGAGAAAGATCGAGCGCGGGTCAGCCATGAATGGCAGCGGCAATGATCAGCGCACTGCCGAGGATGATCGACGCGATCACGACCGCAAGCGCCACGTTCTGATCGTCTTCAATCTCCTTGCGCACTGAAAACGGCGTCACTTTCGTGATCACGAAAAACGCGAGCGCGAACGTAATCAGCCCGAGCAGCACAAACACGATCGTCGTGATGAGCACCGGGAGCAGTGTTTCCATCGATACCAGGAGTCCAGGACCAAAATTAATCAGCATCATTTTCCTCCGTGCAGGCCGTAGTGCCAGAAGTGGAACGAGCGATAACCATTCTGCCGCGCATCAGGCGGCAACTGGTGGCGTGAGCCGCCGCTGATCTCCCAACCGAGCATCGCCGCCATCGCGTAAAGACCCACCACGCCGACGGCAAAAATTGTGTAGAGTGTTTTAAGCATTTGCTTCCTCGTCAGGCCGCGTATGAAAGTACCACCGACCGCGTCGGTGGGATTCTGAAACCTTACCTACACTCCTCGTAGGCTAAGTATGCAAGTACCACCGACCAAGGTCGGTGGGATTCTGAAACCTTACCTAGTCGTCATCTGAGCCGCTCTCGGTGAACATGCTTTCGGACCAGCGGCGGCGCTCGAAACGGATGTGATAAATCCCCATCAAGACCGGGACGATCGAGATCACCACCAGCGCGATCAGCAGATTGAAACCGTGCATCACGTTCTGTTGGACTTTGACCGAGACCGTCGCCGGCTGCTGCCAATGCTCCCACTGCCCTTCGAGCCGCAGCACGTACCGCCCGCCCGGCATCGCTGATGTGTAAGCATCATCGGTTTGCGCGCCTTCGGTCCACGATTCGCCGTCTTCAACGCCGTGGTAGTAAGAGATGTCGATCGGAAACGACTGCACCACGCCTGTCTCGTCGTTGATCAAGTCACCTTCGAGATAGACCCACGTGTTGTCCACCGGCGACTCACCCGTGATGCGGATGTTGCGGCGTCCGGCGAGCTCGAAAGGCTGACTGAAAAAGACCTGCGTGCCGTCTTCGTTCGGCAGCGGTTGAAACGTGACCGTCTGCTCATAGACTTCTTTGCTCGACCCTGAGGTTACGAGTGCGATGAACCCGGTGAGCAAAAGCAACCCGAGGAACAGCAGCCAGTATTTGTAAATCCACCAGTGTTTGTAAGGCTGATTCGGCGCGATGTTCGACGGCCGCGGCAGCCCCTTCACTGAGAACGCCTTTTCGATCTGCGGCACCGGAACGTAAGTTCCGAGCGACCAGTTGATCTCGCCGGCCACGCGCTTCTTTCCCGAAGGTTTTTCCGGATCGGTAATGTAAACCCTCGACTCTTCCTTCGAGAGCATGTACGGCGGCGCGACGTAGTCCACGCCGCGCACCTGCTCGCCCGCCTCGACCTTCCAGTAAAACTCGCCGAGCACGGATTCGACTCGCGCCTGCGCGTCCTGAAAAATCCGATAATGCTTGCCTTGATAAGTAGCGTACTTCGTCGATTCGAGAATTTCGCCCGGCGGCACCGCCCGCACGTAGTTCCAATGATCGTCGCTGTCGACCAGCCAGCGGAAACCGATCTGCGGGTGGTACAGCAGATACTCGCTCCAGAAATACTGCACGCCTTCGATCGTGACGCTGCGTTGCATCGCGCCGATCACGGTCATCTTTCCTTCCGGCACGTCGCCGGTCGTGCCAAGCGGAATGAGCGGTTGAAACGACGGCTGCTCGAGCGCTTTCAGAAACTGTAGCTGTCCCTGGTTGACGTCCAGCAGCGAGTTGCAGTTTGGACAAGTGACTCGCTCGGTCTTGTCGGGCGCGCGCAGCTCGAGTGGACCGCCGCAGTGTGGACAACTAACGGCGGCCGCGCCGACGCGTCGTTCCTCACGTTCCGGCGCGCCCGTGGTCGTGATGCCGAGTTCGGCAAGCGTGACTTCGTTGCCCAGAAAGACGAGCGGCGGTGATTCGTTGTAATCGAGCGTGCCGAAACCACGATCCGGTCCGGAGAGGTCGGCGTAGAAGTAAGTTTCACCGGGCGTGAGCAGGTACGGGATCTCGCCCTTCGCGCCGAGCGCGGTCGCACGGCCGGTTTCCGCGACCATCAATGGCGTGGGCCACGGCAAGCCTTCGATCGGCTGTCCGAGCTGTAGGTAATCGAATTGAGGGATCAGCGCGCCTTGCGGAATCGGATATTGAAAGGTGAGATAAAACCGGCCCTGCGCTTCGGCGAGCCAACCGAGCCAGCCGTTGGAAAACGTCGCGTACCACTCGTCCCACTGCCCGCCCATCTGGTGCCCGAGCTGCGCGCGTCCGGTGAGCTCGAAAGTTTGGTCGCGCCACTTGCCGCGCACGCCGACGTCGAGCGGCGATCCGGTCTCGACGAGTTCCGCTACTTTGCCGAGATCTTTGAGCTCGCGATCGGTGCGCGCGACCGCGGAACGGCAGTAACTACAAATGACGACGATTGATTGTCCGCTCTTGAATTCGACCGGCGCTCCACAGGCCGGGCAATTCGCGACAAGAACACTCATCTGGGCGCTCCGGCCGGCTCGAGTGCGGGGGTGGATTGCGGCAGCGTTCGTTCAAGCACTTGCACCTGGACTTCCCTGGCGCCGAGCATCTCCGCGAGCATCAGCTCCCACGGCCACGCCGTGCTCTTGCGGCAGCAGTAGAGATTGAAGGTCGCGGCCTTGAATTCGGGATAGGTGTGACAGGCAAGATGCGACTCCGACAGCAGCGCGAGTCCGGAAACGCCACCGGGCTCGGAAAACTTGGCCCACGCGATCTCGCCGACCACGTGAAGATCGAGATCGCTGATGACGCGATTGAAAACTGCGCGGAGGCGTTCGACGTCGGCAAGCGCGTCCGCATCGCAGCCGCTTGCGTCGATGAGCCATTCAGTGCCGAGAGTCATCTTGTCTGTGTAGTCCGTGCTAACGGGCGCTCAGTTTACCATCACTGCGCCAATTCCGCGTGTGGCAAGATTGTCGGTGGAATCGGTTCGAGAAAACGCGAGAGCGTCGGTGTCCCGTCCAGCTCCGGGCCGGCGTAAACGTTCACCGCCGGATAGACGAAGTGCAGCTCGCGTTTCGCGCGCGTGGTCGCGACGTACAGCAGTCGCCGCTCTTCTTCGAGATCGTCAAACTCGTCCTGGAAGCGGTTCGCCGGAAACCATCCGTCAGTCATCCAGATCAGGAAGACGTTGTCCCATTCGAGTCCTTTCGCTGAGTGGACGGTGGAGAGCGTCACGAAGCCGCTGCCGCGCCGGGTGGTGTTTCCCTGAACCACTTCCGTCGGATCCAGTGCGACGTCTTCAAGCAGCTTCGCCGTGGTCTTGTAACGCTTCGCGATCGATTGCAGGTGTTCGAGGTCGCGGCCGCGCCGCGGCACGTCGTCGTACTTGTTTTTCAGCAGCGGACGGTAGAAGCGCAAGACCGCGGAAAGCTGTTCGTTCGGCGTGTTGCTTTCGACGACGGTGCACAGGACGCGCGCCAGCCGCACCAGTTGCGCTTTGTACGCCGGCCGTGCCGGGAAGCGATGCAGCTTTTTGAACAACGCCGCCTTGCTGCGCGTCGAGCGGAACTCTTTCTGTTCGACGCCGAGGTGTTCGAGAATCTGGTAGACGGTGGCGTCGCCGATGTGGTCGATCAACTTCAGCGCGCGAAACCACGACAACGTGTCGGAAGGCTTCGTCACCACCCGCAGAAACGCGAGCGCATCCTTGATGTGCGCTGACTCAGCAAACCTCATCCCGCCAAACTTGCGAAACGCAACTCCGTGTTTGCCGAGCTCGATTTCCAGATCGAATGAATGCGAACTCGAACGAAACAGCACCGCGATCTCCGCGAGCGGCACGCCTTCGTCACGCAGCTCCGCAATCCGCTGGGCCACAAACCGCGACTGCTCGTTTTCATCTTGCGCGCTGACGACCACCGGCGGCTGCCCACTGTCGATCCGCGAGTAGAGCCGCTTTTTATAACTCTCTTTCACGTCCGCGATGATGGCGTTCGCCACGTCGAGAATCGGCTGCGTACTGCGGAAGTTCTCCTCGAGCTTGATGATCTGCGCCTGCGGAAATAGTTTGGGAAACTCCAGCATGTTGCGATGGCTCGCGCCGCGAAACGAGTAGATCGATTGAAACTCGTCGCCCACCACGGCGACGTTCTCGTGGCGCGCGGTCATCAGCTTGACGATCTGCGCCTGGAGTTTGTTCGTGTCCTGGTACTCGTCGACCATGATGTAGCGATATTGATCGGAGAGTTGCTCGCGCATCGTCGTGCTGTTTTCCAGCGCTTCGCGAAATCTTACGAGCAGGTCGTCGTAAGTGAGCATGTGGCGCGTGCGTTTGAACTCTTCGAACGACTTGAACAGCGTTTCGAGATTGCGGCGTTCGTCGATGAACTGGGGATACTCGTGATTCAGCACCTGCTTCAGCGACTGCACCTTGTTGACCATCATGCTGAAGATGGCGGCGATGGTGCGTTTGCGTGGGAAGTGCCGATCTCTGGAGATCCTGATCTGCCGTCTTAACAGATCGATCAAATCCTCGGTGTCGCTCTGGTCGAGCACGGTGAAGTTCTTCGCGACGCCCGCCTCGTCCGCGAACCGCCGCAACACGGAATGACCGAGCGAGTGAAACGTTCCGCCCGAGACGCGCTGGCAGCGTGCGTCCGCAAGTGCAGCGGCGCGCGTCAACATGCTGGCGGCGGCGCGGCGCGTGAACGTCAGCAACAGGATCGACTCGGGTTTGACGCCCATCTCGACGAGGCGTGCGACGCGATAGACGAGCGTGCGGGTCTTGCCCGTGCCGGCGCCGGCGACGATCAGCAGCGGGCCCTCGGTCGTGGTCACCGCTTTGAGCTGCGCTTCGTTCAGCTCTTTTTCGTAGTCGATGCCGCGCGTGCCGGCCGCGACCCGTTTCAAAACCAGGCGAGTGGTCGAAGCAACGGGCAGCGTCTTGCCGAGATCGAGTTCGCGCTTGATCTGCTTGAGTTCCCCGGCGAGCTCGTCGATCGTCTGGTAACGTTCCTTTAGTGTCTTGGCCAGCGCTTTGGTCAGGATGCGTTGCACTTCAAACGGCAGCAGCGCCGCGCCGTCGCTGGGGAACTGCGGCTCGCGATGAAGGATCGCGTGCATCGTGTCGATGCGATTGTCGTGAACGAACGGCGCCGCCCCGGTGAGCATCTCCGTCAAGACCACGCCAAACGAGAACACGTCGCAACGGCGATCGACTCGTTGGCCCAGCAACTGTTCCGGGGCCATGTAATTCACCGTACCCATCAACGTGCCGGATTGGGTTTCGACGCCGCGAATGAGAGTCTTTTGTTCGCTGTCTGCGACGAGCGCGCGATCGCGTTCGGCGACGAGCTTGGCGAGACCGAAGTCGAGGATTTTCGCGTAGCCGTCGCGGCTCAACATCAGGTTCTCGGGTTTGAGATCGCGATGGATGATGCCGAGCTCGTGAGCGCGTGCGAGGCCGGCGGCGATCTGGATCCCGATGTCGATGGCTTCTTTGAGTTGCAGCTTGTTGGTTTTGATCTTGTGACGGAGTGTTTCGCCTTCGACGTACTCCATCGCGATGTAAGGCTTGCCTTCGTCTTCGCCGACTTCGTAAATCGTCAGGATGTGCGGGTGCGTCAGCGCCGAGGCGGCGCGTGCTTCCTGAAAGAAGCGGCGGCGGCGGTCCTGTTGCGAGACGTACTCCTCTGGGAGCACTTTCAGCGCGACGATGCGCTGGAGCTTGTTGTCGTAAGCTTTGTAGACCGCGCCCATACCACCGGCGCCGATGGGCTCGATGATGCGGTAGTGGGCGATGGTTTCTACGGAGACGGCTTGCATGGTTGGACGGTAAACGATACCAACTCGACAATTTGGTAACAAGAACCAAGGTCGTACAATTGTCGTATCCCCGACGAACTGTCGTCGACCTGCAAAGGAGCTGCTTATGCTATGTCCGCGTTGTAATTCAAACCAAAGCGATGAGGTGAAGTTTTGCAAGTCCTGCGGCGCCAACCTGCATGCCGTGCGCAAGGTGCTCGAGAGCGGCGGCGAACCGGCAAACAAGTTTGAGTGGGGCGATACCTGGGTGGCGGAGATGTTTAGGTCGGGCCAGGCGAATGAGTTGCGCAAGCTGGAGATGGAACGGCGCTTGGGCATCACGCCCGAGGTGAAGCGTTATAACGAAATCAAAGCGGGTGTGATCACGAGTAGCGTCGGCGTCGGTGTGTCGATCTTTCTGTTCGTGTTCATGCAGGGTTTGGTGAGGGTTGTGGGGACTGAGGCGCAGCAGATTCTGCCCTACCTGTGGGTCGCGGGAGTGATTCCGTTCTTTATTGGCCTGGCGCTGATCATCAATGGCCTGGTGGTGAGCAAGAAGCTCGTTGAGGTCCAGGAGCGTGGGATGAAAAGGACCGACGTGCTTGACGGTGAGACGGCTACTCAGCGAGCGTTGCGGCCCGCGGACACGCACGAGTTTGTTCCGCCTGGTTTTAGTGTGACCGATCAGACGACGAGGCACTTGGCGGGTTCGCGTTCGGAAGAAAAGTAGGAGATCGATGAATCGGATCAAGGGACTGGAAAAGAGCGAAGCGCCGTGGCACCTGCGCTGGTTTTACACGACCATGCGCAAGATGTTTGGCAAGGACCTGACGCCGGCCAAGATGCAGATGCGGGTGCCGGGTTTGATTTGGGGCAGCGTCGGAATGGACACGGCCCTGAATGCTAAGCGGCGCGTTTCTTTGCGGTTTATTCAGTTGGGAAAGGTGCGCACGGCGGCGCGCGTCGGCTGTCCGTTTTGAGTCGACGTCAATTCTGCCGTGGGCAGAAAAGCGGGCTTGTCGGATGAAAAATTACTCGCGGTCGCACGTAATGATCTGTCGCCATTTTCACGCGACGAACTGCTGGTGATCGAACTCGCGGATGCGATGGCCAACACGCCCTCGAATATTTCCGACGAACTCTACGCGCGTCTGCGTGAGAAATTTTCCGAAGAGCAACTGATGCAGTTGAGCGCGCAGTTTGCGTGGGAAAACTACCGCGCGCGTTTGAATCGTGTGTTCGACGTCGGCAGTGACGAGCTTTATAAGCCACAAACAGCGGAGCCGGTGAGCAGCGTCCCGAAGAACTAACTTGGTCGAGGGCGCTGTTTGTCTTGCAGCAACAATCGTAAGGCGTCGTTCACTGCTTTGGCATCTGGAAAAGCGGCAGCAACGTCGGGATCCAGCAGGACCAAGTTTGTACCCTCGCGATATCGGTCGACGTACTTGCCGCGCACGTGGCTACTTAGCTTCGAAAAATCATACTCAGGCCGCAGGTCATCTTCGTCTTCTGCGCTATCCTTCTTCATAGAACTTTCTTTCTCCATATGTTGCTTCACGAGCACTGATGATGCGTACCGTTTCTCCATCGTCCGTGTGCGCTACGACCAGAATCTTACCTGATTCTGTCGAGCCGACGATAATAAAACGGTGCTCTGCTAACGAATGATCCGGATCTGGAAGCGTGTCCGACAGCGGATCTGCGAAGACTGTCACAGCCTCCTCGAAGGAAACATTGTGTTTGCGAACGTTCCTTACGGCGTTATTTTCGTCCCACTCAAATTGCATAGTTCAGCCTTTCGTGAGGTTCTCGAGCTCTTCGGGTGTGCGGGGCCAATCGTCTTTTAGCAGACGAGAGAGGGCGCGGTCGGCGAGAAGTTTGCCGCCGGTTTGGCAAGTCGGACAGTAGTTCGTTTCGTTCGAGCCGTAGCGAATGCGCTGAATCTTGCCACCGCAGCGTGGACACGGTTGACCGTACTTTCCGTGCGTTGCCATGTCCGGCCGGAAGGCGGTCACCTTTTCCGGAAAACGATCGCGATACTCTGCACGCAAGCGTTCGATCCAATCAGTCAACGAACCCTTGATCGCCGCGAAGAGTCGTGAGATTTCTTGGGGAGTGAGTTTTTGCGTGAGCACGAAGGGCGAGAGCTGGGCAGTGAACAGAATTTCATCTGAGTAAGCATTGCCGATGCCGCTGAGGATGCGTGGATCGGTGAGGGCGCGTTTCAGCGTGTGATTGCGCGCGCGCAGCGCCGTCGCGAACTGCTCTTCCGTCGCGGTAAAAACCTCGAGCCCGCCCGGGTCGAGCTGCTCGAGTCCGGCGTCGCCTTCGACCACATGCAACGACGCGCGTTTCTGCGTGCCGGCCTCGGTCAGCGTTAGCACGCCGCTCGTAAATTCGAACGTCGCCAGGCCCCGGGCCTTCAGTGCTTTCGCCGTATCTTCATACCAGTGCAGGCGACCCGCGATCATCAGGTGCAGCACCAGCCACAGATCGCCTTCGACGCCGATGCAGATCCGCTTGCCGAGCCGGCGCAGGCCGACCACCTTTTTGCCTTCGACACTCGAAAGCGGCGGCACGGCCGTGCGCAGCAGAAACGGACTTGCGATGCGGACGCGTTTGAGCGTAGTGCCTTGAATTCGTTGCTCGAGAGCCTCGAGGTAAACGGTGATGTCCGGCAGTTCAGGCACTAACGTCGCAATAAATCGCTAGACGGTGCTGCGGCCTTTGATCATGCGCCAGATCCACAACACGATGAAGGCGCCGATGATCGAGAGTATCAGGCCCGCCGGGTGAATACCGGTGCCGTTCCGGGCCGTATCGGCTCCCCAGATGGCCCAGCTAATCAAGCCACCCACGATAGAGCCGACGATTCCGAGCAGCATTGTCCCGATCCATCCCATCGGATCGCGGCCAGGCATAAGCAGGCGCGCAATCGCACCGGCGATTAACCCAATGATCAGCCACCAAATGAAGCTAAGCATCTTCATTCCTCCTCAAATTGAAGCAAACGTTTGCCTCGCAAAGGGCAGCGGGGGTATTTCGGGTTGAAACGATGCGGGCGTTTATATCACTCCTTGCGGCTCGTCACAATACAGGGATTACCCTTAGAATTCACAACTCTTAACAAATTTTTACCTGCACTTGACACAGCAGCGGCGGCAGGAGCGTATGCTTCGCTACGCTGTGCAACAACTCACGGAGGCTGGCATGAGGTCGAAAAGAGCAAGACTCTTAGGCGGCAACACCAGGGCGCGGTTAGTCCTGACGCTCGGTCTGGCCGTCGTGCTGCCCGCGCTGACGCTTATCTACGTCAACTTCCAGCACGTGAAATCAATCCAGCGCGACAAAAAAATCGAAGCGCTGATTCACCGCGACTTCCAGTACGTCCTTTCGATCACGGAAAAACGACTGCGTCAGAAGACCAACTCTCTAATCGAAGAAGCACGAAACAATTTTCCCAGCGCCGCCGACAGCGACGAGGACAAGCGCAAGAAGTTTGACGTGATCCTCGCGCAGAACCCGTTGTTCTCTCACGTGTTCTTCTGGGACGCCGAGAAAGGCGACAAGGGACTCGTCGTTGCCGCGCAACCGCACATGAGCGAAAAAGAATACGACCGGCTGGTGAAGTCATACTCGGGTTGGTTCGGAATGGAAGGCCGCGAGATGACGTACAACATCAACAAGCGGACCAAACACCTGATGTGGTACAGCGGCTCAGTCGAGACTCCGGACGGGCTTGTTTATGGCACCACCGCGCTCTTTACCTTTCCGACATTTTCGACCCCACGGCCCGTGCTCGCCGGCGTCGGCATCGACGCGAAGTACCTGAAAGACACTTACTTTCCGGAAACGATCGACGAAGTTCTCTCGAAGAAGTTGAGCGACAAGCAGGACAGTTCAGTGGCCGAGATGCTTCACGAACTCACGCCCGCGGAGATCGAGGAAGGCGGCCATCCGGACGAACGGCTGGCGATGATGGTCTATTTCGCTGATCCCGGATCGGGCGAGGGTTACCGGCCGTTTATGAACTCAGCGACGTGGGGCACAGGCGAGCCGGAAGTTTCCCACAACCTCGACGATCCGTTTCGCGGTCTCTCGCTCGGGATCAAGTTTCAGGGCACGACAGCGGCAGCGATCGGCCGGCGTTGGGTCATGCAGAGTTTTCTGATCCTCGGCGTGTTGTCGGTGTTGATGATCGGCGGTCTCGTGCTGACGTATCGCAGCGTCAACAAACAGGTCGCGCTAGCACGGCTCAAGTCAGACTTCGTTTCCAACGTTTCGCACGAGCTCAGAACGCCGCTCGCCCTGATTCGACTCTACGCGGAAACACTCGAACTCGGCCGCATCACCACCAGCGAAAAGAAACACGAGTACTACAGCATCATTCGCAAAGAGAGCGAACGCCTGACCGCGCTAATCAACAACATTCTCGACTTCTCGCGAATCGAAGCCGGTCGCAAAGAGTATGACTTCCGCGAGACCGATATCGCCGAACTGGTGCGAAACACGCTCGACTCGTATCGTTTTCAGATCGAGCAACAGGGCTTCGCGCTTGAAGAGCAGATCGAGCCAAACATCCCGAAAGTGCGCGTCGATCGCGAAGCCATTGCGCGGGCGCTTGTCAATCTGGTCAACAATGCACTGAAATATTCCGACCACGAAAAATTCCTGGGCGTGAAGCTGTATCGCGAGCAGAGCGTGCTGAAGCTCGAAGTGAGCGATCGCGGCATCGGCATCGAGCGTCACGAACAGTCGCGGATCTTCGAGAAGTTTTACCGCACCTGCGATCCGCTGGTGCACAACACGAAAGGCAGCGGGCTCGGTTTATCGCTGGTGCGGCACATTACCGAGGCGCACGGTGGGGCCGTCGAAGTCGAGAGCACGCCGGGACACGGCAGCAAGTTTACGCTTTCACTGCCGTTGGTTGGGGCGACGCAACCACGCCGGGCCGGCGCGGCACAGGAGGCAACCGCATGAAAAACAAGATCCTGATCGTTGAAGACGAACCCGCCATGGTTGCCGGACTGCGCGACAACTTCGAATATGAGGGCTACGAAGTTATCAGCGCTGAAGACGGCGTGAGCGGACTGGATCGAGCGCTCAACGATTCGCCTGATCTCGTCGTGCTCGACGTGATGATGCCGCGCATGAGCGGTCTGGACGTTTGCAAGCAGTTGAAAGCGAAACGTCCGGCCGTGCCCATTATCATGCTGACCGCGCGGGGGCAGGAGATCGACAAGGTGGTCGGATTGGAACTTGGCGCGGACGATTACGTCACGAAGCCGTTTTCGATTCGCGAATTGATGGCGCGCGTGAAGGCGGTCTTGCGACGCTCGTCGTCACCGGCGCCGGCGGCGGACGTTTATCGTTTCAGTGACGTCGAGGTAAACGTTCGCAGCAACGAAGTGCGGCGAAACGGAGAGCTCGTCGATCTGTCGTCGAAAGAGTTTGCTTTGCTGGCGTATTTCCTGGCGCATCCGGTGGAGACGCTCTCGCGCGATCGATTGCTCGATGCGGTGTGGGGTTACGAGAACTATCCGAGCACGCGCACCGTAGATACGCACATCGTTCATTTAAGACAGAAGCTCGAACCAAATCCGGAAGAGCCGCGTTTCATTCTGACTGTTCACGGAAGTGGTTATAAATTTGTCGGCTAGTTGCCACGGATCAAAAGGATCACGTTATGACGGTAGCAGTCGCAACCTGTGCTCCCCTACGACAAAGGACCCCCGAGCGCACGCAGTTGCGCGAGCTCGAACTCAAGCTCGAGACGCTGCAACAGCAGTACGCTGAATTGCACACGGCAATCTTCGAGGCCGCGCAAGTGCATCGTCGTTTGTGTGCGCCGAGCCTCGTGCATTACGGAGCATTCGACATCGCCAGCGAGATCTTCGCCGTGCGTCATTTGCCCGGCGACTTTTTCACGCTCGAAGAAACAAACGAAGGAATGGTCGTCGCGCTGGGCGACATCGGCGGCAAGGGACTCGCGGCCGGAATGTGGGTGGGTCACCTCGCGGGATTGATTCGCACGCACACCGCAGAAAACAGCAGTCCGGAAACGATCGTGGCCGGAGTGAACCGCGACTTCGCGCGTTTGTCCTCGGTGGCGCCGTTGAGCAGTTTGTTTGTGGCGCGACTTAACGCGGAGTCGGGCGTG
>Ga0081539_10005777_pt1 | contig 12334 bp, 9 predicted proteins | sample TabmetS4T2R2_FD_71023 | JGI IMG/M metagenome (GOLD analysis project Ga0081539, IMG submission 71023) | Tabebuia heterophylla rhizosphere microbial communities from the University of Puerto Rico - S4T2R2 | ecosystem: Host-associated > Plants > Roots > Rhizosphere ...
AGGGGCGCCAGAAGGTCGGGGGCGAGATCGAGGAAGCGAGCGGCGGCAAGTGGCTCTATGTCGCGCCGGGCCTGCGCTTCAATTCAGCCTCAGGCTGGTCGGCAGCCGCGGCACTCGCGTTGCCGATCTGGCAGGACATTCGCGCTTCACATCCCGACAATCGTTACCGGTTGATGCTGTCGCTGGGACGAGCGTTCTAGTCCTTCGCCTCGAGCCTCTCCTGGTTGCGCAGGACGAAGCGCTGGATCTTGCCGCTGGGGGTTTTGGGCAGCGCTTCGACGAAGGCGATCTCGCGCGGATAGGCATGGGCTGACAGGCGCTGGCGCACATGCTGCTGGAGTTCCCTGGCAAGCGCCGCCGCGGCCTCATGGCCGGGCCGCAAAACCACGAACGCCTTGACGATTTCGGTGCGCTGCGGGTCGGGATTGCCGATCACGGCGGCTTCGAGCACGGCGGGATGCTCGATCAGCGCGCTCTCCACCTCGAACGGCCCGATGCGATATCCGGCCGAGGTGATGACGTCGTCCGAGCGACCGACGAAGCTGATAGTCCCATCCGCATTCCATTCGACCGTATCGCCGCTGCGGTAATAGCGCTCGCCAGGCACGGGACTGGATCCGCCCTCATAACCTGCGAACCAGAATAAGGGCGACCGGCTGCGATCGACCGCAAGGATGCCCGGTTCGCCAGGCGGTAGCTCGCTGTCGTCTTCGCCGAGCACCACCACGCGATGGCCCGGCACGGGCACGCCTGCGGCGCCGATGTGGACCGGATGCTCCAGGGCATGGTGATTGCAGACCACCATGCCGATCTCGGTCTGGCCATAGTGGTCGTGGATCGGCGCGCCGAGATGCTCGGCGAACCAGCGGATCACCTCCGGGTTCAATGGTTCGCCGGCGCTGCTGACCGCCCGCAGCCGGCCGCGGATGGCCCCGACAGCTTCCGGCCCGGCACCGATCATCAAACGATAGGCGGTTGGCGCGCCGGCAAGGTTGGTGATGCCATGGTCGCGAATGAAGCGGACCGTGCTGTCGACCGTGAACAGGCCGTCATGGAAGTGCACCGTCTGCCCCAGCGCGAGCGGTCCGGCCACTGCATAATAGAGTCCGTATGCCCAGCCTGGATCGGCCATGTTCCAGAAGCGGTCTTCGGGCCGCACGCCGACCGCATCGCGCACATACAGGGCAAAGGGAACCAAGGCCTTGAGCGGTACGAGCAGGGCCTTGGACGGCCCTGTCGTGCCGGACGTAAACATGATCAGGAAGGGATAGTCCGCACCCAGCGGGACGGATGGGAATTCGGCGGATTGGCGTCCAAGCTCAGCGGTAAAGACCAGGTCGCCCGCAGCAGGCGAGCCCACCGTGACAATGCGTGCCGCCATGTCGATGCTGTCGAGCTTCGCCCGGTTGGCGCCGTCGGTGATGACCAGCTTCGCGCCCGAGACACCCAACCGATGCTCGATCGCCTTGGGCCCGAAAGCGGTGAATAGCGGCTGGTAGACGGCCCCTGCCCGCCACGTCCCGATGAGGGTAATGAGCAGCTCTGGCGTGCGCGGCAGCAGGCCCGCGACCCGATCCCCTGGCCGCAGACCCTCTGTAGCGAGGAGGTTCGCGAAGCGGCTCGATTGACCGCGCAGTTCCTCGAAACTGAGCTTGCCCCGCCGGCCGTCCGCGTTCTGCCAGATCAGCGCGGGCCGACCGCTGCCGCAGTGGCGATCACAGCATTCGACCGCTGCGTTGAACGGACCATCCATTCCGCCGGAAAGGATCGAGAAGGCCTCGTGCAGGTCGAAGCGACGATAGGCGTCCTCGTACGACGGATGGCCGGCGATAGTCATGTTCGCACGGCTGATCTGAGCGGCGCCGTCTCTCTCAGGCTGAGCAGAACAGGCAGAACACACAGGGCAACCACGGCAATCATCGCTCCCGGCACCATGGCCCAGCCGGTGCGGTGCATCAGGAGCTGGGCAATATAGGGTGTCAGGCCGCCGAAGATCGCAGTTGCCCCCGTCGCTCCGAACGCCAGACCGCTGAGGCGGCCCTCGCCCGGGAATTGCTCGGCGGTGGCGACGGCGCCGACCGCGCTGACCCCTCCCGCCACGCAGGCCAGCACCACCGCCCCCACCAGCGCCTCGGCAGGGGAACCACTGGCCATCAGCGCAAAAAGGGTAATCGGAAGCACCGCGCTGCAAGCGCTTAGAATAATCAGAATCGGCTTGCGACCCAGCCGATCGGACAGCGCCCCGATCACCGGCGTCACCAGGATCACCGCCACGGCGGCAATGGTCGAGAGCCACAGCGAATCCCGTTCGCTCCAGGCTCCCGCCGAAGTCAGGAAGGCGGGCACGTAGGTGATACCGACATAATAAGTGATCGAACCCAGCGCCGAGATGGAGAAAGCGCGCAGGATGCCGAGGCCGTGATTCGCGGCGGCATGGCGCAATGGATTGCCGGGCACCGTACCTTCGGCGCGCTGGCGCTCGAAATCGGGCGATTCCTGCATGGTCGAGCGCGCAATCCAGACGCTCCCCGCCAGCGCAGCACCAGCCAGGAAGGGAATGCGCCAGCCCCACTCGTCGAGATCGGCAGCATTCATCGCGCTCACCGTAACGGCTGAGAGTCCAACCGCCAGCAGCGCCCCAAGCTCGCTGGCCGCGGAAGCCGAGGAGGTGATGAGCCCCCGCCGATCGGCTCGCGCGCCCTCCAGCAGATAGGCCACCACGCCATTATATTCGCCGCCTACGGAGAAGCCCATCACGCAGCGCATGAGCAGCAGCAGCCAGCCGGCTGCCGGGCCGATCTGCGCGCGCGTCGGCAGCAGTCCGGTGATCAGCATGGCCAGCGCCATCACGGCCATGGAGAGCAGCATCATGTGCCGCCGCCCATGCCGGTCGCCGATATGGGCAAAGAGCGCCGCGCCAAGCGGCCGCGTCAGATAGGCAATGGCAAAGCCCCCGAGGGTGATGATCAGCGACGCCTCGCCGGGCCCGAAGAACACGCGCGAGAGCACCGTGGCGAAGTAAAGGTAAAGGGTGAAATCGTACCATTCGACGATCGTCGAGAAGGCTGCGATCACCAGCGAGCTGCGGGCGAGATGTCGGTGACTTGTGTCGCTCATGCTCAACCCGGATGACTGCACGTTGCCTGGCTTATTGGCCCCGGAGAGTGCACTGTCGCCAGGCGGCCTACAAGGGATGCGTGGCAAGCAGCCATTGTTGCGCCGGCATCGCCTCGGTGATTGCCGACGCCGGCAAGTGAGCGCCCCTTGCAGAACGCCGTTCCCGGCGGCATTTAATCGCGTAGGAGATTGCGATGCCTGAGACTGCCACGCTCGACTCGATCCGGGTCGATTATCCTGCTCCGCCCCACGTTCCCAAGGATCGGATCGTCGATCTGTCCTGGGCATTGGGCTATTCGCCCAACGATCTGGTCGATCCCTATGAGCCGTTCGAATGGCTGAACGGACCGGACATCCCCCGGCTGCTGTTCAACCCACCCATACCTTCCGCGCTCGCCTCGGCCGCCGGCGGTGGCGGTGGCCTGCAGGGTTCGTGGGTCGTCACCCATTATGATGACATCGATCGCGTCTACACCGACAACGAGCATTTCTCGAACAAGGGGACGGCCGAGTTCCAGCGCCTGATCGGCGAGACCTTCCCGTCGATCCCGCTGGGGATCGATCCGCCCGAGCACACCAAATACCGCATGTTCCTGATGCCGCATTTCGCGCCGTCCAAGCTCAACAAGATGGACGCGCAGATCCGCGGTCTCGTGAATGAGATGCTGGACGAGTTCGCGGACAAGGGTGAGGTCGACATCGCCTGGGATTTCGGGCGAGTCTTTCCGGTGCGCATCTTCATGAGCCTGATGGGCTTTCCACCGACGATGTTCGAGCAATTCCTCGCCTGGGAATGGGACATTCTCCATTCCAACAGCCAGGAGAAGATGGCCGCGGCACTGCGCGGCGTGCTCAACTTCCTGCGCTCCTTCATCGAAGAGAAGAAGACCAATCCGGACGAGCACCTCGTTTCCTATATCGTGCACGGCAAGATCGATGGCCGGCCGCTCACCGATGACGAGCAGATCGGCATGGTCTGGTTCCTGTGGCTGGGTGGGTTGGACACCGTGGCCGCCACGATCAGCCAGATGTTCCGCCGCATGGCGCTCGAGCCCGAAATTCAGCGCAAGCTGCGCGCCGATCCGGAGCTGATCAACACCGCTGTCGAGGAATTCCTGCGCACCCAGCCGATCCTGAGCTCCGGTCGCCGCGCGACCAAGGATTTCGAGTGGCACGGCCTCTCGATTAAAAAGGGCGACAATTTCCAGTGCCTCAATCCGGCCGGCAATTTCGATCCCACCCGCTTCGAGAATCCGCGCACCTTTGATCCTGCGCGCAAGGCGAACCGCCACTTCACCTTCGTCGCCGGCGTGCATCTGTGCCTCGGCGCGCCGCTCGCCCGGCGAGAGCTGCGCATCTTGCTCGACGAATGGTTCAAGCGCATTCCCGAATTCCGGGTGAAGCCGGGCGCGGATACCACCGTCTTCCCGGGCCTGTTGTCGATCCGCAACCTGCCGCTCGTCTGGGACGTGCAATAAAAAAGGGCCCGTCCTCAGACGAGCCCAGGGGAAGGAACGGGCCGGATCGCCTCCGGCCCGTTATTTTCGCGCTCAGCGCGAACCGAAGGAGACGCGCGCGGTAAGGCCGAACTCACGCGGTTCCGTTGACGTGATGCCGAAATAGTTGGTGACAACCGCGGTACCTGAGGGACCCAGCTGGCCACGGCCAGCAACTGTTGTGGTCAGTGCGCTGGCCGAACGAGTCAGCACACGGAACGTGTTGGCGACGTTCTTGGCGTAGGCCGTCACCTCCCATGCCCCGTCCCGACCCCGAACCCCGGCGTAGAGATTGAGGATGCCATAGGATTTGACATCGTCGAACCCATTGAGCGGATCGTTGAGCGAATTGCCCTTCCACGTGAACAGTCCGCGCACGAACCCTTCTAAATTGTCATTAAACGGATGCTTATATTCGCTCTGCAGGGTCGCACCCCATGGCGAGGCATTGTTCGCCCGAGCATTCGAAATGCAGGTATCGAGTCCGGGTTCACCAATTGGGCCCCCGGGAAGGGCGGCCGCCGCTGGGATCAAACCGGCAGCTATGAATTCTGCGACTGTCGGAGGCGCGGCCCGAACGTCGGGAATATTGTCATTGTTGAGATCGAGACAGGGCACGATCGCATTGCTGAGCTTGCCATCGGCGTAGCTGACGATCGCCCCGATTGACCAGTTCTCGATCGGTCTGAACGCGAGTTCGGCCTCGACGCCCTTCACCTTGACGTCGGCACCCGTGACGAAGGCGGTCGACGAGATCAGCCGGGTCTGCTGGTTGAAAAAGGGCACTGCACCGGTGCGATATGGATATCCCGTATATTTCTGTCGGTACGCCGTGACGTTGAGAGTCAGCCTGCGGTCGAGCCAGGACGATTTGAATCCCGCCTCTATATTCTTCGATTTTTCCGCCGCGGTGCTGAGGAACTGAGCCTGAAAAGCCGTTGGCTGGGCGGGTCCACCAATCACCACCGTTTGGGGCCGCCAGGACGTCCCGTAGGAGACGTACACCATCAGGTTACGGGTGAAATTGTGCTTGGCAGACGCAGTCCAGATCGTTGCCTCGGGGTTGGCCAGGATGCGCAGGAGCGGATTGTCGACGAACGTTCCGGTACCAGCGTTGAATACGCCAAGCCCTGAGTTTGCAGAATACCATATATGGCGCGCGCCCGCTGACAGCTCAGTCGATTGACCGATGTGAGCGGTCAAATTGCCGAAGACGGACTTCTCATCGAACGCCGCATCGCGCCGAAGCGGCAGGAAATCGATGCGGGAAAGAGCCAGCATCGCGGGCGGCGTCGGTACTGGTGCCGGCGGTGCAGGCGTTGCCTGCGCGCTGATCACCTGGTCGAAAAAGGTTTCGGAAAAGCCTTTATATTTCAGGAACCCGACAACATAGTCGAACATGCCGAGGACGCGTTCATTGTTCTGCAGACGGATTTCCTGCGACGTGTCCTTCGATTTTGTGTCGGTCGGCTGGCCGAAGCGTCGGAGCCCAAGGGAAATTGAGGTGCCGAAAATGAAAGACGGGGCGGTCTGGTTATTCCCGAAGATGCCCGCGTTGTCGGCTGACCCAAGCGGCGCGAAATGCTGCTTCAGCCTGAGCATCACATAGCTGAGTTTTTGCCCGAACAGATTCACTTCAGCATTCACGTTGTGAATCTTGAAACTCTGTTTGTTGGTGCTGAACGTGCCATTGGGCGCGAGCCGATCCCGGGCATCGATCGTTACGGGGCTCGCTGCGGCAGTCGAGGTCGGACCAAACTGGTTCAGGGATTCGACTTGCCCATAGAATAGAGCGTCGCGATGGGTCGCCTGATACGTATATTGGGCGATAAATCTGTTGTCGCCGAATGGCATGGCACGAACCGTGGCGCGACCCGAATATGCGAAGTTCTTCAGGTCCTTGCCACCGTCTACGGCATGGATGCGGTTGCCCTCGTCGTCGGAAAGAACGAATGCGCCCCGGACAGCAAGCCGATCGTTGATCACGGGAATATTGATGGCGCCATTGATGTTCGCGCTGTGGATATTGGTGATGGTCCCCGTGAAGACACCTCCAATTTCGGTCATGTTCGGCCGCCGCAATGTAACGTTAATGGAGCCCGACGGCGTTGCGCGGCCACGAAGCGTACCCTGCGGACCGCGCTCGACCGAGACCTGCTCGACGTCATAGATCGCCTGCAGCAATACGTTCGAGGACAGCGGCGCCTCATTGTAATAGAATTGAACGGTACCGTTGTTGCCGCTTTGATTGACGTCGAAATTGACCCCGCGGATCGTCGTGACCGAGCCGATACCATTCGCATTGGCACGCATCTGCAGGCCTGGCACGACGTTGGCGATATCCTCGAACTTGCGCAGGTTCAGCTTCTCGATCGACTCCGAGGTGACGGCATTGACGACCTGCGGCACGTCCTGAACCGACTCCTGCCGGCGGCGGGCCGTGACGACGATTTCCTCGGTGTCCGCCACAGTGGTGGCCTGGTCGCTCGTCGGCGGCGGCGGCGTGGTTTGCTGGGCCCAGGCTGAAGTGGCGAGCGTCATCACACTGGCCCCCGCAAGAGCGAGCGAACGTACATGGTGCATGATTCCGGATCCTCCCCCTAGAGCGGCCAGAGGAACTGTCCGGCCGTTGTTCTGCGGGGAGACTATCTTCGCCGTGTATAGTTTTCAATATGAACGGTTGAAATTCTCAACCATTGCCACCCTGCCCTGGAAATCCGTCCTGTGGAAGGCATCTATGCGGCTTTCTCGGCAGCGCCTGGCCTTGTGCGGACCAGCGGCGGTCCAAGCTCGCGGCAGGAGCGAAACAGCCGGTTCAAGAGTATCTGGAAGGCCTGGATCTCCGTATCGGAGACGTTGGCCAGCATCTCATTCTCGATCTTTCTGACCGCTGCGACCAGGCTTTCCAGCCGCACTACCCCCTGCGGAGTCGCGCGAAGCGCATAACGGCGCCGGTCCTGGCGTGATTTCTCGCGAAGGACGTATCCCGACCCCTCGAGCTCATCGACGATCTGCACCACCGCCGATTTGTCGATACCTATGGTCCGGCCGATCTCGTTCTGGGAAATCCCCGGATTGGCGACGATCAGCGCAAGCGACGTAATTCCCCCGAGCCGGAGATTCTCGCGCTCCGTGGTCACTGCGAACGCCTGCGCAAGGATCAGGTCCTGACGACTGATCTGGACCACCAGCAGTTCCCCCAAGGGACCGACGTCAAGCGGGTCGTTCGAAAGGTCTATTTTGCGATACCCCGGGAGCATCGAGGTCTTCCCCTGCGGCCAATCCGTGTGGTGAATAGCTTGATAAAGGCAAGACGCCAGCGAATTTGAATTGCCGCATCACCGGCGCGGGGCTTGCGCAGGGCGCCGATGAATGGTTGAAGCGCACCGATTCCGAAGAGGGCAGAACCAACGCATGGCCGAACTTTCCGAACTCGAGCAGCATGTGCTCGCTTATTATCTCGCGGGCGCGGCGAAGGATTTCAGCATGTCGGGCCGGTTCTTCCCGCATGGCGAGCTGGTGCTGATGATCGATGACAAGATCCAGGTCGCCACCCGCAAGTTCGGCCGCAAGATCGGCATGGCAACGCGCAAGCCGGCGGCCGCCTTCGTGGATGAGATGATTGCCTGCGGCGGCTTCTCCACCAAGCACGGCGATTACGGCGGCACGATGCACCAGTATCAAGGTGACCAGTACAAGCAGTGCCTGGCCAAGGCCCGCGAGACCAATCCGATCGTGCAGAAAGCTGAGGCGGGTGGCGCAGACTTTTGGGCAGAAGCCTTTGCGGGATTGACGGGGGCCTGAGTTCATCCTCCCCAGCGGTCCCCGCGAACCCGCGGGGAGGAATAATCAGGGGCTAGTTCAGCCGCACCGTAACCGCCGACATCCCCCGATGATCGAGCCCGCGGTACAGCGGCTTGGGCTTGTCGGGATCGAGGCGCATGTTCGGCCAGCGGTCCATCAGCCCGTTGAGCGCGAGCACGATCTCCTGGCGCGCGACATCCATGCCCAGGCACCGGTGCGGGCCGAAGCCAAAGCCCATATGATGCTCCTTCGGCCGGAAGATGTCATACTCCTCCGGTCGCTTGAACACCGCCGGATCGTGATTGGCCGCGCCCAGGCAGAGATAGACGCGCGATCCTTCAGGCACGAGCACACCCTCAACCTCGGTGTCCTCCACGCAGAGCCGCGGGAAGACCGGATCGGTCGCGCGCCAGCGCAAGGCCTCGTCCACGGCCTGCTCGATCAAGGCGCGATCGTCGCGGCAAGCTTCCCAGAAATGGTAGTGGGTGAGCAGCGCATCGATGGTGATGCCGAGTTGGCGCCAGGTGGTGCCGCCGCCGGCAAAGATGGTCAGCTTGCAGAAACCGAACAGTTCCTCCTCGTTCAGCTTGCGGGTGCCGCCGTCCTCGACCACCAGATCGTTCGCGAGCAGCCCGGTGATGACATTGTCGCCCGGCTCCTTGAGATTCTGGGCGATGAGGTCACGCAGCATCTGGTCGACGATCCGGCGCGATTCCGCCGCCTCCTCGGGTGGCAGGCTCCGCGCCGCGAACGAGCTGCGCGCGAGATGATGGCGGAAGGTCAGCGCATCGGCTCCTTCCAGCCCAATCGCGCGTGTCACCGTCGCCATCGGCAGACGGGCGCAGAGCTCGGGCGTGAGATCGACCCCCTCCTGCCCCACCAACCGGTCGAGCAGCGCATCGACCGTCTCCTGGATCCAGCGCTGGTTCCACCAGCTCAGCACCTTGGGGCGCTTGAACAGCGGCTGGGCGACGGCGCGATTGCGCCGATGCTCGCGGCCGACCATCGCCAGGATGTTGGGGCCGAGCGAGGCGACGCCGGCGCTCTCCTTATACCCTTCCGAAGAGAAGATCAGATTCTCGCGAAAGCCGATCTCGCAGGCGCGATAGGAGAAGAAGGTGTAGCCCTGGCGTTCGGGGCCGTAGGCGCCGACGATCTCAGGTACACCCAGCAACTCGCGCAGGCTTCCCTTGTGCACGGGCCCCTGCTCGCGCAGCTTGTTCATCTCGTCGGTATAGTCGCGGGTGAGATCGACGCCACTGTTCGCCATCTCCTTCTCGACGTCGAACATCTCCGCATAGCGGTTGTCCTCGGCAAGCAGGGCTTCCATCGCTTGCGTGCCCATGGCGGGTTCCTCTCCTGGCGCGAATTCGCTCATTGGAATATTTGTTCGAAATATCGGTCGCTGTCAATGTGACGAACGAGGGCGACACGGACTTATGTTTTCGATAACCTGCGCCAAACGGCCCCTCCGCCGCCTTCCGGCGGCGGTATCCCTCTCCCGCAAGGGGGAGAGGGAAGGAGACTGGGAGAGAAGGATGAGCGTAGTCGCGGACGTGGCGTTGCCGGTGCTTCCGGTCGAGCAGCCGGCATTCTGGGCCGATCCGGATCCGTTCGTCGACGAAGCGCGACGGCAACATCCCTGGCTCGCGCGCTTCTCGCAGGGCTTCATCGTCTACGGCCATCAGGCCTGTGCCGATCTCATGGCCAATGACGCGCAGCTGAAGCCCGGTCTCGGCGGGATCGTCGATCATTATGGCGTTCGCGGCACCATGTGGGGCCGCTTCATGGACGAGATGGTGCTCAACGCCACCGGCGACGTGCACAACCGGCTGCGGGCCAGCGTCGCCCGCGCCTTCACACCGAAGCAGGCCAATCTGACCCGCCCGCTGATGCGCAAGGTCATTTCCGACCTCCTCGATCAATGGGCCCCGCGCGGCGCCTTCGACTTCGCCTCGGACTTTGCCCCCAACTTCCCGGTAGCGGTCATCCTCGGGCTGCTCGGCGTTTCGGCCGATGCCATCCCGCGGATGCGCACGGCGCTGGACAACCAGCTCACCTCGCTGACCCTCGATCCTGCCGCCAAGCCCTTGTTCATGGCCGGCTGGGAGGTGCTGTGGGCCTTCGCTGATGAGCTGGTGAATGAGCGCGAAGCGACTGGGCCGGGCGCCGAGGAATCCCTGCTCGACGCGCTGATCGCCTCCAAGAATGCCGGCCAGCTCGACGAGACGGAGCTGCGCTTCATGGTGCTCGTGCTGGTGGTCGCCGGGTACGACACGTCGAAGAACATGCTGAGCTTCACCATTGCCCTGCTGCTCTCACGCCCCGAGATGTGGAACCGCTGCGCGGAGGACCAGCCCTATTGCGCGAAGGTCGTCGAGGAGGCGCTGCGCTACGCCGGCATCGCCACGCCCTATCGCCTCGTGGCCGAACAGTTCAGCTATGACGGCTTCGAGTTCCCGCAAGGCGCGATGGTGATCTTCGCCACCTCGCTGGCCGGTCGCGATCCCGCCATGTTTCCCGACCCGCTCACCTTCGATCCGGACCGCCCCAACGCCAACCGCCACGTCTCGTTCGGGCGCGGCGGCCATCTGTGCCTCGGCATGTTCATTGCCAAATGCCAGCTGGAGGAAGGGCTGCACCTGATCACCCAGCGCCTGCGCAATCCGCGCCTCAATGGCGAAGTCGAGTGGCGCCCGTTCCTTGGCGCCTGGGGACCCAAGCATCTCCCCATCGCGTTCGATGCCGCGCCGGTCCAGGAGATCGCAGCATGAGACAGGCCCGCTCCTTCTGCCGCATCTGCGCCGCCCATTGCGGGATGGTGCTGACCATCGACGACGAGACCAACCGGATTGTCGATATCAAGGGCGACAAGTCCAATCCGATGACCAACGGCTATGTCTGCTTCAAGGGGCTGCAGGCCGAGGAAGCGCATCATGGCCCGGCTCGCCTGCTGCGCCCGCTGAAGCGCCAGAACGACGGCAGCTTCGCCGAGATCGACAGCGAGCAAGCGCTGGACGAGATTGCCGCCAAGTTGCGCACCATTATCGAGCGCGACGGGCCGGAAGCGGTGGCCAGCTTCAAGGGCACGCAGGGCACGCTGTTCGCGACCCACATGATCCAGCTCGATTTCCTGCGCGCGATCGGCTCGCCGCAATATTATTCGACCAACACCATCGACCAGTCGGCAAAGTTCGTCAGCTTCGAGCGGCAGGGCGGCTGGATGGCCGGCACGCACGATATCGGCCAGTCCGAAGTGCTGCTGTTCTTCGGCTGCAATCCCCTGATCTCGCATTCGACCATGCCGGTGATGGGCCCCGATCCATCGCGCACGCTCAAGCACGCCAAGGCGAACGGCCTGAAGCTGATCGTCATCGATCCGCGCCAGACCGAGACCGCCTATCACGCCGACCTGTTCCTCCAGCCTTTGCCAGGCCGCGATGCCGCGATTGCGGCGGCCATGATCCGCACGATCCTGGAGCACGGCTGGGAAGATCGGGACTTCGTTGCGCAGCATGTCGGCGCGGACCGCATCGCCCAGCTCAGGGCCGCCGTCGAACCGTTCACGCCCGCGTTCGTCGAGGGCAGCGCCGGCCTGGAGTCCGGGCAGATCGAAGCGGCCGCGAAGCTGTTCGCGCACGATTGCCGCTCCGGCGCCGCTTTCGCCTCGACCGGCCCGTCGATGGCGCCCTTCTCCAACCTCACGCAGCATCTGGTCGACACGCTCAACATCGTCTGCGGCCGGTTCCGCCGGCCGGGCGCTCCATCAGCGGTTCGACGGTGACGTCCTGCGGGTCGATCCCTTCCAGCGTCTCGATGCGCCCGAGCAAGACGTGATACACGCCCTTGTACAAGCCGGTCGCTTCCAGCGCGAGCAGGTCCTTAGGCTGCTCGACGATGCAGACGACGCTCTGATC
>Ga0081539_10005778_pt1 | contig 12334 bp, 9 predicted proteins | sample TabmetS4T2R2_FD_71023 | JGI IMG/M metagenome (GOLD analysis project Ga0081539, IMG submission 71023) | Tabebuia heterophylla rhizosphere microbial communities from the University of Puerto Rico - S4T2R2 | ecosystem: Host-associated > Plants > Roots > Rhizosphere ...
CGGCGAGCTCGGCGGGCTCGCACACCCAGTTCGTGAGCCCGAGCCGCAGCGCCTCCTCGGCGCTGACGCGATCGGACAGGAAGTAGAGCTCGCGCGCCTTGGCCGAGCCCACCAGCTGGGTCAGGAAATAGGTGCCGCCATAGTCGCCCGAGAAACCGACGCGGGCGAACGCCGTGGTCATGATGGCGCTGCTGGCCATGATCCTGAGATCGCAGGCCAGCGCCAGCGACAGCCCCGCGCCGGCGGCTGCGCCGGGCAGCGCAGCCAAGGTCGGCTTGGGCATCTTGAAGAGCTTGCCGGCCGTGGCGCGCTGCTTGATGCGTTGCAGGTGGATCGCGCCGTCGATCGTGTTGGCGCCGACCGTGCCGTCGCCGCGCGCCGCCATGCCCTTGACGTCGCCGCCGGCGCAGAAGCCCTTGCCGGCGCCCGTCAGCACGACGCACTTCACCGCAGGATCGATCTCGGCCGCGACGAGCTGGGCGGCCAGCGCTTCCAGCATCGGGGGCGAGAGCGCGTTGCGCGCTTCCGGCCGGTTCAGCGTCAGCGTCAGCACGCCTTCCTCGAGCGAGGCGAGCAAGTCCTTCGTTGCGGTGTCGATCTCAGCTGTTGCCATGGCGCTCCTCCTGCATCCGTCTGCGACAACAGCACGGAACCCAGGCCTTGCAAAAGGCGCTACCGGCTGCCGTCTCGCTGGGCGCTTGCACGCAGTTGGGCGAGGAACTGCCGGGCCTGCGCGTCGGAGGGATCGAGGGCCACCAGCTTCTCGGCCCACGGGATGGCCAGGAACCAGCGGCGGTCCTGGCTGTAGAACACCGCCAGCGCATAGGCAACGGAGCGATCGGTGGGTGCGAGGCTTTGCGCCCTCAGGAGCGCGAGCTCGGCTTCGGACCGGCGCCCGGCCTGTTGCAGCGCAAGCGCGTAGTTGTACTGCACGCGCGGTCGCTCGGGCAGCAGGCGCGCCGCCTCCGCCAAGGCGGTGATGGCCTCGGCGAGGCGCCGCTGCTCGGCCAGCAGCAGGCCGAGCGAATAGTGCAGGTCGCCTTGGGTAGGCGCGCGCGCCACGCCATCGCGCAGGATGCGTTCTGCATCCTGCGGCTGGCCGATCGTGCTGTAGAGGCGGGCGAGGTTGAGCCGCGCCGGCGTGAAGTCGGGATCGAGCCGCAGCGCCGCGAGATATCGCTGTACCGCCTCGGCTGGTCGTCCCTGGTTCTCGGCAAGGACAGCAAGATTGAGATGCGAGCCGGCCATGTCGAGCGCCGCCGCCTGCACGGCGCGAGCCTCGCCGAGCGCGGCTTCGAAGCGCGCCCGCAGCGCCGGCTCGAAGTCGGCCGCTGGTACCGACGACAGAACGCGCGCCGCCTCGACGCGCACCGCGCGCACTGGATCCGCCAGCAACGGCCCGACCTGGGCCAGTCGCGTGCCCGGCCGTGCGCGCTCGAGCACCGCGATGGCGGCGCGGCGCACGGCGGCATCGGGATCGCTCAAGGCCTCGGTCGCCCCCGCCATGCCGCCGTCGCCGTAGCCGCGCAGAAGGTCGAGCGCCGTCGCCCGCGCGATCGCCGGCATTTCGGTATCGCCAGCAAGCTCCTGGAGTTTCGGCAAGGCGGCGGGCTTCCCGGCGCGGCCGCCGGCGAGGGCGTCCGCAAAGTGCGGACGGTTGCGCCAGTCGGGGCCGAACCAGCGATCGATGGCCTCGCCGGCCCAGCTTGCCGGTTTGTCGGCATGGCAGCCGGTGCAGGCGTTGGGTGTGCCCAAGCTCTGCGAGAGGTCCGGCCGCGGTATGCGCAGGCTGTGATCGGGCCGCGCGTGCACCACCATGTAGTCCTTCGCCGGCATGTGGCAGCTGGTGCACGCGGCGGCCTCGCTGCCCGGCCGGTGATGGTGATGCGACGGATCGTCGAACAGCCGCGCCGCCGTGGGGAAGCGCTGGTCGCCCTTTTGCGAATGGCACTGGGTGCATACCGCGTTGCCCTCGGCCTTCAGCCGACCCGAGTGGGCGTCGTGGCAATCCATGCAGGTGACGCCCAGGCGGTACATCTTGGACTGGCGAAACGAGCCGAAGGCGTAGACTTCGCCGTCCTGCTGGCCGTCGGCATGATAGAGGCCGGGCGCGAGCGTCACCGGCAGGAACTGGTCCATCAACGGTTGTCCCGCGTCGAACGTGCCTGTGAGCTCGGCGCGCCGCGCATGGCACATCGCACAGGTCTCGACCCTGGCATGCGCATCGAGCCGCGCGAAATCGACCGCCAGCCCGTAACGTGGCCCCTTGCCGTCGGTGGCCGATCGCGTCTTCGTCCAGGCGACATGCGACGCCCCCGGCCCATGGCACGACTGGCAACTCACGCCGAGATCGGCCCAGCGCGAGGCAAACGTGTCGTTCGCCGCGTCGTAGCGCTTCTCAAAGCCGGTCGTGTGGCAGCCGATGCACATCGTGTTGGCGTTCTGGCCGCGACCGGTCCAGTGCAGCAGGTCGCCGGGCGGCGCCGTCTCGTCGGGCAGCAGGTGGAACCAGCGTTGTCGCCTCACGTCCCAGGCGATGGTCAGCGCCTGCAGCTTTCCGCCGGGCAGCTCAATCAGGTACTGCTGCAAGGGATCGACGCCGAAGGTGTAGGCGATTGCGAAGTCGGCTGGCTTGCCGCCTGGCCCCTCGGTGTGGACGAAGTACCGGTCGCCCTTGCGGAAGAAGCGCGACACCACCCCCTTGTGCTCGAAGTCGACGCCGCCGAAATCGCCCAGCACCGTGGTGGGCGTCGCCTTGGCCATCGCCTTGGCATGATGCGACTGCGCCCAGGCGCGCGCCTGAGGCTGGTGACACTGCAGGCAGGTTGCGTTGTCGACCAGGCCGGCCGATGCGGCTGGCCTGCCTGCATCCTCGCGCAGCGTCCCATGGCGCATGGCCCACATCGTGCCGAGCAGCACGACCACAAAGGCCATCGCCGAACAGCCCAGGAATAGCCGCCGCTTTCTTGTCATCGGCGACGGGGGGCACCCCCCAGTTCGCACCGTTGTCGATCACGCTCTTGGCGTGATCGACAACGCGAGCAGCGAACTGTTGATGTCAGTCAGGCTGTCGCCGACCTTGACGCGCGGCAGCTGCTCGCGACCTGCCTGCGAGGTCACGTTAAAGGTGCGCAGGGGCCCGCTGTTGGGTGAGACCAGGGTGATCGTATTGGCGGCGGGATCGACGCGCACGACCCACCAGTTGGTGATCGACTTGGAGGCCGCGACACCGGTGACGTCCTGGCCTACCGAGGCAGCGGCCGCAACGGTCGTGTCGCGCTGTCGCGGCACCGGCGTATTGCGGCCCGACAGCACGAAGGTGCGCTTCTCCTCGAAGTTGATCGTCACGTTGTCGCCGACGCGGGTCGAGGTGAAGTTGGCGACGCCCGCACCGACAGTGACCGTACGCACGGCGCCGTCCGGGTAGGTGACGGTGACCGTGCGCGCGTTGGGATCGACAGCCGTGATGCGCACCTCGGCATTGTAGGTGGTGACCGTCTGGATGCCGACGATCGCCTGATCCTGCGCAAGCGAGTCGGTGCCGACCGAAGCCAAGCCGGCAAGCGCGATGACCATCAGAGATCTTCTGTTGAGCATGATCCAGTCCCTCCTCTCCGTAGCGAAGTGGAAAGCGATAATAGTTCAGCCCCGCAGGCAGGCCGAGGACTATGCGAATTCGGCAAGGGGGCGACCATGGCAATCCGTAATATGCGTTGACCATCGGGTGATGTGCGCCAAAGCCTGACTGACTTCACTTGCCCGGTCAGGTCGTGAGGGCCACACTTTTACACGCATGAACGCGATCGTCTGAGAAACGGGCTCAAGAGGCGATTGCGCGATCTGTCGGGGGACAGACACATGCCACATGGTCGCGCCTACGAGATCCCGACCCTGCTTTGTGTCGGCCGGCGTGCGCGGGGACGATGTGGACCTGCTTGTTGCCGGTCGAGGGTTGCTCCACGCCGAATTGAGCTCATGCACACCGTGGTCGCCTGCCTGACGAAGAGCAGCAGCTCGAACGCGGCCGGCGAGCAAGCCGTAGTGGGGGTGCATCCTGTGTTTTCACGCCGATCGGGCCGTCCGGCATCGCGGCATCGGTGTCTTTCTGAACCGGTGGTGACGGACGTTGGCGCTAGAGCACGATGGGGTATCGTCAGGCGCAGCCCTTGACACGACGTTGGCGCTTTGTCCCGAATACCCGCCAAGGCAGGCTCGCCGACTCCAAGACAAGGGAAGATACATGGCTGTCAAGACGATCCATGCGCCGATTCCCGGCATCTTCTACCGGCGGCCGGCGCCGGATCAGCCGCCATTCAAGAACGACGGCGACTCCGTGGCCATCGGTGACACGGTCGGACTGATCGAGGTCATGAAGACGTTCACGCCCGTCGCCGCCGAGGAAGCCGGGCGGAACGCCAGGTTCCTGGTCGAGAACGAAGAGGCGATCATGGCCGGTCAACCCCTCGTCGAGCTGGAGAGCTGAGCGCCCGGGCAGGACCATGCCGATCGCCAGGCTGCTGATCGCCAATCGCGGCGAGATCGCCGTGCGCATCATTCGCGCGACACGAGAGCTCGGCATAAAGACCGTGCAGGTCATGAGCGAGGCCGATCGCGAGATGCTCGCGGCGAAACTCGCCGACGAGACGATCGTCATCGGCCCGCCGCAGGCGTCAAAATCCTACCTCAACCGGGATGCGATCCTTGCCGCCGCGCTGAAGACGGGCGCCGACGCCATTCATCCCGGCTATGGCTTCCTCTCCGAGAACGCCGACTTCGCCGAGGCGGTCGAGCAGGCGGGTCTTGTGTTCGTCGGGCCGCGCCCCGAGACGATCCGTCAAATGGGCGACAAAGCAGCAGCACGCGAGGCGGCGACGCGGGCCGGCGTGCCGACCGTGCGCGGCACCGCAGGCCGCATCGCGGGCGGCGTCTCTGGTGCAACGGCGGCACAGGCTAACGAAATCGGCTTTCCGATCATGATCAAGGCCGCCGCCGGGGGTGGCGGTCGGGGTATCCGTATCGCGCGGACGGCGGCCGAGCTCAAGCAGCTGATGCCGCAGGCGAGCGGGGAGGCCGCCGCAGCGTTCGGCGATGGCGGGCTCTATCTCGAACGGTTCATCGAGCGGGCGCGTCACGTCGAGGTGCAGGTGCTGGGCGACGGCGACAAGGCCATTCACGTCTACGAGCGCGAATGCTCGCTGCAGCGGCGGCGCCAGAAGATCTGGGAAGAGGCGCCGGCCGCCTGCCTTGACTCCGAGACTCGCGAAAGGATCTGCGCCTCCGCCGTGGAGCTTGCCCGGGCCGTGCGCTATCGCGGCGCCGGCACGCTCGAGTATCTCTACGACGAGATGACGGGCGAGTTCTTCTTCATCGAGATGAACACGCGCATCCAGGTCGAACATCCGGTCAGCGAGATGGTGACGGGTATCGACCTGGTGAAGGAGATGATCCGCATCGCTGCCGGCGAGCCGCTGTCGATTCGCCAGGCCGACGTGCGGCTGAGCGGACACGCCATCGAATGCCGGATCAATGCGGAAAACCCCGCCAAGGGCTTCATGCCATCGCCAGGCTCGGTGACGGCGCTGCAGGTACCTGATGGGCCGGGCGTACGCTTCGACACCATGCTGTATTCGGGATATGTCGTGCCGCCCTTCTACGACTCGCTGCTGGGCAAGCTGATCGTGCGGGGCGAGACGCGCGACGAGGCTCTGGCGCACATGAAGGCGGCACTCGACAGCCTTACGGTGCAGGGCATCGAGACTACGGTGCCGTTGCATCGGGCTCTGGCGCGGAATCCCGACGTTGCAGCACTCAACATCCATACGCGATGGCTCGAGGCCTGGTTGGAGACCAATCCGCTCTCCAACCCGCCGAACTGAGAAAGGTTGGTGGCATGGAAACCAGATACACGTTCGGCGGCGATGAGCACGTCTTCGTCGAATGCGACGAGGAGATGTCGCTCGAGGCGTTCTTCAAAGGTCTGTCGATGACCAAGGCCGTGCGCGAAAGCCGCATCGCCGGTGTCACCGAGATCTGTCCGGCAAACGCGTCGCTGCAGATCAAGTTCGACCCCGACGTGATCGCACCCGACGATATGGTGCGGGAAATCAAGTCTCTCGAAAGGGCGGCCGAAAAGGCCGATCCGGTGATCGCCACCCGGATCATCGAGATCCCCGTCTTCTACGACGATCCGTGGACGCGCGAGACCTTGATGCGCTTCCGCGAGCGCCACCAGGACCCGGCATCGACCGACCTCGAATATGCCGCGCGGATCAACCACTACGACAGCGTTGCGGCGTTCGTCGCCGCCCATTCGGGCTCGCCCTGGTTCGTCTCGATGGTGGGCTTCGTTGCCGGCCTGCCGTGGGTCTATCAGATGGTGGAGCGTCAGAGGCAGATACAAGTGCCGAAATACCTGCGGCCACGTACCGACACGCCGAAGCTGACCATTGGTCACGGCGGATGCTTCGGTTGCATCTATTCCGTCCGCGGCGCCGGCGGCTATCAGATGTTCGGCATCACGCCCATGCCGATCTACGATCCCAAGCAGCAGATCAGCTACCTGCGCGACTTCATGATCTTCTTCAATCCCGGCGACATCGTAAAATTCAAGTCGATCGATCGTGCCGAATACGATCACGACGTCGCCGAAGTCGAAGCAGGCCGCTTCGAACCGCGCATCCGGCCGGTCACCTTCTCCCTTGATGCGTTCCATAAGGACGCGATCGCTTGCACCAAGGGTCTGCTGGAGGCGCTCAATGGCAATTGAAGTCGTAAAACCCGGCCTCAGTACCTCGGTGCAGGACCTCGGTCGCCCCGGTTACTATCATCTCGGCATCCCGATCTCCGGGGCGATGGACCGCTATTCGCTCAGCGCCGCCAATCTCCTCGTGGGCAACGGCGAGGGCGACGCCGCGCTCGAGGCGGTCTTCATGGGCCCCGAGCTGCGCTTCGCGGAGGACTGCACGGTCGCGGTGACGGGGGCCGAGTTGCCGCCCAAGCTCGACGGGGTGGAACAGCCGACATGGACGGCATTGCCGGTCAAGGCCGGCCAGGTTCTCTCCTTCGGCTATCTCAAGAGCGGCGCGCGGACCTACATCGCCGTATCGGGTGGCATCGACGTGCCGGTCGTGCTGGGCAGCCGGTCGAGTTACCTGCTGGGCGCGCTCGGCGGCTTCGAGGGCCGCACGCTGAAGGCGGGCGACGTCCTGCCGGTGGGTAGGGCCAAGCGGTCGGTCCGGGCCGGGCTGTCGGTGCCCGGCGAGCTGCGGTCGCCCGTCGCATTGCCGGCAACGCTGCGCGTTCTCATCGGCCTCTATTGGGATCGGATTACCAAGGAGGCTGGCGAGCGCTTCTTTGCCGACACCTGGAAGGTCGCTCCCGAGGCCGACCGCATAGGCTACCGTTTCCGCGGCGGCAGGCCGCTCGAGTTCAATCCGCGCGAACCGCCCTTCGGCGCCGGCTCCGATCCCTCCAACATCGTCGACAGCTGCTACCCGTACGGCTCGATCCAGGTCCCCGGCGGGACAGAACCGATCGTGCTGCATCGCGACGCCGTTTCCGGCGGCGGCTATTTCATGATCGGCACGGTCATCTCGGCGGATATGGACGCGATCGGCCAGCTGCAGCCGAACAGCCCGACCCGGTTCGTCCCCGTGGACATGGCGGGTGCACTGGCCGCCCGGCGCCAGCGAGCGGCTCTCGTCGAACGCCTGCGGAAGTCGCTCAGCTGAACGGTCGCAAGCCGCGGCCTTCGGCTTGGGCCGGACCAGGCAGAGAGGAAGAAGAAGCCCGGTCCGATTGCTGTTCCCTGGCCCGCCTGCGGAACTCGCCGGGCGTCTGCCCGAACTGCGCCTTGAAGAGGCGTGAGAACTGCGCCTGATCGCCAAGGCCACAGCGCAGGGCGACCTCGCCGATGGTACGCCGGTTGGCGACGTCGCTCAGCGCGGCACGGGCCGCTTCCAGCCTCTGTTCACGGACCCATCGACCCAGCGTTTGCCCGGTCTCGTGGAAGAGCCGGTGCATGTAGCGGATCGAGATGCCCGACGCGGCCGCGACTCGTTCGGGATCGAGATCGGTCTCGAAGAGATGCCGCCGAACGTAGCTTTCGATCCTGGCAAGGTGGGCGTCGCGCACGCTCGACAGGTTGGAAGAGAGGGCACGATCGTCCTCGCTCAGCGCCAGCGCCAGGAGTTCGGTGAGCTGCTGACCGAGAAGGATGCGCGCGGCCGGCGACAGCGTGTCGAAGCGTTCCGGGATGAGGCGCAGCATGTCGGCGAGGAGACCGCCAATGCCTGCTGTTGCATCGAACTGCAGTGCGCAAAAGCGCCCCGGATTCCGAATCCGACCGTTCAGGATCCGCGCCGGGACCTTGAGGACATGCAGGTCGTTGGTGCGGTCATGGCTGAATTCGTAGGGTTCGTGGCTGCGCTCGAGCACGAACTGGCCAGGTTGGCAGCGCACACTCACGCCGCACTGGGAGAAGTTGACAGCGGCCATCGTCGGCACCGTGACGAGGAAGTCTTCGTCGACCTGCCGGGAGAAATGGTGGGGCCGGCGCCGATAGAGGAGCGCGTCGCATGCGTTTCGCGTCAGCGAGAGGTCGCCCAGGTCCCACAACGACAGTCGCCCATTGAACCGGTCGGGATGGCGGAATTCCATATCGAGCGGGAAGTAGGTGTGCGCGATGACGTCGTGCCAGTAGCGGCTGCGTAGAGGCACCGCCGCGGCGGTCGAATCGAATCTCACTGGTTGCGCTGTTGCCCCTGGCTCCATGACCGCGGGCCCCGATGCCGTTCTCTTCGCACTGACGAGGATCAAAACTCAATAAAGCCTGCTCGTCTACTTCTCCTTCCGGGCCGGTTTCGGACGATTTCGATGCCGAGCGATTCGTCGGAGATTGTCCCTGCTTTGCCAAGGCTCCGAAGGGCATCCTGCCGCGACCGCTCATTACGACCCTTCGGCAATCAGAGCTTGGACTGAGGCAAATCCTCGCCGCACCCGTCACCAATCCTGCACCGACCCATCCCGTCCGATCGGTGGCTCGGTCACGACCTCGCGCAGCCTGAGCCGCGACAGGGCGGTGTCGTTCAACTCGATGCCGAGGCCCGGCGCATCCGGTACCTCGAGGTAACCATCCTTCAACTCCAGCGGCTGCACGACCATGTCGCGCTTGGGCGGATCCGACTCGCCCGTGTATTCCTGCAGCGCGAAGTTCGGGATGCAGGCGTCGAGCTGCACGCAGGCCGCCGTCGAGATCGGGGACAAAGGATTGTGCGGGATCACCTTGACGTGGTGTGCCTCGGCCATCGCCGCCACCTTCTTGGCTCCGGTGAGCCCCATGCAGAGGCAGACATCGGGCCGGACGTAGGCGCAGCCGTTGTTCGCCAGAAGCTCCTGGAACTGGAAGATCGACGAGAAGCGCTCGCCCGTCGCTACTGGCAATCCGCTCCGCGCCTGCACGTCGCCCATCATCGCCGGACTGTCGGGCAGCATCGGGTCTTCATAGAAGTACGGATGGAACTCTTTCAGGCGCTGTCCGAGCGCAATCGATTCGGCCGGGTTCATTTGGCGGTGTAGCTCGATGCAGATGTCGGCGTCGCCCTGGAGCGCCTCGTGCACCGCGCCGACGCGGCGCTCGGCCTCGCTCGCCCATTCCTCGAAGGATTTGCGCAGATGATAGTCGGGCGCAAAAGGCGAGAAGCGGATCGCCGTGAAGCCCTGACGCTTCTTGGCCAGGGCATCGGCCACCAGCTCGTCGAGCGTGTTGCCCTTCGCGTGCATGTAGCAGCGCACGCGGTCGCGCGTCTTGCCACCCATCAGCTCGTAGATCGGCACGCCATAGCGCTTGGCCTTGATGTCCCAGAGCGCGATGTCGATCGCCGAAATGGCCCCGCCGACCAGCGCGCCCATGAAGTGCGAGTGTCGCTGCAGGGCCTGCGCGTGATGCTCAATCGTCGAGGGGTCGCGCCCCACGAGATAGGACTTCATCTCGTCGATCATGGCGGCGGTCGGCCGTGGCCAGCCATGCACGCCCGCCTCGCCGGTGCCGACCGTGCCGTCCTCACAATGGATGCGCAGCAGGCACCAGCGCTCGATCAGAAACGTCTCGAGCTTTTCGATCCTGGTCGGGGGCAGATTGCTGCGGCGCGCGCTCATGGCCAGACTATAGCAGGGCCGGCTCCGCTCGCCCTCCGCCAGAACCTCATGCCGCCCCTCACCAGCGCTGTCGAGACATCGAGTCCGTTGATGCCCGTACGCTTCGAGGAAATGCTTCGGGACACCTTCATATGGCTAATGCCGGCCCTGGCGCTACGTGGCCGACTAGATTCAATAGTCTAGTGGTCGGCTTATCCCAGCGGCCATCAGCGCACGCAGGATCAAGATGTCGTGCACGCTCGCTCAAGACGCCGTAGCCTCGTGGGCATAACATTTGCTGTGGCGGAAGGCGGCGGAGGAGGGATGATGAGCTTCAAGTCGAAGGTTGACCCGATCACCCTGTCGGTGATCCGCGGCATCCTGGAGACGACGCAGCGCGAAATGACCCTGTCGCTGGAGAAGACAGCGCGGTCCAGCGTCTTCAATCTTGCACACGATTATTCGACGGCCCTTTTCAATGCCGTTCCCGAGATGATCCTGCAAGGCCAGGACATTCCGATCCATCTCGGCTCGCTGATTCCGGCGATGAAAGCCGTGGCGGGTTATTTCGGCGACGACATCCACGAGGGCGACCTCATCCTGCACAACGATCCCGCATTCGGCGGCAGTCATGCCATCGACGTGTGCATGTACAAGCCGGTCTTCTACGAGGGCAAGCTGCGCTACTGGACGGTCTGCAAGGGCCATCTGACCGACATCGGCGGACCGGTGCCGGCCGGCTACAATCCGAACGCGACGGAGATCTATGGCGAATGCCTGCGCATTCCGCCGGTCAAGATCTGGGATCGCGGCAAGCCCCGCAACGATGTCCTCAATCTCATCTTCACCAACATGCGGGCTCGGCGCGACCAGGAAGGCGATTTCAATGCCCTGGTCGGTGCCTGCCAGGTCGGCGAACGCAGGCTTCTCGCCATGCTCGCCAAGTACGGCGCCGTCGAAGTCGAAGCGGCGATCAGCGAGCTGCTCGACCTTGCCGACCGTCACATGCGCGGCCTCATCAAGACCGTTCCCGACGGCACCTACGTAGGCACCGCGATCCTCGAAGATGCCGGTCACGGCTTCGGGGACATCCCCATCACGGCGACGGTCACGATCGAGGACGATACCTGCCACATCGCCATCAAGAGCCCGCCGCAGGTCCCCTATTTCATCAACTCCTACGAGGGCAACTCGCATTCCGGCGTCTATCTCGGCCTGATGATGTTTGCCCAGCTGCCGCCGCCATACAACGAAGGGCTCTATCGCTGCGTCAGCGTCGACTTTGGCCCGAAGGGGACGCTGTGCAACGCCACCGAGCCGGCGCCGCACATGAACTGCACCACCACGCCGATGGAGACCCTCACCGATGCGGTGAGACTTGCCTTCGAGAGGGCGATGCCCGCGAAGGTCGCGGCGTCGTGGGGTCATTCGAACGGCTTCAACATCTCCGGCTGGGACACCCGGACCGATGAGGAATACGTGACCATGGTGCTGGCCACCATCATCTCGGGCGCCGGTGCGACGCCCAAGCAGGATGGCTGGCACGCCTGCGGCCCGGAATGCTGCTTCGGCGCGCTGACTTCGGGCGACGTCGAGCTGCTCGAGTACTCCTATCCCATCATCATCCACCGCTACAGCCTGATCGAGGATTCCGGTGGTGCAGGCGAGTTTCGCGGCGGCTCTGGCACCGCCTGGGAGGTCGAGCCGTTGGACCGCGACATGACCTTCATCACTTTTGGCGAGGGGCGCCGCATTCCGGCGATGGGAGCGGCCGGGGCGACATCGAAACTGATCGACAGCAAGGTCGGGCGCATCGAGGTGAAGCGCGGCGGCGATGTCGAAACGCTCCGCAAGAACGTGATCGAGACGCTGAAACCCGGAGAGACAGTGACCAATCTCAATCCGGGCGGCGGCGGTTACGGCAATCCCTACGAGCGGCCGATCGAAAAGGTTCTTTGGGACGTCAGGAACGGCCTCGTCTCGGTCGCCGGGGCGCGCGAGGACTACGGGGTCGTGATCACCGGCGGACCGTCGCCTGCAGTGGACATGGCGGCGACCCGCAAGCTGCGCGGACAATCCAGCGGCGCGGTCGGCTGATGCGCTCCAAGTATCGCCTGGGAATCGACGCCGGCGGCACCTTCACCGACTTCGTTCTTGCCGATCAGGCCGGCAATGTCCGCCTGTTCAAGACACCGTCGAC
>Ga0081539_10005780_pt1 | contig 12325 bp, 17 predicted proteins | sample TabmetS4T2R2_FD_71023 | JGI IMG/M metagenome (GOLD analysis project Ga0081539, IMG submission 71023) | Tabebuia heterophylla rhizosphere microbial communities from the University of Puerto Rico - S4T2R2 | ecosystem: Host-associated > Plants > Roots > Rhizosphere ...
CCTGGCCTGGGCGACCGTCCTACAAGAACCGGGGCAACGTGCCGCTCTACGAGATCGGTTCCGATGCGCTGAAGGACACGATCGCTGCTAGGCTTTCGGTAGGCGAAGACGGGCCGGGCCGCATCCATTTTCCGGCCTTCCTCGGCCCCGACTACTTCCGGCAGCTCACCGCCGAGCACCGCGTGACCAAGTTCGTCAAGGGCCAAAGCGCATGTGGGAGCTGCGGCGCGGCCAGTTGCGCAACGAAGCGCTCGACACCTTCGCCTATGCGCTTGCCGCTTTGACCGGGCTGATTGCCGCCGGCGTCGACCTTGAGGCCGAAGCGCAGCGCTTCGCCAGCCTTCCGGTGCTCGGCCCGCCACCTTCGGCGCCGCGAATCGTCCGATCCAGCTTCATGAACCGATAGAGACGGAAAGGGACCGTTGATGTCGAACACGACGATCGAAGCCATTCTGAAAATCAGCGCGAAGATGGGCAATCTGAAAGCCCTGTCGACGCTGACGAACGAATTGAGTCGCGTGAACAAGCAGGTCGACGCCGTATCCTCAAAAACCTGCAGCTTGGCGGCGGCAAGTTCCTCGACGAGACTGGGGTACTGGGCTGGGTCGAGGAGTTTGCCGAAACTCTCGACCAGGCTGGCGAGGACGTGAAGAAGGCAAAGGCGGCTTTTGGCTCGGGGATGACAACCGAGAGCCTCATGGCTTTTCAGGCGGCGTTCAGGCAAGCCGTCGCGGACGGGCAGGGTATAGCGGAGGCGCTGGATGCGGCCCAAGGCGCCGCCGAGCAGGTTGTTGACGAGTTTGCGTTGCGCGGCGGCGTGGTCTCGAAAGCGATGCGCGAGCGCATCCAGCAATTACCGTCGATATGAAGAGGGCAGGATAGGCGGCCGCGCGTTCATCGATGGCGAGGTGCTTCAGCATCGTCCGGGATGGGAGAATGCCGATCCTTACAATCAATCTGCCCGAAAAGGGGCCCATCAACAGGCTGAAGGACGAGTCGAAGCTGAAGATCGGCGTCGAGGAAAGCTTGCCGCGCTTGCCTGCGGAACCGGTCAAGGGCTTTAGCGAGCTGATGCCGATTTCGGGTCCGGACCCTGTATTTCGGGACGAGGCAGTCGCGCTCTCGGAATTCGATAGGGAACTGGCCCGGCAGCAGATCGTCGATGACCAGCGAGATGACTTTCGGCCACAAAAACTCCGTCCGACCGGAGCGTCGAAAGACTACTGGGAGAGCCATCCAACCTGGACGGCAACGCCGGGCACCATGGAGGAGCATGTCGACCGCTCCATCGCGGCTTATGAAAATCAGGATGCAGCGCAAGGCTTCTCCGATCAGCTTGCGGGCATCGAGAACTTGCTAAGCGATCTCGGCGCCGTAGGCGACGACATCGAGCAGAGCGGCCAGGCTGTGGGAAAGGCGATCACCGATGCCGGCGCGCAGGCCGGCCAATCCGTGCAGGATGGCGGCGCCGCCGCTGCGCAAGCCATGCGCACTGCGATCATCGCGGCCGGCCGCGAGGCTGGCGAGCAGCTTGCTCAGGCTGTGCGGGCCGCGGTGGCATCGATCCCACGCACAATCAGCGTCAACACCGTGGGCGGCGGGAGGGGCGGCGGCGGTTTGCCGCCGGCATCGGGCAATATGGGTCAGACCATGCCCAATGTCGGCTCGCCGGGCGGCGGGATGTGAGGCGCGTTCATGCCGCGACCAGCAGCCAGATCAGCACCGGGGGGGGCAGGCATAGCCGTACTACGCCGCCTTCACGATCTCATACGGCGAGATCAGTAGCGACGCTGGAATGTGCCACGCCTGCACCAGGGCGTGCACCTGCTGAAGGTTCAAAGGACGGCGCCGGTTCATAATCTCCGAGGCGCGTGATCTCGAACCAAACAGCGACGCGAGATCGCTCTGCCTGTAGCCGGCCATGTCCATGTGAGCCTTGATCGTGTCGATGGGATCAAGATTCTCGATCTGGAAGTGCCCGGCTTCGTAGGCGTCTACAAGCGTCGCCAGGACATCGAGTTCGTCGCCTTCGGGAGTGTTGGGCTCCGCGCCCCACAGCGCCTCGATGCGGCGCACCGCGGCGGCATGGTCTCTTGCGGTGTGGATGGGACGGATTTCCATTCTGTAACCTCCTAGAACTGCGATACGGTCAAGGCATCGATCCGGTCATACTCGGAATGTGTGCCGATGAACTTGATGAACGCGATTTGCCGCCGAAAGTCGAAGGCGACGATTAGGCGATAATCGCCACCGGCAACCTCAAATCGCACGCGCTCGCCGTTGAGAACCTTCGCCTTCGGAAACGCCGCTTGCACTTCATCGGGCGAAGCCCATTGCGATGCGCGGGCGACATTGCGCCAATGTGCAAGGGACTTCGCCGCATCGGGATGCTTCGCGGCGTAGGCGGTCAACGTTGTCGAAGCGATGATCCTCATGACCATTACCTAACATGTTCCACTTTCTGGAACAAGCTGGATTTCCATTTTGTGGAACGCCTGCCGGTCTACCGGCGGGGGCTTCTGTGTGTTTCACAGATGGATGGTTTCACGTGTGCCCAGGTGAAACAGCGCGCAATAAAACAGCGTCGGAAGATTTTCGGCGGTTCCGGGATAGCGTCTCTCGGACTGATTCGCTTTGAATAGGAGCCCGAATGATGGCCGAGATACTAGACGATGATCGCATGGCAGCCGAGGCGCCAGAGAATTGGACTATCCTGCCTCCACGACTGACCGCCGAACAAGTCGCGCAGTTCCAGCGCTTGCGCCACGCTCGTCGGATTGAGTTCGATCCCTGCGTACCGTGCTTTAGCCCAGATATTATTGTGCAGTTTCAGTGGCGAGCCAGCCGACAAGAGCTGGCCCTCCGTAGAAACAACGCCATTCACCAAGGGCTGAACGCTCTCAGGTAGGCTCACCGCCGAAGATCGCCTCGAGGTCGGGTTCTCCGAACTCGAAGGGCTGCCTGAGCAACTCAAGCAGGACGGCGTCGCGTTCCCGATATTCAGCCATGCTCTGTGGCCGGTGGTTGAACAATGCATCGCGCGCGTCTGCCATCGCGTCGTAAGCGTCGTCAGCGACTTCTTTAGCCGCGTTGTATGCGGGATCATCCTGCTCCTCCTGGTAGCGATCGAACTCAGCGTGGCGCACAAGCCGACGGGCTTCGATGTCCTCATCCCACCCGTCGGCCAAAACAGGCTGCGCTATTGCTAGGTTGCTGACAAACCCGCGGACTATTCGGCGGAGCAATTCCTGATCGTCATCAGACAGTAGAGCCAGCTGCTCATTCAGAGTCGGCGCGTCAGCTTTTTCAAGTTCGGCCATCACGAGCGCTCGCCTGAATGCGCGCCGCTCCTTCCCGGCGGCGTCGTCGATGTCGTCATGGGAGCAAGCGTGCTTGTTCTCACCGATCTCCACCCGCGGCGGCCGTGAAAACACCCGCGCCGCCTCCCATTCGACATGGCGGCGGCGATATTCGACGGCGAGGCGGGACAGTGAGGAGCCAGGTGCTTCCGGCTCCGTGGCGAGAAGTGACGACTGCATTTTGCGAAGTGCCACGGCTGCCGTCTTGAGAGCGACGACATGCCATTCAGCCTCACCCATGTCGATTTCCTTTGCGAGAAACTGCACCATCGCGCCGGCGCCCTCCGGTGTCGTTGGCGCTGTCCTCGCGAGCTTGCGTACAGCGGCCCAATAGGCACGATCGCAAGCCTTGTCCGCCTTCCAAAACGCCGCCACGCCGGTAAGCTGTCTCCATCGCCGAGCGGCGGCTTGTGCAGCGCGCTGGCGAGCCTTGGCGTCCTCATATTCCCGCTCGATCGTCTCAGCGCTGGCTGGAAGGCGGTACAGCAAATCGAGACGAATTTTCTCGATATCATTGGTGTAGTTTCCCCGCCATTCGATGAATGTCTCAGGTTCATCCCCGTGCGCTTTCCTGGCATTTGCCAGCGCTTCGCATAGGGCGTCATAGGCACGACAACTGCGCCTGCTGGCGAGCATCAGCTCTTGTATTGCCGCGAAGATCGGGTCGCTCTTTGTCTCGGCCGGCAAGGCGACCCCACTTGCTAGAGCTGATGCCAGGGCCGTTGTCGCCGCGACGATCGAACGGCGATTGACGTCTTGGTTCATGATCTTCTCCATCTGGTGACCCGTCCGCGCCACGAGGTTGGGCGAGGCGCCCTCGTCGGGCGAGTCTGGAGAGCGGGGAGATCGGGGAGAAAGCGAATCGACGTGTGCACGTTTCGCGACGCCGCGAAATGCAGTTTTGATGATGCTCATGATGGTTCTCTGGATTTGCCGGCTTTCGAAGGCCGGTTGCCAGCGGGCAGCGCTGGCGCCGGGAAGTTCGAAACACCGCCAGAGACGATGCGCGACGGCCTTCCCCTTTCGGGTCTTGTATTGCCGCCGCCTTCCCGGCATAGTGCGCCGGTTCACGCCGACGGCAAATCGGCGCGTTCATCTTTCGATGGCGTGTTGATCCCGGCAAGGATCGCCCTGCCATCGCTCTGGGGTGCCAACAGGCCCGGCAAGGCCTTCGGCGGGAGTTTCGAAGCTCCGCTCGGCACGCTGCTCTTATTCGCTGAAATCGTCAAGCATGATGCGCGCGACCGCGCGAGCCTCGCCTATGATGCCGCCAAACGGGCAGCGCGGCTGCCGGGCCGCGGGATGCGGCGGCGGTGGGGCCGTTCATGACAGATTCGCAGATGCGGAAGACTTGGCCCCTCGTTCTCGAGTTTCAGCTCCTGCTGCGCCAGAAGGGCGGCGCCGTGTTCGGCGAGCGCTGGCACGTGCTTAAGGCAGCGATGGAGCCGGTGCCGCAAGGCACGGCCGGGCTGGCGGACTGGAAGGCGGCTTTTGCCGAAAAGGGTTGGCCATGGCTGGCGGCGTTCGATCGTGGCGACGTGGTCTACTGCCCCAAGGGCGGGCCAGCCGAGGGTTTGGGTGCGTTCGAGCGTGCGTTGCGTGAAGCCAACCGGTAACAAGGGAAAGCGGCATGATGGCGGTGCGCAATGTGGAGCCGACGAATCGACAGGCGGCAAAGCTCGACGAAGCGCAGCGGATGTCGCGGCGCGCGCAGTCCCTGCTCGCCGCTGCAGGCCAATCCGAGCCGGCGACACGGCGCTGGTACGTGATCACGATCGACCAGGGTTTCGATAATCCTGTGGATAACGCGCTCGCCAATGCCGGCGTGGAACACTGGATGCCGGCCCTTGCGGTGAAGGCGAAGCGGCGCAGCCATCGCCGGCATCAGAACTTCTGCGCGGTCGTTAAGCCTGCCTTTCCGGGCTACATGTTCGTGCGCCTGGTGTGGGTCGACGACACGTGGGAAGGGCTCAAGACGGTGGCCGGCGTGACGGGTATCGTCGGTGGCGCTTTTCAGCCCGCGCCCTTGCAGGACAAGGAAGTCGAGAAGTTCCGGGCGCGCGTCGAGAAGGATCCGAAGTTCATCGAGGAGCTTTCGAATGCGCTGAAGAAGGGCGATGCGGTGTGGATCGACGACGGTCCGTTTGCGTCCTTCGTCGGGTTCGTGCGGGCGCTCGGCAAAGGCGGTCGCGTGAAGGTCGGCGTCCACATATTCGGGCGGGAAGAGCCCGTCGAGCTCGATCTTGCGCAAATCACCAAATTGGATTAGCCAACCTGCCCTTAGGACGAGCCGAAAGAGTCGCACGCCTCACAGCGGACAGCGCCATCGGCCCCAGGTGAAGCGAGGCAGACTGATGGCCGCACGCTTCACCGCAATGGCGAAGCATGGATCATCGATAGATTGCTGGGGTAGCGGGGCGCCGCCCTCCCCCGGTTTAGGGACCGTACCCAGCTTCCGAGCCCAAGCGACTCGCAAGTCGCAGCAGACCGGCGTGTCCATCCTTGCGATGTCCTGGATGCTCTACATCGCCGAAATATGCCCAGACAACGCGCTCTATGCGCTGCCGTCGATCGACTTCCTGCAGAAGGCCAAAAACGCGCATGACGAGCTGATCGCCGCCACGCACCGCGCCCAGGCCGACGCGCTGGAGATCGAGGCGCAGGCCAAGCGGCGGCTGGCCGACGAATATGACTCGGCGCAGGCGCGCGGCGACGTGCGCAAGGATGGGCAGCGTGGAAAAGCTGTCCCGGACGAGAACAGCTTTTCGCCGGCGAAGGTCGAGGACATCGGCCTGACCCGCAGGGACGTCTTCGACGCGCGCCAGGTGCGCGACGCCATCGCCGCCGATCCTGGCGTCGTGCGCGCGGCGCTCGACTTCCCTCAATTGGGGGAAGAGCTTGCGCGCGCGATGTCACTGCGCAATTCTTCAGCGAAAACGAGGGCTTACTTAAAATGCCAGGATCATCGCCGAATCCCGAACAATCATTCGAGCCAGGATCGTTCGGATGCCATGAGGCGCTGCACACCGTCAGCGTTGTCATGAACCTGGTGGAGACGAGCCTTATCGATCACGAAGCGAATTCGCCAGCGGCCGGAATGGGCGGCGCTCGCCGAAGCCGCCCATCAGTCTCTTTTCGACCTGTACCAGGCCATCGGCGCCGAGCATCTCGACAGGTAGCGAGAAGGGGATGGGGGCAGCGTGGAAAGCTGAGAACAGCCTCCCCCCAGGTGGAGATCAGCGTCGGTTTTTCCAGCGGTTTTCTCTAGTACTGGACTGCTGAAGAACTTCATCGCTGATCTGAAGAGGGCTAGGGTTTTTTGCCCTGACCTTTACCTCGAAAGTAAGCTTTACTCCTTCACCGGTGGAAGCTGCTTCGGTGCCATCCACGGTCCATAACTCAAAGCGTATCGTATTGTCCTCAATCTTGAACGTTCGATCAGCCAGGCCCGCGGTCACATCCTCAACAAGCTTAGATATTTTCATAGTATTTGCTCCATTGTGCATTAGGTTTATTTCTCAGCTTCTTCGTGTTCGGCCGGTTTGCCGGCCACAAACTGATCCAGGAATTGCGTAAACCTTGGCGGCGGTCTGCTCATTCATCACGAATCGCTTCTTGTTGCCATTATGTTCCGGTAAATCCAGTTCAGAGCGCAAGTGCTACTCTGGCTGCAACCGAATGCCTAGCATGCCGCGTCGCGGGGTGCAGCAACCTCGCACGAGTCTCGGTATTGACACTTCCCGAACCCCATGCGAGGTTGAGTGATGCTCATTGATTTGGAGTCGCCTGTCTACACCCAGGCCCAGGTTCTGAAGCTCATCCCGAGACTGAAGCCGAAGACGCTTCAGAACTGGGCGGAGCGGATTTTGGATGTGGGCGAGCAAAAGCCCGGCAAGCAAAACAAGCGGCTCTACACGCCCATCGGTGTGATCATGCTGGATTTCATGACGGATGCTGTCGGCTATGGGATCAAGCCGGAAAAAGCTCGCGATCTGGCGAAAGAGCTTGGTGCTGCGGCGCTGGAGTTTTTCGACGGCGAACCGGAAACCCTTGATACCGGGTCGAGCGGCGTTCGGTGGGTCGTCATCAACGAAGCAACGATGGCAGAGTTTCGACGGGCCTTCATCACGCGTGTCGAAGACGACTATTACATTGAGTTCGAAGGGGATTTTCAGGTCGCACCCGAACATGACTGGGGCAAGCGGACGATAAGAAGCTTCTGCATTCTCGTCGAGGTCGACTATCGCGCGGCGATGATGGTCAATCAGATAGCGCTGCTAGACGCAGGGAAGCTCTCATGATCGGCGCACACTTCACCCGCTCCCTCCTCTCCCGCCTGTTCGGCCGCTCATCGATCGACGCGGGCGGCAGGGGCAAGCGCTGGAACAGCAATGGCTTGCGGCGGCCGAACGTGGAAATCCTCCATCGCGCGGCGCTGTCGGGCGCGCGCGCCGCATGGATGGTGATGAACTTCCCCTATGCCCGCTCGATCGTCGAGACATGGGTCTTCAACCTCATTGGCGACGGGCCTGCCCTTAGGCCGGTCACCAAGGACGCCGCGCTCAAGCGGCAGCTTCTCGCCGTCTGGAACCGCTTCTGGCGCGACTGCGATGTCGAAGGGGTGATGCAGCTTGACGGCATGCTGCAGGCGATTGCCCGCTCGCTGGTGATCTACGGCGAGGTCTTAGTTCACATGGTCGCCGACCGCGAAACCGGCAGCCTGAAGCTGCGGCTCTGGGGCGCCGACCAGGTCGACCGCTCGCTCAACCGCGATCTCTCCGCCGGCGCGCGGATCGTTGCCGGCATCGAGTTCGACGCGGGCGGCCGGCGCGTGGCCTACCATGTCGTCGAGAACGCCGACACGCCTTTCGTGCCCTCCTACACGCCACGCCGCATACCGGCCGAGGATGTGGTCCACCTGTTCGAGACGATCTTTCCGGGCCAGGTGCGCGGCATCTCCTGGCTGTCGCCGTCAGCGACCCGGCTTGTCGAAATCGATAAGCTCGATGACGCGATGCTGGCGAAATTTAACACGGCTGCCCTGTTCGGCGGTGTGTTCAAGAAGCCGGATGCGACCGACACCAAGATCCTGCCGAGCGGCCCGGACGGCGATCCGTCTCTCGAACCGGGCGCGATGATCTACGCGCCACCCGGCTACGAGGTCGAGTTCTCCGATCCGCCGAACGCGGAGGGTGCCGTCGAATTCCGCCGCGATCAGGTCAGGGCCGCTGCCGCTGGTGCCGGCGTGCCCTACGAGCTGGCGTCGGGTGACCTCAGCCAGGTGAGCTACATCTCCGGCCGGCTGGGCCTCATGGAGTTCCGCCGCCGCGTCATCGCCCTGCAGAAGGGTTTGATTGCCGGCCGGCTGCTCGGTCCGGTGTGGCGGCGGCTGCTCCTGCTCGAAGGCCTCGGCGGGCGACTGGCGCTCTCTGCCGCCATGACGGTCGAGGCCGAGTTCGTGTTCACCGGCTGGGCTCAGATCGAGCCGATGAAGGAAACCAACGCCGACATCGCCGCCGTCAACGCGAAGATCAAGTCGCGCTTCGAGGTGATCGCCGCCCGCGGCCGCGACCCGGAATCGGTCGACGAGGAGATCGCGCAGGACGCAACGGCCGACACGATAGAGGAGCCCGCCGCATGACCATGCATCTTCGCTCCGCATCGGCCGAGGCCGATCTGATCACACGGCGCGCGCCGGTCGTCGCGTCGAGCTTCAATGCCGAGACGCGGGAGTTCGAGGTCGTGTTCGCCACGCCAGGCGCGGCGGTCGAGCGCTGGGACATCGAGGGCACCTACATCGAAATTCTGGACATCCAGGGGTTCCGGCTGCGCGAAGGCGTCGTGCCGCTCCTGGATAACCATAGGCGCGGCAGCATTGGCGACCAATTGGGAGTCGTCATCTCAACGCAGGTGGTCGGCGGGACAGCCCGTGCGGTCGCCAGGCTGTCGCGCCACCATCCCCTTGCCGAACGCGTCGCCGGCGACCTCGCCGACGGCCTGAAGTTCGGCATCAGCGTCGGCTACACGGTCGAGCGCTGGAAAACCGATATCGACAAGAAAGCCGCGTACGCACGAAGACCGCGACCAAGTGGACCGTGCATGAGATTTCCGCCGTACCTGTCCCGGCCGACCGCCATGCGACCACGAGGTCCGAAATGACGGAACGCACAGAGCCGGCTTCGCCGCCGGCCAATCCGGCCACGGCGCCGGCCACCACGCAGACGCCCGCAGCCGACCCGGCGGCCGTCACCACTCAGACCAGGGCGCAGGTGAACGGCGGCATCCGTTCGCTTGGCACCGCCACCGGCGCGCCGGCCGCGACGATCAACGACCTGATCGACAGGCAGGTGAGCATCGACGAAGCGCGACGCGTCTTTCTCGATTCGATCGTGCAGCGCTCGGCCGGCGCACCTGGCACCACGCCGCTGGCGCAGATCGGGCAGGATCACAACGACCCGGTTGCGATCCGCTCGGCCATGGCGGACGCGATCGCTCACCGGCTTTCGCCGCGGCTCTGCAAGCTCGAGGGCCGCGCGCAGCAGTTCGGGGGGTTATCGCGTGCTCGACATGGTCGGCGAGCTGGCGAATGCCCGCGGCGACCGTGTCAACCTGCGCGACCAGGGCGCCTTGATGGAGCGGGCGGTCGGTGCGCACAGCACGTCCGACTTCCCGCTGCTGCTGGCCGATGCGGCAAACAAGTCGCTGCTGGCGAACTATCAGGCGGCAGGGCCGACCTACCGGCGCTGGGCTGCGCGGCGCACCTTCAACGACTTCCGCGATCACAACTTCCTGCGCGTCGGCGATTTTCCGGAGTTCAAGGATATCGGCGAAAACGGCGAGGTCAAGTACGGCACGATCTCGGAAAACCGCGAGCAGGTCCGCGCGAAGGAGCTGGGCACCGGCATCGTTGTCGGCCGCCGGCTGCTGATCAATGACGACCTGTCGGCGCTGGCCGACTTCTCGTCGATGATCGCCATCCGCTCAGCCGCCGATGAGAACAAGCGCGTCTACGCCCTGCTTACCGGCGCGCCAGTGCTTTCCGACACCAAGGCGCTGTTCCACGTCGACCACGGCAACCTGGCCGGCGCCAATGCGGCTATCAGTGCTGCTTCAGTTGCGTTGGCCGTGGCGGCGATCAGGAAGCAGAAGAGCCTTGACGGGCTGGTGCTCAACCTGACGCCGCGCTTCCTCATCGTCGGTCCCGACAAGGAGATGGAAGGCCGGCAGCTGCTGGCGGCCATCACCGCCACGAAGGCGGGCGACGTCAACCCTTGGGCCGGCTCCATGGAGCTGGTGGTCGACGCCAACATCACCGGCAATGCCTGGTTCATCGGCGTGGAGCCGGATACCGCGCCGAGCATCGTCTATGGCTATGTCACCGGCGCCGAAGGTCCGCAAATCCGCACGGAGGTCGACTTCGACACGCGTGCGGTGAAGGTGGCCGCAGGCCTGGACTTCGGCTGCGGCGTCATCGACTTCCGCGGCCTGTTCAAGAACGCCGGGGCTTAAGCGATGGCTGCCACGAGGATAGCCGGCATTTTCGAATGGCCGGCGAAAGACCCGGACGAGGTGTTGGACTATCTCGTTGATTGGCGTCGTCGCCTCAACGGCGACACCATCGTCGCGTCGACCTGGGAAATACCTCCTGGCATCACCAAAGACTGCGACAGCATGACTGCGACGACGAGCACCGTCTGGCTTTCGGGCGGGGCAAGCGGCGAAACCTATCTGCTGGTCAACCGGGTAGTGACGAACGCGGGCCGCACATACGACGAGAGCTTCCAACTCCCGGTGGTGAGCCCGAGCCCGGTAACAGCGTCGTCGTCGCCGACTCTCGCCGATTTGCAGGACTATCGGGGAAAACTGGTCAAGGCCCGTTCGTCCGGCCTTGCCCGCGTCTCTGTCCAGTCGCCCGCGACGCGGCGGGAGATGGAATTTCGCAGCGATGCCGAACTGGCGGCCGCTTTGGCCGATGTCGACCGGCAGATCGCTGCTCTGAACGGCGGCTCCGTCGTTCAGGTCGTCAACATTCGAAACTCTAGAGGATGGTCATGAAGAACTTTGTTCAAAGGGGTGATGTCATCACCGTGCCAGCTCCGTCTGGCGGGGTCTTGTCGGGCAGTGGCGTGCTGGTCGGGTCGATCTTCGGCATCTCGACCAAAGATGCCGCCGAAACCACCGACGTCGAGCTCGAGGTGACCGGCGTCTACCAGATGAAGAAAACCAGCGCCCTCGCCATCGCGATCGGCGACAAGGTCTATTGGGACAACACGAACAAAGAGGTCAACAAGACCGCTTCGGGCAACACGCTGATCGGCGTCGCGGTAACGGCGGCTGTCAATCCCAGCCCAGTCGTCAACGTCCGTCTCAATGCGCAGTTCTGAGCCGGGGGGTTAGGGAGGGCGGCGATCCGCTCTGAACGGCCTTCCGGCCCCGGCGCACTGACAGTTCCGGATGGCTTCGAGATCGCAAATGCCAAGGCAGGCCGCGTCCGCGCGGCCTGCCGGCTACTGAAAAAGGAAGAGATCGTCTCCGAGGCGAACAGGCCCGATGCGCAACGCGGAAGCAGTTCAACAGGGAACGGGGTTGGCCCGCTATTCCGAGATGATGACGGAGGCCGAAGTGTGCCGCGACGAGCGCCTGCGGCACATGATCAGTCTCGCTGAGCTGCGGAACGCCCGAAAGAAAGGCGAGATTGTATTCCTGCAGGGCAAGCGCGGCACGCATCTCTATCACCCCGACGACCTTGCAAACTATCTGCAACGAAAGGAGCGGCATGCATGTCCGACCGCCTCTGGGAATACCGCGGCTACTGGATCAGGCGGCTTGCCAACTCCCCGAAACTCTACGCCTGCTGGTACGACTCCAGACGACGACGCGAGGCTCGCCGATCACTTGGCACGGAAGTACTCGACGAAGCCCAAGACCGGCTCCCCGCGCCCCCCGGGCCTCGCCGGGGCGCCGGC
>Ga0081539_10005781_pt1 | contig 12325 bp, 10 predicted proteins | sample TabmetS4T2R2_FD_71023 | JGI IMG/M metagenome (GOLD analysis project Ga0081539, IMG submission 71023) | Tabebuia heterophylla rhizosphere microbial communities from the University of Puerto Rico - S4T2R2 | ecosystem: Host-associated > Plants > Roots > Rhizosphere ...
CCGAGCCGAACACGGTCGACCAATGCCTGAAGCGGCTCGGCGTCCGACAGGTGGTTCTGTTTCTGGTGAGCCACTTCCACATCGACCACATCGGAGGAACCGCGGGTTTGTTCCACGGCCGCACGGTCCTGGCAGTCGTCCTGCCGGATTGGCCGGAGCCGGCCGGTGCGCGGGCAACCGTCGCCAAGCAGGCGGAGCAGGCGCGGACGCCGGTGTACCAGGTCGATCCCGGCTGGCGGTACGCCGTCGGGCGGCTACAGCTGACCGTGCTCGGGCCCAACGCGCCACTGCGTGGTACCCACTCCGACCCGAACAACAACTCGCTGGTGCTCCGCGCCCGGATGGACGGGCGAGTCGTGCTGTTGCCGGGCGACGCTGAGGTCGAGGAGCAGCAGGAACTGCTCGCCCACGTGCCACCCGCTGAGTTACGGGCGGACGTTCTCAAGGTGTCGCACCACGGGTCGGCATACCAAGATCAGAGGTTTCTGGACGTGGTCGATCCCTCGGTCGCGCTGGTGTCGGTGGGCATTCGCAATGACTACGGCCACCCGAACGCCGAGTTGCTCTCGTCTCTCGCCCGACGAGGAATCCGTGTGCTGCGCACCGATCAGAGCGGCGACCTGGCCGCGATCGCCACCGACAACGGCCTGGCCGTGGTCACCCGGGGCGGCCGCCATGAGTGACGCGACTCGCCCGCGGCGGCCGCCATGAGTAACGGCCGCCGCGGGCCACCGCCGGTGGGGTCGTGCCGGCGGCAGCAGACACGCCCGGGGTCCGTCGCTGGTGCGATTCGACCTCGAACGATCGGTCCTAATTGTGCGTCGGATCACGTCCGGCGCAGGGGGCAAACATTCAGCCTGATCGAGGACTTGTACGCTCGCTGAGGCATCACGGATCACCGATATGTCTGCTTTCGCGCTGTGTGGGGAGCGACCTGCGGCAAAGGGTGAGCCGCCACGACAGTGCTTCGCACCGTGCAACGATGTTGCGGTGACTATGGCACCTCCAGCACCGCTGCTGCTCGTCCTTGGCGACGAGGAGCTGCTTGCCACCCGCGCCGTAGCGGCGGCGGTGGACGCGGCACGGGCGGCGGACCCCGGAGCGGACGTCCGCGAGTACGAGGCTGCGGCGCTGAGCCCGGGCGAGCTCGCGGAGATGCTGAGCCCGTCCCTGTTCGGCGGACGGAGGGTGTTGGTCGTCCGTAGTGGTCAGGATGCGCGCAAGGAGCTGGTCGCGGCGCTGCTCGCGTACGCGAAGAACCCGGATCCGGATGTCACCTTGATCGTCACCCACCTCGGCGCTGGAAAGGGCAAGGCGTTCGCCGATGGTCTTCGGGCGGCCGGCGCCGAGGTCGTCCTCGCCGCAAGGCTCAAGGGTGACCGGGACCGGGTCGCGTTTGTCCGCGACGAGTTCCGCCGAAACGGCGGGCGGTGCGACGAGGCGGCCGCGTCGGCGCTGCTCGCGGCCGTCGGCAACGATCTGCGCGAGATCGCCGCCGCCTGTTCGCAGCTGCTCGCCGACACCGACGGCAAGATCACCGAGGCGGTGGTCGCCCGGTATTACCGGGGTCGCGCCGAGGTCAGTGGGTTCACGGTGGCCGACGCCGCGATGATCGGCGACGTGCCGGGCGCGCTCGAGGCGCTGCGCTGGGCGCTGCACACGGGCGTCGACCCGGTGCCCATCGCCGACGCCATCGCCGACGGCGTACGTACCGTCGCGCGGGTCGCGGCCGCCGGCCGGGGCAATCCGTATTCGCTGGCCAACACGCTCGGTATGCCGGCCTGGAAGATCCAGCGGGCGCAGGAACGCAGCCGCGGCTGGACGCCGGAGGCCCTGGTGGACGCGATGCAGGCGGCGGCCGAGTGCAACGCCGCGGTCAAGGGTGGAGCCGAGGATCGGGGGTACGCGCTGGAACAGGCCGTTCTCGCCGTTGCGGCCGCACGTCAGGCCGGGATGACGGGCGCCGGACCCCGGCAGGCCGGACCTCGGCAGGCCGGACCTCGGCAGGCCGGGACCTCCGGCGCGACTGCCCGTCAGACGGGGACGCCGCGCGCAACCGGCCAGGCGGGCGCCGTCCGGGAGTCCGGGGGAGCCCGATGACGGGTGGCGTCCGGTCACGGCGCGCCAGCGTGTCTCTCGATCGGCCGATGTACGCCCGCATGCTCCGCCTACGGCACCTTGCGCCGAGCGGCCTCCTCTGCTTCGTGTACCTGGAGGGCGCGTTCGCGCTCGGCATATTGCTGGCTCTTGCCGAGCTGGTCAGCTGGTGGGGCGTGCTGGTGCTGCCGGCGGTGGTCGCGCTGATGGTGAAGCTGAATGACGTGATTGCCGGACTGCTCGTTCGTCCTGCGGCGCGGGCTGCGCGGGGCGGGCGAAGGGGGCGGACCGGGAGAGACACGGGAGTCCGGCCAGACGCGCAGACCCCGCGAGCCCGGCGAAACGCGCAAGTCGCGCCAACCGTTACGGTGGCGGCAGCCGCGGACGAAGAGGGACTCGGGCGCGGGGCGCGGGTCGGGCCCGGTGATCGAGTCGGCGGGCGGCGAGCCGGTACGCCGGGAAGCGCGGCAGGCCAGGACCAGGAGTCGGCGCTGCGCCCGGCGGTCGGTCGTGCGACACCGGGCGCCCCGGCGAGCGTACCCCCGGAAGTTATGGAAGCCGGACCACCGACGTCGCGCGCGTGGGGCGACCAGCTTGATGTTCGCGAGCAGATGTCCCGGCAGTCGGCGGCGCGCCGCTACGAATAGACGGGGACGCACGAACGACCACGGGCACCGCGGCGGACGGTGACGTCCGGCGATGCCCGTGGTGTACGCGATGCCCGCGCCGCCATCAAGCGGGCGCGTGCGTGGCGGTGATCAGGCCGACAGCGACGAGATCCGCTTGGCGATGGCCGACTTGCGGTTCGCCGCCTGGTTCTTGTGGATGACGCCCTTGCTCGCCGCCTTGTCGAGCTGGCGCGAGGCGGCACGCTGCAGAACGGTGGCCTTCTCGGGGTCGCCGGCCGCGGCCGCCTCGTTGAACTTGCGGATCGCGGTCTTCAGCGCCGACTTGACCGACTTGTTACGCAGCCGGGCCTTTTCGTTCTGCCGGTTGCGCTTGATCTGGGACTTGATGTTCGCCACGCGACAGCCTTGTCCTGACTAGAGGTACGGATGATGTCTCAAGCGTCGGCGACCGCAGCACACCGCGGCGCGTCACCACACGCGACATGCCAGCCTACCAGGGCGCTCGCGAGCCGCCAAAACGGCTGCCGCGGCGCGGGAAGTCGGGCCCGAGCCACTCACTCGCCGGGGGAGTCCGACCACCCGCGCCGTTCGGCCAACCAGCGCAGCGCCTGCTCGCCGCTGAACCGATGGTGCGGCCGGCTGTGCGGCGACGCGCTGCCCGTCCCGCTGGACGCCCGGACCAGCCAGTATCCGCTGAGCGCCGCGAGCGCCGCGTCGATCCCGGCGGGCGGCGCGTTCCACGGATCGAGCAACGCGTCCGTGTCCAGGCCGCTGGCATACGCGCTGACCAGCAGCGTCACGGTGTCGAACCAGGGCGCGCCCAGGCACGGCCACGTCCAATCGCACAACCAGGCGGCCCCGTCCCGGTCGATCAGGACGTTGTCCACCCGCAGGTCACCGTGCAGCATCCCACCGCCGGTCACGAGAGCCGGCGCGGACTGTTCCAGTTCGGCCAGTTCGTCCAACCGGGACGCCGCCCACCTGGCACCGGCCGGCAGGGGCACCTCCCTCGCCGCGATCGGCGTCCACCACGACAAGTCGGCGCGCAACAGATCTGCGAGCGGGGGCACGCCGACGGCGGTGAGTTCCGCGGACGGATTGGCCAGCGCGGATGCCGAGACGGACCAGGCGGACAGGGCGGCGTCCAGCACCTCGGGCCGCCACGGAAGCGCGGGCACATCCCCCGCGATCGCGTCCAGGCACAATACGAAATGTCCGTCGGTGGCGAGGGTCCATCGAGGCCGCGGCGCCGGCACCGCTTCGGGTAGCGCCGCGGTGATCGCCGCCTCCCGGGCGTACCAGCCGGCGACCGGATCGCCGAGCGGCGCGGCCTTCACGAAGGCGCGCTCGCCCGAGGCCGTCTGGACGACCGCGGCGAAAGCTCGGGTGAATCCGCCTCCGGCGCTGGTCACGGCCGTGATTGGGGCGCCAAGCCGCTCGGCGACGGTCTCCTGCATGGTGGGTGGCAGATCAGACCATTGCGGGCGTACGGCGGTAGCACCGTACCGGATCTCCGGCAGTGAGATCGGGCGCATGCCACCCATCCTGCCGCCCGGCGTCCAGGCCCATCGTCCTGCGCCGGCGACACGGTACCGGCACCGCGCTGGTCGGGCCTGCCTGCGGGTCGTCCTCACCTGCGGACGCCGGCGCGGAACTGGCCGAACAGCGCCGCCCGGCCGAGCCGGCTTATCTCTGGCGGTTCTGTCATACCCCGCTGGCACGATGCTGGCATGCGGACAGACGACTTCTGGGCGGTCATCGACAGGGCGACGGCCGATCGGCCCGCCTCGCCCGACGAGGTGGCCAAGCGGGCGGTCGCCGAGCTTGCCACACGCGATCCGGCCGAGATCGTCGCCTGGGACCGGCATCTCGGCAAGGTGATGGTGGCCTCGGGTAACCAGGATCTGTGGGCCGCCGCATATCTGATCAATGGCGGCTGCTCGGATGAGGGCTTCGACGCATTCCGGGGCTGGCTGATCGCGCACGGGCGGGACGTCGTTGCCGGGGCGGTCCGGGAGCCGGATTCGCTGGCCGGGATGCCGGTCGTGCGGGCCGCGGCGGGCAACGGCGCGGTGTTCGAGGCCGAGGAGGTGTTGTCCATCGGAGCTGAGGCGTTCGAGCGGGCCACGGGCGGCCGGCTGCCCGAGTCGGTCACCCCGCCGACCCGGCCGGATGCTGCGGATCTGTGGGACTTCGACGATGAGGAGGAGATGCGACGCCGGCTACCACGCTTGTCGTCGCTGTTCCTCGAGCCACCCGCCTGACCGACCGGTGCGCTCGCTGAGGTTCAGCTCGGCCGTGAGAAAGGGCACCGCGTGACCGACCAGGCCGTGAGAAGGGTGACCGACCAGGCCGTGAGAAAGGGAGGTGAGGCCGGGCACGGAGCACGGCAGACTCAAGGACATGGATGTCGAACGGGCGGGAACCGATACTGCGGGCATGCGCGGGGTCGCGGGCATGGTGGTGGCGGTCAGTAGCAACGGGGCGTACGAGTTCAGCAAGCCGGTTCGCGGGGAGATCACGCTGATCGCTGGCCTGGGCGTGGAAGGTGACGTGCACGCGGGGGTGACCGTCCGGCATCGGAGCCGCGTCCGGGCCGACCCGGCGCAGCCGAACCTGCGTCAGGTGCATCTCATGCGGGCCGAGTTGTTCCAGGACGTGCGCGCCGACGGGTACGACGTCGGGCCGGGTCAGCTCGGGGACAACGTCACCACGAGCGGGATCGATCTGCTGAGCCTGCCGTGCGGCACGATCCTGCGCTTCGGGGTGGCCGGGGCTGCCGAGGACGGGGCCGGGGCGGCCTCGCGTGCCGCCGACGCGATCTCTGGGGTCCTGGACGCCGCGGCGACGGCCCGACTGGACGAGGCCGCGACGCGTGCGGTGGCGGCCCTGGCCGCGGCCGCCGAGCGGGTCGGTGACGATCCGCGGCCGGCCGTGGTGGTGACCGGACTCCGGAATCCGTGCGGGCAGATCGATGGGTTCCGGCCGGGGCTGCTCAAGAAGGTGCTCGGACGCGACGCCGACGGTGAGATCGTCCGCCGGGCCGGGGTGATGGGTGTGGTGCTGCGGGGTGGCGCGGTCAGGCCGGGCGATCCGATCGACGTCGAGCCGCCGCCAACCCCGCACCAGCGCCTCGAACGCGTCTGACCCCGAGCCTGACGGGAGGCAACGCGTCTGACCCCGAGCCTGACGGGAGGCAACGCGTCTGGCCCCGAGCCTGACGGGAAGCAACGCGTCTGAGCCGAGCTTGAGGAGACGCGACGTCGGGCCTGGGCCGGAGCGGGTGTGATCGGACCTGGCCACCGGAGCGTGGGACGATAGGTGTCGGTCGGCGGCCATCCCGGAACAAGGGCGGTCGCCCGGGAAGGCCCGGACAGACCGAGCACAGCCCGACGGACCGAGAAGCCGAACACGCCGCACAGACCCCGAGAACGCCCGAACACATCGGCTGCCGAGCGACGTGCGGCCCGACAACCCGAAGAACGGATGACAGTGCCTGGACCGCTCGACCCCGGTGTGAACGTGATCGGTGCCACCGATCCGCGTCGCATCCGGAACTTCTGCATCATCGCGCACATCGACCACGGCAAGTCGACGCTGGCCGACCGCATGCTGCAGATCACCGGGGTGGTCGACCCGCGCCAGATGCGCGCTCAGTACCTCGATCGCATGGACATCGAGCGGGAGCGCGGCATCACGATCAAGTCCCAGGCGGTACGCATGCCCTGGGTGGTCCGGGAGGGTGAGGGCCGGGGCGAGTCCGCCGTGCTCAACATGATCGACACCCCGGGGCACGTGGACTTCACGTACGAGGTGTCGCGCAGTCTCGCCGCCTGCGAGGGCGCGGTGCTGCTGGTCGACGCGGCGCAGGGGATCGAGGCGCAGACGCTCGCCAACCTGTACCTGGCGATGGAGAACGACCTGCATATCATCCCGGTCCTCAACAAGATCGACCTGCCCGCCGCCCAGCCGGAGAAGTACGCGGAGGAGCTAGCCGGGCTGATCGGTGTGGAATCGGCCGACGTGCTGCGGGTCTCCGGCAAGACCGGCCAGGGGGTGGAGCACCTGCTGGACGAGATCGTCCGCCAGTTCGATCCGCCGGTGGGCGACGCGCAGGCACCGGCCCGGGCGATGATCTTCGACTCGGTGTACGACGTGTACCGCGGCGTCGTCACGTACGTCCGGGTGGTGGACGGCCGCATCGAGGCCCGCGACCGGATCCGGATGATGTCCACCGGCGCCGTCCACGAACTGCTGGAGATCGGCGTCGTCTCGCCCGAGATGGAGAAGGCCGGCGCGCTGGGTGTCGGCGAGGTCGGCTATCTGATCACCGGCGTGAAGGACGTCCGGCAGTCCCGGGTCGGCGACACCGTGACCATCAACTCCCGGCCGGCCGGTGCGCCGCTCAGCGGCTACAAGGACCCGAAGCCGATGGTCTACTCCGGGCTGTACCCCATCGACGGCTCCGACTACCCGGCGCTGCGGGACGCGCTCGACAAGCTGAAGCTCAACGACGCCGCGCTCACCTACGAGCCGGAGACGTCGGCGGCGCTGGGCTTCGGGTTCCGCTGCGGCTTCCTCGGCCTGCTGCACCTGGAGATCATCGGGGAGCGGCTGGAGCGCGAGTTCAACCTCGACCTGATCTCGACGGCGCCGAACGTCGTTTACCGGGTGTTCACCGAGGACGCCGTCGAGCACGTGGTGACCAACCCGAGCGAGTTCCCCACCGGCAAGATCGCGGAGGTTCACGAGCCGGTCGTGCGAGCCACGGTGCTGGTGCCCAACGACTACGTCGGCGCCGTCATGGAGCTGTGCCAGAGCCGGCGCGGGCAGATGCTGGGGATGGAGTACCTGTCCGCCGAACGGGTGGAGTTGCGCTACACCCTCCCCCTCGCGGAGATCATCTTCGACTTCTTCGACCAGCTCAAGAGCAAGACCAAGGGGTACGCGTCGCTGGACTACGAGCCGTCCGGTGAGCAGGTGGCCGACCTGGTGAAGGTGGACATCCTGCTGCACGGGGAACCGGTGGACGCGTTCAGCGCGATCGTGCACCGGGACAAGGCGTACAACTACGGGGTCACTATCGCGGCCAAGCTGCAGAAACTCATCCCCCGGCAGCAGTTCGAGGTGCCCATCCAGGCGGCCATCGGCGGCCGCATCATCGCCCGGGAGACGATCCGCGCCATGCGCAAGGACGTGCTGGCCAAGTGCTACGGCGGCGACATCACCCGGAAGCGGAAACTGCTGGAGAAGCAGAAGGAAGGCAAGAAGCGGATGAAGATGGTGGGGCGCGTCGAGGTGCCGCAGGAGGCATTCATCGCCGCCTTGTCGACATCCGACTCGGTGGACCCGAAGAGTGCCGGGAAGAAATAGGGCGGTTTGATTTCCGAGGACGCCGGGAACACTGCGGGCCAGGACGCAACCAATGCCCCCGGAGGGAAGGAACATCCATGGCTGTCACTGGCATCCTTACCGCGCTCATCTTCGGTCTCATCATCGGTGCGCTCGGCCGCCTGGTCGTGCCCGGCAAGCAGAACATCCCGATCTGGCTGACCCTCGTGATCGGCGTAGTCGGCTCGTTGCTCGGCACGGTGATCGCCCGCGCCACCGGCCTGTACGACGGCAGCAGGTGGAGCTGGTGGTTGCTGCTCTTCCAGGTGCTCATCGCGGCGCTCGGCGTGTTCCTGGTCGCCGGGCTGGGCAGCAGCCGTCGGCGCGGCGTGACCCGGTAAGCCCCGGACAGGTGACCGGAACGGTGAACAAGAGGCGCCGGGCCCAGCTGGGCCCGGCGCTCTCTTCGTGCCCGGTCAGTAGCGGAATTTGTGCTGCGCACTGCGCCGGTTGACCCAGGCGGGCAGCTCGTCCACGTGGTCCAGGTGCGGCAGGCGTTCCGGCCGCTCGTGACTGACGCCGGTCTTGCGCATGGTGACGACGAAGCCCTGCACGAGGCGGTCGAGGCGAAGGTCACGGTGGGTCATCTCGACGAGTACCTGGTGCTCGTCCGGCCCCTGCAACGCGCAGTAGAGCACCCCGTCACCGCCGCTCAGCGACTCGCGGACCTGGGCACGGTCTACCGGGTGGACGAGGTCGTCCATGGTGGCCAGCGGGGGCAGCTCGTCCTTGCCGAGGAGTTCGCGGACCGCCGGGCTGGCGTACCGGATCCGCTGGTCGTCGTCGATGACGAGCATGATCTCGGCGGTGTTGCGGGTCACCGCGCGCAGGTAGAGGTCGCTGTCGCGGCGGCCCATCGCGTCGACCAGCGAGATCCGGTCGAGGGCGAGCGCGGCCTGCCCGGCCAGCACCTCCAGCGTGTCGCGCGCGACCGCGAGGGCGTCGTGGCGGCCGGTGAGGACGAGGGCGCCGCCGCTGGGCCGGGCGACCGCGAGCGGTTCCAGCCACAGCGGACACACCAGGGTAGCCTCGCCCCGGCCGGGATCGGGGCGCGCCCACCAGCTGCGCGAATCCGGTTCCGGCTCCGCGGGCGCGAGCGCGTCGAGGGCGATCTGCCGGCCGTTGGCGGCGAAGACGATGTCGCTGATCGCTCCGTCCGGCGTGAGGCGGGTGACGGTGCCGCGTACGGCCTCGCCGACGGCGGGCGGGTCGGCCGCCGCGACCAGCGCCGCGGTGGCCTCGCGCAGGACCCGTTCGCGGGAGAGCGCCTGGCTGTGCAGGGCGATCGAGTCGGTGAGGCGGGTGATGGCGAGCATGAGCGTCAGGGCGCCGGCGACGGCGATGACGACACCGTCGCGGACCGGCCCGGTGAGCGCCTCGACGAGCAGAACGATCGGCGGGGTGGCGACGGCCACGCCGAGGAGCACCGCCCAGCCGCCGTGCCGGGGCGACGGGCGGTCCGCAGACGGCTTGGTGAGCAGCGCCATCGAGGGATGCAGCGCGGCGGCGCCCCACGTGAGGTAGAAAGCCATGTAGCCGATCTCGGTGAGCGGCCCGGGCCACAGCGAGTAGGTGATGTTGCTGGCGAGCAGCCCCACCGCGCCGAGGCAAAGCAGGATCGCCGACCAGTTCCGCCAGCCGGCCGCCACGATCAGCCGCGCCACCACGCCGATCAGAAGCAGGTCGCCGATGATGTCCGCGGCCGAGGCGCTGCCGATCCGGCCGCCGTCGTCGACGATGAACACCCAGGCGACCAGCAGTGCCGCGCAGGTGAACGCCAGCAGGTCCAGCAGCCGGGCCCGGTCGACCAGGATGGAGCCGTTCCGGGTGAGCTGGATCAGGCTCAGCGGCATCAGAAGGAACAGCAGGAGATAGAAGATCTCGGCGCTGTCCTCCCGGTGAAGCGCCCAGAGGAGATCACCGATACCGAGGCAGAGGACGGAGGCGGCGAACAGCAGCCACGGTCCGATCCGGGCCGGCCGATGCCAGCGCGTCCCCACGATGATCGAGGTGGCGCTGGCCGCTCCTAGCAGGATCCACACGATGGCCCTCAGCACGCCTAACTAGTACCAGTGCGGATCGCGTTCTGTCCACGCTGCACTATACGCAGCGCGATCGCCCAAATGGACGTTCCCTGCTACGCACCGCAACAGCCGACGCGATGACGGACCGGCCCAGTATCCCGTTCATGGTGGTCGATGTCCATGTCACTGGAAGACCTCGGCGACCACCTGGTAGTTGTCGGCTCCACCGCCGTCGGTTACCCGCTGCCACGTCCCCGCCTCCGCGCGCCATTCGTGGGCGGCGAAACGTACCCGTTCGAGGCCCGTTGCCCGGGCGTGCGAGACGAGCCAATGCGCGTACCGCCAACCGGCGCTGGCGTCCGCGACGCTCACCGTCAGGCCGGACGCCTGCTCCGCCGTCGCGCCCAGGCCCTTGCCCCAGTCGAGGCGCAGCCCTTGGAGCACCGCTGCCGCGGCGGCCGCACCGTGCAACTGCGGCTTCCCGGTCACCGTGCAGGCGACGGCGGCCGTCGCGCTGCCGGTCAACGCCTTGGCCAGCACGGCGGACTCGTCGGCCCACTTCTGGTACGCGTTCGGGTACGCCGACCGTTGTACGCGCTGCGCGGCGTCGGTGATCCGCATGTGCTGCCAACCCTTGACCTTGTTCAACGCCGAGTAGAACCGGTCCGCCGCGTACCGGGGATCCTGGATGTTCTCCGACGTGCCCCATCCCTGGCTGGGCCGCTGCTGGAACAGCCCGACCGAGTCCCGGTCGCCGGTCTCGAGGTTCTCCAGTTTGGACTCCTGCAGCGCGGTGGCCAACGCGATCACGATGCCCCGCTCGGGCATCGAGCGGCGTACGCCGACCGCGGTGATCGTCGCCGCGTTCGCCATTTGCACAGAGTCGAGCGTGACCTCGCCGTCCGCACGAACCACGCACTCCGGTCCGATCCGGGGCATGGCGATGTTGCCGCGCAGCGATTTCACGATCGCCACCACTCCGAGGGAGGCCACCAGGGCGACCAGCGCGATCAGCACCAGCGACTGCTGCTTCCGCACGTAGACCCTCCCTCCGGCAGGCAACAAGCGTAATCAACGAGGGCACTGGGACCCGGTCACTCGAATGGAACCCAGTGCGGGAGCCGCCTCTCCCGGAACGCGGTCACCCCCTCGACGCCCTCGTCGGACCGGAAGTAGCCGGCCGAGCGCGCGGTGAGATCGGCGAGGTCAGCGCGGATGCTCGGATCGGGGGTACGCCGCAGCAGCTGCTTGGTGCCGGCCAGCGCGGACGGGCCACCACGAACCAGTGACGCGCAGTAACCGGCCACCGCCTCGTCCAGCTCCGACTCGTCGACCGCGGCCGTGACCAGGCCGACCTCCGCCGCTCGGGCACCGTCGAAGAGCTCTCCGGTCAGAAACAGCTCGACCGCCGCGCGGGGGGCGATCCGCGGCAGCACGGTCGCGCTGATGACCGCCGGGATGACGCCGAGGCGTACCTCGGAGAACGCGAACGTGGAGGCACGCGTACAGACGGCAATGTCCGCGGCGGCGATCAGGCCGAGCCCACCCGCGCGCGCCGGACCGCCCACCCGGGCCACCACCGGTTTCGGGAACTCCCACACCGCGGCCAGGATCTCACCGAGGCCCTCGGCGGGGATCCGGCCGTTCGCGCGCGCCTCGGCGGTCTCCTTGAGATCCACGCCGGAGCAGAACACCGGGCCGGTGTGGGAGAGCACCACGACCCGGACCGCGGGGTCGGTGAGGGCGGCGCCCAGCCCGTCGAGCAGCTGGCGCATCAGCGCGGTCGACAGGGCGTTGCGGTTGGCCGGGCTGTCCAGGGTCAGCGTCCTGATCCCGGCGGCGGTGTCGGTCCTGACCAGCTCCATGCCCGAACCCTAAACCGCGGCACACTGGGATGATGCCCGGCTCGCTCCCCGAAGGTGAACCCGTCCCGGCCGACGGGTCGCTGCCCGATCACGCCCTCGCCCAGGCCGGACGGAACGGTTTCGGGGTCTATGTCCACGTCCCGTTCTGCCTCACCCGGTGCGGCTACTGCGACTTCAACACCTACACCGCGAGCGAGGCGGGCCAGGAGGGGTACGTCGAGGCGCTGCTCGCCGAGCTGAAGCTGGCCGGCGGCGTCCTCTCGAACCCGGTCGACACGGTCTTCGTCGGCGGCGGCACGCCCACCCTGCTCGATCCGGA